>OBNE01034998.1_pt1 | contig 55193 bp, 72 predicted proteins | sample 1670241 | NCBI WGS metagenome assembly OBNE01 (sample SAMEA104232318, study PRJEB22302) | groundwater metagenome | biome: forest; feature: aquifer; material: groundwater | place: USA | collected 2011-08-07 | depth 6.7 m
CCGCGCCGCGCCCCGGGCCGCGCCCCGGGCGGAAACACGGGCCGTGCGCGCGCTCGCGTTAAAGGGAAAATTCCTGTCGTGCCGCGACGCGGGCCGCGCAAGAATATCCCGGCCGCATGTCGCGGCATTGGAGGCAGACAATGGCAAACGCCAAGACCGTTGAAGTGAGCGTGGAAGAGTATGCGGAGTTTCTGAAGTTCCGAAGGACGAAGAAGAAAGAGACCGTAGCCGACTTGATCGAAGAGGTGGCCGGGCGATTCGAATGGCTGGAAGATGCGCTCGAGTCGGCCGCGGATTATCGGCGAGAATTGCGAGACGCGGAACGGGAAGTGGCCGGCGAACGCGCCGAAGCAAAGCGGACGTGGGAACAGGTGAACGCGACACTTCGGAAGATGGGCAAGAAACCGATCGTGTTGAGCAAACGCCGACAGGCGCTACTTCGCGGCTAGTCGCTTGGGCCGGTTGTCAGAACATCGGCAACCGGCCCAAGTCATTTCCGGCTAGGTCTTGTCTTCCGTCTTCAGTCCGCCGTCGTCCAGCGAGTTCTGAATATCCGCCCACCCGTCCATCACCTTTGACACGCCCTGCTTGAACAGGTCCGGCTTGGCGACCTTGTGGCCGGTCAACGCGGCCGATTGCAAAATGACCTGCGCGCCGGCCACGGACGCCATCTGCAGTTTCTGGGCTCCAGGTAGCCCGAGGACCTGGCCGAACATCTCGACCTGCTGGATGATCGACGACAACTGCTCCGCGTCGCTGACGACACGTTGAACCACCCCAGCGAGTTTCGGGTTGCCCATGGCGACCAGCGGCCCGACCCCGATGAGAATCGACGTGGCTTGCAGCGCGACAGCTCCGATCCGTTTCAGTAGTGACATCCTATCGCTCCTTTACCGCCGCACGGTACGCGAATTCCTGCAGCGCGAACTGACGAACCCAGTGAAGACCGGCCGACCACATCGTGGGCAAGAGTAGTCCGTCGACTGACAGGTGCCCCGTGGTGGGGTCGAAGGCGTAGGTGATCCCGATCGACCCGCCGAACGCGACGAGACCGGCGATGGTGCGCTGGACGATCAGGTGCGTCTTCTCGGAGAAACCGCCGAGCTTTGCGTTCGAGCGCCACCACTGGAGGCCGAACGAGGTCAGCAGCGACCACACGAAGGCGCTACCCCACTCGTCGGCGGCGTTCGGCACGCGCACCGGCCCGTCCGGACTCGCGGCCGCGACCGAAGACACGGCTTGTGCGATCAGCGGTGGCGTCGCCGTAGCCACCAACATGAACAACGCGAACACGCAGAGAATACGAATCGCTTTCATCACCCCTCCTAGAACACGGACCCGTTGGGAAGCCGCGCCCCATTCATGTACCCGCCGAGTACGAACGCCCCATTGCGTTGCGTACACATCAGTAGGTAGCCCTTCAAATCACCCTGATCTTCGGTCGCATGATCCGGGTCGTCGAACTCACGCTGTGCGTCGTATTCGGCGATGACCAGCTTCTCGGTCGTCAGAGACCGAAGGACGTCACCGATAGATCCTTGGTAGCCGCCGGTCCGGTCGTCGTTGATTGCTGCCCCGGTGTCGCCTTGGTGATACTGGTAGTCGACATACTGCGCCATGACGCGGTGGTAGTCGAACCGGTTGCAGATCGGCGGCAGACCGAGGTCGGCGGAATCAAGGCAGGTATTCTTCCGTGTCCCGCCTTCGTCAGCCGCGTTCCACCACGCCAGCGCTTCGTTGACCCAATGCTGTGAGACCTTTAGACCGTGTGCGTGCGCCCACTCGCCGAGTTCCTGGGTTCGAGAAACGAGCTCGAATGGGTCGTAGCGAAAGTCACACTGCCAGCAGACCGAGAGTTCATCGACGGCATGCAGCGCAACCAGCTTCTCGAGCCACGGGAGGACGTCTCCAAACGACTCGCCGTCGCCGCCGTACACGATCATCACGACGAACTGGTTGTATTGTTTGGCCAACACCGCCGCGTCGAGCAACCGCTGATCCAGTACACCGTGATTCCGTGCCTGCGGAATCGACATTGTGAAGTGGGTGTAGCCGCGCACGTTGGCGTACGCGTTCAGGACGCACGCTTGATCGGCCGGGGCATACTGCGGCTGATCCCAGGTCATCACATGTTCCGGATGTCCCGCGATGCCCGCCTCAAGTTGCGGGAGGTGACACTCCGGTACGCGAATACCGCTGAAGTTACCGCGGTGGAAATCGATATCCGGTCGTGAGGGTACCGGGAAGGGGATCGTCCGATCGTACGGTCCGCTAGACCAAACCCCGTCGCCCGTACTGGTGATCGCCGGAAACTCCGGAAGTTGACTACGCGGGCGTGCGGGTGGCCATACAACGACCGGCCGCGTCGGTTCCGGCGGTACGGGCACGACCACCGCTTCTGGGGTCAGGGCGAGCCGTATCGTTTGGTCCCGTACCTCGGACACCGGCAAACAGCGCGTGAGATGTGCCGTCGCCCGGGCACAGACGTTGAATCCCGCTGCGTCGAGCAGCCAAGATACTCGGCCCGCGTCTCCCACGAAGACCGCGACGTCCATATTGTTGTCGCGGTAGGCGTGGGATCCGACGAGCGGTTGTTCCGAGCGTTCATCGACGACTTCCACGGTCAGCGTGAATGTCGTGGGAGCCGGAGGCGTGGGCGTCCGTGGCCCGGGCACCACACACGCGGCGAGCAAAACACACAGACTGAGTAGGAGTCGCTTCATTGGATTCTCCGTTAGACGAGCGGACGGCCGTTCTGATCAACGATCAACAAGGTGTAGCCGATGCCGTGACGTACGCCGTCTGGACTATCGGTACCGAAGTGGACACACGCACCCGACGGGTCGCCCCACTGCCATCCGCTATCGAGGGTCGGGTGTGTCGACGGGACGACGCCCGCCGCACCGCTGAAGTTACCTTTCAGTGCTTCGACCCGGTCGACCCGGAAGTAGGTATCGGACGCCGGGAAGTACACAAGAACCTTCGCCGGATTCACGCGCGACCGGCGGACCTCGACGGCCTGGTACGACGCGTACTCCTGCGTACGATAGGCCAGATCCAGCGATCCGCCAGGAGCAACGGTGGCGATATTGCCGTTGTGAAGAATCGCGTAGCCGCGTGCCGGTAGTTTCATTTGAGGCTCCTCGGGTGTCGTGGGTGTCTCGGCCGGCGGAGCGGGCGGAGTCACCGTATGGATACGAAAATCGATCGGACCCTCGCTGGCCTCGACCAAACGCGTGTACCCTTGCTTCAAAATCGGGTACGTCCCCATACCTTCGAGACGCGCCTCGCCGCAGAACCCGGCGGCAAACGCAATCGAGGGATGGCGGATCAGCATCTCAACCAACGGATGCAGATGTTCACACGCTTGTTGTAGGGTCCACGTGCGCGTGCCCGTAACCGGGTCCGGCCGTTGCAGATAATGCGGTGTTGCAACGGCCAGATGCGTGTGCACGCGTTCCAGACGCTCGATCTCGCGCTCGATCTGCCGGACCGAGGCTGTGGGATACGCTTTCACCATCCACCACGCGTTCGTTGGCACACCATCCGGATACGGGAACGCGTCCGAGTACCACACCACCGGTACCCCGCGGAACTGCGCCATTCGCTCAACGGTATCCCGCGGATGTTTGTCGTCGGCCCATACGGCGAAGAGGGCGACCAGCTTGTCGTTCGGCACCGACGGTGCGCTATAGATATCCGCGATAATCGGTCGTGTCTTGTCGGCACAGTCAGACCAGAGTGCGCCGTCGGTCAAAACTTCGAAGTGACCCGGCGCGTGTCCCACACGACCGGAACTCGGCGGTGCGGTCGTCCAGAAGGAGCCAACACCGAAGGCGCGTTTCAGACGCGCCACAGGCGGAAATTCTACGATGCCAGACATGAGATGTTCCTCAACGGTCGGCAGCGTCCGGAGTTCATTCTTCGATGTCCAAACGATGATAGCCGGTTTGCCCGCTTGCTGGAATGCCATTGCCACCGCTACTTGATCGCCGTCCTGGTTGGCTCGAATCCACCACGCCCGGCCGGGTTCGAGCACTCGCAGCGACCCGTCCTGTCGATTGAATACGAAACATCCGATGGGGCAGTCCCCGGTTGCTTGCCCGATGTATAGGTCGTCACCGATATCCGTCCACTCACACAGCGGCACTCCCTGCGACGGCCCGTACGTTCGATCTCCGGGAACGGCTTGCTGTGTCTGTGGATCCACGTACCGCCATCCCTGGCTACCGGTCTCCGCGGAACAGGTCGCGACGAGCAGCTCTCCGTTCGGAAGGAAGAGACACGGATTGATCCCGCAGATACGTCGTGTCGTATCAGTATACCAGGATCCGTTTTTGTAGCCCAGCATTGCCGGCGGGTCGTAGTCGCGGGCACCAGCGAACTGAAACCCACCGACATTGGTCAACCGTACCTGTAACGGAATCGCACGATCCTGGGTTGGAAGATTCCTGAGATGCGTCACGACATGCGATCGATCGTTCAGCGTACAAACGTATTCACCCGACGGCAGCGCGTCCGGGTAAATACCGTCCGGGATCTCGATGCGTCGCATTACAGGACCTCCGGATTCTCGATCGTAATCGTGACCGGCTGATTCGCCTCGATGATTTTGATCAACGCCTCGAAGGCCTGTTTCGAGCCGCCCACGGAATCATATCCACGGATCAGTCCAGTCAACAGGCAGCCTTCCGTATCTTCTTTCTTGTTCCCCCAGTGGATCTCGATCGCGTCGAATCCCGGCACCCGTATCAAGTAGGGCATGAGCCGGCCGAACCGCGCCGATTGCTGGAGTACGATACGATACGTTCCGGCCGGGATCGCGGTATTGCCTTTGACTTTCCATTCCGTTACCGGCTGTCCGGGGACCTCACGTATCTGGTCCTCTCCAATGAAGTTCTGGAAGACTCCGTTTGCGAACAAGACCCCGGTGGTGAACCCGTTCCGGGACGGTTCGCGGATCAATCGCAGTTTCAACGGCATTAGCCTGGGGCTCCTGTATATTACGGACGCTGCTGCATTGCCTTCAAGACGAACATCGTTACCGTCGCGGTAATCGTCGCGGTAACCACGACCAACGCGATTACCCGCTGTAGCGTGTAGTTGGTTACCGGCTGCATATCCGGCGGCAGCGTCACAACGGTCGATCCGGCGGGCGGTTTAAGTTGATGATCTTCCGCGAACGTTCGCTTTATTTCACGGATATCCCGCTCAGTCGCCAGTAGCCGCGGTTGGTGGTTCGCCAACGACTCGCCGTGGTTGCGTACGTTACCGTTCGTCAGCCGTACCTGGATCGTCAGATCGTCGAGCCGTCGATCCACTTCATCGAATCGCCGTCCGGTCTCTTGCTGTCCGTCGCTGATCCGACGCTCCAGCGTAGTCTCGATCCGTTCCATCAGCTCGCGAAACTGTTCGTTATCCAAGGATCCACTCCCAGTCAATTGCAGTCCAACGGCGTGCCGCCCTGTTTCACAATCAGCGCACTCTGTCGAGTACAGTCGGCGCGGGCCTTCAGTACTTTTAGCTCCGCGTCGACCGCGACCTTCTTTTCTGTCGCCAACTTCTTCACGGCCGTCGCTCGAGCCGAAGCGTTCGGCGAGTTCGGTTTGTTCACGTTCGCCTTCGCTTCGAGTGCAACGATCCGTGCCTCTTGTTGCTGGATCGCGTTGACCAACAGCGGCGTGATGAAGTCCGTTGCCACGCCCATGTAGCCGTTGTGATCGGCTTCGACCGCTTCGGGAATAATTGGCAACACTTGCTGTGCGATGAAGCCGATCTGGTTCTTGCGGCCGTCACGACGGTCGAAGTAGTTTGGCGTCAACGCGAGTACACGTTCAAGTCCGTCGGTGACCGGCTCGATGTTCTCCTTTAACCGTTCGTCCGAGGAGTAGTGCCACGCGGTATCGTTGAGGAACCCATAGCCATCGTTCCGAACGTAAAACTCCGTCGTGGTCGCAAGGTTGTATCCGTAGAAAATGAACTTGCTGCTATCACTCGTTATACCGCCTACGACAAGAGCGATAGCTGTATCTGCCGCGATACCCGCGCCGACTCCGACGTTACCGTTAGAGTTGATCTGAATGCGAGTTGTAGTGGCATCGCCGGAGAAGAACTTCATACCGCCGCTGCCTTCCGAAGCGATATTAAGAACCTGATTACATGCCTGATTGATGTCAAAATCGTTTGCAACTCGACGGCCACTCGTTGTGAAGCTGCCGCCAGCAGAACTGAGAACTCCGCATCCGTTACTCGCGCTGTTATCGATCACCAGAGATGTGACCGATGCAGTCGTCGCGCTCGCGTTTCGGACCTTCAACGTAAAGGCGGCGTCGTTCACGCTCTTCGTAAATGAACCTGTTCCGGCAGTAGTGGCAAGGTCGGTTCCAACGGTAAGCGAAGTTCCAACGAACAACTTCTTCGCGACACCCAGACCACCGGCGGTCTTGAACGCGCCGGTCGTGCTCGATGATGAATCCGTAGCATCCGATCCCACAAGGGTCGTGATCGTCGAAGCACCACCGACGTCGAGTGCCGTACCGACAAACAATTTCTTGGCAATTCCCATACCGCCAGCCGTTTTGAACGCACCTGTAGTGCTCGACGACGCATCGGTCGTATCCGTACCGACGAGAATCGCCAGAGTCGTAGTGCCGCTCAACGTTGGAGACGCCGACATCACGACATTGCCGGTGCCGGTCATCGCGTTGCTGACCAGCCCTTTCGACGCGTCCGTGAACACCGGCAGCGACGCGGTCAACGACGAGAGAATCGGCTGTGCGGTGAATGTCGCAACACCCGTGACCGCGAGTGTTCCGCCGAACACGCCGTTGCCGGACCCGTAGTAGTGTCTCGGTCTCGTCGCACCGCTTGCACCAATGTCGTAGGTCGCATCGGTGAACGTCAAATTACTCTGCATCGTACTACTGAGCGTGAACGTTGTCGTCGCGATACCGCCGTTCGCGGTCTGCAGTGCCGTGAACGTGTTCGCGCCGAGCGACGCGATGGTCGTCGGGACGGTGACGTTCGCGTTCGGCCACGTCACCGTCCGTGTCGTTGCGGTCGCGATTGCCGAGACGTCGAACGCCAGGACCTTCGTCGCGTCAGACGCATTCGCAATCAAGCCCAGTGAATCCGTCAACGGCTGGCTTGCAGCCGCAACCGCTGAGCAGACCCACGAACTATTGGTCCCGTCACGCTGGATCGTGCAGCCAGCTGTCAACGACGGCACTGGCGACGGGACGATGACCGCTTGTGCGAACCCGGCCGTCGGGGCAACCACAAACGCAAGAGAGAACAACAGGCGACGAATCCAAATCATTAGCAACTCCTTGATTACTACTAGCGGCCGCGGCCAGCCGGATCAATTCGATCCAGTCGAGCATGCAGCGCGTCCACTTCACGGCGAAGATTCACGATCTCCGCCTGCATCCTTGAGAACGGCGTCTCTGGAACGGCACCAGAAGACGCGGGACGCACTTTCGTCGCGTCAGCAGCCTTGGCTCTCTCAATACCCGCTGTGATTGCTTCAACGGCTTTCACGCGCGCAGCGGCCGCGTCGTCAGGACCAACCTGAGCCGAAACCGCCGACAGGGCGCAAACGATCAAGACTAAAGAAAAACGTTTCGTCATTACTCACTCCTAGTCAAACCACGCAGGCAGCCACACCTTTTGATAGGACGCACCGGTCCAAACCCAAATCGGGAACCACCCATCAAGCTGTCGGTTCCCGAAAGGTCCGTTCATCTGAGACGGTGGGTTCGTACCATTCCCGGTCGTGTCCCACTGACCCGTACCAAAGAAGATCGGTCCTCCAACATACGTTGAACCATCACCATAGCCGACAAGATTGATTGCAGAGGCAGAGTGGTTCGACGCAATGAAACTATAGGTCGCGGACGTATTGTCGTCGCTCGCAACGTTTAGTGTGGCGGCGGTAATCGGTCCCGCTCCCATACCGACATGCTTATTACCGGAACCGTCCACGACGAGCGCGTACGTTCCAAGACTGGAGTTGTACCCCGCTTTAATGTCGAGCACCGCGCCGGTCCAGTTGAAGAAATTCCCGCTCGGATCTCCGAAGCACGCTTGCGGTGTCCCAGAGTTATAAGCGAGCCAGAACCCGGTACCGGTCGTACACGCGCTCTTGCCTGAATACAGTACGCCGCCGGTCCCGACCGAGAGGCTCCCGAGGAACTGTCCCGCTCTTGCAACGATGGTCCCGTCAACGGCTAGCGTACCGCCGGAGGCATTCCACTGCAACGCACCGCTCGTACCGCCGAGGTAGAAGTTACCGTTCGACTGCATGAACGTTTGCCAAGACGACCCGCTGTAGTACCCGAGGTAGTCCGACCCAAGATACAAACCAGCCCCCGAAGGAGCGGCGGCGGTTCCTGGGATCACTTTCGTAACTAGATAGCCGCTGGCGTTCAAACCGGAAGCAGCGCGTGCGGCCCCGTCTTGGACGGTTGACGCCGAAACACCGTTGACCAGTGCCGTGTCGTTGGCGCTCCCGCCCGCAGACGAGGAACCTGCGTAGTTGCCGGTAGTCTGTGAACCCATCGCCACCGTATTCTGGGTAGCGAGCGCCCCAAGCCCCGTGACCGAAGCATTCGGGACACTTCCGCTGGTGATCGTCACCTGACCACGGATACTGAGCGTACCGGTGGCTTGTGTCCATGAGATGCCAGAGCCTCCGTCGCCGTAGTTGCCAAACGCGAAATCGCCTCCGCTACTAATGTAGGTCTTCCACGCACTTGACGCGAAGTAGCCCATGTAGTCGGAGCCGAGGAACAGACCGCTCCCGGACGGCGTGGCAGCGTGCGGCAAGATCGGATTCCCAAAACTATCGAATCCGAGAAGCCCACGCTGCGACGCGCTGACGACAGAGGCACCCGAGTAGCCATTTACTGAAGACGCATCGATGGACGTGCCGGTGATGACAATATTTCCACTGACCGTCAACTGAGAGCAGTTCCAGTCGATGTAGTTCGTACTGTAGTCCCCGATGTGCACCTTCATGCACCCGGCGTCGAGACCGACGAAGAAACCCGTGCCACTACCGTACGCCGTCGAGGCCGGCACGCCCATCGATAGATACGGCGTCGCCGGATCCAAGATGATGGCGCGATTCGACCCACTATAAATATCGAGGTTGACGTTTCGGATCGTCGCTTGCTGATCCGAAAAGATCATGTACTTGTCGGCGTTCGATCCAGTGTACGTACCGAGCAAACACCCATACTCCAGCGTGCCGGTGACACCGCGCAGATTGCCACAGCGCTGGCGAAGCGTGAGATTCGCCGCTTGTGGAGACAGCCCAGACCACGTAACGACTTGTGAGTAGGGTGCGTTCGTACCGTTCGTCCCGTTCACAAGAATCTGCGTGCTCGGATCTGGCGTCGTCGGTGTGCCGGACACGGTATAGGTAAACGTTGTCGATCCGGTCGCCGTAATCGTGAACGATCCGTTGTATGCCGAGTCCGTCGCACCACTGATGACTGCGGTGTCGCCCGTCTTCAGACCGTGCGGCGCGGTGGTTGTCGCCGTGGCCGTCGAGCTGGCCCGCGTAAGCGACGTAATCACCGCAGTGCCGTCAACCGAGGTCAACTCCAGGTAACCACTGCCAGACGTCCCGTAGTCGAGCACCACTCCGCCCGAAGACGCGGTTGTGCCGGTCGGCAAACTGCCGCCGTCGTTCCCAAGGAATCTGGTGAACGTCCAGCTTTGCGTGCCGTCTGCGTTGTCCGTATATCCACTGACGGTCCCGAAGGCGTTGCCGACGATAAGTCCGCCGTCCGGTCGAGACATGGTGCGAACGTTTACCGTGTGTCCAGACGTGAGGACCTGAACGTTGGGTACGCCTTCCGCATCTTTCAAGATCAGCGTCGCAATACTGCCTTTGGCCGGCACGGTAAAATCAGAGGCCAGTACGCCGTAAGACGGTGCAATGATTTCCGACCCTCTCAACGCACGCTGAAGTTCAGCTGTGAACAACTTAACCTGAAGTTCGTCTAGGTAGCCGTAGCGGGCGTCCAGCTCGCCCGCATACGTCATACGCCATCCGGTTGTCTTCGAGACATAGTTTGGCGTACCGATGTACCCGTCCAAGGCCGCGTTCCCGAGTCCGGGATCACTAACGTTGTTGGTACCGATATGCACCCCGCCGCCGCCGAACTGCGTGGGACCGCCGTCGATCCGCATCGCCATCCATCCGCCCGCGTTGTACGCGTTCAGATGTCCGCCGTCACTGCCGATGAACCACTGCGAGCGGTACGAACTATCCGTCTTCAAACGCTGCTCAAGGAACGCAGATGTGATCGTAACATCCGCACCCTCACACGTTGCGAGCGACGGGGGATTCGGACACCCACTGACACCGCTACCGCCGAGAGACAGCTGATGATTCGTCGGATCACCGTAGACCGCGGTCAGCGGTGGCGTCGCGCTATAGCTGGGTGCAGTACCGACACCGCCACTAATCAGCACACGGCCGGTCGCCACATCGTTCAGATTACCGTAGGTATTGGCGCTCGCCGCATAGAGTAGGTCGCCGGTTGTAGCCGCATTTGGCCAAATGGTTGTACTCCACGCGGGAGCCGTCCCGGTTGACCGCAACAGCTGCCCTGGCGATGCACCAATGGCAAGGCGAGACCACGCGGGCGTCCCATTACCGACCACCACGTCGCCTTGTGTCGGCGTACCGAACGGAAGATCCGCATCAACAAGGATACGGAACGTAGGTACCGCGACCCCACCGGACGTCGGTCCTGCGAATACCGTATTCGCCGACGCGGTTCCATATCCCGGTACCGCAACCCACCCTGTGTTGCCGGACCCCGCGGTTTTCACGTAGACGCAGGGTGTCGTTGTGGAGCAGTTGTTTCGATAGTACTGACTACCGACTGGAGCCGTGACCACCCCTTCAGGAGAGCCGCTCCCGGCCGTAATACGTAGTGTACCAAAGTACACATTCGTTGCGTCGTAGCTCGACTGGGCAAAGGCCGGAGCGGCCCAAAGCGCCAGGAGCAGACTATAGACTTTGCAGTGTCGCAATGCCGTAGACATCTTCACTCCCCACATCTCCGTAGACCTGCAGTTTGTAATGCTTTCCGTTCGTGATCGTAGCCGTGAAGTCCACGTCCACAAAATCCGTATCTTCAACGGGGTCCGACTCAACCGACGTACTGTCCGTCACGTTGAGCAAACGGAGCGTCACCTCGACTCCGGTATTCCGTGCACGAATTGCACCCCGTATCCGTCCGGTATACGATACCGTTGGATAGTAGTCCAAGAAATCAACGACGTCATGCCACGCCGGCGACGCCGCCATCGTGACCGCACGGTCACGCGAACCACCCAACCCAAACGGATTGGCTGCCACCGTTAACGTTGAGCCGCCGGGAGCCGAGACGCTGCTCGCACCGTTACCTCCGAGCATCTGCCGCCATTCGGTCAGGTAGGATCCCTGGTAGGTCGTCTCGGTTGCCTCGAAATTATACACCCAGAACTCGTCGCTGATCAACGTGATTGCCGCCGTGGTGATTGCATACGTCCCGGTGACGCGTTCGGTCAACGCAATCGACAGCGACTGACCCGGCTCCCATCCAGAGTCGAGACTCTCAACCTCAACGGTCAACGGCGACTGATTGATCTGCGCCAGCAACCCCTCGGCGACCGACGTCCCAATACTGGGTTCGAGAATATCCGGTCGCGCGCCCCGTCCGTAGATCGCTGGAGATCCACTACCCACACGAATACGAAACGGGTACTGAGCCGTGTACCCAACAATCGCGTCGCCGAACTCCGTACTGGGACCGAAGCGGAGTACGACCCCGGCGGCCGGGGTACCGTACGTACCTACTTGCAGCCGATTAGCCGCCAGATCAATCTCGAATTGACCGCCGCCGCTCGGTTCACTAATCGTCCCGAGAAACGGAGACACGCCGTCATCGACGTAAATCAACGGCGGGTACGCGGCAATCGGGACGTCAAACTCCCACGTAGTATCGACCCCGTCCGCCGTCCACTCCTGGACACGGGAGGCGGTTCCTGTGGGACCGATGTCCAGAATATAGTGATTCGAATCCATGTCGTCCGGGTCGGACCACCGAAGAGAACGACAGTGAGGAGCCGCGTCGGTCAGTGCGTGGGGAGCCGCTTCCGATCCCGGCAGGAACATCCGAATCTTCTTATCCGGCGACACCCGTACGACGTAGCCGGTGCGATCAAAGATCTCACGTAGGGCATCCGACACACGGATCCCGGTAGACCAATCCACGGCATCAACCGACGGGCCATCCACCTGCCCCGCATCCAGCGTAAATCCGTAGTCGGTTAAAACTTCGGCGATCAGCGCCTCGAGGACTTCCTTCACAGTGACCGGGACGTCGGACGCATACTCAGTGTAGCACCAATCGGTGTACGCAAAGAAATCGACACAACTGACTTCGCAGTACCCGGGATTGGCACTCGGCAGCATCCCGTCGAACGACCGGTGTAGTACGATACCGCCGAACAGCAAGGTCGTGCCGTCCTGCTTGTATGCGTAGACCTCGTCGAGTCGATTCGGAAGGTAACCCGGCTTGCAGGTGAAGGTGAGTCGGTCGCGTTCGTTCAGTGGACCGAGTTCAATCTGTACCCGATGCGTCGCGTCCACCGACTGGGTGACATCATCTCCGTCGACCTCGAGACGCCACGCCATTAGAGACCCCGTTTCCGAAGGTCGCCCGGAATCCGTCGGACCAAGCGATCCGACAGCTCACCCACCATGCGCTTGTCCATCATGACCGGACGATCCACGTTCACGTGAATATGAACCGTGGTGCCGGCCGCACTTCCGAACGCGGCCATCCGGTCGTATGCCTGGGTCTCCGGTACCGAAAGAACCCGCTCACCCGGCTGCGCCCAGATCGGTACGGTGTCTGCCGGATCAAGTCCCGTCGGACGTACGATGCCGCCGTCCTTAAAGCCCTGACCCATTCCCCACAGCCACGGATGCTGCGCCATGAACTGCGTAAAGTTGTTGCCGCCCTCGAGGGGATCCTGCCCCTGCATGATCAGATTGTCGAACGCCGACTGCGCCGCCGCCAAATCCTGAACCTGATTCTGGCCCGGATCAGTCGGACCCGGATTCCAAATAAGAGCCGCAAGGAGCGCCGGGATTACCGCGTAGCCAGCAGCAGCACCGATCGCTCCGGCAGAGATACCGCCACCGGCCGCGCCAGCGGCTCCGGCTCCTCCGGCTCCTCCAGCTGCGGTACCGAAGATCGCGCCCATGATCGACGACATCGCTCGGCTGATCGCGTAATTCAACGCGGCCGACAGTACCGCCGCAGCCAGCTCACCAACTTTGCCCATCGGGCCGTCCTTACCGAAGATCTTCTGCATGCCGCGGTCGATCACCCCTTCAAGTTCGGTGACCCATCCGTGGACGACGTCCATGATCGCCGTCTGCATGAACGCGAAGTGACCCGTGGCTTTCGTCGTCTGTCCGTGAACCCGGTCCACGAAGTTGTCGTCCAGCTTGTCGATCGTCAGTCCGATCTCCCGCACCATGTCCGGCACGATCGAGTGGCCGACCACCTTCTCGTACATGTTGTTGAAGAACCCGGTCACCGAATCGATCTTGCCCTTGATGCCGTCTACGATATCGGTAAACTTGTCGATGAGCCAATGTTTCACGGCGTTGTATACGTTCGTCACAACCGTCGTAATCTGGTCCCAGTGTTTGAACGCGATGACCACCAGACCCACCGGGCCAGTCAACGCAAGCATCCAATCCGGCATCTTCAAGACAAGGTCGCGTACTTTGATCACCCCGTCGTGTAGGAAATTAAATACGCCGACCAGCTTGTCGTAGATCCAGTCCCGTGCCACGGTGTACACGCGTTCGACCACGGCACCAACGAGACGGCCGAACGCTTCGAACATTTCCCCGATCGACTGAAGCAATCCGATGATCGGGGTCAACACTGGCTCGAATTTATCCCAGAGCCATTCTTTCACCGCGGCATAGGCCTCGCCGACGACGCGTTTGATATCGTCACCCCACGTCATCCAGACCAAGCCCAAACCAACGACCGCCGCAACCACCAAACCGATCGGACCGGTCATCACCGCGAGGACCCCACCGAATGCTTCAACCGCCAGTGTGGCTCCGGGAATCCACGCCATCGCGGCTTCAGCCAATCCAAACGCACCAACGGCAGAAGCGAACTCCATGATCCACGCAACCGCGCCGCCAAGCGCGCCGAAGAGCGAGAGCAGTTGACCTAGGACCACAAGCGTGGGCCCGGCGACGGCAACGAGTGACAAGAATGCAATAACGCCGGTCTGCACCGGGCCGGGAAGTTCACTAAAGCCCTTGATGAGAGACACCACAACGTCAATGATCGGCTTGCTCGCTTCCAGCAACGCTTTGAAACTGGGAGCCAGACTATCGCCGAGCGCAATTGCCATTGTCTGCATTTCCGCCGTGAACTGCGACCACTTGAAGTTCGTGGTTTCTTTGAACTGCTTGAACGCGGCGTCGACGTTGCCAGTCCGCTCTTTGATATTCTCCAGGACGCCACTGACGTCCTTGCCCTGGGCTGTGAAGACACCCATGACGCCGGCCAACGCCCGGACGTTGCCGAACACACCGTCCAAGGCATCCTCGTTGCCTTTGAACAGCCCCATCAAGTCCATCATCGCCGCGGTGAGACCCTTTTCTTTCACCGCCGATTTGACGTCGTCGATGCTCGTGCCGAACTCTTTCAGTGTATCCTTGGCTTGCTTGCTGGGACCGAGGAGTGTCGTGATAATGCCACGCAGCGCCGTGACCGACTCGCCCGCGTCCACACCCAAGCGAGAGAACGTGGCGATAAAGCCGCCCAGCTCTTCGAATGAGATGCCCACCGTAGCGGCGATACCGACAACCCGACCGAGGACCCCGGCCAACTCGCCGACCTCAACGTTGCCTTCCTGAACCGTGGACAACATGATTTCCGTTGCCCGGGTGGCCGTGATGTTCTCGGACCCATACGCTTTCATGACACCGGTCAACAGCAGCGCGACTTCCTTGGCTTCGCCGAGGCCAATCGCAGCCGCGCGAGCCGACGCCGTCAGGACATCTTGCGCGTCCTTCGCACTCAATGCGGCCAGTGGAATCTTGACCATAGCTTCCGCCAAGGCCAGCGGCCCCTGCCCGGTCTCCGGAGCAAGGGCCATAATGGACGCACGAATGGCTTTGGCCTGTTCGACGGTCGCACCGGCAATGGTGGAAACCTTCGTCATTGCCGTTTCGAAGTCGGACCCAAACTTCAGTCCGGCCCCGGCCGCACCCACCAACGGCGCGGTCAATCCAATCGTCATCTTCGTGCCCAGCGCCGACATATCGTTGCCGAGCTGACGCAGCTGAGAGGATGACTCCGCCACAATCCCACGCACTGCTCCAGACATCTCGTCCTTGAGCCGGAGAACCGCGAGGATGTCGCCGATGGTGACGGTGGATGCCATAGTTGGGTTACGTCTGCTTCTTCTTACGTTTCTCGCGATCGAGTTTTACGAACTCGTACTCGTGTTCGAAGACCCACCGGATCAGCTCGTTGTTCAGCAATTCGTTCCGGAGCTCTTCTTTCTCTTTGCCTTCGCCTTGCGCGTCGTTCCACAACCGATACGCCTCCCGATACTGTCGGAGGAGTAGGATGTCGGGGACCAGCTCCAGTGGATCGTCCGAGATCAACCGAATGGCGCTGTATGGGTGGAGACCCGGAAACGCCGAACACACCTGCGAGACATAGTCTGCGAAGGGTGCCGTGCTTCCGGGTCGTCCATCAAGAGCCGCATGCAGCGCCCGCGTCAGTCCCGCTGCTGATCCTTCGTCTTCGTCTTCTTCGACATCTCGACGAGCCGAGTCGCGGCCCAGTCGGCGGTGTCCGAGTCCAGCTGTTCGATCGACTCCTTCTTGAAGTCCTTCTCGTACAGCGGTCCACGCCAATTGGCCACGCCCATCTCGAGCAGCGTACCGCGATCGTACGTGTTGAGCGGATTCTCCCGGCCTTCGTCGAGGTCGTCTCGCTTGACGGTCTGCAAGGCCGCCATGACTTCGCCACCGACGGCCCGCACACGCGGTGCACTGCGATCGGCCCGCGCATCGGCGGCCCGCTCCAACTGCTTCCACGTCAACTTACGAAGAAGGAACTCGTTGCCCTCTTCATGCGGGATCGGTTCCCAGTTTGTGATGTTATCAACCAACGCCATTGCTCTGCTCCTTGAGTAGGAAGGAGTGCCGGCCGAGCCTCATGCCCGACCGGCCCACTTCGTGAGATCGACGTGACTACGCCTCGGTCACGGTACCGGTCGGCTTGAGCGTGACCGCGTACTTGGTGATGGTGTTCCGTGCCGACGTGCGCGCGTACTTCGCGATGAGGGTCTCAACGGAGGTGATCTTGCTTCCACCCCACGTGATTGCCAGCGTTCTGGTGGATGCAGACGGCCCACTAGCCACCGCATTGAAGACCACGTCCGGCCCGGACGTTGCCGTATCGTCGAACATGCCGCCGAGCACGACATCGCTCATCTTCCGAATCCCGGTTGCGAGCGACTCCATCCACGAGTCGCCGAACGAAGTCGACTCTTCAATGATGGCCTCGACCTCAACCGAGTTGATGGTCTGGACGTAGTTCGACATGTCGGTCGGAGTGCCGCCGACGTTGTCGAAGTTGATGACCAGTGAATTGCTTCCGTATTTCGCCACAAGAGCTCCTTTTTACTGAACGCCCGGACTACCCGCGCGCTACGCCAACTGCATACGTGACCGACTGGCCCGTCCCCGACCCGGAGAACGCATAGCTGGTAGCCAGATACCGTGGAATCGTGCCCGCCACCGTCTTTCGTTCCGCGGTGCGAGCGGTGACCGCGGTGAACGAGACCAAGTCCGAGAAGGAGATGTTGTCCGTGCTCTTCCGAACTGTGATCACGACGTCGTCATACCCTCCCAGGGTGACGGCCGTCACCTGCAGATGGCACACCGCACCTGCTGCCGATGAAGCTGCATTGTCCACCGAGGTGCTCTCGGTGTTGCCTGAAGAGCCGGTGTCGGCCCCCAGGATATGTACGAGCACCCCTTCGTCCCGTGCGCCCGCACCGGTGAAGTGGGTGTTGAGTTTCGTAATCCCGCCCTTGGACGAGACGCGCTCCATCTTGCCCTGGAGTGCGGCTTGCCATCCAATGAACTTCCGTCCGAGGACGTTGCCGGCGTGCGCCAGCATCGCCACCCGCGTCGCGGCGATCGACGGCACCAGCGCCTCGACCGTCCGGAGGGCCTCATCGTCGTAGTAGCCCTTGATGCCGAGGTCGCATTTCTGGTGACCCGTCGCTTTCTCGGCACGCCATGCCACGCCAAGGCCGGTGGTCTCTTCGAAAATTGCTTCCGCAGATTCCTGCACTTCGGTTTGATCCGCCGTCAGGTCGAATCCGTCGACCAGCAAGAAGCCGACCGAGTCTGAACCGTACTTTGCCATGACTACGCTCCTCCGTCCGGGGTGTCAGCGCGTCGGACCAGGCCCTGGGCGAGCGCGTCGTCGAGATAGTTCTTCGGAATGTCGTCGACGCGATCGCCCACGTCGTGTGGATCGCACATTCCGCGTTGCGCCCACGGAAGGTTCTCCCCCGCACGCAGTCGATCCACGGTCGCCGGATCGGTTGGATACGTCAGTCCCGGCACCAACACCTCGTATGCGCCGGTTGACGCATTCTTCTTTGGAGGCTTCGTTCTCGTCTTGGCCATTATCTATCTCCTGGAAACTGAAATCCACATCGACCGCAGAACGTTTCTGACGGCCCACTTCCGAGCCCACCGGACGACTCACGACACGAGGGCGGCGCGTCACATTGCGGGCACCGACTCGTGGCCGAGATCCGCGCTTCTTGCTCTTCACGCGTACGATCGTCGATCAGCGGTTCGTGCGAATCAACCGGTAGTGCGATCAGCGGTTCGCTCATAGTTCAATCTCGAAACGAAAGTTCACCGCGACAATCGGTCGATCTTTCTTGTCCCGACCCATGCCGTAGGCCGGGGTGACCGCCACCGCGATCAAGTACTTCCACCCCGACGCCATCGTAGTCGCCGGTGTGATCTGATGGATCTTATCGATCGCCGACTGGATCAACGTACGGGCCGATACGTAATCTCTGATCGATCCCCGCACTTCGAGATGCACACGCGGCTTAATGAACTGGAGTCCCACACCCCCAAATTTCTGGACGCCCTCTTCCCCAGGATATTCGTACAGTGTGCCGACCAAGTCCGGAGATTCCGGACGCCGTCCCTTCGTCAGCTGACCCGACGAAAACACTGCCGGAGCGGCCGCGAGGTACGTTCCGAGGTCGTCCAACACCGAGACCATTACGACTTTGTCCGTTCCAGCACAATGCGGCGTGCCACCCGTTCGTGCATGAACGGAGCCGACTCCAATACGGTCGACTCCAGAAACTTCGCCTCACCCACGGGGTGATGCGCTTCGAGATCCTCGTGGACCGGGACGGCGTAGCCTACGGCCGCGTCGCCGAACGTGAGATGCGCCGTGATCTCGCCCATCTCGTCTTTCATTTCCACTTGACCGCTCCGCTTCAGCGCCCCGCTGTCGACCGGCGTACGTCGCTTCGCTTCGGTCATCTCGATCTCGGCCTCTGCATGAAGTGCAATACGCGCCTCACGCAGCGTGCCCCCGATAATTCGCTGGAGCTCCCCTTCCACATGCGACATGTCGAATGCGAACGTCGTCTCCAGCTTCCCGTAGGCCACGGTTACTCTCCTGAGTCTCCGTCCCATCCGAGGGACACAATCGTGTAGAAGCCGCCACCCGACCGCCGGGCCAACGATTTTACATCCACCACGTTTCCCACTTGACCCGACGGGAGTGTGAACGTATCACCGTCCGGATTCACGGTCACATCCCGTAAGAACGTGACCCGCGCGCGACTGATCTTCGTATCGCCACCGGGCGACCGGATCTCCGTCGTCTTGTACTCGACGATCCCGTAGCGCGTCACCGGGGTTCCTGCCGTCGGCTTCAAATACCCGTCCACCGACGCCGTCGGTGTATGCGTCACGGCCACCTGTGCCGTCTCCGAGAAATTATCGGCGAATTCCGTCAGCCGGCCGATCAGTCGATCGAAGTCTACCACTAGGCACGCTCCAACCGAATCATCCCGTCTCCGCCCACCGCATCCCGTGGGGTGCCGTAGTGCGCGAGACCGTAGATGACCGCATCCGGCAACACCTTGCCGGTCGGATTCTTAAACGTTGCTTCGATCGGCCCGGCTTTGAACGACAGAATGCCGTCGGTCTGCGCCGTGTTGTCCGCCGTGCGGTTGCCGTCGAGCAAATCCGACGCCAACTGTGCGGTCATCTCTTTCAGGTCCTGTGGGATGACCGTGTCTTCCACGTAGAATCCGTTGCGTCCTCGCATCCCGTTGCGCGGCCACAGCAATTTCTGGAGGCTAGTGACGACGCTTCCGAACCAGTCGAACTGCTCGTCCAGTAGCCGCGTCGCCGTAACGAGCGCTCGGCACTTCTCGTCGTCAGTCGCGGCATCCCACGTCTCTGAGAACGGCGAGCTCTCGAAGTACGCATCGGCCTCGGCGACCGAGCAATACGAAGTCGCGTTGGAAGCCCCGGGCGTCGTTACGGCGCTGCAAGCCATGATCGATTACTCCTCGTCTTCGTCGGCCAGCGTCTCGAGCTGCTTGTCGATCGCGTCGACCACCTTGGTTCGCGCGTCGGCGTTCAGCTCCATGTCGCGGTAGACGCCCAGCAGCACGGGATCGGTGCTCTTCTTGATGAACGCAATCGCGTCCTTCTGCGTCATCTTCAGGAACGGCGGTGCCTCGAGCTCACCGACGGGCGCAGTGTCCTGAGCCGGTGTACCCTCGGGTACGTGCACGTCCGGGTTGAAATCCGCGTCGTTGATGACCGCACGTTCTCCGGTTGCTTTCATACTGACCACTCGGGTCTTGGGAAAATCCATCATCTGCTCCTTGAGTAGGAAGGAGAACGTCCCGGCCGTCCGCGACGACCGAGACGTCTCAGGTTATCGAACGCGAACTACGTGCCGATCGCGATGCCGGAGAACGTCTCCGTTCCCGTCGACGCGATGAGTGTGCAATTATCGGTGGCCGTGGGCTTCCACGCGTACACGTTCACGGTAGCCACCGAAATGTCGTAGGTGAGTACGGTCGTACCCACCCCAGGTGCGGCGGTCCCCTTGAGCGTGAGACACACCGCGACCACCGAGGTCAGACCCGTTGCCCACGCCGTGGGGTTGGAGCCGTCGAGTGCCATTTCGACGCGTGCGACCTTGTAGCCGGCCGCGACGCCGATCACGCCCTTGAGCGTCGCCAACAGATTCGCAATGGACACGGCCTTGCGAATGTTGGTCGACGTGCTGTTGTAGATCTCCAAAAGCCACGAGGTCGTCGGCGTGGTGACCACGTCGCCGGACCCGATGCTCTGGGAGCCGCTCGGAAAGTTCTTGGGATTCGACATGTCTGCTTCGCTCCTAGTAAATGGTAGGCACAGACGCGACGAACGGCGTTAGGCTGAACCCAGTCCTACTCACCGGGCGCTCGCCCGGTCCGTCGTCAACGTCTGTGCCATCCCGGTGAGGTGCGCTAGCCGGCGAGCCGGCAGCCGAGCTCCTTGCGAACGCACTTGGAGCCGTACAGCATGTCGTACGAGAACCGCGTGCGCTTGTGCTCGCGCGTCACCTCGAGGCGAAGCGTGAGACCGCTCTCCGGATCGACGACGGACTGGAAGTTGCCCAGACCCATGCCGGTCGTTTCGAGCGGACGGTTGGCGAACGCGAAGCAGTCACGGTGGATTTCGAGATTCACCACGTGGCTCGCTTTGAACGTCACCGCGGCGTCGTTGGCCCACGCGACCTTCGCGGCCGGGTAGAACACCATATCGCCGTCCGTACCGGACAGGTCGGTCGCCGACGTCACCTTGTACGTCTGCGTATCGCCCGCCACCGTGAACACGTCGCCGGCCGACGCCTTGGTCGTCAACCCGTCGAAGTGCACCGTGGTGTCGCCGACTTCGACGTCGGCCTGATCCACGAGCACCGTACCGGCCGCACCCAGCGTGTGCGACGGGATGTTCTGCGACATGAGCCAGAGCGCACCCATCTTCCGGCCGATCTGGCCGTTGACGATGACCCCGTCTCCGCCGCCGAACGACGCATCCTGGAACGCCCGCAACATCAGCGCGTTGCCTTCGGCATCCGGGTCGAGCACGACGAACCGGTTGTCCTTCGGGCACAGCTGCTTGTTGAGGATCTTCCGCGCCTGGACGTGTTCCGACGTGTCCACCGCGAACGGCGTCGTCCCCGCCACTCCGGCGAAGCCGAACAGATCCACGTAGTTGGCCAGGATGTCGGTGTCGACCTGGTTGGCCAGCGACTTGATCGCCTCCGCAGCCTGCAGCGGGATGAATCCGTTCATCGCCTGCAGCATGTCCTTGTCATCGAGGTAGAAGGGCGCTTCCTTCCACTTGTCCAGCGGAATCGAGACGCTGGTCGGCGTCTGCGATGCAGTGGACGGCGGCGTCGCCGCGGCCGTGACATCCTGAACCGTGACGGCCGACGCGATCGGGACGTCAATGGTGGAGCCCTTGGAGCCGGCCAGCGCCGAATACCCCGTGTTCACGATTCGCGGCATCACAATGGTCTGCCGAAGGGCAATCAGGCCCTGCGCCAGCAACTGCGGGATGACCGCACTCAGATCATTCGCCATTACTCACTCCTTGGAAAGTTGTTATCCGTTCATCCCGACCGCCACCGGCGACCGTTGGTACGTCCCCGACGTCCTCAATTCTTGACTTGCACCGTTCCGTCCGCAATCCCTTTCAGGTTGCGGCCGAACTCTTCCGCCGACGGATTGACCAGTACCTTCACTGGCGCACGACCACCGGACGTCCCGCCCGGAGCCGCACCACCGCCGGTTGAATCCTGCACGAGATGCGTGGCCGAAGCCAGCTCCCGTTCGGTCCACTTGCCGAGCGTTAGCGGTGCGCCCGGGTTATCCGGGTCCAACACCGTGGTCCCGTTCTTCTCGGCCACCACGGTCCCGCCCTTCACCGTGAACCCAGCGTCACGGGCACGCCGTTTGAAATCGTCGATCGCCGTCGGCTTGACGCGTGCCGTCGTGGCCATCTCCACGAGCTGCCCGTTGAGGATCGCATCATCCGCGCGCGCCTGCTCCGCTTTGAGCTGCATACCGAGCGTCGTGATCTGCTCGGTCAACGGCTTCGTGTGCTCCTCGAGCAGCGTCTTCAGTCGCGCCTCGTCAGCGTCCGCATCGTCCGGTTTCTTCTTCGCCTTGAGGGCTTTGACTTCTTCCGGGTCGATGCCTTCGAACTTCTTCTTGAGCGTGGTGACCTCGCCGGCCAACGCGTCCTTGTCGCGCAGCAGGTTGATGTTGTTGGTGCGGAACTCGTCGAGCCGCTCCTTCGCTACCATGCCGTCCACGTCGAGGTTGAAGTTGCCCTTGTCGTCCGTCTTGTAGAACGCACGCACCGCCTCAGGCAGCGCCGTGTGCTCTGTTGCCGAAAGCACCGCTTTCAGTCCCATGATCGTAACCGTCCTTCTGAATCATCGCGTCCACCCTGGACACGAAGCTAGTGCACCGACAAGCCCAACGCGCATCGACATCGCGTGTGGATCGGTGGATGTTGCACGCTCCGTCGAATCCTCGAGGAGCTAAAGAGTTCGTTCAAACGTCGCTTCTGTCCGTCAAGTGAACGACAAATCGGACACGCCCGACTATCGGCCATCCACATCTTCCGCGCACGCGAGCTCAGCATCTTCGCCTTCGCCGCCGTACGCCATCCGGTCAGAGTCCCGAGATTTGCGTGATCCGTCAATTCGGTCTCCGCAATCGCCGAGGCCCGTTGGCGAATCTTCTTCGCCGCAAACGCCGCCACCCGATCTTTCAGCGTCGTCCCGGTCACGTTGTTCTTAATCAAGTACTCTCGATACAACGCCACCGACCGCGCCTGCATCTTCGTCAACCCAACCATCGGACGAAGCTCTCGCGCCAACTGATCGGGACTCAACCCGCGCTTGGTCGCATCAATCACCGCCTGACGCAATCCCGCACGCGACGACGCCGTCAATTGCGTCACCAGCCGACCGGCGTTCGCTTCAGCGGCGGCCACCACATTCTGGTGGATGGTAGTCAACGACTCCGTCGTGACCGAGGCCACCGAGATCCGCGCACTCTGCTCCACGACGCGCTGCAGCAACGTAAGTGATCGACTCAGTGCCGGCCGTACCAACGTCGCCTTCACCAACGCCGCCACTGCCGTCGGTCCACGGAGTAAGGCCGCACGCAACGCATTCTCCCCGATGTCCCGTTTCAGTTGCGCAAAGGCACGAACCAATTCCCGGGTCAGCGTGTCATGCTGCGTTCCGAGAACGCGTTCCAGTTCTTCGAGCGTACGAATGCCGGGCATTACAGCTCGTCATCCGGAGGCACCGGCGTCTTCCCCTTGCCTTTGCCTTTCACCGGCGGCACGAGGTCGTTCGGATCCAGCGGCAAATCCTGTTGCGGATCGTCCTCCGAATCCTTGTCGATATCGGTTTTCTCGTCCTCTTCGGTTCGCTCCGGGGCCATGACCTCGCCGCGCTTGAGGTTGAAGAACAGCGTGGTGAAGCTAATCGCGCCCGACTGCCACGCGGTGACCAACGCGGTCAACTCCTGCGGCGACAGTTTGACGTCGAAGAACTCGCGGTTCAATTCGAACTGCACCGTATCCGCGTTCAACACGGACATCCACTCGGCCGTCCACTTCAAGAGCTGCGTGATCCCCTGAGAGAACGTGGAGGCAATCGTGGCGAGCACCGACTCTTCTCCCCGATGCCGTGTGCGAACCGCTTCGGCCGTCTCTTGCACTCGCGTCGGCTGGCCTTCGAGCAGCCGTGCCCCGAGCACCGCCATCTGCGCTTCCTTCTCGGTCAACGCTTTCTCGAGCGCGGTCAACCCCTGGCCGGTGAACTCCAACATGCCCGCTTTCGCGTTGGCATCGCTGAACTTCCACGCATTCTGCCCGCCGATGGTCAGTGTCGCCGTCCCGGCCACCCCAGAGACCCACGGCTGTGGCGTACCGCACCAGTGCCGTCCGTTCTCCAGATCCGCCGACGACCGGTAGTGCGAGAGGTTCACATCCACCAAGTCCAACAGCGGCGGTTTCTCGCACTCCAGCGTAATTGAGCGGGACGAGAACCCGACAAAGGGAATGTAGGGGAGCGGCGCACCCTTAATCTGGGGCACCTGCTCCTCTTCGAACTTGACCCACTCGATCGCCGTGTCCGCAACGCCGGTCACCATCGACCCTTCGGTCGTCTTCGTCTTCTGCCGCCAAAGCTGAACCGTATACCGGCCCTCGGTCAGCGACAGTACGCGGTACTGCTCGATTTCCTTGCTGTCGAAGACACCGCCCTCGGTGACACACTCGAACAGTACGACGAGCATCAACTTGCGTTCGCCCTGTTCCCAGCGATACTCCCAGTTGACGATCTGGTCGGCGCGGTACACCACCCAGTACGGCTTGATGTTGAGCGCACCCGCCTTGGGCACGTCAAGCAGTACCCCGAGTCGACCGATCTTGAGCGTCTCGTCCAAGTTCTTCTGAACGAACGCGGCCAGCGTATCGCCGTTGCGGGTGACGTCCTTCTCCCACTCCTTCAGCACCGGCGGCAACTTCATCGTCGGGGCCTTGCGCATGATCGTGCCGCTCAACCCGTGCACTGTCCGTGACGTGCAGTTGTAGAAGAGGGCGCGTTCTTTGTATCCGCGGTACTCAACGGCGTCCTGTCCCCCAAGCTGGGGCAAATACGTCGTCGCCGCCGTCTTCACCGCATCGGTCCCGTCGTACGCATCGCGACAGCGCGACCACTGCGCGAGGTGATCCCGATACTGCGGATGTTTCGTGTCGACACCCATTAGGAGCCTCTCACCTTCACCACGGTCACGCCACCCTTCAGAGTCAACTCGTTGTGTGCGCCGCTGGCGCTATCCACCTGGTCATCGTGCGCGCCGCCCGGGAACACGCAGACCTCGTTGATCCACTCGGCGTTCCACCCGGCCCGCTTCAAGATGACCTTCCCATTCTTTGCACGAATCGCGAACGGCTTGGCTCGCGTCCGTTTGTCCCCGGTTGACTTCAACCCTTGGTAGTCAACCGCGCCTTCGCTCTCCACCAGGTCGTTCTTACGTGAAGTGGTGACCGCCTTGCCAGACGATCCGCCTTCCTCTTCTTCACGCACTTCGACCCCGGGTCCGTCCATTCGGGCGGCCATTTTCACTTGCTCGTCCGCTTGCGTCGAGCTCCACCGGCCGCGGATCACGTCTTCGATCAGCACACTCTGGTCGTCCAACAACGCCATCAGCGTGCCTACCGTCCAGTCCGGGTTGCGATTCTTCGACGACTGTTCCGTCGACGCCATATCCCAGAACCGGACGCGCCGCATCACACGATTCCGCGGTACCTCGTCAACGTACTTATCGAACCACGCACGCATGAACAGGGCACCGCCTTCGGGTTGCGGATCCTGTTGATACTGGGCTCGATAATCCGGATCCAGTAGTGTCGTCTTCAGCTCGTGAACAATCCGAGGCGGAAACCGAGACGGACACAGTGGCTCGCCTTCCGTCGTTCTCGGATCCCGCGGCCCAACACCCGGCACGGCCTTCGGGAAGTCGATCACCAACTTCTTTTCGTACTCCATCGGCAGAATGAGGCACTGGTAGCCATGCTCTTTGGCCCATCCCGCCACATCCCGCAGATGCCCACGCTGCATCGCAATGATGCGCCCGCACCGCGTTGGCGTGTTCACGCGATTGCTCCACACATTGCGGTAAAACTGCACCGTGCCTTCCCGTTCCGTCTCCGAGTAGATCTCGTTGAGGTTGTGCAAGTCGTCCGCACACAAAATGTCGGCCCCGCGTCCGGTCGCCGTGCCGTCAACGCTCGTACTGATCCGATACCCGCGTCGGTTGTTCTCGTAGTTCGTCTTCACGTTCTGGTCCGTCGTCATCTTGAACGTCGGTCGGCCTTTGCGCGCCCACCAACTTTCCGGACCCCACCGCGCTTGAAACCACGCACTGTCCAACAACCGTCGTGACAGGACTGCATGTTCCGTACTCAGGCCGCTCGAGTAGCTGCCGAACAAGAACCGCAATTCCGGCCACTTGATCCACGCCCACGAGGGCATCCCCACCGACATCTGCAGCGACTTCGTCGTTCTGGGTGGTTGACAAATGAGCAAGTTCTCGATCTCAAAGGTCGCCACCGCTTGCAGATGCTCACTCGTTGCGTCGAGGTGCCATCCCCCGATGAACGGCTTCTCCGGTTCCAAATTGTGCCAGCCCATTTCAAGGAACTGACGCAACGACCCGGCCCCGACCTCCGCTTCCAACGACAGTTGGTTGACCCCAGCGAAGGCCACCATTACTCGTCGTCCTCAATCGACTCCGGTGGCTCGTCCACCTTCGCCTTGGCGAGCAAGCCCAGGAGCACCACTTGCTCTTTCGGCTCCAGTTTGCTCCAGTCATGCCGATCGTTGCCCTGCGGTTTGTCCAAATGCATCTTGATGGACTCCACCGGCTTACCGTCGAGCATGTGCGTCGCGAGTTGCACGTACGGAAACGCCACCTTGGGATCGTACGAGAAGAGTCCCCGACGCAGTGCGCGTTTCACCGACGCCGGATTCTTTCCTACGAGCCGAGCGATGTACCGTCGAATACTGGCACGCAGCTTCCGTGCGCCCGGGACTTTGTCCTTCGCACCTTTCGGCCGTCCCCCTCCGGGGTTGCCGGTCTGAAAGCGTTTCGAGTTCGTCGACGCCCGCCGGGCCTCAACGGATTTGGTAGCCACCGGCTCACCTCATATCGGGTTCCGCGGTCATCCGTGTCGGTCCCGGCCACCGGAACAAACGACGGACCGCGTCTTCAATGCGCGAGAATCGCGTTGGCAATTCGTAGCAACGCAACTCCCGATGGGGACTCAGCGGCTCCGCCACCACGTACTGGTCCCACGGCGCGTTCAGCGCCAGTCCCACCAACCGACCCGGATCGTAGCAGACGGCGGCATTCGCTTTCTGCTGGGTCAGCGCGTGATAGTCGAGCAAGATCGTTCCACACTCACTGCACGCTTGCTGCAATTCGGTGGGTGCCTCCGCTCGATGAACGATGTACACGCGTTCCATCGTTTGCGGCGATCGCGCGTTCCTCGTCTGCAAGATCCGCAGCGTCCCTGGAATGAGCTGCATCTTCTTGCCGTCGCCCGTCTCCGGGCAGATGCCGTAGAACTCTCCACCGGGAGACAACGGCACGTAGTGGGTTCGCCCACAGGGCCCACCACACCGATACGATACGTCAAAGGGTTCGATCATTGTGTCCTCCCCGAGGACTAGTGAATTCCCGTACACGCTTTCGAACGCAACGACACCGTCCGTGGTCGGCGTTCAGAGAATTGGCGTCCGTCCGCCGCAAAGTGGATCACCACAAATTCTCCGTCGGCCCACACGATCCGCGGCACGCACCAACACGCGTCGGTCTCGTCGTGCATTCGAAGATCCGCGTCAGGCAGTACATGTAGTGCGCCGTCCATCGTTAGCGAACGCCGTAACACTCCCACGACACCGTAGCCGACGTCCCGCCGGTGCGGATCGCTTTGAAGTTCCGCAAGCTGGCCGCGCCGACAATCTCGATCACACTGCCGGCATTCACCAACTTGCCAACCGACGACGTCGGCGCGTCACCGGTTGTCCAGAACCGAAACGATGCGGTCTCGGTCACGCCGGTACAGCGCCCAACTTGCTTGTCCAATGTGGCACTGTCGAACATGGTCACACTGGCGGTAATCGTCATCGTCTCCTTGGTGAGCGCCGCTACTTGCGCGCATAGGAGTCCACTCACCCCGAGGCAGAGCACGAGCACGCATGAAAGAATTCGGGTCATCGGCACACCCACGTAATCTTGTCCGCCGCGGTGAAGACGCCGGTGAAGGTCAGCGTCGTGGTGGTCGCGATCACATTCACGGCCGCCACACTAGATTCGTTGTTGGCCACACAATGCGGCGCAACCGAGTAGGTGCCGGCGAACGTGATCACCCCACCCGTATCGCCGCCCGCACCCGTGGTCACCCGACCGGCGAAGTCCACCGACCCGGCTTCAATCGTTCCCGGAGTGACCCCGAATCCCGATGTCCCGGTCACGGTCGTGCCGCCCGCAATCTGGGCCGATGTCACCAACGCATTCGTCGTCAGTACCGTACTGTCCGCGTTCGGGAATGTGTAGGTCTTGGCCGTGCTGGCAGGACCGGCGATAGTGAAGAAGGCGTTGTTGGTACCGCCATTGGCCACCGGCAAGATACCGGAGACATGGCCGGTCAGCGTGACCTTGCCCCAGGAGGGACACGTCGTCGCGCCGCCACTGATCAGCGCATTGCCCGTCGCGGCCCCGGCCAATCGTCCCCACACGGTTGCGCTGGAGGCACACAGGACGTCGCCCTGCGCCTGGGAGGCGACGAGCAAGTTGGCGACCGGCAGATTCGTCAGGTTCTGTCCGCTCACCGCCGGCAAGGGATCCGGTAGGCCGCCAATGCTGCCCGCCGGGTAAATGGTGGTCTGGGCCGAGGCCAGTGATGCTGTCAAGAGCATCCCCAGCATCCACCCGAATAGCACGCGTCGTTCTCGCATCGTGTCCTCCCGTAATAACGATAGTTACCGCGTCGGCAACGGTGGCGTGGCCGGCGTCGCTTTCTTCACGGTCTTGGTGGTCCAATCGAATCGATCGCCGGTGCCGTCGTCCTTCCAGGTGCCGCCGAGCCCCGTGACGAGATCCTTCTCCAGCACTTTTAGTTCCTTGTCCAACTGCGCCCCGACGCCCTGCGCGGCATTCTGGAGGAGCGCATTGATGGTGCCCTGCGCGGCATTCACCGAGGCCGTCAGTGAGCGCACGCTTTCGTTCGCTTGTGCCGTCAGGATCTTCTGGGAGCCGAGGTCCGCCTGGCACTGCTGCAGCGGCGTCATGTCGACGCGACTGGTGGCCCGGGCGGGCGTAATAAGTAAGAAGGCGCTGAGCGCGAGCATCACGGACAGCACCCGAATCGCATTTCGCAACATCAACTGCATGGTTCTAATCCTCTCCAGAGTAGGTGGACACACGAAAACACAAGGAACGCAACCGGTGCATGCTTCTATCGAAATAATGCCGGCGGCACGTGCCCTGTGTGGTTTCGCCACGATGGCACAACGTTATTTCAAAATCATCCGCTTGATTTCTTGTGTTTTCTCGTGCCTTTCATCGTAGACCTCAAATTCTCACGAGGTTCGATCAGCAATTCCGGTCCCGTTTCGTTGCTCATTCGGGTTCACGCCGAATCCCCGCCCCCGAGGGGGTCTCGGCTGTTTTAACCCTTAATTGAACGGAAAACGTTTATTTAACTTAGGTTAGAAGGAAGTTTATCGACTTGGCGGCCCTCCCCTGGGGGCGCGGAATTCGGCGTGAATTTCACCGATGCACCAACCACCGTACGTACTGACGCATGATCATCCACTTTCCGCATTTCCTTCTTGACGAGATTTCCGCCCAAATTCAACGAGTTTATCGACTTTTATTCCCCGTAACCTGTTTCGTGCATTCGTCGGTGTTTATCAACTAGTTGATAAACGGACCCCGGGCCGAGCGATAATAAAGTTACGTGAAACCGACCCGGCACCGCCCGGGGTGCGACAGGAGACGACCAATGGGAAAGAGTGATGATGGGGGACCGGCGCTAGTAGAAGGCCGCATCCTTCCGATGTCTATCGAGTTATTCGAGCGCGAGTGTCTACACGTGGTGCGGTCTATTCCGCTTGACGATCCGCTGGCCGACTTGAACACGCGACAATTAGCTGTGAAGGCCGTGCTGCTGTGCCGAGAGTTCACAGATTACCGAGCAAAACAAGCCATGCTCACGGCGCGGCAGGAGACGTAGGAGAGATAGGTATGACGAAGCAGCAGATGTTCTGGCTTGGTATGCTCACCGGCGTCGCACTGATGACGATTGCGTCCATACTAGATTCGGTATGGCGATGACACCCACCGTCTGGAACCGCCGTGATCCCCGTACGCCGGAGAATGCGGTGTACGTCGGCCGACCCACGAAATGGGGCAACCCTTTTCTTCTTGGCCGCGATGGCAGCCGGGAAATGGTGGTATCCCGCTTTCGTGAATACCTGCGCGATCAGCCGGCCCTCGTAGCCGCCGCGAAGAAAGCGCTCAAAGGAAAACACCTCGTCTGTTGGTGCGCTCCGGAGCAATGTCACGCGTACGTCTGGTTGGAAATCGTCAATACGGAGACACTATGAATTATAATGCGTCGATCGCCCTCGATCAAACCCACCGCCTGTTGAGCGTGATACTGCTCGTGGTGTGGCTGTTCCTCTCCTTCGTGGGCACGCTATTCGTAGTGCGTGTGTGCGTTGGCAACGGATTAGAATGGACCTACGACGGCATCCACCACACCCTTGTGCTTGGACCCGTTCGTAATTAAGGAGGAAGCGATGGAATGGATTGGGACCTACGTCTGGATCGTCGGGAAAGTGATCGCCTCGTGGTACGTCGTCATCTTCGCGATGCACGACCACGGACATCGGGTGCGCGTAGCAGCCGAGAAGACCCGTACCGCCGAAACGCCGGGGACCGTCGCGGTTGTCAACACGCTGCTGGTGTTGGGGATCCTGTTTCTCATCTGGAGGACGCGATGAACGTACGGATCGGCGACCGCGTCTGGGATAGCGTCGACGCGCTGTTGGGCGATGCCTCGGCCGCGGCCGGGTTGCGCAACGAGGTGGACTCGCTTCGCTCCTTCATCGGCGCGTTGGCTGCCGAGTTCCCCAACGGCGTCCGGGTGAAGGTGAAAACCTTCGACGCGCATCTGAAGTGGACGATCACCTTCGACGCCTCCGACAAGACATATCTACTGTCACCCCACCCTACGACCACGATCACGCGGCCGCTAGCGGTATTCCCGGGCGTCGGGTTGGTCGTCGAGAAGATACGGACCTCGTGCGTTCACGGACGGACGCGGAAGACCGACCAGGCAGAGACGGTACGCGGACCCGGGTGGGGGAATACCGCCACGCAGCGGATTCTCCCGGTTGAACAGTGCCTCGACTGCGGTGCCATTCGCCGGGACGCCGGGCCGTGGAGGACCAATGGCTGAACCGATTGAACGTCGCTCCTTCTTACAGGGCCTCATCGCCTCGGTGGCCGGGTCCACCGCGTTGGTGACACTCGCCTCACCCACCGAAGCGGCGTTGCTGAAAGAACGCGACCCCGTCCGGGTGGTGCAAGAGACGCCACGGTGGGACCCAACCGCCGCCATGGCAGGACTCGACGTCTTTGTCCTCGGCCGGAAAGGCACACTGATTCCGGTCGGAACGTTGCGGTCCATTACGATCAAATCCGAGCGGCATGCGATCACGTCACTCGACGGCAGCTACGAGATGTATATTCCGTCGAGTATTCGAGCCGCTCGCGGCGAGTTCGGCGGGTTCCTGACGGATGAGATGGCCGACAAGTTGGGCGACCTATGACACCCAACGAATTTCTGTACGATGTTCTCACGCGTGTCGAAGACGAACTGTCCAAGATACGCAACGTCGGCCCGGTGATTGCCCAACCATGGTCAGCCGAGGTACGAGCAGAGGCATTTCACTTCCAGCTGCAGTTCTTCGGGCCGTTGGACGAAGAGCGGGTACAGGTCTGCGTCGGGTGTTTACTACAGTACGTACTCCAGAATATTCCCGGGTGGGTGGAGTTCATGACCCTGCCCGACCCACAGGTAGACGAACGGACCCGATGGACAAAAGTATGGGACCCAAGAAGCGGCATCAGCCTTCGCCTCGTGTGGCAGTACCTGCGCGTCAACTCCGAGCATCCACTGCATCGGGACGTGTGGGCGATCGACGGCCTTGTACGAAACGTGCCGGGTCTCTGAACATTCAATTTCACCCGGATGCATTCTCGTTCGTTGCCGAGGCCCTCGACGGCAAGGGTATCGAGAGTTTGATACATAAAGCGCTTGTCGCCGAGGCCGAGGCGTTGATGCATGAAGCGAAACAGCGTATGCCGTACAACTACGTTGAAGACGAAGCGACGCGATTCGAAAAAGCGAAAGACATTACGGAACAGGTGACGGTACTCAAACGGAGGTAGGACGGTGGAGATGTATCGACTGAGACACGGTGCCTGGCTGTTTGCCGGGGTAGAACGGGTAGGCAACGGACGCATCAAACGGGTGACCCTCGATGCAACGGGCGTGATGTCGGGGGATCGGCGGTTGTGGACCGACGCGGAGCTCACGCATGTCCGTCATCTGAAGAGCGAACTCGCTATTGCGGGAATGGAGTTCGTCCTCGAGCATCGCATCGCGGACCGGGATACGGAAGAGTGGGAGGTGGTGTCATGATCACCACGACCCGACAACTCGCCGAGGCCCTGGCTGCGCTACCCGAGGCGACCGTACTCGTCGGCGCATCCGAGCAACATGTAGGCATCCGTTTGGTGCCGACAACGGTTCACCTATCCTTCGACGGACGGGTGACCGCGCCGTGTGAGCAGCGGCCCTCGTGTTGGTACTGTGTGCGCAAGTGGACGCTGGTGGAGGGGATATGCCTGGACTGAAACTCCATCCAATGCTCGCCACGGCGTATCAACCCAAGTACGTGGAGCAGTGTTGGCGTGACTGGGTCCTGGAAGAGAAGCTCGACGGCCACCGCGTATTCATTCGAGTCGGCAAGCGGGTCACCGCCTATAAGCGGCCGCGTCGTGGTCAGATGCCGGTGGCGGAGCTTCCCGACCATCTGCGGACGCATCTCTCGTGGCTTCGTCCGGGACTGTACGACGGTGAGTTGCTGGCCGGCGATACGGCGACCGACGTCAAGCGCAAGGACCTGCAACACGAAGCACGCGTCGTATTGTTCGACGTGCTCGAACGCAACGGCACACTACTGATCGGGCAGTCGCTTGCCGCACGACGGCAGTATCTCGAAGAGGCGTACACCCGGTCATGGACCCCGGTGGTTCGGCTGATCGACCAAGCGACGGTACGTACCGAAGCGGATATGAAGGCGCTGGCCACGCGCATCATCAAGCGCGGCGGCGAGGGTCTGATGCTCAAACACCGGGTGTCGACGTACGAACCGGGCGAACGGACGCGTACGTGGTTGAAATACAAACGCTTCAAGACCGCGGCCCTTCGCGTAGTCGGGTTCGAAGAAAGCCGGGGTGAGAAAGTGAATCGCGGCCGCTATGCGGTGGTGTTGCTCCGTGATGCCCGAGGGAAAACCACCAGTGTGAAGACGCTGGACAACGAGCAGCTCCGACGATTCGAAGAGCGCGCACGGTCGGTCTCTGGGCATGCCCAACATCCGGATATCGGACGGATGCTGCGCATCGAGTTTCCCCGGTGGACACGCGACGGCGGCTATCAAGGACCCGTGATGTGGGACCGATGGGAGGACGAATGAAACCGACGGCAGAGCGCGTTGCGTGGTGGATTCTGATCGCCGTGGTAGCGCTGTTCGCGATGCACGGCATCACATACGAAGCGTACAAGGCGGGCTACCGCGACGGGATTCAATTTGCGATCGACCGGGTCAATCTCCAGATCGAACAGGTGGACCGTGCCAATACGCCCCGATAGCTTCGTGATCTACGACGGGCCGTCCGTCCTTCCAGGATTTGCCGGCCCACGCATCCTGGTCGTTGTGACACCGCCCGCCGCTACGCCGAATCGCAAACTCGGCGATATGTGGCAAGCCTGGATCCTCGTCGCGAAGACCACCCCAGGGGTTGCGAACCGCCACGACGACGACCGCGCGATCTGTGGCAACTGCGTGCATCGCAAAGGGAACGAGCAAACCGGACGCACCTGTTACGTGCCGGTATGGCGCGGGCCGCAGTCCATCTGGCGACGGGAACAGCGGGAGCCGTACCCACGTTACTCGAACACGCAGATTCGTTCGGTGTTGAACGGCGGGTATCTACGTATCGGCGCGTACGGTGACCCGGCCGCAGTGCCGCTACCGATATGGCAGTTGATCCTGCCGGTGCTGGCCGGATGGACGGGGTACACGCACTTCTGGCGTGACCCGGCGAACGCGGCCTTGCGGTACTTCTTGATGGCAAGCGTGGACAATGCAGCGGAGCAGCGTGAGGCGCGTCTCCTCGGCTGGCGTACGTTCCGGTGTCGTACGCCCGAGGAACTCCTGGCACGGGATGAAATTGTCTGTCCGGCGTCGGCTGAAGCGGGCCATCAGACGGTGTGCCAGAAATGTCAGCTGTGCCAGGGCAATACGGTGAATGCGAAATCGATCGCCATCGTGGCTCACGGCCGGGCCGCACAGCGTTTCATTCGCACTCGCACCATGCGGTCGTTGCTCGCGTGAAGACCCGTCGTCGCCAACCGTCGTTGCATCCACGGACGCCGCGTACCCGAGGGACGTTGCTAGAACGTCTCATACGCTACGTAAAGTACAACCGGCAGACCGGATGCCGGGAGTGGACCGGGGCGTACTCGACAAAGAAGTGGAAGAAGTCACACGCACACTGCAATCCGCGTCCCGTCATTCACCTGGGTGGACAGGGAACGCCGGTCGTGCACGTGGCCCGGGTAGTACTGTTTTTGAAGGACGGCGTACCCCTCGAAGAACGCGTGGGACTACACGCCGCCCATTCGTGTGACAACTATAAATGCGTTGATTTGCGCCACTTGTCGTGGCAAACACCAGAGGAAAACTATAGTGACTATGTCCGTCGTCGGCAAAAAGCGCTCTTCCCTGTTCGCCCGCGTCGCACCGCTGTATAACTGGGTTCGCTATCGGTGGATCCGGCACCGGTACCCGTATCAGCACGACGATGAGCCACCACGGTCGTTGACAGACCTCCAGAAACTCCGTCGGTCGTTGCGCAACTTACACGACGAGTGGCGTGTCGGCCAGGAGCCGGCGACACAGGTTACGCCGGGGTATAAAGCGGGCCTACTGGCATTCGGGCATATGTACTACCTGATCGACGAGCTCATCAAAGCGCGGGCCGGTCGCGCAATCGAATTGTTGGAAGACGACTTCGAAAGGGCGGAGCGCGATGCCAAGAAAAGGGTATAAGCAAAGTCCGACGCATCGGGCGCGACGGGTTAAGAAACTCAAAGGTCGGACCCTGTCCCCACGCCACTGTACCGCAATCAGCGAGGGGATGAAACGTCGCTTCGGACGCCAACCGAAAACGATCCACCGGACCAAGATCGTCCGCGTGAAACCGCACCAACAGCTAGCCTCGATACCCCATCCCAGCTTGCTGGCGGTCTGGGGAATTGCCAAGGCGCTGGGCTGTGAACGGATCGAGAAACACAAGGCGTCCGGCGGGTTCGCGGCCCTGTTCCCGTCGGCGAAGTTCGCTACGATCGAGAGTGTGGAGCCGGCGGCTACGGCACTCTGGAAAATGGCGAAGAAAACACCGTACGGCATTGCCAAAGATGGGACGAACGCGCCGTGGGCGGTCACATTTTATTGGACCACGGAATCGACACCCATCACGTGAAACGTCAGCAATTCCGGGCCTGAATTCATCACCGGAATTGCTGAGGTTTCCACGAACCGGGCCCAGGGAAGCCCACCCTGAAGGCACGTGTACGGGCGGGCCGGACCACGCCAATTGGGAGGTTTCGCTGAATTGCTCCGGAAACCTCACGAAAATTGGTGTGGGTTTCCCGGGCCGTTTCGGGGGATAATTAGACGCGCGTTACAGCGCCTTTGCGGCCACACCGGCCGGAGAGCATACGGGACGGGAGATTCGGAAATGGCGAAACGACGACACGGCAAACCGGCACGGCGCAAGACCACGAAGAAATCCGCGAAGAAATCCGCCAAGAAAACCAACCGATGGAACGGCTTCGTGCCGAGCGGCCTGTCGCTGTCTCGTGCTCGTGGCCTCGGCGCGATTCGCTTGCCGCTGCTGGCGTGTGCGGAGCGCAAGACGCTGGTACTGGGCGAGCAGACCCGGACACGGCCGCAGCGCTTTGCGGAGTTGAGCGAAGCGCGGTACGAAGCACGGCAGCTGGCGATGTACAACCCCAACACGGTGTTCCACTATCACCAGGAGCGGCCCGGCGGCAAGTTTCAAATCGAAATGGCGGGCCTGTTGGCCGCGAAGTAGGAAACACGAGAACGGCGGATGATCGTCGCTCATGGGGAGCGACGTGTCGGTATTTCAACGTTCATTCTCAGGCAGGAGAATAGACACAATGGCAAAAGGTAATTTCGTTCCCGTCGCTAGCCTCGCTCGGATCTGTGCAATCTGTGAAGACACGTTCGCGTTCGGCGGGCGTCGGGTGTGCGACGGCTGTCGCAGCGAGTTCGGCTCCACGAAGGAGGTTGAAGATCTGGATGAGCGGATGGACGACCTCACCGAGGAGATGACGAGCCTGGAGCGCGACTCCGTCAAGGAGCGCGACGTCGAGAAGATGATTGCGGAAGCGATCGAGGAAGCGCTCGACGAGTTGGAGACGGTTGACGAAGACGAGGTTGAAACCTTGATCGAGAAAGCGCTGGAGGAGTTCGATATCAACCAGCGTGTGCGGGAGGAGATGGAACCGCATATCGAAGTGTTGGAGAAGGACATCCGGGGTGTCCGGCGTATGGTGGAAGAGGACACCGCGTCGGACGAGGCGCTTCAGGAACTTAAGGAAGAGATGCGGCAGGAGATCGCCGAGCTGCGGCAGGAGATCGCCGAGCTGCGGTCCGCCTTGTCCGGCCGGTCGTTCCTGGCCAGACTGCGAGGACTGTAATGCGTCTCGTCCATACGAACCAGAATCGTGAAGTGTTCATCGGCGACGAGGTCGTCAGCTTTCGTGGCGACCGATACGTGGTGGTGGGTTCAATCGAACCTCAACACGAAGGCAGTACGGGCCGGGTGCTCGTACAGGAAGTGCTTCCGAAGGGAACGAAGAAGCGCGCACCGACGATGACCCAAGCGTACTATCCGGCGGTGTTCGACTTGCAGTGGGTCCCGTAGGAAGCAAAATGAACTTGCGCGGATAAACATCCGCGGGAGAACCTGGCACCGAGGGTCGGTGTCAGACACAGGAGGACGCAATGGCGAAGAAGGTTGTGAAGAAGAGCAAGGGCAAGACGGCGGGCAAGGGCAAGCCGAAGGGCGAGAAGATGGTCGCGACGAACGTGCGGTTCGAATACAGCCGGACATTCGCGAAGGCGCTCGGCCGGGACGGCAGCGGCAAAGGCAAGGCGCGTCGCAACGATGTGAAGGAGTGGGCACGCACGGCACTCCAGAAGGCGATGGACGCGCTGGTCGCCGGCGAAGCGACGGAGCCGGACGACGACACGGACGAAGACGACGACGAAGACGACGAGTAGCTCGGCCGGGCCGGGGCAGATATCCTGCTCCGGTCCGTAACTTACTTATAAGGCCTGGAGGCAGCCATGGCAGCGGTGTTAGGAGACGACGGCACGATGGACACGGTCGTATCGTGTTCCGAGTGCAACGAAGAGACCCGATACAATTTCGACGGCGTCGGGTCGTATCAAGAGTTTGTGAAGTGGGCGCTCGGCGATTTCGACGAGACGCACGAATGTGACGACAACCATACGGAGGCAGCCGATGGCAAAGAAGCGTAGTCAGACACCCAACGCGATGGTGGTGTTGGCCGAAAGCATGTACACGGTCTTAACACCCGACAGTTCGATCACCTCGCTACCGTCCGATACGTTGATCGTATGGGCGGTACGTCGATTCGATACCAAGACGGTCGACCCGGTAGGCGCGGTCCGTGCCGTACTTCGGTACGAGTCCGGACTCCCGCTGCCCGACGGTACGGAAGTCGACCGCATCATGGGACCGTTGCGGAGGGCGCGATGATCTGCCTCCGCTGCGGCAAGATGCTTCAGGTGGACCGTGAAGCCGAACGCGAGGGACTGGGTCCGTGTCTCTGCAAAGGACCGTACCCGGCGACGGTGACCGGCCGAACGCCAACCGACCCGGCGGTGCAACGCATGCCGCTGACGAAGGGAGGTGGACGATGAAGGCGCGTACCCGACGCCAGCGTCTTCTGGCAGTCAGCTACTACGAACCGGACGCGACCAACCCCAGAAAGTTGGTGGCTGTCCATACCGCCTTGTTCGAACACCCGATTGACTTGATCGCCTTCGTGCAGAGCAAGACGCACGTAGGGACCGAGCTCACAACGACGGCGTGTGCGACATGCGGCCTGTCGTTGCCCGAACATGCGGCCGCGCAGAAGGCGTTGGGTGCCAAGAGCTGGTCGAAAAAGAAGCATGCCTGGCAGGAACAGCCACCGCTCGTCTTGCCGACACCGCACATTCGCGTGTACCTGGCCCGGGCCGCGGTGCAGGTGTCGTGCAAGTTGCCGAAGATCAAGAAGGTCCGGGTCAAAAAATCGAAAGGCCCGAAGAGCAAGGAGAGCCACTGTAACTTGTGCGGCAAGTGGGTGGCCTTCAAACAGATGACCGACACCGGGTTGGTTGAGGCCACGTGCGGGCATACGTTCGATATGAAGGAGTGGATGCGGTTGGCGAAGAAAGTCTCCAAGACCAAGATGGAGCAGCGCCGGTACCGTATCTTCCTGTACGACGCGTTCCACAAGACGGTCGGTACGCAAGTCTGGAGCGGCAAGCGGGAAGAGGACATGGAGAAGCAGAAGGCGATCGTGTGTCGGGTCGCCGGGATCAAGCCGAAAGAGTTCGAGAAGAAATTCATCTGGAAACTTCAATAGGAGGCAATCATGGTGGGTGGACTCAGAATCGGAAAGCCGCTCGACGTCCGTCGGTCGGTGGGTGAGCGTCGGCGTCGGTACTTCAAGCGGCTGCGCCGGGCCGCGGAGGCAACGGATCGGGAGGTTCGATACGCGATGTATCGGGAGAAGATCGTCCGCAACAATCAGCAGCTGATCGACGATATCGCGCGAGGCAACGGGCCGCACCGACTGCTGGTGGAGAATCAACCGGAAACACACTTCCGGCGTTTCTTGAACGTCGTCGCGTCCCCGGTGTCGTCGTTGCGTGGCTTCGGGCGTCGGATGTTCCGGTCGTCCCAGAAAGGTCGCGGCTAATGCGGTGCGTGGAGTGTTCGGTACAGGCCGTCCGGTCGAACGGACGGATTCGATTTCGGCCGGTAGTCCGCGACGGCCTGTGCCAGCTCCACCTCGACATGCACGAATGTCGAATTGGGCGCTCTCGTGTTTCTGCGTTGTCTGCTCCGGCGGCTGCCTCCGACCGAGCGTGCGGGCGTGCGGTGACCGAGAGCGTCCAATCCGACATTCGTTCACAACAGGAGGCAGCCTGTGAAGATTCGTCTGGTACCCAAACCCTTGATCCCCATCCCACGACGCGTGCGGGTGGTCTTGCATTTCCCACGGAAGGACAAAGCGTCGATTCGAGACGTCACTGACCCAGACATTCGCGCACGGCTGAAAGAAAACCGCCGTGAGCGCCCGTATGGACACGACTCGCTGGGACTGGCGTGTGGCCATGTGGTCACGAGAATTCGCAAGGCACCGAAAGTAGTCTACGCTCAGATCGGATGTCTGAGCTGTGCCCTGCGACTGAAAGAACTGCACGAGCGCATGGCGCACTCGGCAGAAAAGAAGACGCGTAGGCGTCTGAAGGACGAAGAGGTCGTAGTCATGGCAAAGAAGAAGACGGAAGCGTCGAGTGCGGTGTACAAATACGTCGGGGAACCCAAGCGGGTGCCGCGACCGACGTCGAAGAAGGGGTACTTGCTGGCAGCGCTGAAGAAGCTCAAGAAGGCATCCGTCGTCAAGGTGGTTGCGGCCGCGGTCACGCTTGGACTGAAGAGCAGCAAGACCGGCGACGCGGATCGACAGATGAGCTACCTCGTCAAGCGCGGCGCAGCGAAGCTGGTGTCGGACGGCAAGGACGACGCGCCGGAGAAGAAGGAGTCGGGCAAGGCGAAGGCGAAGGCGAAGACCGGCAAGAAGGTCAAGCTGAAGACGAAGGCCAAGGCCAAGGCCAAGGCCAAGGCCGAGAAGAAGGGAGCCGCCGTGAACAAAACGAAGAAGAGCACGAAGCCGGAGCGCGACGAGGAGGAGGTCGTGGACGACGAGGAAGATGAAACCGAAGACGACGACGTCGACGAAGACGCGGATGAAGACGAGGACGAGGACGAGGACGAGGACGAGGACGCCGACGACGAATAGGCCGGCACCGGGTCCCGCGAGCACCGGCTTGCGGGACCCACATTTCTGACAGGAGCATCTCGTGGTTGGAGTCATTGCGAAGATCGTGAGTGATCGTGGGTTCGGATTTATCAAAGGTGAGGACGGCCAGCAGCGGTTCTTTCACCACACAGCGGTAGTCAAACCGGCCGTGTTCGCGTTGCTGGAAGAGGGTCAGCAAGTGGAGTTCCTGACCAACGATAAACGACCTGGTGAGCGCGGCCCTCGGGCAGAACAGGTCCGCTTGTTCGACGTAGACACGCCGACGGCCCCGGAGCCAGTGAAACCGAACGAGCTGATTCGCATCGAAGAAGAAGGTCGTCGGTGCACGATCTGTCCAGAGCGAGCCGTGGCGTTGGTCCACTCGTTTCCGGTATGCGACTGGCACATCCTTCACGGCGAGGGCGAGAGCTGCAACACCTGCGGACGTGGACCGGTCATCCGCGACAGCAAGTGCGTTGTCTGCTTGATGTAACGCTGTGGCCCTCTTCCGTCTGCGCTCTGAACCGTTCGCACCGAGGACGTTCTACCCGCACCAGAAGCGGGCCTACCGGTACTGCGAGCAAACCGATACGCCGGCACTCTTCATGGAGATGCGTCTGGGGAAGAGTCCGGTCATTATTCGATGGGCCGAGGCGCACAACTGGAAACGTATCCTGTTGGTGGCGCCGCTGACCACGCTCCCGGCCCCGGCGTGGTCTCGAGAGCTACGTCTCGAAGGTGTACCAATGGGACGGATCCACCTACTGTCGGATCTCCCAACGAAGCAACGGTTTCAATACGTCAAACAACACGAAGGGTGGCACCTAATCAATTTCGAAGGGCTGCGCGCGATTCCGGCGTTGGCGTTCATTAACTGGGACTGTGTTATCGTGGACGAGTCAACTCGGATACGAAATCCACAAGCCCAGATTACGAAACTGTTGACGAACGGATTCCAGCACGTGCGGTCGAAGGCGATCCTGTCGGGACTCCCACGGCCGAAGAGCGACCTCGACGTGTTCAGTCAGTTCCGTTTTCTCAACGGCGAGTTCTGCGGCTACGACAACTACTGGAAGTTCAAGTCCGCGAAATATCATCAGGGTTGGTTCGAGCACGACTGGCAACCGAATAAGGGCACACGCGACCTTATCAAGCGCGAGACGCACACACGGGCGTTTTGCTTGACACTGAAGCAAGCGAAGATGGGCAACAAGAAGATCTACAAAGCGCGGGTCGTCAATATGAATGCGACCCAGCGGCGGGAACAGAAGCTGATCCTGAAAGAGTTTCGCTCCGGCGTGTCGGGGACGGACACGAAGTGGGTCGGGGCGCGTGTGACGTGGCTGTCGAAGCTCGCGGGCGGGTTTGCGCCCGACAACACGCTGGTGTCGGATGCCAAGTTTAAAGAGTTGGACCGTATCGTCCGCGAAGAGTTTGCCGGCAAGCCGATCGTGGTTTGGTTCCGATTCAATCACGAACTGGACGAGGCGCTCCATCGACTACGAAAGAAACGCGTGCGGGTGGCGGCGATCAACGGGGCGACGCCGAAAGCGGAGCGCGGGCCGCTGATCTCGAAATTTCAGCGCGGACAGATTCAGGTTCTCCTCATGCAGGGGCAGGTGGGTCAGTACGGGTTGGATCTATCGGTAGCCGACGTGGCGGTCTACTACTCCAACACGTATGATGCGGAGGTCCGGTCGCAGACGGAGAAGCGTATCGAGCATATGGCCAAGCGGGACCGGCCACTTCTCTACATCGACTTGATCACACGGGGGTCGGCCGACGACGATGTGGTGGAATCGTTGAAGGACAAGTCGTGGGATATCAAGCGTTTCTCTTCACGCATGTTGGAGACGTTGATTCGAACGATCGCAGCATAACTATTCGGAGGCATCGATGACCAAGACGTACGTGCAAGTGTTCGACGAGAAATTCGTAAAGGTACGACAACATCCGGTGATTGCGGCCGCGCAGAATCCGCTGCTGACCTGTCAGGTGGATCTGACCTACGAGGTACTCCGAGAGATGTTCGAGCTCTTGGATGCGGCCCAGGGACGGTTCGACGCGTTGACCGATTCGTCAGAGGCAGTTCTCGTGGCGGCACTGCAGGTCTTTCCGCGTGTACTGATCGAACGGAGTTTGTCCTATCAAACGTTACGGCCACGGCGCTACGAAGAAACACTTCGCGTTGCGCTGATGTGTTCGTCGGCGCTCGCTGCGGTGGATACGGCGGTCCAGCTGGCGGGTCCGCTCAACCAGACCTCCGAACACTTGCGTGACTGGATCGAACGCGAGCGGAGGGCCGGGCGATGCCGTCCCGAATAGCACAGTGTCGGCTGCTCGTGGCTCTCGATCCGGGTTTGAACGGTACTGGGGTGGCCGTATTTCAAGACGCCACCCCGATCAGGACCGAGGTCGTGTACACGAAGCGCGGTGCTGAATGGTGGCGGCGGGCACGAGCGATTGCGGACGCGGTCGCCCAGATCACCGAAGAGGAGTCGCGCAAGACGACATGGAGCCGGGCAACGCCGTATCGTGTCGTCTGTGAGACCACCCAGTACATGGGTACCGGAATGGGCTGGAAGACCGGCGACTTGCAGCGACTCACATTTCTCGACGGTGTTTTGTACGAACGACTCCGGCCGGCACCGTTCCTTCCGATCCTACCGATGGACTGGAAGGGGCAACTACCGAAACCGGTGGTCGAAGATCGCATCCGAAAGATCCTCGGCGCGACGGTGTGTCGTAAACTGAAGATTGAAACCCATGCGTGGGACGCAACGGGTATTGGCCTATGGGCCGTAGGGAGGTTCTGAGTGAAACTGAAACTGATTCCACTGCGCGTCGTTGAGTCTGACATGGACCGAGGCAACCTGTACGATCCGGAGCGCGACGGCGTCACGGCCGGGTTGCTGAGCAACTTCAAAGGATGCCGCGAACGTGCCCGTCTCTTCCTCGTCGGGTGGACCTCGCGTCGGGAAAAGATGGCCACGATCTTTGGGTCCATCTGCCACTACGTTCTGGAGCAGACCTACGATCGCATCCGGCGGAAGAAACTCACGGAGGCTCCGTCCGCTGAATGGATCCTCAAGATGTGCCACACGGCCGGGGAGGTCTGGAAGAAAGACAACCCACGGGCGTCCGGCGACGCGATCAAAGAACTCGAGTTGAGTATCGCGATGGCCCGGGTCTTGATGCCGGCGTACTTCAAGCACCATCGCCTGGATCTGAAACGCATGGCATGGATTCAGCTGGAACAGGAATTCAAGATTCCGTTCGAGGTCGTCACGAAGAGCGGCAAGCACATGCGAACCTTTCTCCGTGGCAAAATGGACGGCGTCTTCCGAGACCTTCTCGCCGGCAAGGGGTCCGGCGCGATCCGCTTGCTGGAGACGAAGACCAAGTCACGCATCTCACCGGATGTCTTGGTGGACATGCTGCCGCATGACTTTCAAACCGGCGTCTACCTGACGGCACTCCAGCATCTGCATGGAGTCGAGCCGTCCGGATTGATCTACAACATCATTCGCCGACCGGGCCAACATTTCAAGAAGAGCGACACGATCACGTCGTACACGGCCCGGGTGGCGAAGGAGGTCCAGAAGAAACCGCAACACTACTTCATTCGGCTTCGTGTTGACATGAGCAAGAAGGATCTCCAGAAAGTCCGGCAGGAGTTGACGGCGCTGGTGAGCGACTTCTTGCTGTGGTGGGCCGGAGAGTCGGGTCACTACAAGAATTCGGATCAGTGCGAGGGCAAGTATGGCCGCTGCGGGTATCTCGGCGCGTTCTGTGGCGGCGAGGGCGCGGGACGGTCCGGGTTCTTCAAACGCAACAAGATGTTCCGAGAGTTGGAGGGTTGACATGCATCTGAGAGATTTCCAACATATCAACGAAGAGCGATGTGAAGAAGTGTTCCACCCGTTGCATCACTGGAGTGCATCCGATTGGATGACCGCACTCGTCGGCGAAGTGGGCGAAGCCGCGAACTTCTTGAAGAAGCGGCTACGGGGCGAGCACATTTCTGACAAGGACATTGCCAAAGAACTCGCGGATGTGCAAGCGTACCTGACCCTACTCGCGTCCAGCCTCGGTATTGATTTGGAGGCGGAGGTGATCGAGAAATTCAACGAGGTCTCGAGACGACGAAACGCGCGTCTGTTCATCGGCAGTCACGGAGGCCGGGAATACGTCGGGCGTGTGTCGTCGGTCACACCAAATCTGCGACAGGAGCCGACATGAGTCGCAAAGTTGTCATCGTGGGTGGTGGGTTTCTCGGTCAGCTGGCCAAGACCCTCATCACCCAAGCACGGGTGTTGGACTGGCGGCCGCAACCGCAGACCAAAGGTCAGTCGCGGTTCTACGGAGCTAACTACCTGCACGAACCGCTCACGGGACTGCCGTGTCACGAATTCTCGGTCGTGACGCATATCGACGGGTCACCGGCAACGGACGGCGCGATCGAACAGTACAAAGCCAAGGTCGGCAAGAGTTCGGATCTCCGGCTGCGTGACTTTCGAAAGCAGTTCATTGAGCACACCACGGGCTACTCCGTGGAACTTCCGCCGCTGACGGTGGAGTACAATCAGCGGGTCAATGAAATCAATCCGTTCAACCGAATCCTATTCATGGCCTCGGGCGAGCGGATCGAATTCGACGTATTAATTTCCACGATTCCCCTACCGGCCCTCCTGTCGCTGTGCAAGCGACCAGAGCCGGTCGGCAAGCTGCAGTCCAAACCGATCTACGTGGTCGTCGAACCGCGTCCGGTCACCGACATCATGCCTCCGGCGGTGTACGTGAACTACATCGCCGACCCCGCCACGTCGGTGTATCGAATCACCGATCGTGAAGATGACCGGCACGCGGAGCGGCTTGATCCGCGAGGACAACAACCAGCGACGCGCATCGCACCGGGCAAGGTATACACCAATCCCAGAACAAGTGAAACCCTGGATTGGCTACAAACGTACGGCATCCTCTGCGTCGGCCGGTTCGCGCGATGGGAACCGGACGAGCTCGCGCACGTATCGTTCAAAACATTGAAAGCGTGGACACGCGACGGATGGTTCTCATGAGCAACGAAACACTGGGGGCGGGACTACGGGCGCTGTGGGCGGACCAGGAAGCGTTCAATCGACAGCTACGCGCGTCGGTCCCGGTCGGCTCGCCGGAATACGTCGATCTGGTTCGCGAGTTCGTATTGAACTTGACCGACGAGCTGCACGAACTCTTGCACGTGACCGTATGGAAGAAACACCGACGGCATCGCAAAGCGTTCAACAGCGGCGCAGCGGACAACGAACTGACGGACATCTTCAAGATGTGGCTGACCCTCGCCCAGTTGCATGGGTGGTCACCGGAGAAGCTGCTCGAAGCGTATGCCCAGAAGACCGCGGTAGTCAAGCAGCGCTATCGAGAAGAGTGGCTCGTGGAGTCCGACGGGCCGTGCGTTGTCATTGATATCGACAACGTGATCTGCGACTACATCGGCGGTCTGCTTTACTGGATGCTTGATCACGGCTATATCGACACACCGCTGTACGACCGTCTCTGCACCGACCGGCGTTTTCTGGACGCCGACGCGCTTGGGTGGAGCCAACAGCGGTGGGCCGAAGTGAAGCATCGGTTCCGTAGCGAAGGCTGGAAGCGAAAACTTCCGCTGATGCCCGGAGCACGGGAGTTTCTCGAGGCGCTCCGTGCCAAAGGATTGCGTATCGTGCTCTTGACGGCGCGGCCGGTGGACCGGTGGCCGAATATCTACACGGACACCGTATGTTGGCTGGAGGAGAACCGACTCCCCTTTGATCTCCTCTGGTGGGCGGTTGAAGGGTCCAAGATGGAGCGACTTTTCCAGGACGACGTGGTATCGAAGATCGTATTTGCGGTAGACGACGTCCCCGTGTTGGCGAATGCATATGCCAAACACGGGATTCGTAGCTACCTGGTTCACTGCGCTGACCGATCCGCAGTGCTCCATCCTCAGGTCCGGTCGGTCACCAACCTTGGAGCGGTGCTCCAAGCAGAGGAGTCGTATCGTGTCAACGAATAGCGGAGTCAACTATGCCGATGCCGGGCATCGGAATCACGCCATCCACAAAGGAGAAGAACCGACCACACTCATCGCCCGGGGACCGGCCGCGCTTCGGGTGACACTGGACCACTGGGGTCCGAAGGACGATCTGTTCTCGTCCATCTACGACGCGCTGGTTGCGAACTGGGGTGAGCATCCCAGTCGAACCGTGGACCGACAGCCGGTCGAGAAAGCCGACGCTCGCGTGCCCGGAGCGATGAACATGCGGACCGGCTGGGCCAAACTCAACGACACCGAACGTGGGTACGTTGAAGCGTGCTTCGCGGGCCGGACGCTGCAACAGGTCCTCGAGCGCATCACGTTCAGCTTCTGCGTCGACGGATGCACACGCGCAGAGACACACCAGATCGTGCGCACGCGTGTCGGGGCCGGGTTCATGCAGCACGGCGGTCGCGATAACGACTGGCGGCATCGCGGATGGACGATGCCAGAAACGTTGGCCCGGGCCTGTGACCTCGACGAGCTTGGTCGACCGGCCGACAACACGGCGTTCTTGTCGGGTGATCTCGGCGACCGACAGGGCTGTGTGATCGACTGGACACCGATCGACGCGTTCATTCACCAACAGGATCGAGCCCACGGACTCCGTGGAGCGATTCAGGCGTACCTCGACGAAGGCAAAGCGCTCTACGGCGCGTTGGTCGACGCCGGGATTCCGTGGCAGGACGCCCGTCGGTTGCTGTGGATGGGGACGCAAACCTACATTCACTGCGACTACAACTACGTCGCGTTGCGTGGGGTGCTCGGCAACCGGCTCGAGCATGTCATGGACTGGGAAGTCAATTGCGTCGCCCAGCTCATGCTGCGTGAGGTGCGGATGAAGTGCCCGCCGCTCATGGCGTACTACCTCGGCAGTCATAGCGATATGGCGAAGGTGGCGAAGTTCGCAGGTCTCGAGTCGTGGCCGCCGGACGGGAAGTGGCCCGTGCCGCCGGCACAGCGTGACTTGCCGCGCCAGCACACCGCGGTGCAGATGCCGTTCTGGGTCCTGACTCCGGCCGCAATGAACGGTGGCGACATCGAGTGGATCGCCACGAACGGAACCTACCCGCACGAAGCGGTTGCCGCGTCGCTCGCGTCGGAGTAGATCGTGTCGGCCGAGGACTACCTCCTAGGAGACGAGCCGCCCGAGTGGGCGAAGAAAGGATACGCAATGGCAACGGTTCGTGAAGAACGTCCCTTCAAAAAGAAGGGAGGCAAGAAGAAAGCCGGGAGTACGTTGGTCCCGGTCGACGTATCGCTGCCGACGGAGAAGACCAAGCCGTCGGACTCGATTCAAGACTACCTCTTCTTGCTGTTCGGGGAGAAGAAGATCGGCAAGACCTCGTTGGCCTCGCGCATGAAGCGTACCTTCTTCATGTTCTTCGAACCCGGCGGCAAAGGGCTCCGCCTGTTCGGGAAGCCAGTGCGTGACTGGCGCGAGGCACGTGGGTACCTGAAGCTGATCCGCAAGGACAAGTCGTTCGACACGGTCGTCATCGACACGGTCGATCGAATGGTGAAGCGTGCCGAGGAGTGGGTGCGTGAGCACTACGGCGTCGAGGATATCGGCGACGAGGGATACGGCAAGGGGTGGCGGAAACTACGCGACGAGGTCGAGCGGTTTTTGGTTGACCTTACCGCGACGGGCAAGGGTGTTGTCCTTATTTCGCATGCGGCGGAGATGGATATCGCGCGAGCCGATGGAACCGTATCCACGAAGATCGGCGCAACGATGCCGAAGCAAGCACGTGAGATCGTCGAGGGGATGGCCGACATCTGGGCCTACTACCGCTACGACGGCAACCGGCGCGTGTTACAGATTCTGGGAGATGAAAACGTATCCGCCGGGCATCGGCTCGAGGAACGGTTTCGGACGCCAGAAGGCAAGCGGGTTCGGTCCATCGACATGGGTTCCTCTTCGAAAGAGGCGTACCAGAACCTGGTCGATGCGTTCGACAACAAGTACGTGCCGCCAGTCAAGAAAGGAAAGGAGAAACGTTCGCGCGTCTCGCTCAAGAAGAAGTAGGTCGATCAACCGCCCGTGTCGGTGACACGAGGCATTCAAGGAGTCGTTCGCATGGCGAAAGCAACCAAAGGTAAGCCGGGCAAGGAAAAGGGCGGCAAGAAGTTCGACGCGTCCAAGGCGCTCGCGGCCGCGCAGAAGCTCTGGCGCAAAGCGAAGAAGAAGATGGGCGAGCGTACGAAGGTCGTCGAGTTTGACGACGGTCGGTACCTCGCGCGTCTGGTCGGTGCGAAGCTGGAGAAGTCCAACGCGGGCCGCGCCCAGATTCGCTTCGTCTGGAAGTTCGTTGAGGGCGAGTACGAAGGCAAGGAGAAGTGGGCGTTCCAGGGCATCGAGACCGAGGACAACCTCACCTTCCTCTGCGCCGACCTCGACCGCCTCGGCTACGACGTCGAGGAGATCGACGATCTCGTGAAGGATCTGCCGGGCATTCTCGCGGAGCTCGAGAAGGCGAAGCCGGTCTGCCGGATCTCGCTGAAGACCAAGGACGGCAGCGAGTACCAGAACGTGTACATCTCCAAGTTGATGTCCACGGACGAGGAAGACGAGGACGAAGAAGATGAGGACTCGGACGAGGAGGACTCGGACGACGACGACGAGGAGGAAGACGAAGACGAAGAGGAAGAGGAAGACGACGAGGAAGACGAAGACGAAGAAGACGAGGACGACGCCGAGGAAGACGAAGACGCGGACTCGGACGACGAAGACGACGAAGAGGAAGAGGAGGACGAGGACGACGACGAGTCCGAAGAGGAAGAAGAGGAAGACGACGAGGCGGCCACCGACGTCACGGTCGGCTGCGTGGTGACCTTCAAGAACAAGAAGGGCAAGAAGGAGAAGGGCGAGGTCCTGGATCTGGATGAGGACGACGAGGAAGTGCAGATCCAGACCGAGGCCGGCAAGAAGGTTACCGTCGGCGTCGACAGCATCCTGAAGGTCGAGCCGCCCGCGAAGAAGGCGAAGGCGAAGAAGGGCAAGAAGTAGCGTCCCGGGTGGTAGGTCGGACCGGCAATAGGGCCGGTTCGGCCGTTCACCTTTCAGGAGAACCGATGCAGATCAAAACACGCAAGGGGATCGTCACGGCGCTGGTCGTCACCCCGACCCGCGGCCGCGCACGGATGTTCAATCGACGCTATGGGCCGAAGGGCGTCATGCGCTGGCTGGATCAGGCGCACAACCTCTTCGGATTCGACGACAGTGCGTTGCTCCAGGACGCAAACTACCGTGTCAAGTTCGAACACGCAGAGTCGGTTCGTATTCACAATCCGGGTGGATCAACCACCGTCGCCCGCGAAGTACTCCGAGCGCATCTGCGAAATCTGCCGATGAAGTATCGGCCAGACTTCATCATTGAGAACGACGACAACGCCGTGTTCACGCAAGCCGATACGGTCAAGCTCGTCCGTGCGGCCGCGGAGTGGCGCGGGCCGGTGGTCATGGCCGGCATTCACCGGATGTTCAAGTTCTGGAATCGCGACAAGGTCAGGAGTGCGGAGTCGCGCTACGGTCTTCGGTCCTTCGAAGGCGTGAGCATGCCCTTTCGCGTCTTTCCGGCCGGTCTGTACCTCGAGTACCGTGCGCCGGTCGAGATGTTCGGACAAGGCGACCGTCACATTATTTTCACACTGCTGCGCGACCGTCTCTGCGAGTTCCGTATCTGCGCCGACGCCGAACTGACGAAGGTACGGCACCAGAAAGGCGGACAGGGGTCGCTCGAACACAAGCGCCGCAACAATCGCGTGTCCAACAAGATCTTGCTTCGCGACTTTCCTGAACTGAAGCGCTACTTCGGGAAGCTCACCTCCGCCGGCGAGTTTGCCATGCGCTGGTCCAAGATTCTTCATCACTACAGTGAGGCCAAGTGAATCTCGTCCAACAAGCCGAGTACGTCGCCGACTTCTATCGGCAGTCGGTCGGCATCATCGTCAACCGACAGAGCGACTACGCACCTGACGGAGTTGTCTTACTCAACGTACTCCAGTCGTGTGTGGACTGGCAGATGAGCGTGTTCCAGGTACTGGGTGTCCTACTCGACAAACAGTGCACGGCGCTCCAGCGGTACTGTGCGGTGCAACAGCTGGACAGCGACCCGCCGCATAGTCGTCTGCGCGACGCGGCGAACTACTTCGCGTTCTTCGGAATGTACCTGGACCGTCGGGAACAGATTCACCACGCGTGGACTTTACACTGGACCGCGCAGACGTGCCCGACGCTCTTAGAGCCGGGGACCGAATGTCGTCGGTGCAAGACGTTGGCGTGGTTGAGACAAAATGCTCCTGCGCGTTAAGAACTCCCTCGGACTCACCGGCCGGTTCATCGGGTTCGATACCGAGGACACCGGATTGGTCGGATGGGGTGACTTGAAACGTATCACCTACGACTTTGGCAAGGGCGACGTCGAAACGCGTCTGGTGGTTCCCGCACGTCCGTTCGCATTTTCGTTTGCGGACGAAAGCGGTAAGACCGCCTACGTGCGCGGCCGGGTGGACCCGTTGACACGGGCGGTCACCTTGACCGACCGGCAGAAGCGGCAGATCAGCGAGGTCACTGACAACGAGGCGTTCGTGAAGGTCGGCCACAATATCGGCCACGATCGACGGATGTGTGAGTTCCAAAAGATCCCGTTCCGTGGACGGGTTGTCGAAACAATGATCCTGTCGCATGTCATGACAGCCGGCAACGAACTCACGTATGCGTTGAAACCGTTGTCGAAGAAATGGCTGGCGATGCCCGACGGCGATGAGAAGGAATTGCATCAGTCGCTCAACCGAGCGCGAGCGCGGGCACGGAAGATGCGTTGGTCGATCGCGACGAAGGAGATCGCGGGCAAGTCACCGGCCAAGGCCGACTACTGGCTGGCACCAGAAGAGCTCTGCGAGGAATACGCGCGAGGGGACGCGCTCCGTACGATCTTGTTGAAGATGCTGTGGTACGACGAGTGCCGTAAGAACACTCGCTCGTGGAATCTCTTTCAGCGCGAACACAAACTATTCAACGTGTTGAAGCGTATGGAGGACCGCGGCACACGCGTGTTCCCGGGCCGGGTGCGGTCGTTGCGTCGATTCTATGTCAAGTACCAGAACAAGCAGCAGCGCTTGGCCGAGGCCAACGGTGGTGCGGGCCTCAACTATCGATCGACGCCACAGATGACGGAGAAATTCTACGACGACCGAGGCCACGTTGCGAAGTACACGGGGACGGTAAACAAGAAGACCGGCAAGCACAACTATTCCCTGGACGGCGAACAGCTCTTGAAACTGGCAACGGGCTACACGGCACTGATCGACGAACTGCCGGACTACGCTGCCGCACGCCCCAAGAAGTATGGGTGGACCCGTGACCCCAAAGACCCGGAGACGGTTCACCGGATTCCGGACCCACTCGCCAAGGCCGTGTTGGAGTACAAAGCGGCCAAGCAGACCGTGTCGTCGTTTCTGGACGTCTACGAACGGCTGTGGGTGAAAGAGTCCCGTGGGGTCTACATTTTACATCCAAACTTCAAGCAGACCGGGACGGTGACGGGACGTCTGTCCTGTTCCGATCCGAACTTGATGCAGGTTGCCAGTGAAACCACCGGACGCCGGAAAGCCGATATCCAGTCGCGGCCACGTGAAGCCTTCGGCCCACGGCCCGGGTACCTCTGGTATCTCCCGGACTATTCGCAGATCGAAGTCTGGCTGTTCGCGTTTCTCTCTAAAGAAGAGAAGATGCAGGTCGCGCTGTTGTCGGGTGCAGACTATCACGGTGACATCGCCAAGAAAGTCTTTGGTAAGCGACCGGACTTCCAGGAACATAAAGACTACTACCGCAAGTGCGCGAAGTTGATCATGTTCGCCAAGCTGTACGGCGGCGGGTTAGCTAAGCTGGCGGGCCTCTTGAAGATGGGCCGAGATCAGGCGGCGGAATTCATCGACCAGTACGAGCGGGAGCTACCGGGCGTCGGACGGTACATGAAGACGATGATCGAGAAAGCGCGCGACGACGGAGAGATCTTCAACGTCTATGGACGCCGCTATGAATTCGAACCGCATTATGCGTATCGCGCAACCAACTATGAAATCCAAGGCACGGCCGCGGATGTCATGAAGAACGCGATGATTAACGTCGACCATATGCTCGAGACCGAGACGCAGCGTATGGCGTATCTCCTACTCACGATCCACGATGAACTCTGTATTGAGGTGCCGTATGAATTGCATAGCGTCCGGTTGATGACCAAGATCGTCGAAGCGATGCAGATGGACCAGAAACTCCTTGGCTTACCGGTGCCGCTGCCGGTAGAGATGAAGGTGGTCTGGCCCGGACAACGCTGGAACGAAGCGCAGAAGTTCGATCTCTTCAACCGTCGGATGAAGCAACGCTCGAAGATGGTGACGGCCGCCTAGGCCGATTGGAAACGAGGCAGCGTGGCGATTGATTTCGAAAAGTTCCCCAAGGCCAAGATCTTTACGACGCATGGCGTAGAGTTCAGCGGGATGCGCGGGAAAGAGCTGTACGGGTCGTGTCCGTTCAGCGGCAAGGCCGATAAGTTTTACGTCAACACGACAACGTGGCTATGGGATTCTAAGACCGCCGGGACGTCGGGGAATATCGGCAGCTTCTTGAAGCTCATCGCCAAACTGTACAAGGAGGACCTGACCAAGAAACGCTTGGCTCGGTTGGCGCTTCACCGGCAGCTGCCGATGGACGCGTTCAAAGGCTGGGACCTGGGATGGACCGGTAGTCGGTATTCCATCCCGGTCTACGATCCGTCGGGCCGGGTCGTGGACATTCGTCTGTATGATCTCAAGACGAAGCAAATGCGGACCACGGCTGGTGCTCAGATCGGCTTGTACGGCGCGCACCGCTTGGCGACACGGCCCAATGCACCCGTGTTCCTCTGCGAAGGCGAGTGGGATACGATTGCCCTCGAGTGGTTGCGTCGACTGCTTCACGAGGATGCGGTCGTCGTTGGGGTGCCCGGGGCCGCGACGTTTAAGAACGAGTGGGTGCCGTATCTGCAAGACCGGATCGTGCATACGCTGTATGACCACGACTCGGCCGGCGAGTTGGGTGAGTGGACCATACGACGGAAAGTCGGCTCCGCGGCCAAGACGTTAACCTACACCCACTGGCCGGTGGACCTGCCGTCCGGATTCGACACGCGTGACTGGATCGTCTATGGCGCGGTTGAGCGCAAGACGCCCGCACCCTGCTGGAACAAACTGCAGCGACTCTTCAAACCAGAACCGCGTCGGGTGGATCCCACCCAACCCCGGGCCGTGCCCGCGGAGCACCGAACCGAGAAGCGTTTGCGTGTGGTCCGAACCGCACCGACACTGGAAGACGTACACAAGGTGTTTCGGAAATGGCTGTTCCTGCCGTCGACCGATGCGATCGACGTCATGCTGGCGACTGTTGCCTCACGTCCACTGGACGGCCCGCCGGTCTGGATGTTCCTCGTCGGCCCGCCCGGATCTGCCAAGACCAAGATCCTGTCGTCCTTGAAAGGACTGGACCAGGTCTACAGTACCAGCTCGCTGACCGCCCGGACCTTGGCGTCAGGCCAGAACGTGCAGGGCCAGATGGATCCCTCCCTCTTGCCGAAGCTGGACGGCAAGGTGTTGGTGATCAAAGACTTCACCGCGATCCTGGGGATGCGGGAGAATGACAAGGAAGAGATCTTCAGTACCTTCCGAGACGCCTTCGACGGTCACTACGCCAAGAACTTTGGCAACGGGGTTGTGCGGCGGTACGAAAGTCGGTTCACCATCTTGGCCGCGGTGACGCCAAGTATCTACGATACCAACGCCCACTACGCGGCGCTGGGGGAGCGCTTCTTGAAGTTCACCGTGGCCGACAACCTACGCCATGTAAACGAAGAGGACATCATCGCCCGGGCGATCGCCAACGCCGACAAGGAGAGCGCGATGGAAGATGAGTTCGCCGAGGTCGTGGGTGAATTCTTAGAACGGCGTGTGGCCAAGTTCGAACCGCCGCTACTGGATCCCACGTCCGAGATCCATGGTGGGCTGATCGCCCTGTCCCGGTTCGGGTCGCGCTTGCGTGGGACGGTGTCCCGGGACCGCTACAACAACGACATCATGACCGGCCGTCCGTCGGCCGAGGTCGGCAGTCGCTTGGGGGAACAGCTCGCGAAGTTTTCCCGCGCCATGGCCCAGGTCCGGGGCGAGTCGGTCATCTCGGACGACGTGTTCCGGTTGACACGCAAGGTGATGCTGGACACCGTGTCTCAGCGCCAAGAGGATCTGATCCGCACGGTGATCAAACTCTGCCCACGCGGGACGTTCATTTCCACCAGCGACATCATCACCGCGTCCGGCTATCCGCAAGCCACGGTCCTCCGGTTGCTCACGGACATGGCGATGTTGCATCTCGTCCAGAAACGGACCGTGGGCGCGAACACGTGGAAGCATACGTGGTCGGTGTCCGACTTCACCGCCGACATGGTGGCGCGTGCGGGTCTGTATCGCGACAGCGAAGAACGCGATCATGTCCGGCGTGGCCGCATCCGATTGCGCCGACGGCCCGCCCGCTAGAACCCGGGTACTCCCCCGGGAGTATTCCGGCACCCGGCCCGCCCGGGTAAAATCCGGGGTTCCGACCCTTCGCCCGGCCGTGCCTAATTCCCCTTAACCGTGCCTATACGGGCCGACCGGCCGACCGACGCGGGACCCCCACAGGCCCGCCCGGTCGCCCTTCCTACAGCCTTCGCGTTAACCTGTGGCCGTTCAGCACGTTACGGGCCGTTTTGGCTGGGTTTCCCGGGCGACCCGGGCCGGGACACGGGCGGGCGGGCGGGCCGCGCCGCG
>OBNE01017773.1_pt1 | contig 46103 bp, 63 predicted proteins | sample 1670241 | NCBI WGS metagenome assembly OBNE01 (sample SAMEA104232318, study PRJEB22302) | groundwater metagenome | biome: forest; feature: aquifer; material: groundwater | place: USA | collected 2011-08-07 | depth 6.7 m
GGGGGCCGCGGCCCCGGGCGGGTGAGCGCGTTACGCTCCCGCGATGCCGAACGCCGACGAACTCTACGGATCCGTGCTCGACTCCGTCGCTTCGTACGCGCACCGCGCGCCGTCGTACGAAGTAGCGGTCCCGTCGTACCGGCGCGACCGCGCCATCGCCGACCGGACCCTCGCGACACTCGACCGTTTGAAGGTCGACCGCGATCGGGTCACCGTGTTCGTCGCCGACGAACCGGAACGCGACGCGTACGACACCGCGCTCGATGGCGAATGGCGTGTGGTCGTTGGCCGGCCAGGCCTGTACGACTGTCGCCGTTGGTACGCGAACGAGTACTACCCCACGGGGACACCGGTCCTCCATTTCGATGACGACGTCGATGATCTCCTCGACCGTGGCGACGGCAAGAAGCTGGTCGCGTGGGACGGTTCCATCGACCAGCTCGCCGCGCTCGGGTTCGGGATGACGGAAGGGGTCGGCGCGCGCGTGTGGGGAATCACCGCCGTAGCGAACGCTTTCTACATGGCCGACGAGGCCGTCGCCGGGCTGCGGTACATCTGCGGCATCGTCCACGGCACCATCGCCGGGGACACGGTGAGCAACCCGGACGGGCCAGCCGTGTCGAGCGGAGCGGATTTCGCCAGGTCGCTCGCGTCGTACGTCGCGTACGGGTCGGTGGTCCGGCTCGGTTGGGTGGCACCGAAGACGATCTACTTCGCTCCGGGTGGGATGCAAGCCGAACTCGGCGGGAAGGAAGCCCGGGCCCGCGACCACGCGTCAGCGTTGCGGCAGATCGCTCGTCGGCATCCTGGCCTGGCGAAACTGGTGCAGAAGAAGTCGGGTCCGAACCTGCGGCTCACACCGAAGACGGTGCTGCGGGTACCGCGTTCGTCGTTGGAGCGGGCGTTGGGTTGACCCCGAACGCGAACCCGTTCGTCCACCGGTTCCCGTCGACGCGGAGTTCCCGTTGCCCGCGCGGGTTCAGCCAGTACCCGGACACGTCACCGAGTTCGTCGTCGGTGATGCCGAGCAGTCGGGCGAACGACGGGATGACGGAGCCGTCCGTCGCGACGCTCGCGTCGTAGTCCATGACGATCACCTGCCGGAAGTGTTCACGCCACACATCGAACCGGGCGCGGTAATCGACCTGCCACGAGTCCGGTGTGCAGCACGCGAACGAGTCGGGGTCGGCGCTCGGTTCGATGCCCCACTTCGTGATCTGGTCACGATACGACGCGAGGAACCCGCTCGGTTCCCGGAGGTACATGACCACGACCGCGTCCCCGACGAGCTTCTTGAGGAGCGACAGCTCGTCGGGGTAGCGGAGCAGGCCGGTGTCTTCCGCCGACAGGATCGTCGTCGTGTCCGGGTGACGGTCGAGGTCGGCAGTGATCTGACGGAGGAGGCCGTGACGGAACTGTGTCTGCCGCCATTCATCCTTCCGCCAGCGTGGCATCGACAGTCGGTCGAGGCGCATCAAGGCGAGGTGGAGTTCCAGATGGTTGTCGCGGCGCAGCCACCCGTGCGGGAATCGTGCGCCGTGGCGGGCGAGGAGGCCGGTGTCGTCGGCGTCGCGGAGCCATGCCTGGATGGATGATGTCCCCGTTTTGTAGGTACCGACGTGGAGCACGACGGTCATTGGAGTAGCCCAAGCGCGCGTTGCCGTTCGCGCATCGTGTCCTCGGCGATCGACCGGTTCTTGCGGCCCGTCTGGAATCCGTCGTCGAACTCGGTGCAGTTCTTCATAGCGGCGACGGTGTAGTACACCGCGCTGAGCCGGTACGCGTCGCGTTTCCCTCCGGTGATGTTCCGGTCGAGCGTGAGCGGGGTGACACCGTGCATGAGTTCGTACCCGGCGAAGAACAACACGTCGCCGTCGCGGCATGGGAGGACGAGGTCGTAGGCGGGGACGTGGAGATGGCCACCGCGAGCCCCGCGGCGCACGACAACCATGGAGGACCAACACCGCATGTTGTTCGCGTCGAAGTGGTACGGGAGCGGGCTGCTCTGATTCACGACACCCGATGTCCACCATCCGCCCATGAACCAGTCGGGCTGGATCGCTGCCGTCGCGAGTTCCCGGTCGAGTTCGGCGCGGCGGGGAAGCACGTCAACAAGGTGAGCAGCGAGCACGTCGGACGCGGACGCGATGACGGAGTGCGCTTCGGGGGCGTCGAGCGCCGCGGAGGAACAGCGGCACGCGTGGCGGCGCAGCATCTCCTTACGGGCCGCGTACCCGAACGTTCGGGACGGGTTCCGTGAACCACCGAGCCGGACGGTTTCGTCCATCGGCATCGCTCGCATCGCCCACCGGTATCGGGCGAGGTCGCCTCGGTACCGGTCGATGAGCGCGACGGGGTCGCCAGTTTCGGCGTCGATGACGACGGTCGGCCCGGCGATGTTGGGTTCCATCGGTGGGACACCCGTCCGGATCAGGTCGGGGTCAACGTCGCGTCGTCGCGCTTCGATTGTGTTCATTCGACCAGAGCGTCAGCCGGGATTTCCTTCGCGGCGGCGAGCACTAACGACTGGACGAGTTCGGCGTTGGTGTCGAGCCCGCGGTGCCTGCGAAGCCGGGCGCACGTCGCGGCGACCTCGTCGTAGTCGTCCAGCTTGTAGTCGAGGACCAACGACCGGATTCCCTTCCCCGAGTACTTCTGCGCCCGGGCCTCGATCCCCGGCTCGGCGTGTGACGTGTCGCCGCCGCCGTAACTCTCGTTCGGGTCGTACGCCAGCTCCCGTTCTTGCGCCGTCGCGAGCAAGTCGTCGATGTCTGCGCTATCGAACCCGAGGCCGACGAGCCCGTCTTCCTGTTGAGCGAACCGGTCGAGCAGGTCGAACAGAACGTCGGTCTTCCAGCCGCCTTTCTCGCCCGCACGGTTCAGCGCGATACCCGCGGCGTGCGCCTCGTCATCGGTGCGAGACGACCAGCCGCGCACCACCGGGACGAGCCACCGTCCACCCTTCACCTGCACACCTTCGGGTGCCTTCTCGCCTGCCGCTTGACGGCGGCGCAGCTCGTCGCTCCGTCCGTGGCCGGCGACCAGCTTCCCGGTCCGTTCATCGAGGACCGCGGGTTCGATGAACCCAAACCGGCCGATGCTCCCGGCGATCACTTCCTCGTCGTGATCTTTCGGGTTGACGTCGGCGGGGACGATCTCGTCGAGCGGCATGTAGATGATGCGTCGGTTCGGCATGGCGAGAGGCTACGTCGTCAGGACCGACAGCGCGGTGTTCAACAGCTTGAACATCTCCGGGTCGCCGCCGACGTCGGGATGGAGCCGTTTCGCCGCGAGCCGGTACGCGGACCGGACGTCGTTGAGCGTGTCGACGAGCGGCCAGTCGGCGTTCGCCGCGATGAACTCCGCCGCTTCCTGCGGCCCCATCGTGTGCTCCGGCATCGCGGTCGCCGCGCCGAGCGCTTTCCAGCCGGTGTACTGCTCGCCGCGTCCAGCGATGCCGTACCGCTCGACCTTGCGGAGTGCTTCCAGGCCGAGCGCGATCGCGCGGACGTTCGCCTGCCACGACGGTCCCCGCGACCCGTACGACGTGAACCGGTCGCATTGGAAGCGGAGCGGCCCCCGCTCGATGGACACGACGGACAGGATCACCCCGGTGAAGGCCGGGTCGCGTGCGTCGACGCGCGGGTGGCCGTCGTTCCGGAATCCGGATTCGGGAAGATCGATCTGGATGACGACCGGCTTGTCGAACGGGACGCGGAGCATGTCCAGCTCCCGGTACAGCAGATCCTTCGTGTCCGTCCACGACGCCCGGAACGGTGTGTCCTTCGGGTGCTGGCGTCGTTCGCCTTGCCAGTCGTTCGCTACGGGCCGGTAGATGATCTGCGGCACGGACTCACTCCTTGATGACGAGCTCGGCGCCGGGGTACCGGCGCGTCGCCTGATCGATGACCGTCTTCTTCCTGGTCTTGCCTTCCTCGCTCGCGCCGATCGTGCGCCAGTTCGCGGCCTGCGCCTTGTACCGCCACCCGTCCAACGCGAGATACACCGTGACTCGTCGCGCTTCACTTGACATTCGCTGGCTCCCTCCGTTGCCGCTGCTTCTCTTTCACCCGAGCGATATGCGCGTCGAGTGCGTCGGACAGTTCGCCCGCCGTCTTGTAGCTGCCCACGTTCGGCATCTTCCACTTCTCCGCCGCCGCCTTCGCTCGCGGCGACGGGCGCTTCTTCCTCCACGCTGCGTTCACGTCGATCAACTTCGGTGCGATCGGCCCCATCGTCTTCCGGACGAAGTCCTCGCCGACGCCTTGCGCCAACTCGAGCGACACGTCCGCGATGAGGACACGTTTCCGTCCGTCCGGTTCCACGATCCCGGCGAGCCACGTTTCCTCGTCGGTACCGCGGCGGGTGAGCACGACGGTCGGGAGGTTGACGTACGTGCCGTCCGCGTTGCGGTACCCGCACGTTCGTTGGTAGCGCGGCGGTTCGCCTTCGGTGTGGAGCTTGACCCAGGCGATGCCATCGGAGCGCATCTTGGCGAACAGGTCGGCGTCTTCTGCGCGCATCTTCCCGGCGAGTACCTGCGCGCGGGTGAACTCCCCGACCGCGTCGGTCAGGTTCTGTGTCCCGTCACCGAGGCCGGGCCATTCCTTGACGGGGAACCCGAACAGTGACGGGATCGTGACGAGCGAATGGTCGAGGCTGGCGTCCACGACATCGAGGACGAGGAGGTCGGCCTTGTCGGGGTGCTTCCGGGTACCGCGCCCGACCATCTGCGTGAACAATGCCCGCGACTTCGTGGGGCGTGCGACGACGATGCAGTCCGTCCGCGGGTTGTCGTACCCCTCGGTGAGCACCGCGCAGTTCGCTATCACCTGGATGCGGCCCGCCGCGTAGTCGGCGAGCATCTGGCGTCGTTCGTCCTGCGGTGTCGCGCCGGAGAGCGCTCGCGCCTCGACGTGATGGTGGCGGAACTCGTCGGCCACTTCGTGGGCGAAGTCGACGGTCGGGGTGAACACCAGCGTCTGCCGATCCGCGGCGTGTTCGCGCCATGCCTTGACGATGAACAGCGCGCCTTCCGCGTCGTGGAGTGCTTCGCCCGCGGCCCCGGCCTCGTAGTCACCTCTGCGGACCTTCACGCCGGACAGGTCGAGTTTGTCGAGCACGACGCGCTTCGCCCGCACGTCGCACAGGAAACCGGCGTTGATGCCCCACAGGATGTCGTACGTCCAGGTGATCTCGTCGAACAGGTCGTCGAGCCCCTTCCCGTCACCGCGGTCCGGGGTCGCGGTGACGCCGAGGAGCAGCGGCCCGCCTTCCTCCCCGGCGTGGAGCCGGTCGAGGATCTTCCGGTACGTGTCCGCCGCGGTGTGATGCGCTTCGTCCACGACGACGAGGTCGAACGGTTCGACGGGCCGGAGCCGCATCGGGTTCCCGATCTCGTCCATGAGCCGGTCGAGTCGCCGGTCACGCGACAACGTCTGGACGCTGGCCACGACCACGTGAGCGTCGACGTCATCCTCGGCTGACTTCACGACCCCGACCTCCGCCGCCGGCCATACCTCTCGCATCTTCGTGACCGCCTGGCGGACCAGCTCGTCACGGTGGACGAGGACGAGTGTCCGGTCCCCGCGGCGTTCGGCGAGCGCGCAGAAGATCACGGTCTTGCCAAGGCCGGTAGCAGCAACACCGAGTTGCTTCCGCACGCCGCGCGCTTCCGCCGCGGCCATCCGGTCGAGTGCTTCCTGTTGGTACTCGCGGAGTACGAGCCGCAGGCCCGGTTCGGTTGTGGTCATGGTTCCTCCCTGGGTTGGAACCCGAACGCTAGCGCGCTAACCCGCGAGCCGAACCTTCCGTAACGCCTGCGTGACCGCGCCTTCCGTGACACGCGACGGTTCCGCGAGTTCACGGTGGAGCAACTTCGGGTCGAGCGCCTGACCTGCCTGCCACAGTTCCAACCGTTCGGCGTACAACTCCTCCACGCGGACCTGCAAGTCATCGAGTTCGTCGGCGATTTCACCGAGCCTTCGTTCGATCTCGCGCCTCACGACTTCCCGGTCCCCTTCGCCGCCGCGCCACGCGGGCGACCCTTCCGTCCCTGGATCGGTGCAACCTCAGCGTCCTTGTCGGCGGGTGCCTCAGCAGCATCGGGCCGTTCGGCACACTTCGGGCAGCCCGGCTCGGGGGTGTCGTGCAGCCCCTTGTCGTGCGCCTCGGCGAGTTCCAGAAAGTCCGTCGTCGTGGACTGGCCGCGGGCTTCGTCCTCGGCCCGCTGGTTCTTCTCGCGTTGCGCGTCAATCGCCGCGCCGACCGCTTCCTTGTCGACGAGGGTGGCGACACCGGCCTTCAACGTCTGGACTCGGGCGCACACGTTGTCGTCGTACGGGTCGAACGTCACCTTCCCCGCGACGCATTCCAAGACGATGTAGACGGTGTCGCCCTGGTGGAGCACCTGCGGTTCGATCTTCATCGCGGACGACAGGCCGTCGCCAGCGTTCGTGACCTTGATCGTGGTCTTCGTGACGGTCCTGCCCTCGAACGAGCCGAGCGCGTCTTTCTTCGGAGCGGTCTGCGTCATCAGTTCCTCCCTGGGTGTAGCGGACACACGGACGTTAGCGCGCTCACGGACGGTTAGCGAGTAATGCCCACACCTCGTCGGCGTCGGCCGGGCCGACGATGTACGCCTCCACCCCGGCGCACTGTTGCAACGCGGCGACCCACTCGATCTGCTCCGGTGTCGCGCGCCCGCCGACCTTCTTGAGTTCCAGGAACACCAGTTGTGGAGGCCGCACGAGCGTCAGGTCCGGGAAGCCTTTCGCGGTTGGGGTGACCCACACGCGGCCCTGACGGGCGCGCTTCACGTGCGATGTGCGCCAGCCGTACATCTCGGCGACCTTCACGACCTGGCGTTGGAACTCCGCTTCGGTCAGTCCGGCGAGCGGGTTCACTCCGGCTTCTTGTAGATCAGCGAACGCCACACGTTCGTCGGCGCGCCATGCGACTTCTTCTGCCGGGTCCGTACCTGGCGGATCGGTCCTTCGATGATCCCGCGTGCCGCGGCGGAGCGCATCCGCCCGCCGAGCGCCGTGTTGTTCGGCGCGTCCGGGCACTTCCCGAACTCCCACACGTCGTCGGGGGTGAGTTCCCCCATCAACGCGGCGGTCCGTTCGATCGCCGCGTCCGCCTCGGCCTTCCATCCGTCAGGGGCGTGGTCGTCGGCTCGGGCGATCCCTTCGTTCGCGGCGCGTTGCGCTGCCGCCGCGTTGAACCGGTCGCGTGCGTCATCCAGCTTGACGACGGTGCCGTCGAATGCCGGGCCTTCCACCTTCGCCGTCGCGAACTTCAACGGGAGCTTGCACGCCCGGATCGGGCAGAACCGCGGTGGGTCTTTCGGGCCGGGCGCGTCGTACTCGATTACGACACCGTGCTGGCTGCAAACGTATTGATGGACGCTGGTCATCGTTCTGCCTCCCAGGAGTAGCCGTGCAGCCCGAGGCTCACGGCGCGTCGTAGTGTCTCGTCGTTCCGGTCGATCTCGTCGTGGTGCGCCCGGCACAGCAGCAGGCAGTTCCCGACGACGAGCCACCCGCCACGCCACGCCGAACGTGGGATCCGTTCGTGGACGTCGAGCGGGCCGCGACACACGACTTCGGGCCAGATGTACCGGGCCTGGCAGTCGCGGTCGCGTGCCCGCACTTCTGCCACGACGACGCGACGGTCGCTCAGTTCGGCCTTGCGGCGTTCGCTCATCGGTCGGAGCCGGGTCCGCCGTTTCAGGTATCCGCCGCGTTTCACCGCGACCACCAGCCGTAGTCCGGGTCGATCTGCGGCGACGGGCACCGGTCAGCAGGATGGACGCCGAGCGGAGCGCGGCACGCGACGCACGACGACCACTTCGCCGCCATCCCGTCGTACTTCTTCCGCTGCGCCGACGACAGGTTCACTCGCCGGCCAGCGGACGGGTCGTACGTGTCGACGACGTGTGGCGTCAGGTACGGCGGCGCGAGGTCGGTGTTCCACCGCATGAACGCCGACCGTTCCGAGTCGACGTGCATCGCCACGTTCAGCATCGCGTGCTGCTCTTCCGCGGTGCGGTCCTCGGTGTAGCAGCCGAGCAGCACCACTTCGGTCAGGTCTGTGAGCCTGGTCATCGGCGCACCTCGTCGCCATGCCGGACCGGGATCGCCGATCGGAGTACCCGTAGCGCCTGCGCCTGTTCGTGAGTGTCGGGCTCGGCCCCGTCGAGCAGTTCCGCGATCGCGTCGACATGCCAGCTTTCCATCCGGGCCACGGTCAGCACGTACACCGGCGCGACCGGATCGTCACGTTCGACGGTCAGCCGGGCGTTCATGCCCGCCGCCGATCATCACCGGTCAGCATCACCGAATACGCGTCGTGTACCAACCGCGAGAACAACCTGCCGCCGACAGCTTCGAAGAGCTCGCCGGGCGACAGGTTCGACGTGACAATCGTTGGCTGCTCGTTCAACCATCGCCGGTTGATCAACGCGTACAACCGTTCATCGGTCCAGTCGGTCGGGCGTTCGGCGCCCAAGTCATCGAGGACCAGGACGCTGGTCGTCGCTGCACCAGCCCCCGCTTCCGGACGGTCGGACCCGGGCCGCAACGAGTCGAGGAGATCGACGGTCGGGTAGAACCGGATCGTGTCGCCCTGGAAATGCCGGAGCCGGGCCACCGCGATCGCCAGGTGCGTCTTCCCGGTCCCGACTGGCCCGAGGATCACGACGTTCGTTTTCGCCCTCGACTCGGCCCACGCGTCGAGGTCCGTGCAGATGGTGTCCATCTCCGGGTCGCCGGTGAAGTCGAAGTCGAGCAGGTTCGCCGTCCGGAACCGTGGCGGGATCCTGTCCTCCCACATCTCGGTCAGTTTCGCTTCCCGCTCGAGCACAGCTTCCGTGGAACGTTCGGCGAGCATGTACGGCTCGGGGCCTCCGCGGTCGCGTTGTTCTTCCAGTATCTGCTCGACCGTTTTGCCGAGCGGTCCTTCCATCGGTCGTTCGTCGGTCACAGCTTGATCCTTCCTCCTGGGGTGTCACGGTCGATACCTACCTTGCCTGATTGCCGCGGCGCGCGCTTCGTGCCGCCGTTCAGCCAGAACTCGCACGAACGGACAGTGATCGTCGGGACAGCGAAGAACGCCAGCTCGACCTGCGACTGTTCGTGACCAGCTTCCAGCAGTTGCTCCGCGATCCGCTTCAACTGGAAATACCGTTGAGCGGGCCTCGGGTTCTTCCCCTCCCACACCGCCTTGACGATCGCTTCCGCGGTTGCGTCGTACCGTCCCGGCTGCTTCGGTTTCCGAGTACGTTTCGGTGCGGGGGGTAGGGGGGTTTGTAGTTGTTCTAGTTCTAGTAATGGTGCGTCGCGCTCGCGAGGCTCAGCTAGAGCGCGCGCCGTCGCGCGCTCTACGGCGCGCGGACTAACGCTCAGGCGGAGCACCGCCGCGGTCCTTCCCGACTTCGGTTCGATGACCTCGATCAGTCCGTCATCGAGCATCTGTCGCATCAACCGGCGGACGTGCCCGGTATCCATCCGGGCGTCAGTAGCGAGGTCGGCCTGGGCGCGGGAAAGCACCCGCCGCGCGTCGGCGTGATGAGCGAGCACCAGGTGGACGATGCGCGCTCCGCCTTCGTACGGCGAGTGTTCCAGCACCCAGGCGACCAATGCCGCGGTCATGAGCGGGCCGGTCTAGCGCGCTCAGGTTGTCGCCGCCTGCGCCGCATTCTCGGCTTGTCGGACCATGAACTTGACGAGCCGTTCCGCTTTCTGTTTCGGGCTCCCGTTCGTGGACAACGCCTGCCCTTCCAGCATCGCGTGCACCTTGTCGGGGCTCATCGCCGCGACGGCCTGCCGGTACCGTTCCGAACGGTCCGTCTCCGCCCCCACGTTCGGCGCTGCCGCGTCTGGCGTCGCGGTCGGCCCCGCGGCCCCATTCGCGGCGGGAGGGCCGTCAGCGGGCTCATCTGGCGGTTCCTCCGAGCCGGTCACTGCCGCGCCGGTCACCGCGCCCCCGTTCGCCGCCTCGATCGTCTCCGCCACCCACGTCCGCGCCTCGTCCAGTTTCGTGACCAGCAGGAACTCCGGTCGACCGAAGCATTCCAGGAACACACCCTTCGCCTTCGTCCGTTCCGCGACGTCCTCGATCAACTTGAACGAGTCGATCAACGCTTGCGTGTCGGCCCGGTCCGCGACGGGTTCACCCGCCGCGAGCCAGTTCCGGTAGATGACCGCGAAGTCCGCGGCGTGCCCGCTTTTGAACTGCGTCCCCACCGGCACCGCGTTCGTCCGACTCTTGCTCACCTGCAAGTTGTGCTGCATGTCGAGCGTCATCGCGACGTTGACTTCGTACTCGAACGTCGGATCCTGGATCGCTTCCAGCCCGAGCTTCTGGACCTTCCACCGCCCGTTCTCCTCAACCTGTTCATGGGCCTGCTTCTCGCGGCAACACACGATGACGTGCGCGTCGCACTCCAAGATCGCCTCAACGATGTCGACCTGCGCGGGCCGGGCATCTTTCCAGCCGGTGTACCTGCCGTCCGCGATGTCGAGCGTTCCGCCTTGCCCGCGCCAGAAGTGCGTGAAGCTGTCGATGATGACCACGTCGTACCCTTCGTGGAGTGACGGGTCGAGCAGCGTGTCGGCGAGTTGGCGTGGGTCGAACGGTGCCTTCCAACGGAGATGGTCGAAGTCGAAGACGTCGGCGTATGTCAACCCGGATTCTTTCTCGGTATCGATGAGCAGCGCCCGCTTACCGGGGTTTTCTTCCGGGTCGTGCAAGGTGTCGGCGATGACGAGCGACGTCCACGTCTTCCCGCCGCCGCTCGGCGCGCTAAGCATCATCCGTCCCCACATCCGAGGCCGGATCGCCGCGGACGCGAGGTTCAGTCGTGAGTTGTTCGGTGCCATTGAGTTTCCTTCCTGGGTTGGTAGTGCGTTGCGTTGACCCTAAACGGCAGGTGTGACACGCGCCGTGGTGACTGGCAGTTCGATACCGAGGCCGGGCACGATCTCCCGTTCGGTGTCGCCGCCGTAGAACACGAACCACGCTCCGTCCTGCTCAGCGAACGCGACGATCTTGCGTAGCTCGCTGATCAGTACCGACTCGACGGTCTTGACGACCCGGGCGTACAGATCGGATGGCAGGTTGTCGCCCGCCCATGCGATCACCGCCGCCTCATCCAGCACGACGACCTTCGGTTGCTTGTCACGTTTCGTGGTGATGTCGCCGGTCGGGTACCGGAACGACTTCATATGCGGGTAGCGGGCACGACGCGCGAGTGCGTACCGTTCCAGCACGCCCGACAGGAACGCGGCCCGCCTCGACATCGTCGCCGTCGACGCCTGCACCCACGCCTCGATCCGGGCCCGGTACGACTCGGCCTGCTCCACGATCGCGAGCCGGTCAGCTTCCAGCCTGCGGAGCGTGGCCATCACCGCCGCCGCTTGCTTCTCGTCGGCCAGTTCACGGTTCACCACCGCGACGACCTCAGCGGGCGGTTCGACACCCGGCTCGCCGAGTTCGGCGAGCAACGAGTAGGCGACGATGCCGTCCAGCTCTGCCTCGGTGAACGGGAGCTCTCCGTACACGTCGGCGTCAGTCAACTCCGGGGTATCCATACGTTCCCTCCTGGGCGTGGGTTGGTATTAGCGCGCTAACGCTACCGCGGTCGGCGCGCTCCGCGCCGTGATCCCGTGTCGCCGTCGGCCCGGAGCCCCCATCGAACATCCCTGAAACGAAAAGGCTCCGGGCCAACAGCACCCAGGAGGGGCCATGACCCCTCGACTGATGACCTTAGCGCGCTACCCAACGGGCGCGGTGCGTTCCGTACATGGTGATGCCGCCGAGCTGAACGGCAGACCCGACGGCATCACCCCCAGGAAGAAACGACTCGCGCCGCACCTTCACAAACGGGATCGTAATAGCTAACGGTCGGTGTGCGGGGCTTGTCCGGCTTGAATGTTCCCGAGCGCGACGTCGACATCGCCGCGCCACTCGGCTATCTCGGCGAACGCGGCGCGGTCTTCCTTGACGTGGCTGGTGATCAGGTCCATGAGTTCGGCGCGTTCCTGCGCTTCCGCGACCATGTGCGCGCGGAGGTCAACACCGACACGTTCCTGTTCGGTACGGATCGGGCCGAGCGCAGCGTCGATCTCGTGTCGGACGAGCGGCAACGCGTGCGACTCGTAGACCCCGGCCCACCACGTCGCTACCGGTTCGCCGATGAGGCGTCGGAACACCCAGCCGATGAAGTGGCCGATCTGCACGATCGGCGGCTTGTGACTGAGCGCCGTGACTGTCGTCACAGCTACGAGTATGCCCACAACGGCAAGAAGCCAGTCGTCCCAGGTGGTACCCGGGATCAGATCCGCCGCGACAATCCCGGGGTTCATCGGGGAGAATGTAGCGGGCACTGGTCAGGGGATCGCGTACAGGGCAGTGACCATCGGGTGAGCGAAGTTCGGGAACGGGTGCGGCGCGGGCCACCGCCACCGGACCGCGCCACCCAGGCGCAACTCGACCAGCTCTACGATCGGTGCCCAACCGTCGTCGTCCTTGACGGCCAAGTCCCAACACCGCGGGTTCCCTGTCTCCTGGTTGATGTGCATGGGGCCTGCCATCGACGGGTGACGTTCCGCGGTCTGCTCCACGTACAGGACGCGGAGCGCGTCGCGGTCGATCCGCCAACGCGACGAACGGGTGACGAACTCCTCGATCATGTCGGCCCGAGTTTCCCGTCCGGGCGGGTGCCTTGCGCGACACCATGACCGGACAACGGTTGCGCGCGCCGCGACCTGCCGCCGAGGGAGCCGTCGATGAGGCGACGCATCGCGTGGAACGTGCGGGCCTGCGACGACAGGATCAACTTCCCGACGACGGGTACGAAGATCAGCCGTTCGCCATCGCCCCACGATCCGGAGATGGACATCACGCGTGCGGTCGCCGGGTTCTGGAACCGGTCGATGACGTTGATCACGTCGCCGACCCAATAGGCGAGATACGCCGCGTCGCCTTCGCTGGTCACTTCGTACGCGAGGGTGAGCTGACCTGTCGGTTCGGGCCGGTGTTCCGTGAGTTCGGCGTTGCCTTGCTGAGCGACTTCCACCTTGTCGAACTGTGAGCCGAGGTCGAGGAACGCTTCGTGCCGGTCCGGCCAGCCCACCAGGCTCCGCTCGTCCCATCCGGCCTGCGACTGGATGAGCAACGTCTGCGGCCCGACGAGTGGACGTTTGAACTCGGCGTGCGTCAGGTTGATGCCCGTCGTGATCGTCGCCGCACGCGACGCCCCGCGCCGACCGTACCGCGACGCGCAGACCTGCAACCCGCCGGGCGGCATCCACATATCAGTGTGTGTCCCACCCAACTCGCCGCGGAAGAACTGGTACAGCGACGTCCCGACCTTGCACGACACGCCCGGTAGTACCGGCCACGCGTTGCCGTAGTAGTCGGCGTGGTCGGAGAACCCGCGGGTCAGCCACGGGATCGCGCCGCGGTCCTGTGCCTCGTCCATGCAGATGTTCATGATCTGCCCTGCCGTCATCCCCGGCACCGAACCGGGGTACGACAACATCTTCCCGGTCGAGCCGGTGTGCCACACGAGCGTCGGCGGATACCCGAACTCGTACACCGCGGCAGCGAATCCGGTCGGCCCACCCGAGTTGTGTCCCGTCCACGCGAACGTGTGCTGCCCTGCGCTGAACTTCACTTCGGCGCTGTCGACGGGGGACCAGTTGTCGGGCGTGTCACCAGCGTCGTTCGACCAGTGCCGCACCGCGAGTACGTGGACACCGTCGATGAAAAACTCGCCGTAGTCGTCGCACATCGCGACGACGAACAGCTTGTCGCTCGACGTGGTGGCCTGGTCCCGCCCGTAGTAATCACCGACCGGCGCGCTCGATGTCGAGCCGGATGGCGGGGCGAGGATCGCGGCGGTCTTGTCGGGGAACGCTGGCGTCCACGGGAACACCGGCCACGCCCCAGGGTTGTACGCACCCCACGGCGCGGGGACCACCGCGTACACCGTCGTCAGGATCCGCGACGCACCCCACGACGAGTCGTCGTAGCGGGGGTCGGTCCAGTCGAACTTCCGGTCCGTCTCGGCGGGCAAGTTGTCGATCCCGAGCGCCGGGTACACCAACGCACGATCCAGGAACGCGAGCGTGCCGCGCCCCGTGTACGTGATCGTCTCGTCTTCCTTCTCACCTTCCGCGACGGTCACGTCCGTGGCTTCTTCCAGGATCATCGAGAAGCACGGTTCGCCGGCCGCGTACACCGTCACAAACGAAGGGTCGATGACGTACGCGCCATTCGACTCGATCCGCGACGGGAAGTACGACGGTTCCGTCAAGTCGGGTTGGAACTCCACGACGCCCTGCCCCGCTTCGGTGAGTGGATCGTTCCACGACAACTGCCGCACCCGCGCCTCGTAGACGCTGGTGTCCAACGCTGGTGTCGGGAACACATCATCGAACGCGAAGAACGCCGGGTTGTACACCGTCCCCAACCGGAACAGGGCGATGCCCACATCGAGCGAGAACCCTTCGCTGCGGAGCCTGCCGCCGAACACTGCGCCCGCGTCGATGACGCGGCCTTCCATCCGGTTGAGCGCGAAGAACGAACCGCCGAACACCGCGCCAGATTCGATGAGCTGGCCGTCGATGTCCGACATCAGAGTTGGATGACTCCGTCAGGCATCTCCCACGTGACGTTCGATCCGTCCGTGGGGAACGAGATCGCGGACCCGGAGTGCAACGTGTCGATGAAGCAGATGAGTGCGCTGGTCCCGGCGACGCCGGTGTCCATGAAGTACGCGAGCGCCACGATGGTTTCCGCCCCGGGAATGTCGTTGAACGTGACGGTCGTGTGCTCGATCAGCCCGCCCGTGTTCGTGACGCCCGGCGCGGCCTGCGCCGACCCGAGTTCCGCTCCGGCGATGGAGGTACGGAACTGGTCGGTCGGCGCGTAGGTGTAGCTGCTGTCGAGCGCCACGACGCTCAGGGTCGTGTCGGTGAGGTCGAGTCCACCTTCGGAGAGTGATTCCAGAGCGAGCGGGTAAGCGGCGTTCATCAGGTGAACCCTCCGAGGGGGACAGTGAGGTCGAACGTGGCACGCGCGATCGGTGTGCCTTCGGCTTGCACCGGACGCCAGTTCTCTACCTGGACGGCCGCGGTGACGGCAGTGAGCGTCGGATACTGGATCGTCGCGGGCAACGACACGAGTTCCGTGTCGATCGCGAGGAGGAACCGCAACGCGCGCAGGTTCACGACGAGGCCTTCGAACGCGGACGCGTACCCGTTCGTCGTCCAATGCACCCCCAACGGGTCGAACACTCCGGTGACGAGCATCCGCATCGTGACGGTGACCTGGTCGCGGTGCCGCAACACGGCGAGTCGCCCGTACGTGCCCGGGATGATCGGGTTCCCCGAACGGAGCGCACCCGATTCCTCGAGGTCCAAGACGTTGACGCAGTCCCACGCCGGGCAGTGGAGGGTCTGGCTGTCGAGGAGGAGTTCCCCGGCGCACGTCCCGAGTGTGAGTTCGCCTGGTTCCGTCATCCGCCACCACCCGACAGGAACTGCTCGGTCGCGAGCGATGCCTGGAACGCGCGTGCCGCCTGTACCGGCGTCCGTTGGACCGGGATGTGTACCTCGGCGATGTGCGTCGAACGGTCGATGATCATCGGCTGCTGGTTCTGTTGCGCCAGCTTCACCGACTGCTCATGCGGCAGGACCGTCGCCGTCGCGGACCCGACGTTGATGAGCTCCGGTCCCTGTTCACCGACCCATGACCAGCCGGAGAACGTGCCGCCCGTCGCGTGCCCCTTCCCGAGGGACTTCAAGAACGCGTCGAGTTCCTGCTGCCGGATGAACTCGGCCATCCCCGCCACGTCGGGGAGCCCGGCACCGATGACCTGTGTGTTGGTACGAACGTCGATCGTGATCGGAATGTTGATCGGCCATTCCCTCGGCAACGCCTCCACCCCGGCACGGATCTCGCCGAGGTGGAGGAGCGCACCGAACGCCATCGCTCCCAGCGCCTTGTCGCTGTTCGTCAGGAGTTCTTGAAGGTGCGTCGTCCCGTTGTTCTTGATGTCGAGGAACAGGGCGTCGGTGACGATGCGTAGCTCCGCCGCGTGGATCGCTGCCTTGATCGTCATGTCACGGAACGCTGCGTCGGTCCCGTCGACCGCGTCCTGCCCGGCCTTCCGCACACTGTTCACCCAATCGACACCGAGCTTGTCGTCGGTGATCTGGATGAGCGCGTCGAGCGTCGCGCCTGCCTTCGGTCCCGCCTTCGCCGTCTCCTGCACCAACCCGACGTCGACACCGCGGGAGATGAGCACCTTGACTTTCGCCGCCCAGTCGATGATCGACAGTTCGGAGCCGACGAGGAACTGCTTCAAGCTTTCGGCGCTGACCTCCGTCTGGTCCTGGAAGTTCGAGAACGGGTTCGTGGTCGAGTCGAGCGCCGATTGCATCGACGACGCGAACTCGTCGGCGGCTTTCGCGAGGGAAGTGATCTGCGCCTCGGTGACACCGAGCCGTTCCGCTCCGCCGACCAACCATGACCCGAACACTTTGCTGTTCGCCTTGAACGCGTCGGTCGTTTCATCGACCTTGCCGACGAGCAGGCCGAGTTCGTCCTTGTGGCCCTTCTCGGCCTTCCCCGCTTCGTTGTGTTTCTGGACGATCTGCCCGAGGATGTTGACCATCGCGTTGTAGGCGACGGTCCCCTTCTGTGTGTGTTCCAGGATCTGGATTGCCTGCGGGATGCTCTTCTCGGCGACGTCGCGGAACGCGCGCAACGTGACAACCAACTTCTGTGGCCCCGGCAACGCCGACAGACCCTTCGCGACTGTGACCAGCTTCTCAAGGTCGGACAGACCTGACGTGGACGCGACCTGCGCCTCGAACACCTTCTTGCGAAGTTCGATCCACGACGGCGCGAGGTTCTTCCCCACCGCGTGCGCGGCCCGATCCGCAGCCTTCGCCTCGGCGTCGAGTGTCTCCTTGACGTCGAGGCCTTGTTCACCCTTCCACGCTTCGGTCAACGCGAGGGTCGTGAGTTCGTACGCGGCGACACCCGCCGCGGCGACGAGGCCCGCCTGCCCGATCTTCCCGCCGACCGATACGAGTTTCGATCCGGTGTCCGTGGCTTGGAGCGCGGTCTTCAAAGTTCCGAGTTTGAAAACGAGGTTGCCGACGCCTGCACTCGCTACGGTCGCCAGACCGAGCACCGCGACAACGTCACGGATCGGACCGGGCAGCGAGGAGAAACCGGACGACAACAGTTGAAGTGCCTGCGCTCCCTTCTCCATCACGGGGAGCAGGGTCGTGCCGACCGCTTCCTCGAAGTCCTTGATCGCGAGTTTCCCGCGCTCGGCGTCCGTCGCTTGCGCGGCGGCGCTGCCCGAGAACTCGCGACGCAGCTCTGCGAGGATGATCTTCTGCGCGCCGAGAATGTTCCCACTGTCGACCAGCGACTTGATCATCGCCTTCTGGTCCGCGGTGAACGTCACGCCGACCTTCGACAACGCGGTGATGCCCTTCACCGGATCGTTCAACGCCTTGCCGAGCTGGATCGACGTGGCCTTCAAATCGACCTGACCACCCGACACCGCGGCCATCGCCGCGGCCATATCGACCGACACGTCCACGGCCTGGTCGAAGATGTCGTTGTTCTTGCCTGCCTCGTTCCGGATGTTCGTGAACGTCAGGAGCATGTTCGCCCCGGCAACGATCACGTCGTTGTCGACGGCGGCGACCTTCCCGAGTTGTGTCGCATGTTCTTGGAGTTGGTCGGCGCTGACGTGCGCGGCGTTCCCCGTCGACTTCAACACCGCTTCGGTCTGCGCGCCTGCCTTCTGCGCCTGCGCCGCTTCATCGAACGCGGACCGGAGGAACACGCCGAGGCCCACCGCGATCGCGGCACGCGTCACCGTGCTGAACCCGGCAGTGAACCCCTTCCCTGCGCTGGTCCCGAGTTCGCCGCCGAGTTTCTCGCCGGTGTTCCGCAACGTGCCCGCAGACGCGTTGATCTCCGTCGATGCGCCCTTGACCGCCGCGGTCCCGAGTTGCTTCCCGGCGACCTCGCCTGCCTGGACGAACCCGCCCGACTGCGCGGACACCGCCTGCGCCGCGGCGCGTGCCGTCGCGGTTCCGAGTTGTTTCCCGGCGTCGGCTCCCGCCTTCGATAGATCCGCGCCACCGAGTTGCTTCTGGATGTCGGAGGCGATCTTCTGCCCGAGCCCATCGGTGATGGGCTTGATCGTTACGAACGCTTCACCGACAACGGTCACGCCGAGAGCGTAGACGGCTCTACTCGTCAGATGGCGGTGGACCGAACAGGCCCTCGGCTGCCCGCTGCGCTTCCTGGTGGTGCGGCAACGTGCCCCACGTCTTCCGGTCGGGGATCGCGTCGAACAGTCCGCGGTAGAGCGTGTCGAGCGTGTCGTCGATGGTGCGGTGCCCGCCGTGCGTCCCGGGTTCCACGAGGAGCACTTCGGCGACGTCGAGGACGTCGCGTGCGGAGAGCCGTGCGGGGTCGCCCCCGTTGAGGATGATGCGACCGCGGATGAACGCCCACCGCGACCGTGCCCACGTACCGATCGCGTGGGCTAGTTGGTAGGGCGTTCCAGGTAGATGTTCGCCAGCCAGAGCACGACTTCGCCGAGCATCTCGGCGGGGAACGCGTTGTCTTTCGCCATGACGAGCGCCCGCCACCGGTCGGCGTCGTCAGCCGGGTCGAATCGGCCTGGCGTGACACCCTCCTCGTCGGTGGTTTCGGGGACCCACACCCGGTCGATGAGGACGCCTTCCACGAACTGGATGAGGACCGGTGTGCGGAACAGTTGCTTGCCTTGCTCGTCGTAGATGATCCCGTCGAGGAACGCGGCGAGGACACCAACCGGCGCGACCGCGACGCACCGGAAATGCTCACCGGCGAGGTCGAACGATGGGCCTTCCTCGGTCGGATCTGGCGCGGTGTAGTCGAACGAGCGGTGCTGCTTCATCGGTTCCTCCCTGGGGTTCGGTGTGAGCGCGCTCAGGCTACTCGGAGAGCGTTCGTCAGGAAGCGGTTCGGTTTCGTCCCCGGATGGTTCACACGACGGCGGAACACCGTCGTCCCATCACGTCCCTCGAACGCGAGCACCCGAGCACGGCGCGCCACGATGGGATGCGGGCGGGTGCCCTCATGGTGGAACAACGCGTAGTCGACGCCGATGACGCCGACCGTCACGTACGGCACCTTCCCGGTCGTGACGACACGCTTCACGATCCGTGATTGGAGGTTCCCGGTCTTCTTGCCGACGAGGCGGCGCGCTTCGTTCTTGACCCGTTCACCGCGGACGAGGAGGTCGCGGAGGATCGGGCCGTTCCCTTCGCTGATAAACGCGGCGACCTTCGACTGGTCGACCACGACACGGATGTCGACGGCCATCAGTAGAGCGCCAGCCGGACGCGGAGCACCCCGCCGCCGTATCCGCCTTCCGGGCCTTGCGCGTCCCACGCGTCGAACAGCAGCCCTGAGCAGGAACCGAGCGTGCCTGCCCGGACCGCGGCGATCAACGTGTTCAGCGTGGCCTGCGCGTCGGCGAGGATGATCTGCGCGTCGGCGTCGATGTCTACCGCGTTCGGCACCGCGAGCGTGTCGCCGGCCACGCTGATGTCGTGGACGCAACGGATGATCCAGATCGCGAGGCGGACATACCGCATCGCCCATCCGGCCTGCGCCGGGTTCTGGATCAGCGTCTGTGTCGCGAGGTCCGCTTCGGCGCCCGCGGTGCCTTCAACCTCGACGGCGAGTTGTTCGCACGCGTCCCATATGACGAGCCCTGCCGACACGTACTGCTTCTCGGGCAGTAGTTGCGCCTCGGCGGGCCAGCCGTCCACGACCGCGGCGAGCGCAGCGTCGGCCATCGCGTAGATCCGGTCGACGTCAGGCATGAGCAGCGACGAGCCGTTCCAACGGTTCGGTCAAGGTGACACGTTCCGGGTCGTGCATCTCGCGTTCCGCGACCACCGCGGCGAGCGCACGGCCCGGATCGCCATCGACCCAGGTGAGCACGTCATCGACGGGGGCGTTCACCACCTCACGGGCTTCGTTGACGAGCGCGTGCGCTGCCGCCGCGACGGCTTCCTGTTCCTCCCGTTCGGCTTGCTCTTCCGGGGTCGTGTGGTGGTAGTCGTCCTCGGACCGGATCGCGCGTAGCTCCGCGAGCAGCGTCCCATCCGACGCGCCGACAAGTGCCCGCTTCTCGTCGTCGGTGTACGCGACCGTCTCGTCGTTACCGTCCCACGCGGTCGTGAACTGGCCGATCTCGTCGTCGGAGTACCCGAGCTGCCCGAGCCGGACGATCAGTTCCTCCTTCGGGCTGCGCGACTCGGTCGGGACTTCACGGTACGTGGGCATCGGTCGCCTCCTGGATAGCGTCGGCTGCACGGCTGGCAGCGGTTCCGTCGCGGTGAGCGTAGACGTGAGCGACGGCGCGGGCACGGAGCGCCTCACCTTCACCGGCCCGCGCGCGCTTGACCGCGTCCGGGATACCGGACGCGTCATCGACCTGGACGCCGGGCACATGCGACCAGAACCGCAGGCCGTGGTCGACGTCGCGCCGGTACCACGGCGCGTTCATGCAGATGACGGGCCTGCCCGACGCGGCGAACTCGTACAACGCCGACGTGTTGTCGGCGACAAAGATGGCGGCGCGCTGCCATATCTGTCCGAAATCCCGGACGGGTTCGACGCCGAGCGCCTCCCATCGTTTCCGGAGCCGGGGCCAGACGCGCGGGTGGCCGTGCCCGACTACCCGGTACGTATCACGTAGCCGGTCGATGATGTCGGGGAGCGCGCGGTCGTAGTGGTCGAACGCGGAGCGTGCCTCGGGACAGAGCTGGCAGTTCCACCGGAACGACAACGCGACGGTCGCCGGTTCCGGCTCCTGCCGAATGGCGAGCAGCGAATCGACGTGGGGGCTGCCCACAGTTTCCACAGCCGCTTGTGGATACTGTGCCCGCCACGCGCCCGCGACGTGGTCGCCGGGGCACACGAACAGGCGCACATGGTCGAGGCCGCGCGCGCCGGGCCATCCAGGCGCGCCGACGTCGTCACGGTACGACTGCCCGGCACCGTGTTCCACGTAGATGACCGGAGCGGCCCGGAACGCCCGAGCGTCCACGTACGCGGCGACGAGCACCACGGTCGGGTCGTGCCGTGGCCGGGTACGGATCGGCGCGCCCCACGGATCGCCGGGCCGTGCCGCCCACGTCCGCACGTGAACATCCCGGGTGCGGAGCTCTTCGACGATGGGGGCGAGGTGCGTCCAGTAGTGGGGCAGCGACGCGTACGCGTCGATCACAACGGGCAGTAGAACGTGAGGCCGATCCGGTATCCGTCCGGGGCGAGGACGATGTCGGTGATGCGGTGCTCGACCTGGCCGTTGAACACGCACCGTTCCCGGTCGCCGGGTTCGATGCCGGAGCCGTCGCGGAACTCCAACCTGCCGCCGGTGCAGCCTTCACGGAACACGACGAGGATGTTCGTGCAGGGGTACGGGTTTCGTTTGTCGGTGTGCCAGCCGACCGCGTAGTCCCGATGCGCGATCGCGGAGCGTGGCGGGTTCAGGCCGTGCATCCGGGCGAGGCCCGCACCGAACGAGTCGAGCGGTTCCCCGAGGACCGCCCACTCGCGCGCCGAACCGGGCCACGCCAGGGCGAGGAGCCACAGCCGGACCGTTTCGTAGTCGTCGGCGGTCGGGTCAGCCATGACGCAGGAGCGCCCCGTAGCGCCCGCTCCACGCCTCCCAATCGATCTCGGCGGCATACTCGCGGGTCGGGCAGGTGAGGCCGTCAGCGGCCCGCAGGACGGCCGTGTCGATGGCCTGAGCGACGTCTACCGGGCGTGCCGCCCACACCGGCACCGTCCCGCCCGGCATCTCGACCTGACGGGCACCTTTCGTGCGGACGAGGAGGTCGGGGTGCGCCCACGTCGCGTTCGGGTCCTGGTCGAGCATGATCACAGCGAGGCCCGCCGACGCTGCTTCCTGCATCGGGAGCGACAGCCCACCGTACCGACGTGGAAGGACGAGGACGTCGGTATCCTCGTACCAACGCCAGTACTCGTCCACCGTCGCGATCTGCTCCACGTCGATGCGGCCCCGCCGATGCACCGGACGGGCCATCCCACCGAGAACGAGCGTGAAATCCGACTGGCAGTGAGCCAGCGCGGCGAGCACCAACTGCGTCCCGTTCCGGTCGTACCGTGCTCCGCTCGAGATGTGCAACACCCGCGGCTTCGTGCTTCGTGAAGTACGAAGCGCGCAGCGGTGCCGGTCGACGGGGACGGGGATGACGGGAGCATGGTCGGGGAGAGTGTCGAGCCGCCACGGTGTCGGCGCCCACACGTCGAAGTCGGGACGTCGGCCCCACGGGTAGTACTCGGGCATCGCATGAACGACGAGGCGGGAACCGGCCCGATGACACCAAGTGGGAAGCGCCGGATGGTACGGCGTCTCAGCGGTGTAGATCGTCTCGGCCATCGCGGCGAGTTGCTGGTACGGACGGTCATCGTTCTCGGCGGGCCACGCGTCGGCGGTGAGCACCACCGGGGCGAGGGTCGTCAGGCGCGACAGGTCTTGCCGTCCGCGGTGAGGGTTGGGAAGCACGGCGAGGATCACGTCGGGTGCGAGATGGCGGCACGCCTCGACGGTCATGGTGCCGAGTCCGCCGTCGTCGCAGCGGGCGATGATCCCGAGCGTCACGGGTAGAGCTCCACGAACCACGACTCGCGGAGCCGGGTGTCGAGCACCGACGCGCGGGAGGAATCCGGCTGCTTCGTCCCGCCTGTCCAGCCAGCCTTCGTCGCGGCGTCGAGGACGATGTCGGGAGTGAGGAGCAGCTTCCGCCAACCCATCCACACTTGGAGGAGTTTCCCGGCGTCGTCGTTCGGGTCTTGTCCCACGAACCAGGCGGTGTCGCCGCGGTTCGCGGCGGCGAGCGCCCCGTTGATGTCGGCGCACGACACGCGCATCACCCCATCCGGTGTGACGACGGAGCGGCACTGCCAGAGCGCATGGACGACCAGGCGGTACTCGCGGAGCAGGTCGAGGACGTGATGCGCGACGATCACGTGGAACGACCCGGGCCGGTATGTCTCGTTCAACCGGAGGATGTCACCCTTCGCCGCGCCCGGCACGGTGGGATGCAAGTCGAGGTTCACCCACCCTTCGGCGATCTGCCCGCCGCACCCGATGTTCAACTTCACCGGGGAACCAGCTTCCAGAACCGTTCGGGGACGAGGCACGAGTGGACGTTCAAGTTCCACGTCTGCGACCGATAGAAACCCACCGCCGTTTCTTTCTTCCGGATGTCACCCGCGGGGAGTTCGGCGGGAAGGACGTGCCACTCCACGTCCAGCGCCCGGCGCGCGTCGACCGCGCCGTCCGGGTCGAGCACCCGGTACGGAAGCTCCTCGTAGACGTAGAACGGACGGGCGACCTGATGGCCGGCGAGTCGGGCGCAGTGACCGACGAGCGTGTGATCCGGATGGGCGAGGCCGAGCGGGACGAACACGTCGTCGGCGGTGCGGAGCAACCCGGCGATCATGCGTTGGATGTCGCCCGCGTCTTGCTCGGGCCGGTCGCCGTACTGCACGTCGAGCCAGTCGTAGTCGCGCCGTTGGTTCCCGAGCACCGCCGCCGCTTGCCGGTCCTCGATGTTGCGTTCGTGGACGGCCTCCGCGGTGTTCACGAACCCGGACTGCCGGTCGTACGCGGTGAGCCGTTCGGTGTCGTCGGGGCATCCAGCGAACACGGTGTGGACGACGGCAACCCCGTCCCATCCGGCGATCAACTGGCCGCACGACAAGACCGCGTCGTCGAGGTGTGGGCTGACAACGTGAGCGACGGTCATCAGCTCATGATGCCCGCAGCGGCGAGCAGTTCGACGGCTCGTTGTTGGTACGTACACACGGCGCGCACCTGCCCGCCGTACTGCGTCCGGGCGGCGGCGCGGGCTTCCTCGTTGGCGAGTGCGAGTTCGATCATGTCGTGGAGTTCCCGCCACGCCTCGACCGCCCATCCTGGGTAGTAGCCGATCTCCTCACCGAGTTCCCCGATGAACGGCATCAGCAGGTATCCGCCGCGGCCCCACACTTCGTAGGGCCTGTCCGACCAGTAGCGGGCATCGATGTGGGCGAAGCAGGAGTCGCCGACGATGACGGGGACCGACGCGTAGAACTGGTTGAGCGCGAGTCCGTGGAGCCGGTGCCCGCCGTTCGCTGCGGGCATCTCGATGAACCGTTCGCCGTACAGGTCGCGGAGGAACGCGATGAGGACTTGACGGTGCGGCCACTCGGGATGGTACGCGCCGGTCGAACCGACGAACGCGACGTCGTACCGCCACCACCGCGGGTCCGGTTCGACATCGACCGCTTCGGGGCCGTGGACACCGGCACGCACCGTCACATGGTTCACGCCACGTTCTTTCCAGTCGAGGTCGTGCCCGCCGTCCGGGGTGCAGACCACACTGCATCCGAACAGCGCGTCGGTCCCGATGCGGTCCTCGCGTGCCAGGCCGAAGAACAGATCCAGGTGATAGCCGATCGTGGTCACACCAGAGGCGTCGAGCGCAGCGATGCCGTCGACGGTGACGTGGTTGCGGCCCGGCGCGTACACGACGACGTCGCACCCGTCTGTGTCCATCAGGAGGCGCAGGTCGTTGAGTTTGTGGCCCTCGACCCGGCGCACCGTGTGCCCGAGCTGCACGAACGCGTCGGCGACGTGCGTCTCCGTCGACCAGGAGTCACGGAAGTTTCCGACGTACCCGATCATCATCGGCGTACCGCCATCGCGAGCAGGTTCGGATGCAACGACCGTTCCACGTCGGTGACGGTGAACCCGGCGAGGTTGAGTTGCGCGACGAGCGAGTCGTACGAGAACAGCGCGTAGTGAGCGTTCCACCGCCAGTCGTCACCGTCGCCGACGATGACCCCATCGGCGTGCCCGCCGAGCAGCCGCCACGCCGCACCCGCGAGCGCATGGTCGGGCAGGCCATCCGGTGTGGGGAGCCGGTCCGGCTGGTGGACGAACCAGCGCATGATCGTCTCCGCGTCGGGAACCTGGACGTAGAGCCGCCCACCGGGGCGCATCACCGACGCCCACTCGCGGAGCACGTCGACGGTGTGCCGGTACGAGAAATGTTCGAGCACATCGATGGCGCGGATCGTGTCCCACGTCGCCGCGTGCACTTCAGGTGGGAGCGGGAACGCACCACCGACGATGTCGACATTCGGCGCGTTCGGGTTGATGTCGAGGTGCGTGTACCCGCGCGTCGGCCGCGGCCCCGACCCGATCTCCAACTTCCGCACCGCGGATTACCGGCGCGTGTCGGCGTCCGCCGCGATGATCTCGTCCAACTGTTTCGGGTCGAGCGAGATGACGTTCACCTTGCCGCGCCCACCGGCGTTCAGCCACGCGTACGCGTCTTGCGGCCAACCCATCTGGCCGGGGCCAGCCCACGTCGAGATGATCCGCCCGGACGGGGACACCAGCAGAGCGAGAGGCGTGTGCGCCGGGATCGGGATCGTCCCCGCGATCGACGTGTCGTGATCGACGTGACCGGTGTACATGTCCATCTCGCCTCCAATGGCGGGAGCCGGTGGTGGTTCCGGCGTCGGGTGCTTGAACCATCTGAGCCATGCTGCTTCGTCGACCACGGTGTCGCGGTCGCGTGTCCCGTTGCTCGACGTGTACTGCCAGAGCAGCGCATTGTTGACGACCGCGTCGTTGATCGCCCACGACGGATACGAACCGTCGTTGTTGCCCGGGTAGTAGGCAAGCCACGTACCCGGCTGGAACGCGTCCCACACCGCACGGAGGCCGTCCTGCCCGTTCAGCTCGTAGAGGTACGTGTAGAACCCGAGCCGCGTCTTCACGACCGACCGTTGCCCGTACGCAGCCCACGCGTCGCCGGGCGACACCCCGTTGTCTTCGTAGTCGATCCAGATCCCGAGCGGCGGCTGCGGCAGGCCGTCGAGTTCGAGCAGATCCGCGACGGCTTGGCCTCGCGTCACGCTGTCCGCACCACGGCCCGCATAGAGCCAGGTGTAGAGGCCCCACGGTTTCCGGAGTTCGTTGGCGCGGTGCGCCTTGTACGCGACGCCGGGGTCGTCGCAGTTGAGGATGCAGAACGTGACGCGCGGGTCATCGACTGCGCTCACGTCGGACAGGAACGCCGAGTCGTAGCGCGACAGGTCCGCGCCGTCGATCATCGGGGCTGGTCCGCCGCGACGACCGGCGCCGACCGGTAGTCCGACTCGACGGTGACGAGCGGGGTCGACGCGGTCGGGTTCGTGAGCGTCGTGGACCCGGAAGTGAGCGTCGAACCTTCGGGAAGGTCGGGCATCGTGCGGGTGGAGGCGAGCACACCACCGACCGCTCCCGCTGCGCCCGCACCGATGACGACGATCGAGTCGGGGAGCGAACCGTTGTGGGTGAGTTGCAACACGATCTGTCCGCCGATGACGGCGATGGCGATGGTGCCGAGCACGACGACGACGGCGAGGATGACGGACTTCGGTGTGGTGGTCACGGTGCCTCCCTGGGTAGCGGTGCGGGGAGGATAACGCGCTACGACGTGCGGCGCGCTGACCGGTGCGAACCGGGGACGAGTACCCGTCCACGTCGCCGCTTGTCGCCGAGGAGGATCGAGTTCACCCACTGGTCGACTTCGGGGATGCCGGTGAGTCCGTCCTTGACGAGTTTCATCGGGTCGGCGAACGACATCGTGGTCCCGGCCCGGGTGATCGACGTCACGTACTTCGGGAGGCGGCACGTCCCGTCGTTCACCGCGTCGGGGTCGCAGGCGAGCGCGTACTGGCAGCCGAGCGCAGCCGCGGCGGCGATCCCGCCTGCGGGTGGTTCCGACCCCCACGAGTACGACACCTGGAACGTCGATGCGGACAAGTCATCGACCGCGGCGGTCAAGTCCTGGCAGCACGGCCAACCTTCACCATCGGTGCGGACCAACCATCGCCCGTCATCGATGCGGAAGTCGGTGAACGCCTCCCCGTCGATGAGGACCGACGCCGCAACGACCGGATGGCCCGGCAGCCTGATCTCGGGGACCGCGGCGCAGCCTGTCTCACGGCCACGATTGCATGAACACCAGCCGTACCCGGAACCATCGGACGGCCACCACCGCGGCGTCTCGAACGACCGGTACTGCGCCTGCGGACGGATCACGTCGGTGCAGATCCCCGGCCAGCGACGTCCCGTCAGGTTGAACAGCACGTCGGTCGCGACGGCCATCTTCTCGTCGAGGAGAACGGTGTCGAACTCGTACGTGTTGCACGGCGCGCACGCGTCGGCGCTTGTCGCCCACGGCTCACACGTCGTGTTGACGGTGTTCGGGTCATGGACGACGAGCGTCTGGTACCCGACCGCGGGGACCGCGCCCGTGCCGTCCCACTCGATCCTCCACGCGCCGACCTGATCGAGAAGCAGGACGTACGAGTAGAGGCCGGTCCCGTCGTGCGTCGGGGTCGGTGTCGTCACCGTCCCGTCCGGCGCAGTGATCGTGAGCGTGACGGTCGTGTCGGTGAGCACCCCACCGGAACGAAACGCAGCGTCGACCAGGCGTGTCGACCCGAGAGTGATCACGGTCAGAGGCTACTCACGTCAACCGTCGCGTCGTCGGACGCCCGCGACCGGACCCCCACCGTCGCGAGTGCCCGATCCCGCACCCCGACCGTCGCGTCCACCGACGAACCCGGGTCCACGTCGTAGAGCTCCCCGTCGCCCGGCCCGACCGTGTACGGCTCCTCACTCGACGGAGTGACCGACACCGGGAACGTCGGGACGAACTCGGCGGTCGTCACGTCGAACGCCTGCGGGACGACGGTGACCGTGGCTTGTCCGCCAGCGAGCGCCACGACAGCGACTCGAGCGAGGCCGGATGGGGTGACGACGATGGTCGCGGGGCTGAGCGTGCGTGCGATGGCGGCGGCGCGCGCGAGTGCCTGGCCGGTGATCGTGATGGTCGCGGGGCCGAGGGGACGGGTGACTCCGCCGACTGTGCGGGCGCACGCCTGCCCGACGACGGTGATGGTCGCGGGGAGGAGGCCGAGGGTGGAGTCGGTGCCGGTGGCGCTGATCGCGTGCGGTTCGGGTGCGACGGTGATCGTGACGACACCGAGCGGGAGGCTGGTGCCACCTACGGTGCGCGCGACGGCGAGACCGGTGACGGTGATCGTGGCGGGTGTGAGGCCCAACGAGGCGACCGCTGTGCGGCCCTGTGCCTGTGCCGTGACGGCGATGGTCGCCGGGGTCAGGGTGACGGATCGAACGGCGGTGAGGCCGAACGTGGCGGGCGTGAGCGTGATCGTGGCGGGGCTGGCCGCGAGGTTCACCCCGCCGACCGTGCGGGCCGGGGCCGCGGGTGTCACTGTGATGGTCGCGGGGCTGGCCGCGACGGACACGCCACCGACCGTGCGTCCCAGGGCTGCCGGGGTGACAGTGATCGACGGTGGGGTGAGGTCGAGAGCACGGACGGCGACGAGCGCGGGGGAGGCAGCCGTCGTCGTGATCGTCGCCGGGGTCAACGTCACCGAGCTGGCCGCGGTGCGAGCCAGCGCCTGCGCGGTCACGGTGATCGTCGCCGGGCTGAGCGCGCGAGACAAGGCGCCCGGCGCGCTGGTCTGCGTCTGCGGCGTGACGGTGATCGTCGCGGGGCTGAGCGCGCGGCTCACACCGCCGAGGGTTCGTGCTGCGGCCTGCGCGGTGACGGTGATGGTCGCGGGACTCATGGCCAGCGACACGGCAGCGGAGCGGCCCTGAGCGATTGCTGTCGTCGTGATCGTCGCGGGGGTCAGCGCACGCGTCGCCCCACCAACCGACGTAGCCGGAGCAACGGGCGTGACCGTGACGGTCGCGACGGAGAGGCCGAGGGAACGTGCCGCAGTGCGCGCCGGAGCGACCGGGGTGACGGTCACGGTCGCGGGCGACAACGCCTGACTCACCCCACCGATGGAACGGCCCGGCGCAGCCGGTGTGACCGTGATCGTCGCCCGGTTCAACGCGACGGAAGCGCCACCGACCGTGACCCCATCAGCAACGGCGGTGACCGTGATCGTCGCGGGACTTAACGCGAGGTTGACCCCACCTGCGTCGGGGTCATCCCACGCGATGCCGAGATCATCAACGACCTGGGCGTCAGGATCGAACGAGGTGGCGAGGCCGACCATCAGACGTCGAACACCGTGCGCGTGATCAACCCGAAGAACGGGAACACCGCGTTCGTCATGTCACCCGGTGTCGCGGTCGCGGCGAGCGACCCGAGCGTGATTCCCGCCTGCTTCCAACACCCCGCCGCTTGAAGCAGCCCACTCGATCCGCAACTCATGCGGGCAAGTTGGTTCGTCGTCGTCGCGCTGTGCGCCATCCCCGCGTAGTACAACCCGGGCTGCAGCTTCGGGGTGGCGGACGACGCGAACGCTGCCGCCTGCGGAACCGAGTTCCCCGACCCGGCAACCGAACCGGTCGTCACAATCTTGTTGTACGCCGCGTCCCAGATACCGACTTCACTGTTCCCGCCCGCGGCGGAGCCGTTCACCCAGAAACCCTTATAGAACGTCGTGTCCACTTCGATGACGAACGGGAACGCCAGCAGCGAGTTCGCTGCGTCCGACCACGGCGACGTCCCCGTCGCTGGGGTCGTACCACCCATGCGGACGATCATGCTGCCACCGAGCGCGCCACGCGACACCGCAGTAATGACCGGAGGGGAAGGCATCGGGCGCAGCCCGATGGGGCGGCTCATGCGACCTGCGTCCTGAACGCGATCCCGAACAGCGGACAGACCGTGCCCGCCGTCAACGCTGCGGGAGTGAACGACGAGCCGAGCGGCACCGCCCCGGCAAACTGTGCCCATCCCATCCCGCGCAACACGACAGCCGCCGACGCGTTGTTCGCCGTCGGCGTCGCGGTCACCCCGTTCTGGTTGTAGACACACCAATACCGGTTCGGGAGAAGCAGCGTGTCGGTCACGTCGACTTCTTGCACGACGCTCGCACCCGCGATCGCGGTGGAACCTGCGGCGACGTGCCGGGTCGCGCCATCCTCCGAGTAGACGGCGACGTCGGCGCTGTCGGTCGTCGCGGTCGCCCCGTTTACCCACCAGACCTTCACGACGAGCAGCGGTTCGGCGGTGCAGAACATATAGCCGTGAGCACGGTTCGCCGACGCGTACGTCTGCGAAGCCCAGTTCGTGCCGGACATCGCGAGGTCTTCGCCGAGCGCCTCGTACGACCAGGGGCCGATGAGCGGCATCTGCGGCCGGTACGACGCGGGGAACGCCCACGCGAGCGGTGACTGACCGACGAGTTGCCGACGAAGGCTGGACGTCGGCATCGGTCAACCCTCCGGCGAAAGCGCGTCCTCAGCGAACGCCATCAACGTGCCGTGCCGATGCTTCGCAATGACCACACCGTCGTCGTCGGTGATGTCCACCAGTTCGCCGTCGTGGAGGAGCACTTCGACGCGCGGCTGGTACTCGCGCACCTTCGCACCGTCGCGTTCGATCTCGACCATCTGCCGGCCATGACCGACGACGGTGCCCGCACCTTGCGGAGTGATGACGATGTCGCCTTCGTCGAACATCACGCCTCCGTGTTGATGAACCCGAAGATCGAGATCACGTTCGCGGTGGGACAGAACGCCTTCACGATCAGGGAGTTGCGGATCATGAGGTCAGGCACGATGCAGACGGTAGCGCCGGGCGGGATGTCGAACTTCATGTTGTCGTCGGGTGCGGTCGTGCCACCCCACTCCAACGTCAACGTCCTGATCACCGTGTCCGAGTTGTACGCGTACAAGGTGACGACATCGGTCAGCGTCGTGGATGCCTGGCCGGTATGGATCGTGGTCCCCGCGGACGCGGTCTGGACGACTTTGATGCCGCGGCCGTGCGTCGAACCGGACAACGGTTCACGCGTGTACGCGGTCACGTCACACCAGCTTCGTGATGCCGCTACCCGTCGTCACGGTGACGGTGCCACCGTTCGTCGGCGTGCTGGTCAACGACCCCATCTGCAAGACGGACGCGGTCGCGTCGGAACCGGTGTGGACGAAAATGAAGTACCCGACGATCGTGTCGCCGGTACCGAGCGCACCGAACGCGACGTCGTCAGCGTCGATCAGCGCCCAATCGTTCGTGTCGTCCTCCGTCGCTGCTTCCGACGTGAGCGCCACGCGTGCGTACCCGGACGCGCCGGTCAGTTCGGCGAAGTCGGCGTGGGCTTCCATATCGGTGATGAAGTTGATGTCCGGGACGTTCGTGGTCCCGGCGAAGGTCTTGAGGAGGCCCATCCGGAAGTCGGTCGTGCCGGGCACGATGTCGCCGTGGGCGAGCAGGTACTTGTACTTGTTCGTTGCCGCGTCGGCCATCTACCGATCCCTTCGTGAATGCTCGGGTCAGACTACGCCAACCGGAGCGCCGGTCAGCGGACGTGTTGGCCGTGCCCGACGAACGCGTCGTTCCGTGTCCACACCCACCGCCTCCGATCCTCGGTCGGGGTCCAGAACCCCCATATCCGGGCGTCGGCACCGACGAGCATGACCGTCCACACGACAGGCCGGTGCAGCTCGCTGATGTAGTGCGCGTCGGCTCGGCGCATCCGGTTCCACCACCGCACCCGACGTTCCTCGACACGGCCGGTGTACGGGTCTTTCCGCCGCTCGGTGTACCCGCCGTAGACGAGGCTCACGAACCCGAACGGATGGTCGTGGAGCGTGCCGCTGGTGTCGGGTGTCGTGAAGCGGTGGATCGCGACGCCGACCCACGGTGTGTCGAACAGCCACCATCGGGTCTGGTATGGCCGGTCGGTGTACTCGTTGGCGAGCGTGAAGCTGCGGTGCGGTCCCGCCCACCGGCGACGGGTGATCGACACCGGTTCAGTCGTTGGCGGTCGCGACGGTGAACGAGCCGTGCAACTCGTCGCCGGGCGCGAGCGCGGTCGTGACCTCGGTGAACGTATCGTCGAACAACACGATGTCCGAGTCGCCGCCGTCCGCGGCCCACCAACCGATGAACGGGCTGCCGCCGAGCGTGCCGAATGCCGGTCCGATCGGGAACCGGTCCGCGCCGCCGTAGAACTCGATGACGCCCTGACCGTGACCGATGTCCATGAACGGACCCATGTCGATCACGATCTGCTGTCCGGCTTCACCGGCTGTGCCGCCGCTGAATAGTTGATCGATCGTGCCGGACATGATGCCGGTGCCGGAGCTACCGAACGTCCACACGGCCGAGAAGTTCGCCGTGCCGGGGTCGATCGTGCCGACACCTTGCGTCAGCACCGCGTTGCCGCCGATAGCGAGGATGCTCGGCGCGGACGGATTCAGGCCGACCGGCGAGAGCGGCGACCGCCAGTCCTCGACGGTGCTGTCATCCCATGACGCCGCGGCGGCGTTGACGAGCATCCGAGCGAGCGGAAAGAAGTTCGTCGGGATCGCCGGTTCGATGCCGTTGCCGTCCGAGCCGACTTGCGTCTCGGTGATCACCGCGAGCGGATCGGTGCCGCCGGTCAGCCCTTGCGCGGTGACGGTCATCGTGACGTGCGTGTTGAACTGCCAGTCGACGATGAAGCCGGAGCCGTCGCCGGTGATGACGGTCTGTCCCGGTGACGCGTACGCGTCCCACGCGGCTTGCACCGCCGCCTGATCGTCATCGAAGTTGATCGTGAACTCACCGCCGATCTGATCGACGCCGATCTGATACAGCCCTCCGGTCGGTGAGCCGGTCGTCGTCAACTCCCAGATCGGATGCCGCGCCGCGACGTCGACGCCGGTGATCACGTCGACGTGCCATGTGCCGAGCGTCTCGCTGTCGAGCTGGATGCCGATCCAGTCGATGCGGCCGTTGACCGGATCGGCGACGAACCGAGCGTCGAGATAGTCGGCCCATTCCTGCGCCTGACCGTCCGCGTGGCGTCCGATGACGATCGGCACCGCACGGTTCTGCGTGTCGTACACGATCAACGCACCCGGATTGATGCCGATGATGCTGCTCATCAGTCGTCCAACTCGACGAAGCCGGAGCTGCCGATCGCGTACGCGAACGGCGCACCGTTCGTGTACGGATCATGTGACTCGGTGAGCAGCGCGGAGATGAACTCGCGGAAGTCGTCGACGACTCGCAGCGGCGGCGTCGCCGGAAACCATCGGTCGTTGTCGTTGTCGCCGCGCATCAGGTAGTTCTGATCATGCGACGGGTTGCTCTTGCGGACGATGAGCGTCGCGCCGTCGATGACTTCCGGCAGGTCCGCGTCGTCGGTGATTGCGGCGGCGTTGATGACGAACTCGGACGCGCGCAGACCGGGCCGCTCGGACGTGCCGATCGCGTACCGGTGAGCGGCCCGCATCCGGTGAGCGACGGCGGTGCCGCAGCACAGCTCGACCGCTTCATGCGCGAGCATCGCTCCGAGCACACGCCAGCGCGGCGCGCCGTCCGGTTCGGCGTAGAGCGTGCACCACGGCAAGCGGAGACGCATCGGTGCTCCCATCAGTCGTTACTCACGATGCACGACGCCGAGAGCATGAAGCCGTCGTCGGCCAGCAGACCGATCTGAATCGGTGCGCCGTTCAAGTCCCGGAAGTTGTCGTCGGATGAGCGGACGAAGCCGAATGTATCGAGTCCGCCGAGCGACGCATACACGAAGATGCCGCCGTCGAGCATCGGCGCCGCGGTGATGCCGGAGAACGCCGGGACCGCTTGCGCGAGTTCCGTGAGGTTGATCGTGATCGTGCCGCCGTCTGCGCCCGGTTCGGTCAAGTCCATGCGCGCTTGCATCGACCACAAGAAGAAGTCCGGGTCGCTCGTCGGTGTCGCGACGGAGAAGAGGTTCCCGATGATGCCGAGCGAGCCGCCCTGCCCGATGACGTCCTCGACGCCGGTGAGATCGACGACTTCGGTGACCGACTCGCTGCCACCACCACCGCCGCCTGCGCCGGGTCGCCAGAAACCGTCCGCGCCGAACACCGGCACTTCACCGACAGTCGGCGGATCACCGTCTGTGACGATGAACAGCGGACCGGCTTGCTCGCTCATGGGCTACCTCTCGGTCAGCTCGCAGCGAGTGTCTGGAACCCACACGACACGGTCGGGAGCGTGTCAGTCGGGATCCACTGCGCGCAACGGTCCGACGCGACGTCCCACAGGTTGTCGGGACCGTCGAACCAGTTGTCGTTCTCCAATGCTTGACCGACGAACGGGGACTTCTGCGCCGAGGCGGAGAACTCGCGGTCACCGAGCCGCAAGTTCTTGACCTTCGGGAGCGCCCACCATGCGTAAGGGTTCGTGGAGTCGAGGTCGCCGTTGTCGATCCGCTTCGCCCACAGTTCGATGCTGACACCGTTCCCGGTGATCGGCCCGAGCGGCGGGTACGCGAACCCGTAACCACCGAACCCTGCGGATTGCAACAGTTCCCCACCCGACGACAGGAGCGTGTGGAGGAACGGGTCGGGGGTGAGGAGCTCGAGTTCGACGTCGGCGCGGAGGAACGTGTCGTCGCCCTTGTAGTCGACGCCGACTGTGTCGCACGCGTTGCGTTCCTTGATCTCCGTCGCGTCTTCGTACACCGGCTTCAGGGTGAGCCGTGTCAACGCGTCGGACACGTACATGGTGTTCGCTCCCGCGTCGAGGATGCCGTTGGCTTCCAGCGCGGTGACACGGATCACGCAGGCGTGTACTTGGGGTAGGCAGTCGTTCGCCATCGGTGAGTTCCTTTCAGGACACGCCCGCTACCGCGGGAGTGGTGATGTTGATCTCGGCTGCGAAGTGGCAACAGTCGTCCCATTGGACGAGCGCGAGCCGTTCCGCCCGGACAAGGATCGTGTTCGGCCCGAGGTCGAACGCTTGCGTGACAGCTTCCTGATACGTGTACGGCAACGCGACGGGAGCGAGGCGGATCTGGACCATGCTCGTCGCGTACGCCCACTGCGTCGCGCCTGCCGCTTCACCGTTCGGCCCGCTCCCCGGATACCCGGCGTCGCCGACGACGACGGTCCCGAGTGGGGTGACGTACTGCTGGCCGGCGAGTTGCACCGCCTGCGATGCGACGAGATGGACGAGGATCTGTGCGGTGACGTGAACCATGCCGCGCCGTCCCGCACCACAGTCAGCGAGTGCGCCTTCCAGCCGTCCGAGCGCCGCGACCGGATCGAGTTCGGTGGTCGTGACCGTGTCGGCGGTGATGTCGGCGAGCGGGATGTTGTCGAGACTGTCGGCGACGGCGATGTCACCGGTCCAGAACTCGCGTGCGATCTGGTATGACTCGGTCGCGGCGAGCGCCCGCCGTGCGCGGCCTTCGTAGTCACGGGCAGGGAACCCGATCGTGGAGCACTTGTTCGCCGCGTAGACGAGGAACGGGTCCGCTTCTGCGAGCGTCGGGTTCGTGAACGCGTCGTCGATCGCGGCGGTCCCCCCGAAGCAATCCACTGACGTCGCGCCACCGCCACCGCATTGTTCGGGCATCCACTCGACACCGTCTTGCCAGCGGACGTCGTCGTTGATGGTTTCCGCTGCGACGAGCAGGCCGTACCGCGGCGCTTGCGCCGGTACCGCCTCCATGACTTGCTTGCTCATCTGTTGCTCCTACGACACGAGGACGGAGCGGGTGGGGGTCGTCGACTCCCCCACCCGCTGCCGGGATCACGTCAGGATCAGCTACCGCCCGCACACGGGTTGATGTCCACCGGGGCGGACGTCGAACCGTCAGGGCAGGTGTCGATCACAATGCGTTCCGATTCGATGCCGTGGAACGCCGAACCTTCGAACGTCTCCGACGCGATCCGGAACTTGTTCGTCTCGTTCAGGGTCGAGTCGCGGACGATGCCGAAGTCGAGCGAACCGCCGTCGAGGAACAGCCAGTCGCCCTCGGCGTAGAGGTACGTCACTGCGCTCGACGGCCAGCCGTTGAGCGCACCGTCAGCCTGGTCGTCGAAGATCTGACCGGACTCGCCGTCCAGGAACCACGACACGTTCACGTTCCGGATGGCGAAGAACGACTGGATCGTCGCGTCCGCGACGGCCAGGCGCTCCTCGGCGGTGCCGTACGCGGTGCGGCTGATGTCGGTCCGCATCTGGTTCAGGAGCCAGAACGGCGCAGCGAACCGGAGGCGTTGGCCCGGGTCGGCACGGTGCCGCGAGATGTATCCGGCGACGGCACGGTCGAGGACCGTCATCACGTCGGTCGAGGTACCGAGCACCGTCGCCGCGGTCACCTGCGTCGAACCTGCACCGATGTCGGTCAGCAGTTTCGACTCGGCGTACCGGGCCGTCCACTGGCCGAGCTTCGTCAGCCACTCGTCGACCTGCTCGGCGAAGAACCGGGCACGGAAGTTCCCGATCTCGATGCACCGGGTGATCGCGTAGACGATCTCCTCCTGGTCGGAGGGGCAGGTCATCACGAGGCACGGCTTCACCGCCTCGCCGGGGGTCGTGTCCGTCGTGTTCGTCCACGTCCCCACACCGTCGTCGACTTGGTCGAGCGTGACGGGCGGGAACAACCGGACACCACCACGGTCGGCACCGAAGCGGGCCATCATCCCGTCACGGACCGGACGTGCGTCCGTCCCGATGGTCGGGAAGTCGTACCGCACCGGCGACGGCGCACACTTGCCACCCGCGGCGGTGATCGCCTCGGGTGACGTGACCTTCCGGATGCGTTCGTCGTTCACGACCGCGTCGCGGCCGAGGGTCCGTTCCTTGCCGTACAGCTCGGCGGGGTCGTCGGCACCGAGGCGCATGACCGGGATCGTGGTCCGTGGCCCGCGGTAGTTCGCCGTCGCCCGGATCGTCGCGTCGAGCGCAGCGACGATCTTGTCGGGCGAGTCGAGCTTGGAACCGGCGACGACACCAGGCACGTTCGCCGAAGCGACGAGCGACATCTGTGTCTGCTTCCCGGTCTTCGCGGGACGGGGGTCCATCGACGCTGGCCGACGAGCACCGACACGCGTGATGCGCGGCTTCGGTGCGGCGTTCACCGTCTCCTTCTCGGGAGCGGCTTCCGTCGCGTCGACTTCGGTGTCCGTGTCGCCTTCGCCTTCGGTGGCTTCCTGCTCGTCGGAACCGTCCGCGTCGCCTTCGGCGTCTTCGTCGGCTTCGGCGTCGTCGTCACCTTCGCTGGCTTCCGCCGCCTCTTCCTCGTCGTCGGCGGTGGCCTCGCCACGGATACGGTCCGCGAGCGCGTTCGCCTTCTCGGCCCGGTCGGCGTCGGCCTGCGCCCGGTCCGCTTGCGCGGTGGTCACGCTTTCCGTCGCCGCTGCGATCTGTTCCAGTTCGGCGAGCGTGTCGTCGGTGAGGTCACCGTCGAGGCGTTCGTCGGCCGCGGCCCGCAAGTCGGCGAGCAGCTCGGTGAGCTCGTCGTCGGTGAGGTCCGCGATGTTCTCGATCTGTCCCAGGAGTTCGTTCAGGTCCATCGGTCGTTTCCTTCCACAGCCAACAGTTCGGTCGGGTGTGAGGGGAACGTGACCCGGGGACTACGTCCGATCCTGGTCCCCACGACGAGGGCGTGGGTGTCTGCCTCAGTGCTTCCGGGGGAAGATAGCGCAACGTGCGCGGCGCGTGGTGCATGAGCGCCCCACGATGGGGCAGCCGGGTCAGCCGATGCGGTGACGTGCCGCTTCCGCCTCGGCGGGGATCAGGTGCCGGGTGCGGCGTTCCAGCACGCGCAGCAACGTCAACGTCTCGTCATCGCGGCCCGCGGTGCGGCGTCCAGCGGCGGCGTCCTCACGGCGCTTCTGACAGTCGGCGCAGCGTGCGACGATCCCCGCGGCGGTGAGCGCGGTGACGTCGCCGCCGTTCATGCGGGAGCGGGGCATCGGCGCCGACGCGACGAGCGCGAGGCCCGATGCGGTGACCGCCTCCCGTGCGACGGGGAACCCGGGCACGTTGACGGACAACCCGGCGATCAGTTCGAGTGTGGTCCCGATCTTGCGCCAGTCGCCCGACAAGGTGAGCGAACGGAGGACCGCGACCTGCTCGTCGGTGACACCGGGCCGCAGCGCACCGCACACCCAGGGGCCATGCTCGCCGTTCGTGACGCGGACGTTCGCCCAACCCGACCCGGCGTTCGCGTAGTGGTCGCGGGCTTGCCATGCGGGCATGTCTTCGGGGGCGTGTTCGCAGCCGATGGTCAGCGCGCCGGTCGCGACACGATCACCGGACGCGGTTCGTACCTCGCCGATGTGGAAGTGCGAGTAGGCGCTGGCCGACTCGGGCGGCGACAGGCACATGCCGGGGTAGCCCACGTGGCACTGGCCCCACCGTGCGAGATGCCCGAAGACCTGGCCGTTGTCCTCGATGGTGAGCGGTACCGCGACGCCCCCGTCGCCTTGGTCGACGAGGAACTCGTCGCCGAGGGTACCGAGGAACGGTTCACCGAGCTGCGGTTCGGGGAGCACGAACCATTCGTCGGGCGGCTCGGTCGGGATCGCGACGGACGCGACAACGACCGACGCCGCGGGAGCGGTGGGAGGGGCCGCGGCGTCGGTCGACGGCGCGCCAGCGAGGATGATCGATGCGTTCTCGAACGCGGGGAACGGTGTCATCGTCAGCCCGGCAATCTCGTACGACAGGAACGCGGTGACCCCCGCGGTACACCAGCCTTCCTCGTCCATCTCCGTGCAACGGAACTCGGCGTCGACCGCTTCGGACGGGTCGACGGACACACCGAACCGGCGTCCGTCGAGGAGCAGGTCGCGTGCGGCGATCCCGACTTCGGTGTCGTAGAAGCGGCCCGTCGCGGTGACGGTGCCACCGGACTCGGCGAGCGTCTCGATGAACCCGGCGAGTTCTGCGCCGTCGTGACCCCACGCGGTTTCGTGCTGGTACATCAGCGGGAGCAGCGCGGTCGCCGGGTCACGCCACGACCAGACGACGTCGGTGAAGTCACGGCCACCGGCGAGGAGTTCCGAGAACGCGATGCCCTGATCCGACGTCCACGTGTCGGTGAGGACACCGGAACTGTCGGTGGGGGCGTCACCCGCGGCGAGCGCCTGGTACGCGTCGGTGAGGAGCGCGCCGAGCGCACGTACCGCCGCGTCGTAGTCGGCGTGCGGTTCACCGACCGCGGTGAGCGTGTCGCCGTCGACGGTGGCGAGGGTGTACGTCCCGTCCTCGTTGGTGCGGATCACGTACTGCATGGGCCTGCTCCTACTCGTTTGGACCCTGGGTAGTCTGCCCGATGTCTTCCGGCGCGACGAGGATCGGGATCAGGTCACACGCACAACCGGCATGGTCACCCGGGAAGTACCCGGTGCCCGGTATCCAATCAGCGTTCGCCGACGACAGTGACGGGTCGTTGAAGTCGGTGAAGATCTGCCCGGCGAGCGCCAGGTGTTCCTCGAACGGTGCCTGCCGGTGCGCGCTGCCGTAGTCCCACTCGTACGCCTCGATCTGGACGCCTTCATCTTTCATCGCGTCGGTGAGCAGGTCGCCGGTACCGATCCCGCCGAGTGGCTGCCCGCCGTTCTTGACGGACACGAACGCGTCCTTGTCGCCGACTGGTTGGATCGCGTTCACGCCACCGGCACGGGCGATCGCCTCACGGACAAGGCCGGTCGGTACACGCGACGTCGGGTCGAACTCGCCGAGCGCGACCGCGTGCGGGTCGGGATGGTAGAGCGCCCGGTGCGCCAACCCGGTGAGCGCTTCCTTCATCCACGCCCACGCTTCCGGCAAGTCCTGCGCCTGCCGCAACTTCAGCGCGTCGCGTTGCTTCACCGTGAACCCGGTCAGCTTCGTCGCGACGGCCAGAGCTTCCTCCTGCGCGTTCGCTCCCCATTCCATGAACTGGCGTTCCAGCGCGTCCCACGCCTCGTCACCGATCAGCTCGGCGTCGGTGAACCCTGCCGCGGCGACGAGTGTCGGGCCGAGCGTCGCCGCGGCGTACACCGGCAGCACCGACTTCAACTGTGTGCGGGTCGCGCCTGCCTTCGACTTCAGCCGGTTCCCGGCACGTTCCAACGCGCGTTCCAACGCACGGTCGGCGGCGACGAGGAGGCGGGTGCGTAACTCCCTGTCGATCGCGGCGAGCCGTGCGCCTGGTGCGTTCCGCCCTGCCGCTGTGAGCGCCTTCTGGCCCGTACCGGTCGCGACGCCTGGGGCTTGCCCACCGAACGCTTCCATGAGCAGCAGGAGCAGCCCTGCCCGGCTGTCGAGGCCCGCTGCGCCCGGCGCTGCCGGGGTTGCTTGTGGGAGCGCCTCGACGGTGATCGGGATGCCGAGCATTTCCAGCAACGCTTTCGTCAGGTCGGCGGTGAGGATCCCTCGACGCAGCCCGGCGCGGGTGAGGAGTTCCAACGCGTCGGGTGCGTCGTCGTCGGACCAGCCCTTCGTACGCCGCCACGCCTCGTCCGAGATGAGGAGCTTGTCGTGGCCGACGTCCGCGCTTTCGGACGGGTCCGGTGTGCCGATGATGCGGGACGGGTCACCCCATACGAAGATCTGGTCGATCAGGTCGCCGTACCCGGCGAGGTCCGCAGCGTCGTGGAGTTGCGGGCGGAGGAACCCGACCGTCAACCCGTCGCAGATGAGCGTCGCGCGTGGTTCGAAATGATCCTCGTACGTGTCCTCGTCGATCTGTTCCGCGTTGGAGAACGTCGTCTGCTGGTGGCCCATCACGACTTCGACCGGCAGGTTCAGGCCGCGGGCGATGCGTTCGATGCGGGCCTTGATCCGTTCCTCGAGCACGGCGGTCATGTCACGGGCGAACGAGATGTGCCGGAGGACGTCGGCTTTCAAGTACTCGGCGGGTCCGCGGATCACCATTGGCATCACCGCACTCGCGGACGACGGATCCTCGATCGGTTCGGTGAGCGCGGCGAGGAGCTCTTCGTCGAACGGGTCGGGTGTCTCTTCGCCTTCGCCGGCGGGTTCGTCCAGCTCCCCACCGAACGACAACTCGGACGGGACTGTGAACGCCCCTGCGGACTGGCGTGACTTCGCTTCGGCCTTCACTTGGTTGGTGAGGAGGACGAGCGCTTCGCAGTCGTTGAGGACGCCGCGCATGTTGCAATCAGGTTCGTTCTGGTTCTTCGGGTGGCGTTGCCAGATACGACAGATGAAGTCCAGCTCGGGGTCGAGTTCGTCGCCACCACCGAGCGAGTCGTCCGACGCGATCTTGTAGACGCCGCCCTGCTCGCGCACCTCGGCGATGGAACGGATCGACCAGGCCTCCGGCGTGATGTACGTGATGTCCTCACCGGTTTCGGGGTCCTGCTCGACGACCTCGCGTGGGCCGATCCCGACGAGGTAACACTCCGCCGCGACATCCAAGTTCATGTTCAACGCACGGAGGATTTCGGGTTGCCCGCCGAGCGGGCCTTTCAGGCGGGCGATCTCCGCTTCGGCGCGCGCGGCGAGCGCCGGGGGGATACCTGATGCCGGGTCGGACACGGGGATCGGTTCGGCTTCCGGGTCGGCGGGTTGCACCGCCGCGTAGATACGGAGCTTCGCCATCGCGTTACCCGAGAACCAGAACGAGTACTTGATCTCGGGAACCTCGTCGAAGTATTCCCAGCCTTCGTCCTGCCAATCTTCGTGCTTCGCTCGTTGCTTGTGCGCGACCTTCTTCTTCGCCAGGTTGATGCGGGTCGCGGCGGCGACCATCGCGTTCCGCCGCGGGCGGACGGGAGTCTTCGGCACGTCGGGGAGCGTAGACGAACAGGTGCGGGCGCGGCGGGAGCCGTCACTCGGGTGCTGACCAGTGACGGCTCCCGTTTGAGGCGACGCGGCCCCGCAGCCCGAGAACCTACGCCTGGGGTGTGACGCTCATTCGTGCGCCGCCAGGAGGCCCGCTACCGCGCTGAACGCGAGCGCCCGCGCCACCGGCCCCCACTGGCGCGGGAACACCGTACGGGCGACCACGACACCCGCACCGACCCACATGCCCACGCACCATCGGCATGACAGCAGGCTCACAAGGTTCACGGTGTGTTCCGGGTCCTTGTTCTGGTCGAAGAGCTTGTCGTACTGCCGGTCGAGGAACGGTTCCCGTAGCGGGTTGAGGATGGTGTCGTCAACGATGAGGCGGGTGAGCCGGTACGTGGCGAGCGCGTCGATGGCCAGTTCGTTCACGGGATCACCCGAGCGAGAGCGAGCACGCCGACCACGATCACGGCGACGCTGAAAGTGAAGTAGACCGCGAGTGCGAAGCGCATCCAGACCGGAATCACTGTCGTCCCATCATCACGTCGATGAGCAGAGGACCAGGGACCGAACCCGAACCGTCGCAGCCCCAACACTTCGGACTCAGCCATTCGCCCTTGCACTCGGGGCAGGGCACGTCGTGACGGGCTACCGCGATGGCGTCGACGATCGCCTCGGCCAGCATCTGACTATGGATGATGACTTCGCCGTCGCGGAGCACTCGCTTAACGCCGACGACCAGGGCTGTTCGTGCAGCATCACGATCCACGGTCATGGCCGGTGCTCCTTCCGCCACGTAAGCATGTCCAACGCGCACTTCCGGGCCTCAGCGATCTGATCCAGCTCCGCCATGATCTCGCTCACCGGCGCTTCCCCCTCGAACGCCCGCAACCTCCGCTCACGCGCATCAGCCCACGCGGATACGACACCTGCCGCACAGGCGTCGCGGGCGAGGAGCACGAACAACGGCTCGTCAGGTTCGGCGTTCTCGTAACAGTCGAACGCGCCAGGTTCAGTCTTCGTTCCCATCGTGTGTTCCTTCCTGGGTGAGTGCTTCTCGGATCAACGTCAACGCCGACTCGGGCGTGAGGATGTTCACCATGCCGTCGCCGTAGGTGTGGAGCACGACGAACTGGTCGTGACCGGCTGCACGTTCGATCTCCTGAACGACCATCTGGCGGGCGTCTTCGTCGTAGAACTCGATGTCGTGCAACTCGATCAGCGTGCCGGGTAACACCTGGAACGCACGGACCTCGGCGGTCATTGCATCCACCTCCGTTCCCCAGCCTTGTCGGCGCGACGGTCGAGTCGTTCCAACACGTCGACGACTTGCTCCTGTTCCTGTTGCCGTTTCGGGTTCGACTTGCGGCGCGCGGCGTTGCGTGCCTCGGCTTTAATCTTCCGGAGCCGGGCACGCTTCTCGGCGTTCTTGCGGCTGCGGGTGTGGGACCGTGCCGTCACGGTGCCGTGTCGGCCCACGCAGGGTCGGCCTTGATGCCGGGTGCTGCCGTGCCGATCGACGTGGCCTTGATCTTCCCGGCCTTGACCATGTGCGCGAGCCAGTACGCGAACAGTTCGTCGGCCTCGTCGGGTTTCGCCATATCCGACCAGCGGGTGCAGGTACACGCGGCGGTGAACCAGCCGCGCTCGTAGCTCATCTTCAGTTCGTGCTTCTCATCCCTTGACCGTGGCATCGTGTGTTCCTTCCTGGGTTGGCCGGTCGTACTTCACGACGACCGGTGTTGGGCCGGTGGCGTCGAGTTGCCAACCGACATCGAGCGGCGGGTGGGTACACACCGCGACGGGACCAGCGTCCGGCCATATCTCCTGCCGGTACGTACGCGCGCACAACGGGCAGAGTCCGGCGCGCAGGTCGGCGAGCATCGTGTCCGCGGTCGGGTCGAACCGGGTGACCTGCTGCACGCGTGGCTGGTTAGTGGCACCCGCAGTCACGGTTCCGTTCCACCCCCCACACAGTTCCGTCAGCGAACGCGACGGCCCACGTCTTGCGGGTCGGATGGGTGACGGCGGTGACGTCGTTCTTGCGGATCAGGCCGAGCCGTTCACCCTTGTTCGACCGGACCGAAGCGACACCTTCCCGGATGATGACCTGAACGTCGTCGTACTGCTGGTCGGGCGTCGTCACGTTCATGCGGGAACCGTTGAGTTTCGCGGGCATCAGGGCACGCTACCGCGCTACAACGCCGCGCGCGCGTTGCACAAGTCGAGGTCCACGATCCATCCACACTCAGGCCGGATCGCGCGCCCGACACGACCTTCCGGGCTGACGATGAGGTAGCCGGTCCACTCGTCGTGGCCCATCGCGCGGACGAGCGGCGCGACGTGCTTCACGACCGCGGCGCGGGCACCCAACTCGTAGAGCCGGGCGACGAACGCGACGACACGGATCTCGCGTGCGGTGAACCGGCGTTGCGAACCCGAGCCGGGGGACGCGGCGCCGACCGGTTCGATGATGCCGAGGCGGCACCAGTAGTCGAGCTGACGGTACGAGATGCCTGCCTGGCCGCATACGTCCCACGACGTGATCGGTACGGGGCGCTCGATGTCGGACGGGAACATAGGGACCAGCGTAGCGCGCTGACGCGTACGGAGTAGCGGACTAACGCACGATCCTCGGGGCGCGTCGGGCGGTCGGTCGGGCGATCTGTTTCTTGACCGCACGTGCCCCCGGCTTCGGTTTCGTGGTCGTCGCCCTGGTGGTACGCGCGGTGGCTTGGCTGTTCGTGAGCCTCTTCAACGCCTGGCTCGTCATGTCCACGATGTCGTCGTGTGCGCCACCCGGGAACGCTGCGTGTTCGTTGACGAGCACCGTCGCCCACGGCCGTTCCAGGAGATGCACGTTCCCGGCTTCGATGAGGCCGGTGTGCGCGCGCATCCGGACGGTCTTGCTGCCCTTCACGTTCTCGGGGACGATGCCCGACAGCCCGGACCGCAGGATCTTCTCGACCGCGGCCAGTTCCGACTCGGCGATGCCGAGCGTGCCGATGACCTCGGGTGAGATCGAGTACCCGCGTTTCGGGCGGCGGAGTTCGGCCATGACCTCGGGGCCGTTGCCGGTGTTCTCGACCACGTGCCGACGCATGTTCGGGTGACGGCTGGCCATCAACGCGATCGCGACGACGGTCGTCGGGAAGTTCCACTGGCCGCGCAGCATGTCCACACACCAGAAGTCGGGGCCGGTCCTACCCCACGCGCCACCGACGACGAAGTCGCCCGTCTCCTTGTCCTTCAGCTTCATGTCCCACGACGTGAGGCTGTCGTCGAACCGGACGGGTGGCGTGTCGTTCCACTTCCACCACGCGCGCTTCACCTCGCCGCCCTCCTCTGGCGCGGGGCGTTGCTGTTCCATCGCGGCGGCGAGGTACGGGCCGAGCGTCGCGCGTCGAGCACGTACCTCCGCTTCGGTGAACCTGTCCGCCTCGATCACCGCGCCGGGTTTCCGGCCGAGCGGGTCGGCTTGACGGAGGAGCGGGTCGTCGTTCTTCGGGTCGGCTGCCTCGGCGACGGCGGGGAGCCGCGTCATCGTGAACGTGTCCGCTTCCGGTTCGGACTCGGCCATGCGGACGAGCTGACCGGACGGGTCGTCTTCATGCCAGCGGGTACCGGCGAGGATGATCGGGTTCGTTTCGCTCTGGACACGCATGCGTATCTGCGACCGGTAGACGTTCATCACGTGCGTCCGTTGCGCCTCCGAATGCGCGGCTTGCCATCCCTTGATCAAGTCGTCGAGGAGCAGCGCGTCGGCGGGGAAGCCGGTGATCGCGCCGTTCACCCCGACGCAGTACAGACCGCCGCCTTCCGTCGTGCGCCACATGCCCGCGGCGCGCCGGTCGGGCCGGAGCCGGAAGCGGAGCTCGTCTTGATGCTCGATCGCGAGGTCACGTGCCGCGATCCCGACCTCCACCGCACGGGCGCTGTCGTACGACACGTACATGATCCGCAACGTCGGGTCGTAGTCGAGTGCCCACACGATCCCTTTCGTCAACCCGGTCGTCTTCCCGTACTGCGACGGCAAGTTCCAGATCTGGTGCGGGTCGTCGCCACGGAACGCTCGAGCAAAGTTCAACGACAGGAGGTCGACGTACGGCCAGCGTTGGTAGTCGGGGTCGAAGTGCTGCGCCATCGCCGCTGGGTGAGCTCGCCATCCAGCGCCGGCCACGATCGCGAGGGCACGTTCGACGGGTTCGATCAGTGTCGGTGGGCACCGGTCGAGGAACGCCCGGACTTCGGGTTCGTCGGCTTCGCCGAGCGCGATGAGGATGTTCCCGAGGTCGGTGATGGCGTCGGGGTCGGGGTCGGGAAGAGCGAGTCGCGCCACGGTCACACGAACCGGCGTGATCCGGCGCGGCCGACGACGCGGCCCCGCGCGGCCCGGGCTGTCGCCCCCGCCCGGGCGGGTGA
>OBNE01002474.1_pt1 | contig 42465 bp, 39 predicted proteins | sample 1670241 | NCBI WGS metagenome assembly OBNE01 (sample SAMEA104232318, study PRJEB22302) | groundwater metagenome | biome: forest; feature: aquifer; material: groundwater | place: USA | collected 2011-08-07 | depth 6.7 m
CCAGCTTCGACTTTTCCGAGACGTCCGCTCATTTGATGTATCCTTTAGTGGCCGAATTGAGACATGAAGTAGAACTCGTGGGCAGAAGCACCATCGAGGCTTGCGGAGACCTGACTCCAAGATCCACCGTAGTAGGCATACATGGTGTATGGGTCAGTAGACGCATCCACGTACAGAGAAGGCTCGGTCGGTGTGCTTCCGGTGGGAGCTCCGATGCCGTACTGAGTGTACGGAGTGTACTGATGACGCCAGTTACCAGCGGCGTACACGAACATCTTCCACGGAAGGGTGGCAGTGTTGTAGTAGACAGGGGGCTGAACAGGGGTGAGAGGGGTTGGATCCACGGTACCCGTGCGGAACAGCATCCCGGTCATCTTCTTCCAGATACCAGCGTGGTGAGTCCACAGCACTGGGGTGGTGGCAGAGACGTCAGCATACAGAGCTGGAATCGCCGGCGTGAGACCAGTCGGATTACCTGCCCCGTACTGGATCGGCGATGTGCCGTTGTTCACCAGAGTGAGGATGGAGTTCGTCAGGTTGTTCGGCGTCGTTGCCTGGATGGCAGTGGTCAGTCCTTCTGGAGTGACCGCAGCGGATGACAAAGTGCCGATTCCGGTCTCAGAGGCAGTGGCGTACCGAGTGATACCAGAGTTGATGTAACTGGCGGTCGGGAAACCCTGGGTAGTAAGCTGAGCGACCAGAGTCTTCTCTGCAGACGTCAGGTGATAGAACTGAGAGGATCCGTCCCCACCTTGCAGTCCCAAGAGGTCATTGTGCACCGTCGGGATCGCCGAGACGGCTGCGCTGATGGCAGAGTCCGTGTACGCCTTCGTTGCACCATCACTCGGGTTGATTGGGGAAGCCAGGTTGATGATGCGGTTGGCCCCGAGGTTCAGATGACCGGTCATCGGAACAGCACCGTCCTTGCGGAGGTACATGTTCGAGATCGTCTGCAGCTGAAGCAGAATGGAGTTCAGCGTTGACGAGTTGGCTCCGAGTTGGGAGTCCACGTAGTCCTTGGTAGCCGCGTCGTTGGGAAGCGACGGAGGAGCAACGTTGATCATCCGGAAACCACCTGCGTTGAACGGAGCCAACATCGGAGTAGTACCGTTACGCTTGACCATCCCGGATAGTGGATGGTTGATCAGGTCGTTCAGGTGTCCAGCTGTCAGATCCTGGTCAAGGCCTGCGAGGATGGTTGCAACGTGATCACGCAGCTGAGTCTTCTTCAGAACTCGAATTGTGTCGTTCGGGTTCGGCACGATCATGAAAGGAGTGCCGACAGAGAAGGTGTAGCTCGAAGTGCTGTATCCAGTGATGATACGAACGGTACCCATCGCGGGACCATCGACCACCTGAAGGACCAGTTCCCCATCAAACACTGGAGCGACTGAGGGTTGACCCACGCTCACCGCATTCGCCGTGGCATTCACCACGATCTGGGTGTCAGCGACCTCTTCGTACCCGCTGAACGACCAGGCAGCGTTGTTCGAGTAGGCCAGAAGCGAACCATTGCCATCAGGCGCCGGCAGCACGTAGACGTTCGGGAACGCACGGAACGCTGAGGGCAGTGAGTCCACAGAGTTCAAGGAACCAACGTTGAGGTTGGAACCGGAGTTGCCGAGTTCGGCGAAGATGGCGAAGTTGGAACCGACCGTCGTGATGTAACAATCGATGACCAGGTTGTTGCCTTCCTGTGTCAGGTGATCCTTGGTCTTCGAGATCGGTGTGGTGGAACTTCCCAGAGCGAATAGTACACCACCTGGAAGGTAGAGACCGAGTTCGCCGAAGGTGAAGTCCCCAAGATCCTTGTCCATGTGGACGGAGTACTTGATCAGGGTAGCGGACTGCACAACCGGGTTCGAAGGCGAACCGGAGTGGACAACCGCGCCATGAACATCGGAGTCCGCGATCGACGGTGTGTAACCGTAGGCGGAACCCGCTCGAAAGAGCGAGAGAAGAGGAGGAACGCCAGGATTCGCGGCCAGAGCCGCTTCACCAGCACTCGTCAGTACAAAATGCATTTGGATTCCTTTGCTGGCAGAAGGATGGCTCTAAGAGCTCCCAAGAAACAACTAAAAGTGGGTTGAACGTACACCGGTGCCCGAAGGGAAATGAGGCCTCTCAGCCTTGCATCGGTGGTTCGTTCAGGCAGTGGGACTACAGGGACGGACCATAGGTGGTCCTTGGGGAGACTGATTCAGGGTCGAAGAACTCCTTCGTCACGTCTCGAGTGTCTCGGATGTTCCAGAGGACCGCTGCCAGTTCAGAGACGCTCATGTTGTCGGCACCCTTGAGACCGAAAGCAGCGGCGATGGAGCGACTGCACCACTGACCGAGCTTCTTGAAATCCAGACGGAGCACAAAGAGAACCACTCGGACCAACAGTGAGGCGGAGGCCATTGCCCCTATCATGGAGTAGTCTTCTTCGAGATGATCCAGATACCAGGCCTCCACAGACGCAGGGTCCGAATGAGGCACGTCCAGAATCGTCCAGTGAGTTGGATTGAGGGTGGCTTGGGTGATACGGACTTGCCGGCCGTCTCGGTAGGATGCGCTACCCATACGGACCCTGTCACGATCGCCAGCGAAGATGACTTCGCAGTGAGTGTACTGAGAGTAGTCCTCGCCGAGTTGGCCGAAGCGAATGGACCAGTATCCGAGACGAGCCATGAGCCCGTCCTTCCTGTGATCACCGTGGTAGAGAGCGACTAGCATAGGAAGATTCCTTGTTGGTTGAAGTGATTAAATTACTAACACCTAACAGATAGGTATCTGGAGTTCCTCTAGCAATTCCAAGTCCTTCATAGGGGTTGGGGTGTGTTTTCTAACCTCCAATCAAGCCGGAGCTACCATCAGACCAACCAACCCAGTAGACTGCGAAGTGACGGATGTGATAACGAACTCGTAGACAGTTCCTGACTGAACCACGGTGGGGTTCCCGGAGGACAGCGCTGCGGCGTTCCCATTTGCAGGAATCGAGATCGTCCCGATCAACGTTCGAGTTGCCCACTGTGCCTGGTAGACCTCGACCGTGATGATTTGTGGGATCTGCTCAGTCAGGAAAGCAGAGAGCGTTGCGCCGTCCGCCATTTCCCAGGGGCAGACCACGAATCCACGGTTGTTTTGAGCATGAGGAACCACCCCGCGCTGGGTGATGGCGCCATTCATCCACTGCCTGGGCATATTGGTCTGACGTTTGCCGCAGCTCAGCATCGCTGAAGCGGGCACGCAGATCAAGGACGGTGGCGTATGAAGACATGTCGCCCATGGTGCCAAGGGAGCACCATGGGCGACATTAAAACGGTTTATTGAATCGGGGCTTGGCTACACACACGGACTGCTGCCTTCCGCCGCAGTCCAATATGCCCACGGGTCGCCCGCAGGTCTGCCGGGTCGATATAGCCGTAGACCCCAGTTCCGACCGTCCAGCAAGGCAACGTCAGGCAGCGTAAAAGTGAATGCGATTGGTGCACCCGCGCTGCTGCGATTCGGGTTCAGAGGTGGTGCTGCGGTAGAGCTGCTTCCGTGATTCAGCCACGTACCATCAGCCTGCAGTCCGAGGTAGTTGTTGTTGCTCCCTGAGTACAACTGCACGCTGAATCGAGTGTTGGCATCAACTTCCGATCCGGTGATCGTCATCACGTGCCCAGCGATGGCTGCGGCCACAGTCAACCCAGATCCCTCCACAAATGTCGGGTTCGATGCTGATGTCCGAAGTGGGGCGCCAACCCGCTCATCAAACGCTCCGACAGTCACCGTCCCGTTGGGCTCCATCCGATAAACATTCGCAGCCGACCGGTTCTGCAGCCGGTACAGGCCGTGCATGGAGTTGCTCATCGGCTTGTGGACGTTCCGGTCGATGGCGATTTTTTCAACGACCTTGCCGTTGATCGATTCGTAATAGGTCTGACCGACGGTGACTTTGTCAGAAGCAAGATCGCCGACCATCGCCATTTGAGCTGTCAACCACCGCGCAGATCGACGCTTGCGCTGAGTGATCACAGCGTGGCTGGTTGGCGTGATCCACAGATCGTAGACCTTGCCTGTGACCTTGAATTTCGCGCCATCAGACGCCGATATCGGCGCCCTCAGGAACGAAAAGTGCACATACATTGGCCGACTCGTGGTGTTCTCAAAAACCACGACAGACGGACTCCCAACACCAAGATTCTGGCCCTTGGCGGAAAACGCCAGTGGCGCTGTGTTCTGGCCATTGCGCGGCTCGAATACTGAGTATCCGGGGCCGATCAGCGCCGTGCAGGTGTAAACCGCCGATGTGTTCAGCTGCTCTGGCGGCGTCTCCATGCTGAGGGTCGTTGACGCACAAACAAGAAAGCTGCCGTAGGCGTCCGATGTGCCCGCAGCCGATACCAACGTGTCGAAGTCGCTCTTAGCGAAGTTGATTTCATCTTCGCTGGCCCACAACGCCTCCATGGCCTCGGCGAGCATCCCGAAGGAACGGCCAATTTGCTGGTAGCTGCGCAGTTCGCCGATGTTGTTGGCTCGCTCCAGGCGCGCTGGAGTGGCTGTCAAAAAGTGCTTGTTGTAGAGCGGAAACCCGGCATTTACTCCCGCAGATGGCCCACCTGAACCGAACTTGTTCGACAGGTAGACAGACCCTGCACCCTGAGGCTGGAGACCCAACGCCTGAGTCATCATTTCGAGCCATAGTTCGTTGGCCTCGTTGCCCGGATGGATGAAATCACCCGCATACGTCGCCGCCACCGTGTTGATCGCTGACACGGCTGGGTAGTACCTGTAGCCCAGGCGAGCGACCTCGGCCTGGTCCGTCGTGTCCATTCCCGATTTGCCGTGCCAGTCGAGCACCGTGACATGCGGATAGTTTTTGGGGTAGTCCAGCAACAGCGATCGAATCGCTGCGAACGTTGCATGATTTGCATTGGCCGCCATGGAGTAATGTCCACCCATCTCTACCACAATCAACAGCTGGACGTTGTTTTCGTAGGTCTTTTGGACCAACCGATCCATTGCGGGTTTGTAGTAGGTGTTGAACTCACCCATACCGCGCCCGGCGTCGTTCACCGTCCAGGTGACGACGGCCAATTCTGGCCTGAAGTTCGCGCTGACATTGTTGAACAGAGCGTCGATCCCGTTGTTGCCCACGGTGGCAATCGGAGCAGCCATAGGGCCCGTGGCTGTGGCGGGGACAAATAGCCGGCTCAAGGTGCTCCCGCCCAAGGATGCGTCCATCAGCATGATGCCGGGCTCGTCGGTCAGATAGTCAATGGTTTCGATGTAGGCGTAGCCGCTGGCCGGCGCGTGCAGGGTGATCGTGTGCATTGCCAAAGACCCGCAGTCGATGACCAATTCATTGCCGAAACTCTGGGCGCCGTTGCAATTCACCGATGCGTAAATGGCGCCGTTGAGAAGGACGTCGAACGATCCGCCGTTCAACTCCCTGGAGTAACGGAGCACGGCCCGCCTCATGTAGGCCAGCAGGGGGATCGCGGTGGATGTGCTTTCTCCTCGCGACCGGACGAAGCCGAACCCGCTGTACGGCTGTTTTTTCCAGCCGTTGAAAGCAGCCTCATAGCTGCCGCCGATCACGCCCAAATGGAAGGTCTTGTTGCCGCCGTCACCGAACTTGTTTTGCAACATGCCGAGGGCAGCACGACCACCGGCATTTGTGTTGTTGGCGATGGAGGTTCCGCCGTAGAGCACGCGCTTGATGCCCGTGAGGGCTGCTGCGGTGATTTTTGATGCGCGTGGCTGGGTTCTGGACAAGACATGCGGAAGGTTGATCTCAGCTGCCAACGCTGCTGCATTGGCCGCATGTTGTTGGGTCTCATCTGCCGATCCTTGGGCTGCAGTTGCGTGAGCAGATGCCGTGGTAGCATACCCAGATGCCGCACTCATTGAGTTCGAGGCTGAGGTAGCACTCACGCCGGCTGAGGTTGCATCCACCTGAGCAGCAGTGGCTGAAGCATTCGCCGCAGCCGCACTGGAGTTGGCCTCCAAGGCTTTCGCCGTGGAGGTGTTGGTCGCGAGGTCTAGGTCAACCTTCCGCGTGTTGACTGCTTGGAGCAGTTCCTCAGCCGCTGCCGTGAAGGCGACGACTTGTGATTCAAGACTCATTTTGTTTCCTTACTTAGTCGGGATATTAAATAGCCACAGAGCGGTCAAGATAATACCCTCGCAGGAACTCAGCTACTTGCTGAGCCTCAGTGTCGGAAAGCTTACGATCGTAGATGGCCGCCATACGGTGAGTAGTGGTAGCCCCTGTCGTAACGGAGGTAAAAGGTGACCAGCCTATGCCCCAGTTGTATACACCATCTAACTGACGATTGTCAGTGTTGGTGTTGGTAGCACCAACTCGTTCACCTGCCACCCATCGATCCACCCACTTCGTCTCAGGAGTGCCAACGTCACCTTGAGATCGACCAATGATGATGCTTTCGTTGGTGAAGGGGCGCGCGCTGTCGTTGAAAGCGATGAAGTTAGCCAGTCCGCTGCTGTCTTTTGCGTAGCAGGCCGGCTGCTGATTGGCGCCCACAAACGCCGTGATGCCCGTGGTGACGTTGGCGCGAACCCCAACCAGCTGCGCAGAGAAGTCGGCCGTCGTTTTGCCGACGTGCACTACAGTGAAATTTGCTGTTTCCGCCAGAGACGTGTAGAAGCCGGAGGTAAGGGATAATCCACTGACTCCCCAGTCCAAGGTGTTAAGCACACCGTTAGAGGTCAACGGTTTGCTTTCGTCCGCCCAGTTCCGGAGGTTGTCCCCTTCTTGAGATCCAAAGTAGAACTCGCCAACCAGGCCATCACGAATTTCTAGCAACGGTTTGGAGACATATTTGGAGAAAGATGCGCCGGAGACGCGAATTGAAATACCCATGGTAGCCTCAGTTCATAGTTAAGGAAAACATGACGCACCAGTTGTGCATCGGCTTGTTGATCCCTGTGGGGTCAAACACCAGGGTATCACCTTGTTGGTCTCGCAAATTCCCTCGCGGGCCGACCGTACGCCCGAGTTGACCACCAGCTGTACCTGCTGTGAGAGCGTATCGCACCACAGATCCAACAGGCACGGTAGACGAGGTAGTCAATACCACGCTATCCGAAGAGACGGCTACACTACTTATAGCGATAGTAGCACCAGTGTTGTCAAAGACCTCAAAGCCTAGGTTCTCGTTTGCCGATACCCATGTGGTATCGACTACGAGAGAACCGACTGGTACGCTGAAGAGTATCTTGATGAGCCGACCTTGACGGGTTGCGGAAATTGGTCTCAGAGGACTCCAGGCTATGCCTTCTAGGACCGTTCGCTTAAATGCGAGACCATAATAAGCACCCAGCCACTTCGAGGATTCAGCGGTTAGGTGTACGTTCGTAGCTCCAAGATAGTCGAACTGGTACATAGGGCAAGCCAGAGTGCTGACCCCATCCTCCTGTAACTGGAGCTGCGCCAGAGCAATTCCTCCAGTCGAAGCCGTCTCAGCCCCGTCGACTGCGTATTTAGCGTGTGAACCCACCTGATAGTGGATGAACTTGACGTCGTTGGCTTGACCAGTAACCGATTTGGCGTCGGTGTTCACGTCTACAAAGAGCTGAGTGAATCTCTCCCGGTAGAGGGCCGGGTCAGTTGATAGACTGATGTCCGCTTCACCTTGGGTCCAAGTGAGAGCAGCTACCGCATAAAACTTGCCACTATCTTGAGACAGATCGTATCCACGTTGGACGTCCGTAAGCAATCGCGTATAGTAGATAGACCCCTTGCTAAGGGCGAGTACCGACTGACCACCTTGTCCTGGGGCAGACAATAGCAACTTGAAGTCGTGACTGTCGTGTGGAATATCGTTCTCGGATTCCACAAACTGCATCACAGCTTGGGCAGTGCCCGAACTTGGAGTTTCTCCAAGTGTGTCGGCTATAGTCTCTATCAACGGGACGAGTGAAGCATGCGTGACGTTATCGTCCACACCTCCGTCATCCGCGCGCACACCACCAACGAAACGGAGGCCACTAGGAACAGGAGAGGTGGTGAGCACCACCCCGTTGGTCTGTCCTCGAGACAACGACTGACCATACGTGATTATGTGATTTATCTCGGCTTGAAACGTCAGAGATCCGGCCGGTGGTTGGGTGGGAACGGGGTTTGTAGGAGTCGGAACGGAACTGCCGTTCAGGTAGGTAAGCTCACCGACAGATAACGAGTTCACCATCAACGTCCCATCGTTTAAGAGACGGAGAGCCTTGCGACCGAACGCATCTTCAAGCTCAAAGGCCACGTCGGATTCCAGAACAGTCGATGCTCCGAGACCCATTGGAAGTGTGGAGTCAACCGCACCTGTGAGGGTCAATGCTTCCACGACCTCGGTCCTAATAGACTTGGCAAAAAACTCTCCGTCTGGTTCCACCGCTATGGCTACCCTACCAAACCCGTCTTGAACAGACCAAGCATGGCTGTGGGTTTGGTCGTCAACGATAAGGGCATCAGCCAACACGGTGACAGCCCCTGCACTCGGGTAAGGAAGACCAACAAGAGTCGCCACAGGGCCCTCGTCATGTCGGTATCGCTGGATGCTCAGTCCATCTGCACTTGGGATAAGAAACTGTTCATCCACAACAGTGGCCGCCAGACCGGCAGCCGTATCGTCATACACATCCGCGTTGAGATACGTAGTATCCCTAGCAGCTTCCGCTTGATTACGAGCAGTGGTGGCAACCGCCACCTGAGCACTCACTTCCGCAGCCTTGTTGATCGTTGTAGTGGCGTTGACCGTGGAAATTCCAGCTTGGGTTGTAGCAGTGGTGGCTTGAGACACAGACGTCGCTGCGCTGGTAGCAGCAGTGGCCGAACTCGCCACTGCTAGGTCCCGTGCAGTCTGAGTTTCATTTCTCAGAGTGAGGGCAGTGGTAGCCGAAGCATCAGCTTGATCTGCGAACCCGCTGGCTTCCGTGCGGAAGGTACCTGCCACCTGACTGTGTGTGAGAGAAGCAGCTGCTGCTGTTTCTGCTGCTACTTTGGAGACGTTTGCTTCAGCGGCTTTCGTCGTCGCTGTGGACCCACCAGTAGTTGCGATACCAGCTTGAGTGGTAGCGACCCCTGCCTGAGTGGTAGCCGTCACCGCACCGGCTGCGGCAGTGATGGCGTTTGAAACAGCGACATCTCTCGCAGCCTGGGACTCATTCTTCAGTCCGAGACTGATCGCTTCGGAGGCCAAGGCACCAGCCAACGCTGTTTCCGAGGCGTCCCTAGCGGTTTCTGAATCAAGAGCAGCTGCTTCTGAGATCAGTTGGGAAGCAAGAGAAGCAGCCGCCGAGGCGCTGGCTTCCGTGGCTTTAGTAGTTGCCGCCACTACTGAGGCTGCTGCAGACACAGCACTATCCGTGGCGAGTCCGGCCTGAGTGGTCGCGGCCGTAGCAGCAGACTGGGCCAACGTATTGAACCCAGAAGACGAAGTGGAGGAAGCAGCAGAAGCAGCGGCAGAGCCTGCGCTGGCTGAAGCACTGTTCGCAGACTCCGTCGCCTTGGACGAAGACAGAGTAGCGCTGGCAGAGGCAGCGGTAGCCTGATCCGTAGACAGGATCGAAGCATTCGTGCTGACAATAGCCTCAGCCGCTGAGGCGGCAGCGCTGTTGGATGAAACAACAGCTGAAGCCGCCGAGTTCACAGCACTGGCTTCGGCCGCTGTCGCACTGACAACAGCTTCAGCCGCAGCGTCAGTTGCTACGGATGCGTAGTTCGTGGCAGAGGCAGCTGAAGCACCAGCCTGAGTCGCTTTGGTGGTAGCAGTGGCCGCACTCGCAGCGGAAGCAGCGGCACTGATACTCGCAGACGTGGCAGAACCAGCAGCGGCTGACTGATTGCTTGAAGACTGGGTTTCACTGGCTGCAGCCAACACAGCACTCGCAGCAGAGGCGGAAGCGGAGACTTGAGAAGCGGTACTTGAGACCTGAGCTGCGTTCTTGTGGGACAAGGCAACTGACGCGTCGACGTCAGCCGACGCGGCCGAGAGAGCGGCGGCGGCAGCCGAGGCCGCAGCTTCGTCAGCAGACATGGAAGAAGCTGCGACGAGGGACGTGACCGAGTCTGCGCTCTCTTCAGCCCGCACGGCACTGGCCGCAGCCTCGGCGGCTTTTGAAGTAGCCAACGTGGCTGATACACCTGCGGACTCTTGATGGGAGCCCGCAGCGTCCCTGTAGGTCATCGAGGCAGTGGCTGCGAGTTCTGCTGCTATCTCGGAGTAGGAAGCTTCCGTCGCTTTCTGGATAGCGACGTCCCGACTGGCCGCAGACTGAGCAACCGAGTCATCGCGGACGGACTGAGTCCAGCGCGATACGAGGATGGTATCTCCAGAGACCGGGTTTACTTGCAGTGCGGTGCGCAGCAAGAGGGTCTTGTTCACGGAGTCCCAAGACTCTACGATGCGCGCGTACCCAGCGGCTGGACCGTTCGTGAACTGAACTAGGAAGTCCCCGTCCACGTCTGGTGCCACCAAGTCAGATCCGATGCGAACGGTGTTGGCTGTAGCAGAGACAAGGATACCTTGGAACACCTGGTGCTCGTATCCTGCAACGTTCCAAACAGTGGCTTCAGCCACAGCGAGCAGAGCTCGCTGTGGGCTGAGTGGATTGGCTACCAAAGTGATGTTCGGATAGGCCAAGTGGGCGGGAGGAAGAGTGTCAACACTAGAGGCCTTGGTAACGTTCAACTCATTGTCAGAGTTGTTCAGCAAAGCAACCACAGCAGTCTGACCTGGGTTCATCACCAAAGACATTGAGACCAAGTTACCTGGCTGAGCTTCGGTCAGCTTGGTCTTCAACATCAACGTGGAGTACACACCGACACCAAACAGGTTGCCGTTCAAGTAGAGACCGATCTCACCCCATGTGAAGTCTCCGACGGATAGATCCATGTACAAGTCATACGCGATCTCTCCGCTGGCTATTGCCCGAGGAAGAGACGGAGTTCCAAGGAACTTGACGGCACCATGCAAGGCAGTTTGAGCGAGGTCCGGAGTGTATCCGTACCCGTTGCCAACCCTGAATCGGTTCAGCTTGGGCATCACTCCAGGGTTGGCGGCGAACCAGGATACGCCGTAGTTGGTCAAAGTGAACATATCACTCCATTGTTCATTTCATTGTTGAGCTGAGAAGAGTCAAAGACTTTCACTCAGGCAAAGGAGCTCCAGAACTTGGAACAAATACAGGGACCAATTCATCACGCCGAGGATGAATGGACGCGAAGTCAGTAAGCATGTACCGGAGAGAGCGCGTGAAGTCACCAGGTGGGCAAGTAAAGATCACTTCCCGAAGTTTCTCCAGGAAGTCCTTAGGACGCTTCGCGGTCACTTCCGTGTAGACGAACTTGGAAGGTTCACCTGATAGCTGGAGGGCAGCCTGCGTTGACGCACGAGACTGCTCCAACATCTGTTTGGCGGGTTCCAGAGGGTCGTTCTTGTGGAAAGTGTAGATGCGAATCATGGTATTCGATTACTTTGGTGCCTCGTCGGTAGGAGCCGAAGATCGATTGATGAAAGCGGTCAGACCCTCTTTCAAGAGCCCACCACCAACGAAGAACAGCAGGCAGGAGTTGATTACGTCCTTCCAGACGTCCGGTGGGATCTTGCCGTCTACTCGGAGTATGGTAGCTGAGAGCCAGACGAGAAGGGTGACGGACAGCTGAGCGTTTAGAACTCGCTTGAGGAAGTCCATGTTCAGGCCGATTGGAGGGTCCGGAGCACGGCGTTCCAGTAGTCTTCAGCTTCTTGGAACTTGTGCTGACGCACGAGGCCTTTGGCGTGAAGGCGAGATTGGCGAAGAGTGCGCACGAGGGTGTACCACTGATCGCCGACTGCAATGATCTCTTCTGCCGAAGCTTGCGGAGTGATGTCGTAGGCATCGACGTGAGCCGTGACACTGAATGGAGGATCGCCGGTGAAACCAGTGTCCGCCCAGATCTTGGCTTCCTGATAGGCGATCTGGTATTCAACAGCACGGTTGCCGACAGTCTTTGAGTAGATTGAGTCCACGTCGGCGTCGACCTTGGCTTCGAAGCGAGCGACCTCCGCCGCGATGCGCGATTCCTGCACCATCGTTGGGAAGGTGTCCACTGAGAGCACAGCAAAGTACTCGCCGTCTCGATACGTTGGCGTCTGGTCCACAAGACGTTGACGCACAAAGTTGAACTCAGGCAAGACGTCAGGCTCACGCAGAAGGAACCAGCCTTCAGGTGGAGAGAACGGCACGGAGAAACAGGTATTCGGGTAGTCAGCCCGGATCTGAGATTCAGAGAGGATGCTCTGAGTGTTGGGATTGTAGTAACGAATCATGAATTGGCCTCTGTTGTCAAGTTGACGTTCTATGAGTAAAAATGCGTGACCTTACCAGTTCCTCTGGAGAGGGAGAAGATCCTCCCTCCGCCTTCATCAGATCGGGTGGTTAGCCGACAGAGACGTACGCCACTTGGTTCCACCGTCGACGGTGAGCAGGTTGATCACGTGAACGTTTCCAACCGTGAGGGTTGGGGCCACGCCACCTTCCCAGGTGACACTCGCCGGGAACGTAATAGTTCCGCCGGTGTGGGTGATCACAAGAGTGTTCAGGTACGCCACGCCAGAAGCAGGCAGGTTGGTGAAGCTGATCGTGGTGTTGACAGCGACGCTCAGGGTGAACACGTTGCCCGTAGCACAATTCACCGTACCACCAGCCCCCGATTCCACGTTCGTCAGGTGACGACCGTCGAACGATACCGTACCAGTCAAGGTCGGGTTGGCAGCAGGAGCCCGAGTGGTGATCTGACCGTCGACATAGTTCTTCGTAGCAGCGTCCTGAGCGACGGAGGGATCCCCGACGTCCGAGATGCGGAAGGTGTTCATGTCGAGAGCAGCTCCCATGGGAACAGAGCCATCGAGGTTCAGGTACTCAGTGCTGAGGGCACCGACAGTGCTGTCCACGTATCCCTTGGAAGCAGCGTCAGAACTGGCCAATGGAAGAGCGACGTCTTGCAGGAGGAAGCCACCCATCGAGAGAGCAGTATCCATTGCGACGGAGCCATCCTTCTTGAGGACTTCCGCATCCAAGGCAGCCACTGCAGCAGTGACGAGAGCGTCCACGTAGGTCTTCGTCGTGGAGTCACCTGGGAACGTAGGAGTTCCCACGTTGGAAACGCGGAAACCACCGGCGTTGAAGGCACTGGTCATCGCCACGGTGCCATCGGCTTTGACGAGACCGGAGCTAGCCACGCCAACGGCGGAGAGCACGTAGTCGCGGTTCGCTGCGTCTGTTCCGATAGTAGGTGGAGCCACGTTGACCAGCTTGAAGCCACCTGAGTTCAGGTTGCCCAGCAGGGTGGTGGATCCATCGCGACGCAGCAGACCAGCCACAGCACTGTCGACGTACAGCTTGGTGGACGCATCCTGCTGGTTCACCGGATCCGCGACGTTCAGAACGCGGAAGGTGCCGGCATTGAGGTGACCGACCATTGCATTCGTACCATCACGGCGCAAATACGAGGTTGGACTCACGCTGGAGATAGCTCCGTCCACGTAGCCTTTGGTAGCTGCATCGGTATTGGCGGATGGAGCGGAGAGACCTGTGATACGGAAGCCACCCATAGCCAGAGCTGCGGTCATGGCTTGAGTGCCGTTGAGGCGCATCACGCTGGTTCCAAGACTGTCCACGTAGGACTTGCTGGCTGCATCACTGGCCGCAGTCGGCGTACCCAGACCAATCACTTTGTTGCCCGACATGGACAAGTCCCCATTCATGGGGATCGTTCCGTCAGCCAGCACCACAGTAGTAGCAAAGGAGGCCACTTCACCGTCCACATAGTCCTTGTTGGCGGCATCGGTTCCAGACACGGGAGCACCTAGGGCCAGAAGGCGGAAGCTGCCTGCACTCAGGTCGGCGGTGAACGGACGGGAACCATCTCGCGCAACGCTGGTTCCGTCGCGAGTGTCCACGTAGTTTTTCGTGGCAGCATCAGTTCCCAGGATGGGATCCATCGTCCCACGCACCCGAAAATTACCCATCTGCAGATTTCCCACCATGGCAGTGGAACCATCGAGTGGAACTCGCAAAGCCAAAGCCGTATCCACATAGGACTTGCTCGTGGCGTCTGACGCAGCTGTAGGAGTTCCAAGGTTGATGCCTCGGAAGCCGCCAAAGCTGAAGTCTGCGAGCATCGGAACGCTGCCGTCGTCTTTGACAACACCCACGGGGCTCACGCCGATGATAGCTTGATCAACGTAGTTCTTTGTCGCCGCATCCGCACCAGCAACCGGAGGAGCCACCGACGAGATGCGGTTGCTACCCATGTTGAGAACGTTGGTCATCGCCCGAGTGCCTGCCAGATCCATCAGACCGTTGGCCAATACGTCCACGTATCCCTTGGTAGCCGCATCCTGTGGAGCCGCCGGGTTGAGAACGTTGATGATCTTGAAAGCACCTGCGTTGATGGAACCAGCCATCGTCGTAGAGCCATCCAGTGAGAACTTGGTAGCTGCAGAGGCAGCCACCGTGGTGTCAAGGATGTTCTTGTTCACCGCATCTGTTGGAAGGGTAGCTTCGCCAACGTTCGTCACCTTGAAGCCGCCGACGCTCAGGTCCGCGGTCATGACTTGGGTGCCGTTGCGGAGCATTGTACCATTGCGCAGACCGGTGATCTCCGCTGTAAGAGTGGTCAGCGGAACTGCATCAGTTGGGGCGGCCGGAGAAGCCAGGTTCGTGATGCGGAAACTTCCTGCATCTAGTGGAGCCAACATCGCTTGCGTACCATTGCGGAGCAGGGCAGCTGAGCTGAGAGAGATGGAAGAAGCTGCCATCTGGGACTGGAGAGTGGCGAGGTTGACGCCGTCCCCCAAGTTCACAGGGTCCGCCAGCCCAACCAGGCGATTTCCACCTATGTCTAGGTCTTCAGCCATCACGCTGGTACCATCACGTTTCACAACCACTGTGAGTAGAGTGTTGACTGTGCTGGTCAAGTGGGCCAAGTTCACCGCGTCCGAGGACATGGACGGAGCACCGACGTTGGTCACTCGGAACAGACCAGCGTTGAAGGCACCAGTCATCGGAGACGAACCATCGCGAGGCACATAAGCCAGCAGACGGGACGTGACGTCGATCAGGTTAACACCGTCTGTGGAGTTCAGTGCCGAGGCAACGTTGGTAAGCTTGTTGCTGCCGACGTTCAGGTTGCCAGTCATTGGCTGAGTGCCGTTGCGGAGCAGAGCAGTGGCACTGAACAGCGCGATGGCGTTGTCCAGAGTAGTCACGTTGACTGCATCCGTCGGCAGAGAAGCGTTGCCAAGATCCGTGATCCTGAAGTTGCCCATGCTCTGGTTCGCAGTGGCATCAACCGAGCCATCCGCGTGCATCAGAGAGGCGGTGGTCGTGTCCAACAGAGAGTTGAACTGACCCAGAGGCAGGGCTTCCGTCGCACCAACGGCATCGGCCAGACCAGTAATGGAGTTTCCACCAAGGTCCAGGTCCGCAGCCATCGCGGCAGTACCATCTGTGCGCAGAACACCGTTGGGGATTCCACCGGAGGCTACTGCTTGATCGACGTAGTCCTTGTTGGTCGCATCTGTGTTCGCGATGGGAGCGGCCAATCCAGTGATGCGGTTAGCACCAAGAGACAGGTTGCCCGTCATAGGACGCGAACCATCACGTGCGATCAACGGACCGAAGAACGTGGCGAGGTCACCAAGCGGGTTCAGATCTTCGGAGGTTAGCGTTGGATCGAGACCACGCAGGAGTTCGTAGATGCTGTCGTCGCCAAGGTCATCCACACGCAGAACTCGAACGAGGTCACCAGCGGCGGGGTTCCACGGAAGCGGAGTGGCCAAAGTCAGTGCCTTGCTGGCAGTGCTGAAGGACGTGACGGAACGAATCAGACCAGAAGCAGCTCCACTCTCGATGGAGACCAGGAACTCGCCTGCGTAGGTGGGCTCAGCAATGGCATCCACCAGAGTCAGGACGTTGGCCGTTGCACCGACCAGCGCTGTAGACGCGACCGGCTGTGAGTAACCAGAGACGTTCCACACACCACCAGCGGCAAAGGCCATTGTAGCACGAGTGGGGTCCGCCGGGTTCGGGACGATGAAGACGTTCGGAACGCTGAGGTGAGCCGGTTGGAGGGCATCCACGTTCCCGCGCACCGGGATGTTCAGTTCGTTGGAACTGTTGGCGAGCTCGGCTGCAACGAAAGCAGAGTCACCACTCATCACGGTGTTCAACGTTACCTTGTTTCCAGCCTGGCTTCCGGTGGTCTTGCGCTTGATCATCAAGGTGGAAGACGCGCCAAGGGCGAAGAGGCTTCCGGACTGGTAGAGACCGATTTCACCCCAGCTGAAATCGCCAACAGACGCATCCATGAAGATGACATATAGCACTTCACCTGATGGTAGGAGGCGAGGGGCGGAAGGGGTGCCGGAGAAGAGTTCCACCCCACGGAGGTTCACGTCTGTGGAAGCAGGAAGATAGTTGGACTCGCCGCCAACCTTGAAGGAGGACAGGGAAGGCAATTCGCCTGGGTGAGTGTCAAACCAGGTTTGACCGTAGGTGGTGAGGACGAAATTCATGAGTTACCTTTTGTAGGTGAGGATCTTGTCGGAGCCAATGGCAATTCCATAGGCGGGATCACGAACGACGGAGAGCTCGTACGGGGAGACTCCGTACACCTGCTTGTAGACGAGACGACCGTTCAGCTCGTAGAATACCACCGGTTGATTGATGTCGATGTGGGAACACTTGCCGTCGGCCACTCCGCAGTACGCGCAAGTGAATCCGTTGACGTAAGCACCCATGGAGACGGTATTGATCTTGCCTTCTTCATACTCACGGGCAAGTTCAACGTTCTTGGTGCGATCAATGGCTGTAAGAGCAATGACCATCCAGAGATTGTCGCTACCGAAACCTTTCAGCCTTTTCATCACGACGTCAGCTACCACCCCAATTGCGGTGGAGATGTCGTCACTGCGATGCTCTTCGAACATCGGGCAGTAACGCCAACCCTCGTAAGCACGGCAGTGAAGATCGGTGTTCCAGCGAGCCAGCTCTTTGGCCGGGAATCCAACTCCGTTGCGGTTGGGAAGGTCCGAGATGATGATTGGAGTCGGTCGAAAGTAGTAGTCTTCCAACCTTGGGGAGATGTTCATGGCTGGAGCCAGCCACGGGAGGTTCCTCTCGAACCCTGTGGGTACTGATACCTGGTCAGGCAGAACGATGTTCGAGTCTGCCGTGATCAGGATAGGGGAGAAGTGCTCAATCTTTCGATCCATCTTCATCTTTCTTGTAGGAGCGTGGAACCCATAGGTCCAGAGGTTGGAAGAACTCATATCCTTCCATGTTCAACATTCGATGATCAGAACCGATCTTGGCCATCGTACCAGCGATGCTGACTATGGACTCTACTGCTTCAGTGGAAGGCTCCAACACTTTCTCCCCAGAGGTCGGTGATCTGGAGGACCACAAATACAACTGAGGAGTCATGGAGACTGGGGCCAACGTCGGCTGGCGACGGAACATCGGGTTAAAGTTGTTCGGCAGCATCCGATTCGCATCTGGATTCACTGGCATCGGAGAGTGATGTCCAGGTTTCAGTGAGATCTTCTTGCGAACTTCGCCAACAAACTTCTCGAACTGCGGGTATACCCCTTTAGGAACGACCGGCTTTGTGTTGGACCAGTACATCTTCCAGGTGGAGACGTTCTCAAAGCCACCCATCTGAATGTCCACAGGTACTGAGCCACTCAGTCGAGTCCAGAACGGGTTGGAGTTCGGAGACGCAATCACTAGTCTTGAGTTTGATGGTAACGAAGCCACCAGATTCAGCACGTCACGCACCACCTCGGAGACGATACGTTCCTCAAAGGACTCAACGATCACACCGAACCGGACCAGGCGTTTTTGCACGTCAGGCTGAGCGAGCTCAGTGATGCTGCGACGAGTGACCGCGGGACGCACAGGACGGATGAACTGGCGGGACGGGACTTGTGGGGAAATCTCCTGCTCAGGGGAGACCTGAGTGACAGGAGGCACCGGGAGGTCAGGCTCAAGCAGAGCGACGTAGAGGCGCTTCATAGGTCGATGTTCCTTGCCTTGATCCGCTTACGGACCGAAGCTCGATGGTTGGGATCAGCCAAGGCACGCATTGCCTTGACGATGTTGTCGTTCGCTTTTCCGGACTGCACGCTTTCACGCACTACTGAGTGACGGATGTTGCCACTCTTCGAGGTAGTGAACAATTGAGGGTCCATCTCTCGTGCTAGCAGAGGAACACGACGAGACTGAGCACGGCTTGAGACCGGACGAGAGGCTGTACGGAAGGAATCGTTCTGTTCGCGAGCACGCACAGCAGCGAGTTGCTTCTGCAGGGAAGCCAGAGCTTCACCACCTTCACCGCCAGCCATCTCAGAGTCCTCGTGGACCCCCATAGTCTCGGACTTCTGCCCCGTTACCTTCTCGATCTTGGCCTTGATCTCCTGATCTTCTTCCAAGTCCTGCAGCATGGAACCGATGTCCACCGACGCAGCTGCGGCCCACATCTTCAAGGGGATGGTGAATCCTTTCTCAGACAGCTTGTCCAGCATGTCCCACTGCGACTCGGTGTCCTTGCCGTTCAACGACTTGAACCAGTTGACCTGAGGAATGCGCAGGTTCTGGTGGTTGTTCAAGTTGGCGATGATGCCCGCGACGCTGGACATATCCTCCATTTTGCCGGGGTCCTTGTAGAATCCGTGAAGCACCGCGACCAGAGGAAAGATCTTGCGGGTGAAGATCTTGTAGGTGAGCATCTCACGGTACGCGTCCATCGAATCCAGGAACACCGTGATAGCGGTTTCTGCTGTGTTGTGGACCACGAGTCCGTTGGCGACGAATGCAGGTTCTTCACCAGCACGCATCGACAGATCGTACACATGTTCCTTACCTGCGTCTTCAACCGAAAGCACCTTTGTGTATCGATACGGAGTTTCAAGAGCCTCACGAAGATCAGCACAAGCCTCTGGAGACACTTGCTCTAACACGCTCAGAAACTCGTCATACAACCCTTCCTGGTAGCGACGGTAGTTGAAGAACTTGAGGTCCCCGAAGCTACACCCGAACTGACAAGTAAACTGACGTACGTCTCCGTCAGCGCAGCGCAGCTTCATACCGTGACGATCCCATCCTTCTTTTGCCTTCTTGAAGATCTCTTTCCAGGTATCTGCAGGAACACCATCCGTGTACGAGTACTTGATACCATCGAACTTCGGCGATTTCAGGCTTAGGTACTTGGCGGCGCCCGACCAGAAGTCGGCAGAATCCTCCGCGTAGAGGACCACGCTGCTGCAAGGACCACCGTTGTGATGAATCGTAGGCTGATAACCATGGGAGTTCAGCAGAGCACGGATCTGATCCAGCAGTTTCGTGGACACAGAAATCCAGCTAGACCTCTTGCCAACGCAACCGTCGCATTCAGCATAAGCCGCGAGGAACGCGCGTTGAGATTCCTCGTCGGCTTGAAGCACACTCCAAGGGACTTCCTTGCGGTAGGAAGCCAGCTGACCATTTACTTTCCCAGGACGCACGTACACACCGATGTTCTCCAGCCAGTCAACCAGGCGGCGGTTGTCAATGCGAGCGACGAAATACCGTTGCGTGGCATCGAATCCAGGATTGAGGGAGTTCAGTTCTTCAGCCGTGCGCCCATCCTCCGGACCAGTGACTTCCACCCCAAAAAGTTCTTCTGCTAGAGAAGCGAATCTCTGGGTGAGCTTCTTGTCAGTGTTGCCAAATCCAATGCGTGCGGTGCGCCCTTCCTCGAGAACCGCGCTGTCGGTTCCGATCGTGTATCCTTCGCTGATGAACAGAGCCAACCAGTAAGCCAGCTTGGGAGTCATGTGGGTAGGGACACTCATCTCCCCAGGATTGATGGGCTTGCGGGAGTTCAGCCCACGACGATCACCAGTGAGGTTGATCGAAGACTCATTCGTGGTCTTTCCGGTACGAGCAGCTGGAAGAGGCACATTCAGCTTCAACGGAGTGGCACGAACTACCTTGTTCTTGCTCACACATAGAACATCTCCGATTTGAATCTTGTCAGTGCGCTTCCACACTCGCTTCGTTCCCTCGAGAACCAAGAGAGGGTGGTTGCCGGTAGCTCGGAGGCTATTGCCGAGAGACGTCGTCACCTTGAAGGTTTTCTGATATCCGTTGTACTGCCACGAGGAAGCACGTTGTTTTCCGTACCGTCCGTCCACAACAATCTTCGTGGGAACAGTCTTAGCCCGATCCTTACCACCGTCGCCGAGAGAGTCAATACGACGGAGTCCTTCCGTGGTGGGGACCAAGGTGTCTCCTGCCAAGCAGGCGTAGCTGGCTTCACCAGACAGGAACGCCTCGGAGATACCGAGGGCACGCAGCTTGTACGGAACGAGAATGTCCACCAGATCTGTCCACCGCCACTGACCGTCAGGCATACGAATGTCGTTGACGTTCACGCCTTCGCGAGTGACGATCCAGGCACCGAGAGGATCGAGTTCCGTGCGTTGGAACTCCCCAAGCATCTCCTGCATCTCCTTGTCAGTGGCCACCCAGTTCTCACTACCGACTGTGACGTGTGAAGTAGGACGTTGACGTTTGTGAGCTTCTGTCAGAGTACCACGGTACAGCACCTTCTCCAGCATGTACATCGGCAGGATGCGCTTGAGGTAGGAGACGGACTCCCGATCCATAGCACCCTTGCGAGGGACGTACAAGGTCGTCATCGGATCGAGCACCACAGTGCCTTGACGATAGCGATCGACGATACCTGCTGGGTACGAGGCCAGCACGGAGTCCAAGTACGGAGACCCGGCGTTCAGCAACTGCTCAAGAACATGAGCAGAGTTCACCTTGATCACTGGTTCCAGTGCATGGAACGGCTGAGGGGTGACCATCGTGTTGAGTGCATCATGGGACATGACGTCCTGGAAGACTCGACGCTCTTGGTCGTACACGAGAGTGCCGGTGTACTGTCCGTCCACGAGGTGAGTGTTGGACACCTCCTGCATGAACGTGCGAATGTTGATTCGCGACAGCGTCTCTTGGTACACACCAAGATCTTCACTGTCCAGGCCAGTGAGAGCCATCTCGGAGAACGGGAACGTGGAGGAGATGTCAACAGCAGCACCAGCGACGGAGTCGTGGTAGTAGATGTCCCGATAGTACGGGATGAGGCCGGTCTCGTTGTACTCAGGGAGAATGCCCTGGAACATCGTTGTAAAGTGAGGGCCACCAAAGGCTGAGACAGAAAGTGGGTTTCCAGCAGAAGCTGGTTGAATCCAGTTGGCCTGGACTCGGTTGCGGGAGTGCGCGGACTTTACTTCAGGCACACCCGAGTTCCGTTGAACTACGGAACCACCAGTGACGGAGAGGCGGTTTTTGAACATCAAAGTACAGTGTGAGTGGTGATTAGCAGGATAGGTCCCGTGGAGGGGAACAGTCCTGGGTGGCGTTGATCTTCATCGCTGTTAACGAGGCGTACTTGTACGCGGATTGAGTTGCCGGAGGGAGAGCGGAAGTCCCGGAACCCGGATACAGTTCCGGAGGGCACTTCAAACTTCATCTCAGACAGACGGTCAGTAACGAACGTCAGGTTGATAGGATCTCGGATCAGCAGACCCGTGGTACCAGGAGGAGCAGCATGCCAGAACATGTAGCGCGAGCCACACTTCTTGAAGACACGCCGCATCTCCGCCACAGTTCGTTCCCTCTCTTGGAGAGAGTACTCGTAATCCGGATCGAGTTCGTCAAGCGGATTCTGCGTTACGTGTGGGAACGACATGACGGTCCTTTTCACAGAGCCAAACAGTCTGGCCCGCAGCGACGCTCGTACGCATAGGTCCTTGGCAGTAAGGGCAGGTGCCTTCCACAGTGGACTCCAGACGAGCGACAACTTTCGTTGGCTCAACGGGAGAAGCCAGCAGTTCTTTGGTGAATGCTGGCTTCAGAGTTTGTGGGCTGAGGCGATCGAACATCGCCTGGGCCTTCGGCGTCATGGTGATCGGTTTGTGCTTGATTGGGGAAGAGGTTGACATTGGAGTTTCCCTAGTTGACGATATAAAAATGCGGGGAAGGCGATCCGTGCACTCTCTACGCTGGTGCCTTCCCTACATGGTTATGATCCTGGGTAGCGACCTCTACTGGCTGAAAAGACAGCGGATCGCGTTACTCCTTCAGTGGCGTTGCCGCCGATGTGACGGAACTTTGCCAAGTGCTCTTTGACTTTGGGATTGAATGCCATAGCATGAGCCACCATAACCGAACGCAAGATGTCGTCGGTGTATCCGTCGCCTTTTGTGAGGGCTCCATTCACTAGTTTGGTAGTGAGGTACTGCAAGTACGTGTGAGCAGAAGGCATCCCTTGCAACTGCTTCTTGTAGTTCGTGACTTCTCTGATTTCTTCGACAGGCATCTCCAACATCGGGTACTCTATCTCACCGTCGTTGGTAGACGCGATGAAAGCACTGAAGTCCCGAGCGTTAAGTGATATCTGTTTGCAGATGAGATCAGGGAAATCGTCTTTAGCTGTCTGAAGTGTGGTTATAGAGTTCCAGCGATCCGCAGCCAGAGCCTTCGCATTCATCAGCAGGACTAGCGGCTTGATCACATGCTGGTACACAGCCGGGAAATCGATCTGGGTTCCTTTCTTAGGGATGATCTCCAATAGAGTGCGCACCCGAAGAGTGGATCCTTCCGGATAGGCGACAGTGACCGCGAATGAATTCCCTGTAAGCCCTGCATCTAGAGAAATGATGGACGGGGGAAATTCTTTAGGCATCTCGATCAGAGACAACTTTGCCTTCGTACGGTGGATGACTGAGTCGTCATCCTCTTCCTCAGAAGAACCGGTGGTAGTGGTGACTATAGAGTGAGTGTTCTTCCGGTCTGCCGCGTACAGAGGCTCAAGAGTGGAGTCCGGGAACATTGAAGAGTTCAGCGCTGGTGGATTGGCGCCGAAGTCACGTTCAGCTTTCGTAGCGTTCTTCTTGTACGCCGCTCTGATGACCGGGTGGTCCTTGGTATACAGAGGGGAGATTTCCCACGTTGGTAGCTGGACGCCGAGTGACAAGGCCTCCGGATCTTCGGACTCCTTCAGCAGACGCATGATCTTGTCGCGTTGAGACTGAGGCGAACTCAGGTTCAACATGAGGCCAGTCGGGACGTTCGAGATGCCTCTCTTGTAGAGGTCATACACCTCAGTCCGCATCGTCATCAAGGAGTTGTCAAGGGAAGCGAACACTTCGTCCGCGTTTGCGTGTTCCCGAGCATCGTCTTCCTCGTCAGGTGAATCGTCGTCCACCGCGTTCTTGGAGAGCGGGAACCAACCCAGTTCGTCCACAGCTGCGAGCACCCGAGTATCACCACGAAGCGATCGCTTGACTGGACCCATTGGGTAGACGTCGATGTTCTTGTGGAGGAACCGCATGAACAGGACGTTGGACTTGTAGTACTCAACTCCATGTTCTTTGCCGTAGTGGTCCATCATCGTGAAGTACGACTTGAACCAATCGTTGGCTTTGATGATCTCAACGAAGGGGTTCCATAGCAGTCGAATAGCTCGTCCAGCCGTGAGGCCAACGAACGTGAACGTCAGAGGTGTGAAGTCCTGAATGCCTCTACAGATGGATGAGAGCCTAGGGGCTTTCAGCAGGGCGTGCAAGTGGTTGGCTGCCAGTGTTGAGTTGAAAGCCGACTTACCACCTCGCTGACCAACGCACATCACCAACTGGTTGTACCCAACCATCTCGCCACCAAGGACAAGTTCCGACTTGCTGGCACCACATTTTGGACATCGCCCAGACTTCAACAGAACGAGCTTCTTGGATAGGTCCACGGGGTCCATGTCCACAGGGATGTTGTGGATGTCCTCGACCCATCGTTTCCTGGTGCACCTAGGGCAGTATTCTCCAAGAAGCAAAGCAGCCACCCAGAGCTGGCGAGCGAACGGTGGCTTGAGTGACTTACCGGATAGGGTGGTGCAGAAGTCCCAGTAGTTTTCAGCTCGACGAAGGTCTCGATCGTCGACCTTCAAGTCCCGGATGGTGTTCGTCTCCGGGTCGTAGGCATTGCGCATCGCTTCCAGAATGAAGTTGCCACCCGGATCATCGACGTCAAAGTCCGGGATTTCTTGGGAGCTTTGACCGTCCAGCTGGCGTATCAGACCTTTGGCCTTCCGGCTTCCTTCCTGTGCGAGGAGCTCTACTTTGCTGGAGCTTACGGTGGATTTCTGCATCTTCGGGCTGAACGGATCGTCGGTCTCCCCTCGGGGCACCACGTCGAGGAACCCGAACTCGCTCACGTCCCCGATCTCCTTCAGCTTCCGGTACTGATCGCATCGGTACTTCGGCCCCTTTTGCTTGTCTCTGCACGTCAACCAAAGACTGCACTTCATGCAGGATGGTTTGGATACGGTCATTGGAATGTCCTTCGGAAGCGAGTACACGAGAAAGGAAGTACTGTACTTCCACTCCAGTGAGGTTGAATCGGTTGATGTTTCTGCAAAGAATCTTTGCTCTCACTGCATCCATGGCATAGGACTCGTACAGAGGAGCAAGAGGTGAGATGTCGTACCCCTCCAGAGTTGAAGACAGGACTTCACCTGCATCCGCGAAGGCGTTTAGCGCGACCATCGCAGGTGGGAACACCTCGGTAAGAAGGAAGTCTCGCTCCTTGGCGATAGCCCCAAGCAGATCTGGGAGTTCTTTGGCGTAGGACTTCACCCTAGCCATGATGTGTGCATTCACCGGAGTCAAGTTCTGTGGAGGGACCGAGTCCTTCTTCAACTGCTCTATGTTGATGCCTCGTGTGAGGTTTGAGTTCAGGTCAACTGCCAGGGACCGACCTAGGTGCTTCATCTTCATGTGGAAGGATCCTCCACGTGAGGAACGAACCGCCCATCCTTGAACTCAGACGTGGGACGGACCCAAATCTGCCCGGTTTCCACTGACCGATAGATGGTCATCTGCGATCCATCTACTTCCAGCTTCCCATAGGCGATCACCTCGTATAGGCCACCGCTCTTCACGTGACGAATACGATTGGACCCGGGCACCGGAGGAGGGAAGACACAAGCTTCCCACTTCTCTGGTGATAGGTAGAAGCCACATGGATCGCAGATCACCCGCTCGGTGTAGAAGCCGGCCTTGTGGGGAAGATAGCGTGGAGTGCCATTGCAAAACGGGCACGGACGGAAAGTTGGATCAGGGGTTTCGTTGTTCATGGTGGTTCCTTAGCCGAGTTCTGGCAGCATGTCGTCCTCGGAAGCTTCTGCTTGCTTTCGAGGATCGTCTTCTCCCGCTTCACCTTTCGCCGCACCACGACGCCCAGATTTGCGAGCGCTCTTCTTGGCTTGCAGTTCATCGTCGAGTTGACGCATCTCATCCGAAGAGAGGTCGGTCACTGACGTGGTGTTGTAGTTGATCTTCAGAGTGAACGGATAGCGGACCTGGTTGCGAGACTTGAGGGTGTCGATGTTCAGGTAGCCTTTCTCGCGGGACTCTTCAGTTGCCGTGAACGTCCAGGCCACGGAGGCATGCTCTTTGATGGCTTGGGAGTACCGGATCTTTCCTTCCTCCGAGACCTGAGCCAAGAGGACCACCACTCGATTGTGAATCTCCGCGAAGATCTTGCCGAAGCGGGCCACCTCACCCAGTTTCTGCCAAGCATCGTCACCACCCACACCCGCCAACAGAGAGATGTAGTCGATGTACGTGATGTCAGACCCAAGTGAATGGAGGGCTGACATGATCTCTTCCATCGTCATGTCTGTACGTGGCTTGAAGACGTTCAGCTTGCCCCCGGCCTTTGAGATGCGACGGTTGAACCGCTTCATCCTCTTGTACACAAGCTCTTTGTCTGCGTCAGACAGCTTGCGAAGGATGATGTCGATCGAATCCATCTTCGACTGCGAGGACATGGTACGGGAGACCATTTCCTTGGTGGCCATTTCAAGTGGAACCATGTCCACGTGATAGCCTATCTGAGCCTGATTGCCAGTGAGCTGATTGGCGAGGATGGACTTGCCTGCACCAGAAGCCCCACCCAGAACGATTAGTGAACCACGGAAGAAGCCACCGTTGCGGTCGTCCCAAGTGCGGAACCCCGTAGGAATCACGTTGTCTGTCTCCTCCCCGAAGAGCTGCTCGTACACGAGGTCCATCGCGTTGGAGTCCTCGCCGAAGTGGACGAGGTCTGCTTCGCCAAGGCGAGCCGCGTGAATCTGAGTCATTTTCTCCGCGACGTCACGGACGAGGACTTCCTCGTCTATCTTGGCTTTCTCCAGTTGTTCCAGTCCGTCTCTGAACATTAGGTACAAGAGGCGGATCTTGCGAAGCCGACCGAGGTGAGTGGTCAGAGAGCGAGCCGAAGTTATGTCCCGCGCGGGCGTATCCGCCTCAACAAGAATCTCTTTGGTGGAGTCAGAGAGCCGAGGGTCTTCTACGAGAGTGCGAAACTTGGGAACGTTTCCGGTTGATCGGAAGTCCTTGCGAATGAGTTCGAGTGCTTCGATGCACTCATCTGAGTGGAAGAAGGTCTCGTCCAAAGAAGCAAGCAGGTGACCACTGACTTCTAGCTTCGGAGAACAGATGCTGCGGATGGCTGCTAGTTCCAGCCGCGTGTTGAAGAGTTTTGCCATGTTCGTTCGTTCAGAGGATCTCGACTTCGCGGGATACTGAGTCACCACCGTGGAAGTACATACGATCCAGACGGTAGTAGAGACTCAAGGTGAAGAAAGTGATTGGGTCTTCACCTGTGATGGATACGATCCGTGGGATATGATCCCACTTGTCCAGCAAGTTCGTCACCTTATCCAAAGTGAACTTCGGGGTGTTGGGGGTGAGACCAGTGAGGACCAACAACGCAGTGGTCTCCGGGATGTTCGGTTGTTGGAAGAGCTGATGTCCACGCAACCAGGTCACCTTGTTGGAGCCGTGAGTGGACTTCATGAACTCGTGGACCAGATAAGCGGTGACGTACAACGCGTGAGCATGATCGGACTGCGAGGCCACCCCGTAGACGATCGGCTGAGTCGGGTGGTTGAGAAATCCAAGCAGCGACTGATCCTGCTTTTCTCGACTGTACGTCTTCTCCTTCATGCGGGAATTGGATCCCCCAACCACGAAGGACTTTGGTTGGTAACGGACTTCACCGATCCTAAACGTGGACTCCGGCAAGGCGATGCCACGCTGTGCGAAGAGTTCTTCCTTGAAGACGAACTTCCGAGGTAACGCGATTTCAGACATGATCAGACATCCTTCCAGAACTCGGCATCGTTCTTCCCTTCGCTAGCGAACCAACGGGCGATCTCCCCGGCGTCGTCGCGAGAGATGATTGGGTTGAACTTTGGCACGAGGACATTGTAGTATTCGTTACGTCGACACTTACGCATGAAGTCGCAGTTGTCGAGGGTGAACGTGATGATTGGTTGAGGCTTACCCTCCAGAGGAGTAAGCACACGAGAGAACCGCTGCTCAGCCTTGGGAATGTTGGAGGTGATTCCTTGCTCGATGAGATGGGAGGCGCGTGGGATGTTCAACCCGACGGAGAGCATGCTGATGTTGCCAACGACGATCTTGGATTTGTACTGACGGAGGCGGTCCATCATCTTGACCCGCATTTCCTTTGGCATTCCACCAAAGAAAGGGACGGCGAATCCAGCACGTTCTACTTTCTCATTGATGGCACGAGTCCACTCCAGGATAGAACGCACTCTGGTCAGAGGGATCATGACCAGGTGACCACGCCGCACTGACTTCAGAGCGTAGTCGATAATCTTGTTCCGACGGACCTTGCTGCTCTCGAGCTTGGACTGCAGGGAAGTCAACGCGCCACGACCAAGCTTGTTGTTGATCTGGAAGTCCCCGGGAATCGGAAGCAACTGGATGTTAGGACGCAGACGTTCCACCTTGGCTTCGAAGATCACCGGACCTATCAGGTGATGAGCGATGTGGATTTCTATTTCTAGTTTCCGAGCCGGAGTTCCAGACAGACCGATGCACCACTTGGGGGACAGGGTAGACATCACACGGGAGGTGGCCAGAGCAGGAACCCCGTGGCACTCGTCGATGATGACGACTGGAAACAGACCACGGATCTTTGCCAAGGTGGCCTTGCCCTTGTCGGAGAAGAACTGAGAGAAGGTGCAAAGACAGATGTCGTATTTCTTGAAGTCAGCCAGATTGCGAGCGAATCCAACTTGAGTCTCGTCTGCGTCGGTGAACTTGTCCTGGGTATTGGAACCAACGAAGGTCTCCCGGAACTGAACCAACCACTCGCGTTGGTGAGCAAGGATCAAGGTCTTCTGACCGATCTTGCAAACGAGTCCAGCTCCAAACACGGTCTTACCCGAACGTGGTGGAGCCTTGATGATTCCTCGTCGCTTCTTGTACGCGACCTCGATGGCCTCAACCTGCCAGTCCCGCAGTGGGGTTTCTTCAAGCAGAGAGATGGGACGGGACATAGGTCGTTCACGATGAGTCGACTTGATACGGATGTCCTCGTGTGGGAACTTCTCCAGGAGCTTGTTCAGGTAGGATCGACGACCGCGAGGGATGGAGAAGTACTCTTTCTCTTTGTACACCACCTTCTTAGCTGTCTGACGCGCACCGACAAAGCCTTCGCAGTTATCGCAGTTCTCCGAGTGACGGTCTTCCAAGTACGGGCACTTAGCGCACTTCTTATCCTGGTAGATTCGGATCAGGTGGTCCTTCTGTGCGCGCTCCATCAGAGACTTTGGAATCTCTTGGATGGGGATGAGGTATCCTGCCTCGGAGAGAATCTCCAGACCGGTTGATTTGGTTGTTGCCATCTTCGTTCTATTCAGTGAATTTCATGGTCTGGCAGAACGATGAATATCGTCCTTTTCGTCATGGTTTTGGAGGGTCCAGGGTATGGGACTGAGACCCTCCAAAACCCCCTCTGGACGAGTGATATTGAGGGAGTTTTGAAGAGAGTTTCAAGGTATTGGCGGTCTAACCAAAAGGCGGAGTCACGTGTATCTGCATCAGCTTGTAAGCGACGACATCCCAGTCTTTTGGAGCTCGGTCCCCGTGTTCCCAACGACAGGTGTACTCGGTGTCACTGCTACACGTGAGGAACTCTTGACCACTGCGAATGCGGACCATCATGAGGAGAACATCGCTGTGGATAGGACACGGGCCGTTACCACTCCAGTCAGTCCATACGTTTGGTGCCGGTGGTGGAAACAGAACCTCGACGATTCGTTGAGACTGCCTCTTCCAATGTTTCTCCGCCGGGTCGGCGTAGTCAGAACAGATAACCGCGTAGACCTTCTGTACACGAGGATCTTCGAAAGGAATGGTGGGTTCCGACTGGATAGCGGGTTTGGATTCTTCTTTCACAGGGTATGCTCCCGACGGTCGAGTTGAATGGCCAGCAGGTCTTGAAGACGACGCAGGTTGAAAGATCCCTGATCGATGTCCTTGACAATCATGTCGATCTGACTACTCAGAGACTTGAGGTCTCCGAGGAAAGCGACTGGTCCTTCAAATACCACATCGAGGGTGGCTTCCCGATCTGCTTTAGTTGATCCGGAGATGTCCGCGATGTCGTCACGATACTGCGTCTTCACGTAGTTGCGAACCTTGGACAAGGAGATAGACAGGAGCTCTTCCGTTCGGTACGCCAGCAGCTTGATCTCCGTGAGTCGGGACCGCGCAGCCAGGTCTTCGATGTTGGCAGTGGAGAGGATCTTCGGGGATATCTTGGCTGCGTTGAGGTTGCGAGCTGAACGATTGGAATGGAGGTAGCGTATCTCAGCTTCCAACCGTTCCACGTTGAGTGCGGCCATGGCCGTCTTATAGACTGTGGCGAATCGTCGGCAGTTATCGTCTTCACCGAGTTCACGTTTGAATGACTTGACTGACATGGCTTACATCATGGTTAGGAAATCGTGGAGACGATCGGAAAGATGACAGGACGTTATGAGGGTCATCTTGTTCAAGCAGGACATAGCTGTCACCTGACCACCGTACTTGAAGGAAGTGTAGATTTCATCCTCACGTAGAGCCCTACGTCTAGAAGAGTTAGCCCATGAAGGATAGGTCAACAACAGAGAACTGCCCATCACTGTGGCTTGAAGTTCTGTGACAAAGCAAAGGCAAGAGTCGTCTGTTGACGACAGCACGTGGAACGGTTGGATGTCGGACTGAGCAGAAAGCACTTGGAATTCCAAAGTGGTGTTAGCTCGCAGAGGGTGGAGCGGCAACAAGAACGCTCCTTCGCTTTCATGGAACACGAATGAAGTCAGGTTGACCGCAGTCGTGTACGAGCGGGTGGTCGGGGAGGGATCAACGAGCGACATGAGTCGTAGTGATCAGACCAACAGCACCTGACACAGCGAACAGAACACCATCGGAGTAGTAAAGGTCAAGCTTCTCCCCCGCTTTCTGCGCCACGTTCTTCAGGAGACGAAGCTCCAAGGCGAACTCCTCGGACAGAGTGCCTTCAGCCTGAGTGGTGCGGAACTTGGCCTTAGCCGTGGAAGTGTCCACGCTCATGTAGAGCTTAGGGGACTGCCACGAGAACACCACCGGTGAATCGTCTGGTACAACACCCTTGCAGGACGCAAGGAACTCGTCGAGAACCAGCTTGTGGACGCTCAGATGACCTGCCTTCATATGGGACTTGGTGATCTCCTTAGACTTCGCATGGACTAGCTTGCCCGGAGGTTCTTTCGGAGACAACGGCGACACGAGGGTCATCAGAGTAAAGCCGTTGTTCTTGGCCAGGATACGATCCTCACCAATGACCACATGAGTGCCCGGGATGGCAGCTTTGTGCACCGAAGAGAAGGATGGGTATGGAACGTTGAAGTCCGCTGTGATACCGAAGCTGTTCTCGGAGGCGACGTAAGCCACCTGCTGGGAGGAGTAGACGGCCACGAAGACTATCTTCTCGTCCATGTGTACGTACAGACGGAAGTCGGCCTGAGCGTCGTGGATCTTTTCCATCCCAAGGACAGGGAGGAGTTCCTTGAAGAAGAGGTGGAGATCGTCGGTCATCACGAACTCTGCGACCGGTTCCGCGATGGACGGCGCGTCCGTTAGGACTTCTGGGGCCATGGACGTGGCCAGCTCCATGGTGGCCCGACTGGTCTTGACCACGAGCGTGGAGTCGTGAGCCTTGAGCGAGGCTGGTTGCTTCACGCTCTCCGTCGTGACCGCGGACATCAGAGCTTCTAGTGGAAGCTGGAAATCTTCCACCTCGTCGAGTCGCCCTTCGATCGGGAATGGGAACTTCGAGAAGAACTGGGAAGTGGGGCTGGCAGCGCTGATGGTCACCTTGCCGCGTAGTGCAAAGCGAACGATCGCCCCAGAGCCGATCATCTTGGATAGATCGGAGAGGAAGGACTTGATGGTTGGAGTCTTCATGGTGAGCCTATGGATTGAATAGACCGTTCACAGTTTCGGTCGCGCAAACGAAAAAGCCCCCTGGCCTTGTGGGCGAGGGGGCAAGGCCCACCTTCCGGGTGGGCTGGAGACAACTCTGGCAAGTTGATCGGTGGGATTGTTACTTGGCGACGTACAGTTCGAAGCCTCCCTCGTCGTCGCTGTAGACAACGGCGGCATTGAGGGTCTTGCCGAGCTTGGATCCGGCCAAATTGCAGGCCTTGACTAGCAAGTCCATCGTCTTGAGGCTGAGTGCACCTTCAGTCTCAGACGCCCCGATCGGGTTCAGCAGGAAGACGAGTGTCCCGTCGTCCTGAGTGTAGGTGCTGCCTTCTTCCAGACCGAGTTCATGGAACCGGTTGAGTTCACCCGTGATGACGTCTTCGGCTTCAGTGGTTGCCCGGACGCGTTGCTTTGCAGCGGCGATGAGTTGTTTGGTCATGATGTTCCTTGTGAGGACGCAGGGAAGAGGATCACCCTTCCCGGCTTTCATTAGAGAGCTGCCATCTCGTTGATTTCCTTGATCACCAGGTTCAGGTAATCAGGAGCGTAGGCGTACAGCTTCTTGTAGTAAGCCGTCGAGCCTTCCTTGTCGTATGCCGACGAGGCCACTTGGTTGCGGGATGCACCCTTGCTGTACAGCGAAGCCACTTCCTTGTTGTCCAAGGTGTGGACGGAGATGACTTCGTTGGAGCGGACGGTGATCTCCTTGTCGTAGGACGAGGTGACCAGTTTCATGGTGGAGCCATCCTGAGCAGAGGCCATGCAGAAGCCGAAGTCCACCGTTGGGTTGGCGGTGCCCAGCGAGTTCACGAAGGAGACGAATTCCGTCGGGCGGGCAGTAGCCGAAGCGATCGTGGCCATGCGAGTGGACGAACGAGTGGTGGCGCAGCTGGCTTGCAGCAGTTCACCCAGTTCATCTTCACCCTGACGCACCATGTAGGAGCCGGACACGCCGGGTTTCAGTTCCCAGGTGGACTGGTCGGTGTCGGACAGGTACATGTTCGAGGCCACGAGACGGAAGCCTTCGGTTGAAGGATCCTTGCCAGACAGCATGACGCAGGGGTTGACACGAGCGACGAAGCCGTGGGCCGTGGTCTTCTCGCGGTCCAACCAGCGGAAGGAGCCGGACAGAGGTTGCACGGCTTGCGGCAGGCGTTCCTGCAGCGCGGCGGTCAGTTCACGCGAGGACAGCGGGAACATGGAGGAGATGACCACTTGAGCGACACGGCTGTTGACCATGCGGTACTCGTTGATGGCGACGGGAGTCAGGCCTTTGAAGGCGGACTTGAGGTTGAATTGTTCCATGATGTGTTCCAGAAAGTTGAGAGGATGGGAGGGTCAGTCTTGCGAGTGCTCGCCGACGGATTCGTCGGACATGCCGTCACCGATGAGCTTGTAGAGGGCTTCCTCCAGTTGCTCTTTCGGAAGGCCGAGGGAATCAGCCAGCGCGTGGAACTGTATGTCGGTTGGGGCTTTGTTGATCCGGTAGAACGCGGTGAAAAGGTCCAGCAGGTTCTCTTCCGACGAGGTGTTGAACACCTGATCGTCGTCGCTGGCCACGACTTCCGTCGGCAGGAGGTCCTCGGTCACCGGAGGCAACGAGGTATCTGTGCTCGGGGCTTCGTCCGGGTCAACGTCTGTCGAGGCATCGGGGTCGAGTTCGTCGAGGAAGTTCTCCTCATCGTCTCCACGAAGCGACTCCCGGAACTCGTCCAGCAGTTCTTCACGGTGCTCGTCTTCATCCGAGCCCTCCTCGTCACTCTCAAGGAGCAGAAACATGGAATCGTCGTCGATGCTGTCGACCAGGTCATCAGCCGAATCGTCGACGGCCGGAGTCTCGATCAGTTCAGCGGCAGTCACCGGAGTGACAACGACTGGACCTCTCTTGACCACCGGGTCGGGGACGACCAGTGTTCCTGCTCGGATCGACGCTAGCTTGGCGGACAGTCCGCCTAGTGCAGTCTTGGGCATTTACGCCTCCTAGGTTGGTGGGAAGAAACATGCCTCGGTGGGCGAATTGGGGTAAAGACAACTATCTGTTCAGTAGTCTTCGAAACATGTGAGAGTGCCTCTTGGCGTGGCAAGTCGGACACAGGGAAATGATGTTGGACAGGACGTTACGCCCACCACGTGAAAGTGGGGTGATGTGGTGACGCTCGATACCGGGACCAACGTATGGGCAGTCACTGCACTTGTTGCCGTCCCGCTTGGCGGCCTGAGCGATCAGGTCCCACCAAGAGCCGTTAGCCGACGAAGTGCTGTAGGAGTCTCGCACGATGGTGGAGACTCCATTCTTGCGACGAACGAATGGACGGGCTCTCATCGCTTTGGGGTGATACCCTGCTTGCGCAGAATATCAAGTGCTTCTTTGTAGTTGCGATGCCTTGAGGCGCGGTCTCTCACGGACTGGTCTCTCGACTGCAAAGCTACTGCCACTCCTTCCGGCGGCAGGTTAGGGTTCGTACAGGCAGCGAAAGCAATGTCTTCCATCTTTATGAAAAGATTCAGCACCTCAGGAGTGGCATCCTCTCGAGACGCTACCCTTGTTTGGGCTAGCCAGTTTTCGCCTTGGGCTATCTCAAGCATCATCTCCGGAGTGAGTTCTGGGCGTCCAGCCATCTGCTGCGTCACAGTGAAGTGGGACCTCGGTAGGGAAGAAAGCAGTTCCCAAGGCAACTCACGCGTAGCCAGGTACCGGACAAAGTCGAAACTTTTCTCACCCAGGTCGGCTCGCTGGCACAAGGTAGCAATGAACGATTCAGGAGTGCGGGGGTTCTTGGCTAGTGACTCGTCAAGGGAAAGCCGGTTTTCGGCCATACCTCGTTCCAGGATTTCTACTGGAGTACGTGGGTTGAGGAGCACGGCCGCGCGCCATTCCTCCTCGGAGTACCCAGAATCCGCAGACCCACCCCGAAGATGGGACTCGTATGCAATCTTGAGCTCATCCGGGGACCTGATGCGGTCCACCTCGTCGGGCGATTGAACGTCCTCGTATCGGAGTAGATGGAAGAAGTCATATTCCGCTTGATCGAGGTACATGCCTCGCGGAGCTGAATACTTTCCTCGGGGAGAATCCGCGCTTGCCCAATAGCAAAACTTCTCCACCACCTTCCGGAATGAGCCTGGAGCTCCACCGTACTCCTCATCATCAGGGACAAGGACTACTTCACCTTGCTTGTTGAAGTAAGGTCTAACAAGGATTCGGGCGAGCGGCGTATTGATGTTCTTGTCGGTTGCCTTGACGAGGTAGGCAGCAAGGAGACCGTATCGGATGGAACTACGTAGGGACTGTGCCTCCTCGCCGCCCTTCAGATTGGTGCAGGACGTCCACCCACGGTCGAACGAGATGCCGAGTATGTCATACGGATGACGGGAGATCACGGTGAGCATTTCGCCTTCGCGGAGGTTGCGGGCGGAGCGGCGGGCTGGGTCATTGTCGAACAGCTTCTTCAACTCGGGCTGGTCGGACAAGATCTTACCTATCTTTGTGGTCCGCTTGCCGTCAGGCATGATGACGGTTCCGAGTAAGTAGTTGTCCAGAACATACTTGTTCTCGGCGAGGTACTCAAGAACCTTAGCGTTCGGTTTCTGAGTGGTATCCATCAGCTGGGCCGGTGAGGATCCCACTGGTAAGTAGACGCGCTGCTTGATCTTGCGGTCAGGTCCAGCCCCGTACTTGGAGAAGATCTCGTCGTACAAATGAGGGTTGTCCAGCGCAATGCCACGCATAGAACGACGGTACAGTGAGAGAGGTATTGCCCCTTCCACCCTTTGTCTGGCCTTGTCAAGCAGAAGGGGCTGAAGGGGAGTTGCGGACACCCTCTCGGTTGCAGCCTGGATTCGTTGAGGGTAGTTCATTTATTCCTCTTAACGATTAACGGAGTTTACCAAGGCCGCTCCATGTGCGACCGAACTGAGAGGCGGGGGAGATGGCTATACCAACGAACGCGGAGTTACCACGAACGACATTCACATTCCCGTCGCCGCCAGTGATTCCTTTGTTCTGCAAGTTCTGCTTGAACGTACGGACGTTGGATTCCAGACGGGACAGGGTGTCTTGAGCCAGCTGGTTGTAATACTGAGTGCGGTCCACGGTGAGCTGGATCGCTTGGCCTTGAAAGTCGAATGCCTTCTCGCCTTCAGCCAGAGCTTGAGCTTGAAGCATCGCGACCTCGGAGTAACCGAGCCAGAAGTCCCGGATACCACCAGTGGCGTCGGTCATGTCAAAGGATGTCCATAGACCACCGGCACCGTTGAACATGTCCATACCTCGACGCAAGAATCCGATGAGTGTCTGAGTGTCAAACACCATGTCAGCGAAGTTGAAGAGGGTCGCCCGGGCACGGTTGACCATGGCCCGGACGTCCTCAACAGAGTTCATGATGGAAGGATTCAGCACGAACAAGCGAGCCGTCTCCCGGTAGTTCGTACCAGGAGTAGCAGCATGAAAGTACTTCCAACTCACCACATACGGCGTGACAGCAGGAACGAGGGACGAGGTTTGGATGTTGACTTGGTAATACCAGCCAGAGTCCACCCTCTTTGGGGATTGAGCAGCAACTGGACCGGCCAGACGCTGGTTGCCAACAGGAGAGAACAGGTCGATAGCCACGTTCTCGTAGAGTTCCGGAAGAGAGATGGCCATGGAGGCAATGTCACCGTGAAGCTCGACAGCATCCTGGACACCTGTAGGCGCGGTGGTGAGACCAAGCACTGCGAGGTGCTCGTAGGAATAGGTCTCGGGACGACCCGCCGCGCATAGAGTCCACCGCAATGTGTACTTGCGATCGAACGGAGATGGTTGTGCGCTTGAAGGCACATGGACGATCGCGGTCCCGATCAACGTCGTTGCGAATTGATTGCGCGAGACGTTGATGTCATAGCAGTTGCCGGCGGAGACCACTGCACCGTCTGGGGAAACAAGCTCCCAGATGATGTAGGCACCGGTCGGTTGATCAGTGGCCGGAAGGATGAAGCTGACGCTTCCTGTAGCAGCATCGCCGGACCGCACTTCTCCAATGAGAGCGGGAACCGTGTGAGCGGCTTCCGATGCAAACGGGACGTTCAGGTTGGTCTGGACGAGCACCGCCAGGACCACATCCTTGACGGAGCCGCTGCTCAAGGTGAGCTGGAGCTTGACTCCGTACGAAACAGCTTCGTGACCACCTACCAAGTGCAGTGAAGCAGTGGTAACGGTGACGGAAGCAATGGTGGTGACCAACGCAGGGCTGGTCACCGGGGAAGTGGCGAGCACCACAGCAGACGCGATCGTTGCTCCGACAGGAAGCAGCGAGGTGAGGTCTAGTGTGGAGTCCAAGTCCTGAGTGGGAGACTTAACAAGGACAAGGGACATTGGTTATCCTCCAGTGAGGCGTTTGCGTAGCGCGTAGAAAAGCTCGTTGCGGTGGGCCAATCCGTTGCGACCACCGTTGATGCGTTCGCAGAGTTCAGTCAGGTTCTCAGTCTCAGCCAACTTGTCGCACCCGCGAGTACGCCAGAACCAAGCAGCAGCGATTGCACCGACGTCAGGTCGAGAGACAAGGTCTGGGTTGGAGACGACGTCTATACCTGTGTCTTTGGAGAAGGCCTGATAGTTGTCAAGGAACGTAAGCTGGATTGGCCCGCGTCCGCGGTATCTCCATCCATCATCAGCCGGGAACGGTCTGTTGCCGTGACGATTTCCGTATGCAAGATTGGCGATGGCCCGTTGGTCAGCTGGATGCTGGCTGGTGCGACCGTAGCGCTGAGCTTGGGACTCAGTGAAGCGACGGGGCCATTGAGCCCGCAGAGCGCCAGCGGAGTAGTTCAAGTTCTCGTTGAACGTCGTGAGCATCATCGACTCATGGAGGATGTTGGCCAGATACCCAGAGGTGTTGTTCGGGGACTGGATGCTCGCCCACTTCATGCTCTCGTTAAGTGGGTCAGCCCACACAGCGGCGGACTTTGAGGAGACCCCTATACGGAGAAGAAGATCCTCAACCCCGCTTGGTGGGGCCGAGGCGTTCGTCGATTGGAAGAGGACACGAAGGGTGTTCTTACCAACCCACCCGTCAGGCTTCAGCCCGTTGTTGAGCTGAAAGTCCTTCACTGCGCTGGTGGTACCTTCGCCGAACTCCCCGTCTTCACGGAGAGTGTATCCTAAGGTATTGAGGACTTGCTGCAAGCGCAGCACGTGGGGGCCGGTATCGCCAGGAGCAGTGAGTGAAGGGAATCCGTTCATGTGTCTTCCTACTCTCTGGGTTCCGAGAGGTCTTCCTTTACAGGAGTAGTCATCGGTGTGAACTTCGGAATTGGGTCGAGACGGGTCTGTTGAGAACCGTACTCGTCGTCGTAGGTTGTCTGCGGAGCGTCAAGTCGTGAGGCCTGACGAGAGTATCGCATTGGAGGGGCGTCGCTACGATAGTCTGAGTAGGATTCTTCCTCCTCGTAGCGATTGTACCGACCTGAAGAGGACGGTCGTTTGTGGGACCAGGCCTCAACCCCCTTCTCCAACGTCTTGGAGCCAGCCCACGTCATGATGTAGGCTCCGAACATATAGAGAAGAGTCTCGTCGTCCACACCCTTGTTGGTCGTGAAGTAGACCATTATGAAGGTGCTGACGGCGAGAGCAACGAACACAGCCAGGCGGGAACTGCTTGCCTTTCCCCGCTCATCGAGGAGCATGTCGACCGGATCGAAGCGTACGGATCGACTCGCGCTGAAGAGGACCCACACGGCCAAGCCCAAAAGGGAGCTCAGTAGCAAGTTGGGGATGGTGAGTAAGGAAAGGTAAGCCATGTTCAGTACCGACTTGAGCAGACGGAGTTGCCAGAGGAGACTTCCCTCACGCGTTCTTCCTCAGCTTCTTCGCGATCGCGTCGGCGACGCTCACGAACGTTCTTCGGATACGTGAAGGTGGCGTAGTTGAATATTTGAACCGCCATCCAGACAAACGAGAGGAGGGCGGCCCCGAGGCTCACCCACCCGGCTATAGATGCGATTCCGATTCCGGCAGCGAAAGCGCTGATGAGAGTGGCGATCTTGGAAGCAAGGAACTCTTGAATGCTCTGGAGTAGGGTCCCAGTGGTCATGGTGTCAACGAAAGAGTTTGGCATCGTCAGCCAGGACTTACTGGATGACCACCGGAGATACCACCATCGGGGTGACGATCTCTGGACGAACCACTTCAGGACGAACGATTTCGACCACGGGATCTTTCGCGGCTGCAGTGAACCCAGCCTTCATGACGTCAGCCACTTGTTTCAGGCCGAAGATCTTGACAGTGGCGTCCAGACCTTGGGTGACCAGGGATTCTTGGATCTCTTCCGGGGATTTGGCCACACGGATTTGAGCCGGCTGGGCCGACAAAGTCTGCTGAGCGTTGGTGCTCGCAGTGAGGACCGCGCACACGGCGATGGCGCTGGCGTCCTTGGCGAATCCGGCGGCGTTGAAGCAGCTGTTCAACGTATTTTGCTGGTTGTGCATGAGGCCGGAGAACTCGCGGTAGTTGACCACGTTTCCAGCGACTCCTTGTTTGTAGGAACTGTTGTTGCCTGGGGTACTGCAAGCAGCCAGAAGGGCAACCATCGAAAAGAGGGGGAGGAGGCGAAGTGATTTCATGGTCAGTCCTATTACTTTGAGTCGGTTGCTGGGGTGGGATCGGCGAGTGCTTCGTCAGCCCAATCGCGCTGTCGAGCAGGCGGCTGGTACGCTGGAGTAGGGGTGAACTGGGCTTCTACCTTGGAGGGAGGTGGAGCCGATGGGAACTTGCGGGGAGACGTCGAAGGAGATGCCGCCGGGGACGTGGTTTCCGGTTTGTACCAGGTGGCAGGCAAGTTCGGTGAGAGCTTCGGCAGAGGACGCTCATCGAGGACAGACTCGATGACCGGTTCCGCTTGAGCGACCACTTTTCCCACTTCTGAAGGGGCAGGTGCCGCCGCAGACTGTATAGGAGTAGAGGGGATCAGGATCAATATGAATAGCACGAGGCCAACACCGCACGCTCCCCCGGTGACGAAAGGACGCACCCAGGCCGGAGTGACGTCAGGCAGATCCTTCGGTTGCTGCTTCTTGGTCTCCAACGGCTTGGGAGCGTCGGGCTGCTGAGTGGCAACAGATTGCTTCAATGTGCTCATGGTAGTTCTTTCTTAGCCGAGGTTGAGGATTCGAGTGATCTTGACGAGAGACTCGTCGTCCACTCCGAACCGAAGCTTGAGGAACTCAAGGTCCGTCGGTTGGATTGGAGGGGCTTCCTTGGAGGGGACGAACTTGAACAACACACGAGGACGCTTTCCTCGCTCGACCGACATGCGCAGACGCGCATTGGAACGACGCTGAACTGCGTTCAGTTCCTTGTAGAGCTGGGAAGCAACATCTCCGACTTTGTCCTCTGCCGTAGACTTGAGGTTGAACGTGATGGAGTGCTCGTCGATGTCCAGGCTGTTGATCATCGCCTTGTAGGAGAACAGGTCCTTGACAATGGACTTCGGGTTGAGCAAGACATCCAGAGGGAGGCTGCCGAGAGTGTTGTCAAAGGAGTCGAGTTCCAGAAGCGTGGAGTACGCAGCCAGGGCACTCTTGATATCCTTGACCTTCTTCATCAGCAGGTCCTCAGAGGGAGGAGTGAAGTGATGTTGAAGACCAACGTAGAAGCCCGGATTTGGTCCGAGACGCTGGGTCATCGTGAGGAAGAGCTCAGGGAACATCTTCCCGTTCTCATCCTCAACACCAACGAGCTGAAGATAGTAGGTGAAACAGAGGTCACCTTCGACTTCGAACACGTAGTGATAGAGGACTCCCTTCTTGTACATGAGGGACTTCTCGACTGAGGAGCGGACCCCTTTGCTCAGGAGTTCCAGCTTGCGAGGCATGTGTTCCGTGGCCACATCACGCAGGAAGGAGAATGCCTCGTTGATGCCCTTGAGCACCTCACGCTTCAGCTTCTCGATTTCCTTCAGAGCTTTCTCTGGAAGGTCCTTGGCGAAGTTGACACGGAGCGAAGCTTCCATCGACTCCAGTTCAGTCTTCGTGTGGAAGAGCTCGCGCAGCACGTTGTACTTGGTACGCAGAGCGTTCATGTTCTTGATGTTCACTTTCTCCGATTCGCCGTCGCGCACACGAGGTGAGTTCTTGACGTCGTCGGACCGGATTTCCAGGAGCAGTCCGGCAGTGACCATCTGGTCTTGGGTGACGCGGTGCAGTTGGAGAACTTCAGCCACCTTCTGACTGAGTTTCTTCAGACCACGCATCACGTCGTCGAGGGTGGGAGTAGACATTGTTTGAGCCTTTATCTCGGGCGGAGAAGTTCGGGGTGACGTGACATGAAATGATCATATTCGTCACGATGTTCTGCATCACAGAACCTTGGATTGGCGGACGTAGGGTCTATGGTGGTGAAACACCACAGACATTTACCCGTCGGTCTCAAAGTGGGTTGGATCTCCGCGTTACGGCGGGCTAGAGCCAGGGACTCCTCACGATGGCGTTCTTCAACTTCGGTCGCAACGTCATTGATGTTCACTTTTGTCTCTCCGAGGGACGGTAAGCTGGGTGCTTTCACGGAACCGCTGTTTGCGCCTCTCAAGAGGCAATGGTGACGAGGACTTTGGCAGAGGATCCGCACGCATATCGTGCAGGGTCTGGAGAGCCTTGAAGAAGTCCACTCCGTCTTTCGTCGAAGCTTTCTTCTTGGCGTAGTTCCAACGACCACGAATGATCTGTATTGGAAGATGGTAGTTCTGCGAAAGACGTTGGAGTAGACTGTTGTCAGCCATGGTCGCTGGTCAAAGAGATCCAACCGTGACGACACCCATGTCTGGGGCGAAGACCACAAAGTACTCACGGACTTCGAAGTGCATGGCGTCAGCCGATTCTTTGACGAACTTGAAGCCAGCATCTACCAGCGTGGATTTGACTTCGTCGTTCTCCATGTCAAGGTCGTCCCACTCGTAGACGCCGAGGGACACCCAGTTCTTCTTGACGAGATCATACTTCAAGTCCGGGAACAGATCGAACACGGTCTTGAGCACATGCTCAGGTGTGTTGAACGGAGGAAGGTCTGCAGCTTGGACGCGAGACTTAGCCGCCTGGAGGAGTCGTTTGGTCATGGAAGTTTCCTTGATGGAAGAAGTGTCACTCCGACGGAGACTGTAACGCTGTCCGTCGCGAAGTAGTTGACGGTCTTTAGATGCTTCGTCGCCAGCGTTCTTGAGGCTGACGTATTCTTCAATCAGCTGGCGCACCGTCAGGTGGTTGATGCGGTTGATTGGTAGGGAGCTCGAATACCAAGTGTGGGCCTCTCCTTCGGTGAAGTACACGTAGCCACGCCCTTGGACAATCCGTTCCTCAACCCCCATGCGTCGGAGGACTTTGTTCACCTTGGCCGCTGTACCTGGAAGGTCCGCGTCAGGGATATCTGTGGGGACCGTGATCGGCATTTCAGTCTGCGTCCGCGATCACCGTAAGCGCGAATCCACCTTCCTCACCGATCATCAGTTCGAAGGAAGCGCCCGACACCTTGGAATCCGTCTCTTTCACCCAAGCGGCCAGACCAGCAATACCTTTGGCGTCGAGTACCTTGGTGCCATATTCCATGGTGGAGTTGGCTTTGCCTTTGAAGTGGATGTCCACACCGGAGGAACCAGTCTCCGGTTCGTTGTAGGCATCGGTACCGAGACTGGTCACTTCAACGAAGTCACCGGCGGCCAGCTTACGAACCTGATCTTGCAGATCCTTGTTGTTGATGTCGCCGAGATCATCGAGAGGAAGAGCACCGGCGTTGACGCGGGCTTTGGCAGCGGCGATAAGTCGTTTGGTCATGTGAGGCTTTCTCAATAAGTTTTAACAAAAACGGACGATTCCGTCGTATCCGAAATCAACGCCCGCATATTCTGGAGATCCAGGATCGATTACCTGGTACGCGGCCGCATTCACCTCAAGGGACGAGGCAGAAGAAGAAGAAGAAGAAGAAGAAGAAGAAGAAGAAGAAGAAGAAGAAGAAGAAGAAGAAGAAGAAGAAGAAGAAGAAGAAGAAGAAGAAGAAGAAGAAGAAGAAGAAGAAGAAGAAGAAGAAGAAGAAGAAGAA
>OBNE01033893.1_pt1 | contig 32402 bp, 34 predicted proteins | sample 1670241 | NCBI WGS metagenome assembly OBNE01 (sample SAMEA104232318, study PRJEB22302) | groundwater metagenome | biome: forest; feature: aquifer; material: groundwater | place: USA | collected 2011-08-07 | depth 6.7 m
CAAGTACAACACCTTGTGCGATTCGTTGAACGCTTTCTCCCGTCTCAACCCTGGCCAAGTGCCTATCTCATCAACGGACTATCTGGATCGTGAGACGGTCACCCGTCTTTCCTACTGGTCCAACATCAATCTGGACGCTCAGTACACGTTCGTTGACGAGGTCACCATGCGTGCGTTCTTCAATGCTGGTGGTTGGGTAGGGTTCCGTCTCAACGTGGTCCCCGACAACTACACTCAGGCAGTTCAGGCTCAAGCTCTGTCAGCTCTTGGGACGATCCGAATGAACGCCGCCATCTCTGAAAGCATCGGATCGCTCAAGGTGCGCTGGGAGGATGGAGACGGTGCCTTGACAGATGTAGGCAACTGTGGGTTCCTTGGTCTCAACGCGAGCTGGAAGACTATCTGGTCGTACTCGTTTGTCTCCGCGACAGGTGTCGGAGCTATCTCCGACGAAGGAGTAGTCACCTATCGGCTGCGTGGTAAACGTGTTGGCCCCATTTTAACTATGCGCTTTGAAGTCGTCGACTCTGGACGTCCTGAGTTCATCGAGGATACCAAAGGTGGTTCACCCTCTATCAGTGGTACTCTGGTCACGTCCCGTCCTTCTTCAGGGCTCCTCTCTGACAACCCGCTGGTTCATCCAGACTACGAGGTGGCCGACACCTCCGACTGGGTCTTCTCCGGTGGTCCGATCTAATAACCCAACTACTGCCAACCAATGTTTTCCAAACAAGCTCAGATCGCATTTTTGGAATCCCTCTACGCTGTGTACTTCAACAGCGCAGGGGAATTCGAATCCAAGAAAGCGGACATTCAGTCCGCTGTCACCAACGCCGAGTCTCTGCAGATTTGGCGCAGCTTCGACTCCGGCGAGAACGTTAAAGACCTCTTAGCCGGAGTGCGCAAGGGACAGAACATCGAGATGAAACCACTTGGGGTTCACCTCAAGAAAATGGTTACGGAAGACCCGTCGGTCTTTGGTCAGTCCGCCCTCGGGGCTGTTCTCAAGTTCGCCCTCTACTTCCGCACTGGAAGCGAGGGTGCCGCCAACTCTATCCGGAAGCTGTCCGGCTCCACGGTGTTCTCTTCGTGGGTTCGTGGGGGTTTCGCCGAGAAGTCCATCGACCAATCCGCTGTTTCCTCGCAGATCAAGTCCTTCGTGAAGTCGGTCACTGGCAAACCTGCCCTCGGCCTGACGAAAGAACAGGCGGAAGAACTGCGCGCGGAAGACCGTCCGAAGTACCGGGAGTACTTGGTGCTGCGAAAGGCGTTCGCTGACTCTTGGAAGAACGAAGCAGCCAACTTCATTCGGGGCTCCGGAAAGACGCAGGTCCCCATGAAGGACTTGCTGTCTCACCTCGACAAACAGAAACTCGACTACTCGATCGTCCCAGGCTTCACCGGATCAGTCGGCATCGGTCCCGGCGGGGAACTGGAGTGGTTCTCCCGTGAAGGCAAGCGCATCGTAGGAGTGCCCTCTCCAACCTTCTTCTCCAAGGTGGAGATGAACGAGAGCCGGGAACCAGGCGAGTATGTGTTCACTGCTACCCCTGCTGCTGGAGGAGCCAAGGCCAAGTACTTCTATCTGGCGGAAGACCTTCGCACACGCAAGGACGAGAAGTTCCAGATGATTCGGGACGTGGCTCCACTGATCAAGCACGTCCGCACCGTTTGGTTGGAGGGCATCCGTCACTTCGACCTGGATGACGACAAGACGGTGGCCGCGTTGTTGCTGGAACTCTCGTACGAGTTTGCTTCCCGTATCGGCACGGAAGGCAACTCTACGAAAGGTCAGTCCACCTACGGTCTGTCTACGTCGTTGGTTCGTCACCTGAAGATGTTGCCGAACGGATTCACCTTGACCTATCAGGGTAAAGACAACGTGAAGACCTCGCACAAGTACACCGTGAGGGACGCGACGAGCAAGATGGTGTTTGAAGCCATGAAGGATCTGGTCGAAGGCAAAGCTCCGACTGATCCGATCTTCACCGTCGGAAGTGAGAAGCCGAAGCCCATTCGTCCAGCACTCGTTACCAGCGTGTTCCGCCGTCTGGTTGGTCACAACAAGATCAGCGTCCACAAGATGCGGACTCTTCGCGGGACTGTGCTGTTCTCGGAACTGGCCGAAGCTTACCTCTCCAAGAATGCGGGCAAGACGCTGAGTCCGAGCAGGGTGGAGTCTGACCTGAAGGACATGGCCGCCAAAGTGGGTCTGATCCTGAACCACGTTCGCACCAGTGCTGACGGTGAGCCAAAGGTGACTGGGGAAACTGCGTTGAATGCGTACATCGATCCAGGTGTTCAGGCCCGCATCTTCGAAGGTCTGGGTCTCCAGCTTCCAAAGTCCTTGCTGAAACGCATGGGCAAGCACCGCTTGGACTCCTCCACGTTGTTCGTGATCGCGGCGGACGAAGAAGTCACGGACGAAGAGTTGGATCAGATGGAAGAAGACCTCGGCGACAGCGACCCTTCCGGTGAAGACGAAGTACTTCCAGCCGACGACGAAGAGGTAGAGCCTTCAGAAGAGGTGGAGCCAGAGGAGTCTGACCAAGAAAAGGAAGTCCTGCCTGCTGACGAGCCCTCGGGAGAGGATTCTCCGAAGGAAAAGAAGGAAGAGCCCAAGGAAGAAGAAGAAGAAGAGAAGAAGGAGAAAGAGCCATCGCAGGATGAGGGCAAAGAGACGATGGACGAATCGCGTCTCGCTGCTCAAGACTCCGCCGAAGATGACTCTGCTCTACTGTCCCGCATCCTCCAGGATCCTGGGGTCGGTGAGAACACCTGACTCAAGGTCGCGGCTTCCGCCCTCAAAAACTCCCCATAAAACTCATGGTATTTCATCAGTTTAAAGGGGGTTTTGGAGGGTCTCAGTCCCATACCCTAGAGCCCGTAAACTCAGGCTAATTCAGTCAAAAATCGCTGATTTCTAGAAACGAAAAAGCCCCCATCTTCTTGCGAGGATGGGGGCTTTTCTTTTGTCTGGGAATGATCAGACGATGACGATGTCCAGCGCGAACTCGTGAGTAGCATCCTTCGCATGGATTTCCATCGGTATTGAGTAGGTCCCAGCGACTGGCGCGTTGACCCGGTACATACGGAGGATTGGAGTGGCCTCCGCCTGTGATAGGGCAACCATAGATTGGCTCATGTCCGCCGAGATGAACGCAGTCTGAATGAACGCAGGCATAGCAGCTGGGTCCGGAAACGTGAGTCTCACGGGAGGGAATCCCGTTGGCGCGAACTGAGTCCAGTCCAGATCGATGAAAGCGCACTCAGAGGAAGAAAGCATTGGCACCTCGATCGTCCAGTGTGGTGTCGTGGCAGTGACGCTCTCCTCCGGCAACTCGGGCACCATGGTGGCACCGCGGACGAACAACCACAACCAGTAGTCCGGGAAGACTGGACCACCCCAATGGAGGACGTCCCTCTCCGCGTGGAACTGAGGGAAGTAGAAATCCGGATTGCGCTGGAAGTAGACCGGGAACTTGTTCTGCCTGTAATCCGATTGAGTGATCGGCACGTAGGCCATCATCCGCTTGTCTTTGTAGACAGTGTTGCGTTCCATCCAACGGAGAGGCATGGTGTGGCCTCCAAGGATGACCGTGTCCTCCGTACCGCACCAACCGATCGGAAGGTAGAGTGGGATGGAACCAACGACCTGCAGAGTCGTGTCGATGATGACTGGAAGGTGGGATTGAATCTTGAACATCGTTCTCTTTCAGGGAGTGTAGGTGCCTGGTTCAAACAGGACGACGGCCAGACGTTCCCCGCAAGGATCGTTGCTCAGTACGCACTGACATCCCGAGAATGAAGAGGCAGCCCGGCTCTCAACTGTGGCCGGTTCAATGAGAGAGGTCCAAGACGTGGCCGCGTCCACTTTGGAGATGGCCATCAAGTGCGACGAGGCAACCGAGTACTGCAGAACCTGAGTAGGTTCAGCCTTGGTGCCGCTGATCGCGACCGTGTCCACAAGATGGTCCCACAGATGCACGACCTTGACGAACCACATACGGCCCCGATCCATGCGAGCCCGTGTGAGGAAGTAGTCAGCTCTCACCCACTGAGGACCTTCCACCGAAGCTGCACCAAGCTGGGCATAAATCAGACGATCTGGCGGGACAAAGAACTGCTGTCCGTGGAACATCGTGAACACGAGGTCCGTCGGTCCGGGTCTGACCACGGTCTCCAATGGTAGCGTGTATACCTGGTCGGACCCTGCTGGGTAGTTGATTGTTTCTTGCATGCTAATCCTTGAAAGCGATTCTCTCCAGGAGATCGTCGGACACGTTGCTCTTTCGCAAGCAATATCCAACTTCAAACCTATCTACCTTGAACTGACTGCAAGCCCGATCGATATCCATCCCGGAGCGGATGGCGATCCCGGCTTGGTTGTACTTCTTGGCCACGTCCCCGAGTAACACTGCGTCGAGTGAACTTATAGGGGTGCGTGGTGCGCGTTTCTTTTCCCCTGAGAGGAACTTGTATACAGTCAGAGCCACTGACGCACGATCCGTCTTGTCACGGATTCTGTACAGCATCTGACTCACCTTGTTGAGCACTGAGTCACGTTGGTATCTGGCCAGCGCTTCCACGTGATGGGGCACCTCTTCGAAGGATATTTCCGTGGCAGTCTGGTCCTTGGTGAATTCCAAGTGAGAAGAGATCAGCGAGTGCACAGAGCCTTCGTACACCGCGAGGTTCTTGAACCTGTGGGAGGAGCACCCGAATATGACCAGGTATTCCAGGACACGATTGGACTCAAGCTTCTGCATAGCGCCCGATCTGCGGAACACATCTATGTCCTCAACATACACGATGCGCAGAGGTCCCAGGTACACTCGGTGCCATCCAATAAAATCGAAGGAGATAGATTCACCCTTCGGCTTGAAGAACGCACACGGTGTTCCGTACAGAGACGCGGCGTTGTGAACATCGAACCACGAAGCGTCAGGTGCTACCGCGACGTTTAGTATGGACATCGACGATCCCTTTCTCTATTGTTGATACGTTCCCGTTCTTGACGACGGTGAACACGTTGGGTGACAGATGCGCGTAGTCGTGTGGCTGCAGAGGGGTGATGACGATCAGGTGAGGGATCACCTTGTTCAGCACTGGGAGAAAGCGGACGAAGGCCTCCTTGTTGTCCTGCCCCATCGTTGCGGTCGGCTCATCCAGCACGAGGATGTTCGGTCGCTGCTTCGGGGGTACGAACGTAAGCAGCGCTACCACTAGCACCAAGGAGAACAAGCGCTTCTCCGCCCCGGACAGTCGACGGACGTCCGATACGGATGGGACCTTCTTGCCGTAGTCGCGGTGGACGAGGATGGAGAAGTTGGACTCCAGTTCGAAGCTGAAGGAGAAGTCTTCGGTGAACACGTACTTCGCGTACTTGTTGACCTGCTCCGAAAGCATAGCGCAGGCCATACTGATCATCTCCTTCTCGGCACCTTTTCTGGAGAACGCTTGAACGAGGATATCCACGTACTTCTTCGTCTGGACCACTTGCTTCAGTGTGTCCAGTTCTGCCTGCATTTCGTCCCTCAGTTGGAGGTCTTTCTCCAAGGAGCTCAGCACCACCTGCTTGAGGTTCAGCTCGTCGTTCAGCTTGACGAACTGGTCCTGCAAGTCTGAGGACTTGGCAAGCACACGAATCTCCTTCGGATATTCAGCCATCTTCTCCTTCAGGCTAAGGTACTCGGAGTAGGAATCCAGGCTTTCCAGCTGCCCATTCACCTTTGTCAAAGTGGTTTCAATCTTCTTGAGGGTCGTGTTCGGTTTGGGTGGGCAAGAATCGGCCCTGCGCTTGAGCCTATCCAGCTTCTTCCGGAGGCTCAGCAATTCGGTGAGTGATTCTACCCCGAGCTCTAAGGTCTTCATCTTCTTGCCAGAAGGCAGGATCGCAGAAGACAGTCCCTCCAGATCCGACTTTGCCGTGGCCAGTGATTCCTTTGACTCCGCTAAGTCCGCCTTCAACTGCTTGAGGGTTTTTGTCAGGTGTTTGTCTTCGTAGTCACCACCGCACACTGGACATGTGCCTTGCTTGTCCGTGGCTCGACGGATAGCCTCCCGGAACTCGGAGATGGCCGAGGAGTACTCTTCCACCTGATTGGTGAGCTTCGTCTTCTTGGCCTCGGCTTCATGAATAGCGGTCTGATAGCCATCCATCAATTCCTGCAGAGAGGTCAGCTCTTTCTCGGGATCCTCCATCGATGCATACTCATGCTCCTCCGCTGCCTTTGCTGCGGCCTTCAACTCCGTGTCCAGTTCGGAGTTGGTCTCCATCCAGTTGGCGTAGTCCTGAGTTTCCTCCTCCATCATACGGAGGGCTTTGCGTCGAGCCTTGACTTGAACCGTCGCGTTCTCGACGGACTCCCACTCTTTTACCAATTCGGGTGCATCCCCGAAGTCCGTCTTCTTCATATCGGTCAGACGAGCAAGGACGGCGGAAGCTGCGGTGACCAGGCTAAGCTGCTCAGAGAAGCTGTCGCGTTTCTTCTTGAGATCCTTCACTTCGGCTTGCAGTGCCTCCGGATCTGACAGATCGGCAAATCGCTCAAGCTCAATCTCTAGGTCAGACGCGCGCTTTGCGTCAGTGGCAATGCGAGCAGCTTCCTGGTCTACCCACTTGCGCAGGACGCCTAGGTACTCGATCTGGTTGAAGAACTCCCTGAAGAACGCCTTGCGACTGCCGGTGGTACCAGAGATCAGTGGGTGAACTCCGTTGGCCAGATCGAGGTACAGGAACGAACTCACTTCCTGTTCGCCGTATGGAACGACCCTGCGCATGAACTCCTTGGCAGGTTCCAAATCCATCTTGAGTTCTTTGCCGTTCTCCATGACAGTGATAACTTCGCGCGGGCTGAACGAGCGCTTGAACTCGTATTCATCCTTGCCCACCTTCACACCGTAGGCCACACTCCCTTTGCGAACCCGGTCTTGACGGACGGTCTCACCCGCAAGGAACTCTGCTAGCTCACTGAAGAAGTAGGACTTGCCCACACCGTTGGGTGACTTGGTCTTGGCATTCAACCCTAGGATGAGGCTGATTCCCTTCATGCTGAGGTCGAACCGTTGATCCTTGAATTGCGGCCGGTCCTTCAGTTCAAGATACTGGAAGTTGATCATGGTACTTCTTGGAATGTTTCTGCAGCCACTGATGGATCTTGTCCGTCAATGTCTCGTTGTCCAGAGTGCAGGTCCCAGGATGGAACGCTGGAGTGGGGTGCGCGTTGCTGAGAGGCATGGTCATCGCCTGAACGAGAAGCTTCCGCAGATCATCCATACCTGACTTGGATGCTTCCTGGTTCTCGTCCCTATCCGTGCAGATCCAGGCTTCGAACAGATTCCGGAACTGAGACTCACCGCACACACCTTTGAAGTGGAACAGCAAACGCAGTATGTTCAAGTTGAAGTGATGGCCCACCACCAGCACCGGTGTGTGCGTGCGCTTGAGCATCACGTGCTGATACACCTTGCTGTGATCGATCATCATCTCCAGAGGGTTCCGTATCTTCGGGAACTGTTCGTGGTCGTCGTTGCGCTCATTGTAGTGGATGAGGAACGGGTCTTCCAGGAACTGGTTGTAGTTGAAGTTCTTGGGTGTGTTGCCATCGAACACCGTGTAGAACTCGCGCAGACTCTGACGGAGGTCGACGTTGTCGTTCTCGATACACGTCACCCCGTGCTCTGTTCGCAGCACGTGCTTTACCAAATGAGTGGTCTGACGTGCCCGCATCAAGTCGGACGACACGATCTGGAGTTCGTCGCCCTTCTGTAGGTCCAACTTACCTACGATCGTATGGGCAGCCTTGATGGCCTGAACGTAACCCTTCTCGGTGAGGGTGAGCATCTGCTCGTCTCCGAACTTCCAAGCATCAGGGAATACGTTGTGGAGAGCTTCTCCGTGGCGAAGGAGGATGACGTTGTTCATTTCTGATTCCAAGACTTGAGGAGTTCGTAGGACTCACCTTCATAGGTCTCCAAGGTCTCCTGGAAATCCACTGCTATGTGAGCGATACCACCGATCCTACCTTCACTGCAGTCGGTCCCTACGTGCAGACCCACGTACTTGGTGCGACCGATGATGAATTGGTAATGGCAGCCAACGTGGAGGGTGCCGTCCACATCTTTCAGGAGCAACTCCGAGAACGTGGTACGTCCTGCGAAGTTCAGCTCTTGGAATGGCTCTGCGAACTTCTCCAGTCCGGGGGACACCTCGAGGATGCGGCTGGCCAGAGTCTGAGGTTTGAAGGTCAGCTGATCGGTGGTGGCTTCTGATCGTTCTACCAGCTCGAAAGGAAAGGTGGTGCGGTGGTACATGATCAGTCGTTGGAGGAGAAGTGGAACAGCATGGCACACAAGGCCTGGACTTCGTTCACGGCGAACGCACCTGAACTGATCTTGAGCCTGGTGACTTCGTCGTTGAACCGACCAATGAGGTTCATCCGTTCGTGTGCATCCGGCACCATCTTGCAGATGCGGGTGTACACTAAACGCTGTTGAGAGGTGATCCACACCCCAGTGACCCCCTTCCCCTCAGTTGATTCCAGGACCAGTAGTGCCCAAGCCAAGTATCCTGCGGTCTGCAGAAGGCCCACTCCGTTCTTGATACTGATCAGCTGACGCACGGCCGATCCGTATTTGCCAGCCAGGCCATAGGCGAGGCCACGTAGCATGATGATCGCTTCCGGCGTTTCTTCCACAGAGATGTTGGCCAGAGCAGTGTCGATGTCATTTGACTTAGACAGCGACTCCATGATGTTAGCCACCTCTCGGAAGCTGGTTCCTGCTGTGGAGATGGTTGACAGCTGCTCTTTCGAGAGCTCCATCTTCTCACCTTTGTTGATGCGGGCCGTGTACTTCGCCAAGTCAGACGCCACCGGTGGTTCCAACTTGATGGTGACGCAGCGGGACTTGATAGCCCGAGCCTTCACCGTGGAGTTGAACTTCTCCGGCTCCATAGTTGCCAGGATCCAAGTCGTGGAGGAGATCGGTTCTTCGAGAGGCTTCAGCAGAGCGTCCGCCGCAGGCGCGTTGCTCAGGATGGCGTGAGCCTCATCGCACATGATGAAGCGCCTTCCGCCTGACATGGGCCGCAGGTTGGCCAGACGGATCAGTCCTCGGATCTCGTCGATGGACCGGTCCGTGCCGAAGTTGGTCTCTTCGAAGTTGGAGTCGAAGTGATCACCCAGCACCTCCCGTGCGAAGGCTCGCGCCAACGTGGTCTTGCCAGCGGACGGAGGTCCCACCAGAAGGATAGCGGACGGAAAGTCTTCCTTCGGAGACGCTGCGAACTTGCGGAGCGTCTCGACAGCGGAGGCATTACCCAGGACACGGTCCAGGGTCTGCGGGCGATACTTGGTATGGAATGCCATCTCAGGTTCTCTTTGCGTTCTTTTCAATGATGGAATGCAGCGCGGCGACTGTACGCCTAGCTACCTTGTCAGACACCGAGGCTCTCTCCATGTATCGGGTGAGAGCGTCCAGCACCGAGAAGTCATTCACAGTCACTTCTGTGTCCTGCATCAGCAACTCCTCAGCAACCAGAGCTTCCAGCTCGCCTCGATTGGAGAAGGAGTTCACCTTGACGATGTTCGGGAACTCCGCCAGGTCTTCTGGGCTGATGTCTGCACCGGCCTTGACGAAGGCTTTGTACAGACGGGTGGGGTTGGACTCGATGGTGTCCAGGTCTTCCCGCGACGAAAGAACCAGGTTCCCAAGACGATACTTGGGTAAGTGAGGAATGAGTTGAATGACCGGATCCGCGTTCGGTTCCAGTGTTATGTGGTGGAAGTACTTGTCCGGCTTCTCGCCAAAGGACGTTTGGTACAGCGTGCCGCAGTAGTGAACCTTCTTGACTCGTTGCTTGGTGTGGAGGTGACCGGACACACACCATGCGTTGGTTTTGCGCTCGGACTCCACCTTCTTGCCGTGGTCCCATTGAGACCCGTCGACTTCCAGATGGATGACGTTCAGCGCGTCCATGTCCACATCAAAGTGAGGCCAGGGGAGGAATCGGATTGGAGTCCCCCCTTGCTTGAACATGGTGGTAGGCACGTCGATCACCCGCAGGTTTGTGATGGCCTTGCGGTCCGCCAGCTTCTTGAGCACGTTGAGAGAATGCTTGCCTTCGTACTCGACATCGTGGTTGCCAACGATCATGATGAACCGAAGGTCTGGGTGATCCAGAAGCATGTCGAGCAGACCGGACAACGCGTCAGCGCTCATGGTCGGCGTATGACAGATGTCGCCGTAGAACACGACGAGAGGAATGCCGTTGCGCTTCGCGTATCTTATAGGACCGCTGCGCACCTCGTTAAGAATGACTTCGTTTATATTCGGAATGAACTTCGACAAGCCCACATCCAGGTGAATGTCACCAACCCCCACAAAGTCCATACGATTCCTTGTTTAATTGAGAAGGTGGGGTCTGAGGACCCCACCACGTTTCACACCTCGTCGGCATCGTCATCGTCGATATCGTCCGGGTCTTCCTTGCCCTTCTTGAGGGACGCACGGTGCTGTTCCAGGAACAGGTCTTCCAGCTTCCCTTTCTTGGACATGTTGAACAATCCAGCACGCAGATTGATCACACGGTCGTAGCCGATGTACTTGTAGATCTTGGCCTGGTCTTCTTTGGTGCCAAGGATCAGGTGCTTGAACTGAAGCCAGTTGATCATCTTCTTGGCCTCGCCCATGCCGCTGATGTTCAGCTTCATGGCAGTGCGCTTGCCTGTCACCTGACCCGTCATGACCAAAGCGTAGAACGTATCCCACACTGGACAGAAGCCACGAGCCACCCCGTGTTCATCTCGTACCCAGATGCGGAACCACATCTCAAGACCAGGAACTGACAGCTTGTTCTTGCGAGCTTTGACGTGGACGTAGCGATACAGGTCCTCACCACCGTCGATGCCCTCCTCTGTCTCAAGCTGACCCTTTCCCTTTGGATGGAATGGCACACCAGACAAGGCGCGCGGGTTCATCCAGATGCGAGTGTCCGAGTTGAAGCGTAGAGCTTGTCCACCTGGTTCATACAACGGATCGCCGTACATCACACCAGGCTTTTCACGCAGCTGGTTGATGCCGATCAGCGCCACTCGCTTGGCTCGCAAACGACCTTTGATCCGCGGGAGGTGCTTCGAGAACTCACGAGCCTGCAAGGCCATCCCTGCCTTGGGGTCGTCTGTGTCCATGGACTTGGGAAGCAATGAGGGCCAGGAGTCTTCCATGACGATGGCCTGAAGAGCGCCACCGTCAGGGGAGGCGATGTACACGGCCTCGTTCTTGGATGACATGCGTCGATCCATCACGTCCTTGTATTTGGCCTTGTTCTCCTTGGAGCCTTCGTAGATCAACCACCACGAGCCGTCTTCATATCGCTTGTCAGGGAGACGGCGCAGAAGAGCGGAGAACCAGTCGAAGAAGGTCTCCATCTCACCTTCGTCTCGGTAATACAACATAGGTGGCGTAATGTACACGCCGTCCTTCTTCACCCCGAAGATCTGGGCACTGGTGGTCTTGATGCCCGCTGCGTTGAAAATGTTCTCCACGTAGTCAACTGACGAGCCGGATGAGTTCTCAGCATCCCATAGGACGCGGAGACCCACCGACTGTTTCATGCTGTGTGCCAGCACCCAGATAGCGAACGTAGTTTTCGCCGACTGTTCTGGGCCTGCCATGGTGTGCATGCCAGGGGAGATACCACCTTTGCCGTACATCAGGTCAGCACACAGTAGACCAGTTGACAGGCGGTTCTCATTGCCCAGCGTGACGGATTGAATCTTAACGACCTTCTCCAATTCGGATACGAGAGCGAGGAAGTCGATGGGTGATTCACCCTGGATTGGTTTCTTTGCCATGCTAGAAAAAGAAAAGGCTGACGCGACTTAACGCCGGGCCAGCCTTGGGTTACAGGGACTGCAGAGCAGAACGATCAGAAGGGAATGTCGTCCTCATCGTCATCATCAACGACCTTCTTTGCCTTGCCCTTCGGTGGAGGAGGTGGGGTTGCCTTCTTCTTGCGAGCAGGCGGCTCGTCATCCTCGTCTTCGTCTTCGTCTTCATCTTCATCGTCATCTTCTACGATGGGTTTCTTCTTGGCCACAGGTTTGGCCGCAGGCTTCTTCTTGACCGGAGGCTCGTCATCCTCGTCTTCGTCTTCATCTTCATCGTCCTCGTCCTCGTCGTCCTCGACCACCGGCTTCTTGCCTCTCACCGGAGTCTTGGCCGCTGCCTTCTTCCGCGCTGGGGGTTCGTCGTCTTCGTCGTCTTCGTCCTCATCGTCATCCTCAACGACCTTCTTCTTGCCCTTCACGGCAGGCTTCTTCTTGGCCGGAGGTTCGTCGTCTTCGTCTTCGTCTTCGTCGTCATCTTCGATGACCGGCTTCTTCTTGGGTGCAGGCTTCTTGGACTTCGCGGGAGGCTCGTCATCCTCGTCGTCCTCTTCATCCCCGTCTTCATCGTCATCATCATCGACGATCTTCTTCTTGGGCGCCGGCTTCTTGGCGGAAGCCTTCTTGGACGGAGGTTCATCCTCGTCGTCCTCATCGTCCTCGTCCTCGTCGTCGTCCAAGCCGGCCACTGCTGCCTTGGCATTCTTGCGCATGTCGTTGGTGACTGCCTTCGAGGACTTGCGTTTCGGTGCATCGTCTTCGTCGTCTTCGTCTTCGTCTTCGTCGTCCCCGCCTTTGGCCTTTGCCAGACCCATGCGAGTCATCCAGCTTGCGACTTCGGCCTTTTCAGCCTTGATGTCGAACTCAGTGTCCACCAGCTGGGACAGGTCCTGAATCAGGAATCCTTGCTCTTCTTCCGTCATCGGCGCACGTTCGCTGATGGCGAAGGTCCAACGGTTCGACGGGACCTTCTCTTCCTTGTCGAACTTCATGTTGATGTCGCAACCGCGTTCCAGATCGAACACGGAGACGCCGACGCGCTCAGCACCCTTCTTGACCACGTTCAAGTCTTTCAAGCCACGGACCTTCTTCAGGTCTTGGCCGGTAAGACGGTGAGCGCGGACTGGAGTCCAGCTATCGCTGTCCTTCATCTTGACGCCGGACTCGCGTTCTTCAGGGTCCAGCTTGGGTTTCTTGGCCGGAGCAGAATCTTGAGCTGCACGGTCGATGACGTTGATCCAGTAGTCCGACGAGAATCGAACGAACGGAGTGTCACCTTTCTTGGTCAGACCTTCGAGCTTGGTCTGCGCATCGCACCACGGGCAACCACCGTCTTTGTCACGACGACCCGTCGTCGGATCGAAGTTGGCACACGACTTGGAGAAGGCGCCGATCGAGCCGTCGCGCTTCTTGGTCTTGATCCAGTGGACACCCGTCACCACCACGGTGCCGAACGGACGCACTTGCTTGAAAGCGGCTGCGCCCTTCTTGCCTTTTGGCATTTCGAGGACGTCCAGGAGTTCTTCCGGACGGGGCTTGTTCTCACGGTTGCCACTGACCGGAGCTTCGTCCGGATCAAAGCCGAAGCTCTGGCGTTTCTTTTGGGTCATCGTATCTTCCTTGGTTGAAAATGGTTCAAGCCTTCTGGCTTTCCCCGTTGCATTCACAGTTCGCACAGTTGCCACACCCGCCGGTGTTGGCCTTCGCTTCTTCCGACGTTGTTCCCCCATCCGTTCTCGACTGGTACGGTGACGCCATCACTGACGCCCCAGGAGCCAGCTCTTCCACGAGTTCATCGAACTCCGAATCAGACAGCTCGGCGGCCAGATCTTCCGGTGTGACATCGGAGTCGTCTTCTCCGATCGCGGTCACGGTGTAGACGCGGGTGGGGGTGTCCATATCAGATGGTTCTTCCTGGTCCCTGTTGTAGAACGCAAAGTCGAAGTCGTCGTCCAAAGTCTGGCTGACCAGCGTACCCGCGTGGTTCAGCACGAACTGGCGGACCTCGTCATACAAGAAACGGCCGACACGCGGCAGTTCAAGGTAGCCACTTGGAAGAATGGAGCACGCCTTTGAGGAGAGTTCCAGCACGGAAAGGTCCGCCAGTCTGGAAGTCATGTCCTGATTGTCGGACATCTGCATCTTGAGCAGGTAATCGTCCAAGCGCTCAACCGCTAGGCGACGACCTTCCCGCTTGTTGAAGAACACGCCCGTCTTGGCATCGTTCTCATTGTAGACCGCGACCCCGTATACCACACCGACTGCTCGTTCAGAGAAGTCGTTGGTGTTTGGAGTCAGAGGTTCACTCGGTTCACCATCCAGATCCCCGAGGAAACGATTCGGTTCCTCGACCAGAGGCACCAGCGTCCACGCTACAGTGAACTCGCGATCTCCGGCCATATTATAGGCGGTGTTTCCGTGGAGCCCACGGACGTGAGCCACCTGCAAAGCTGGACTCAAAGATGGTTGAGTATCTGGCGTCACCACCAAATACGGAGTCACTCGATTGGGGCTGGCGTGGTGGACCACGTTGAACACGTAGTCAATTTCTTTTGCTTCGTCCATGGTTCAAACTCCGATCACCCGTGAGTACATCTGTTGCAACCACTGGAGCAGTTCCTGATCCGTGGGCGTCTCCGGTTGCTGTTCCAACCACGACATCATGATGTCGTTGTCTTCGCGACCATCGATCCACACCTTCTTGTAGCCACGAGCACTGGCGCGGTGAACGGTGCGGAACTTGTTCAGCACGGCCTTCGCTCTGTAGAGGTTGATCACCTTCCACACTTCGCCGAGATAGCGGTCCCGTCCGGTAGGACAGCTCAACAGAACCATCTTCCAGAAGTCAACCCACGAGACTTCCGGTTCTTCGCCGGAGAGCAGGTGGATGAACCGCATCATGGCTGACTTCAACTGACTCACTCGGGCTTCTTCAGGTACTTCCTCACCCAGGCTATCGTCAGCCGCGTAGATGCCTTCAAGCATGGCGTCCGACACCCAGGTGACGACTCGCAGCGAAGGATCAGGCAGCTCACCTTCAAGACGCACGACGAGGTCTTCCGACACGATGAAGTGCAAGATGTCCACCAACTCCATGCGGGCGTTGGGGTAATCGATCGTGCTGTTCTTCTTGTCCCACCACTTGAAGTTCCAGGCCGAAGTCCAGAACTCCTGCATCTCGTCCAGAGCAGCCATGCGGTAGTCGATGCTCTCGTGTTCCCAGGCTCGTTGCACCCAGTCGGCACCCGCCATCAACGTGTTGACTTCCAGTTGATTGGTAGCCACCCGCCGACACGCGTCACGCAGCTTGTAGTCGATGCCTTGGTCACTGTCCCGATCTTCGATGTCGGAGATGGAGTCCAGTTCGGCGAGGGCTGTCTCGTCGTCATCCGCCAGCCCCAAGATCTCCGGATCAGCCATCAGCTCGTCTTCCATATCGGACAGGTCGCCAGCGATCGCTTCCATCACCGCAGCTTCTGTTTCGGGGTCTTCCTCCTGAAGCGCTGCCTCAACTACTGCTGCGTCGGCGTCGGCGTCTTCACGTAGGACCGTTTCAAGAGCCTCCGCGTGATCATGTTCCACACAGTCGTCTTCGACTGGTTCTTCAACCAGATGCGGATCAGGATTCTTCTTTGCGTTCATGGTTCGTTTTCCTTTTCGTTTATGGTTCATACTCTTGAAGTCTCAGGTAGGTTCTGGCTGCACCAGAAGGATCCACCAGTTTGGCAACTTCGGATAGTATCCTCAGCTGCTCGTGTGCAAGAAGCCCCTCTTCTTGGCCGGACCCTGCCGTGTCCTCGATCTCGTCGAATGACACAGCTTCGTTCAGCAAGACCGAGGACGAGCCCCGGGAGCGACCTACGTTTTCTCTCGCGGTCAAGAACCAATTGGTGATATGGCTCGTAAGCACCCCTTGTCTGAAATCACACTTGTCAATTGCTCGCGTCGCCGCTAACACATAACTGTTGATGATGTCATTCAAGGGGACCGTGTGCTTGAAGTGATTCACGTAATCCCGTTGGGCCGTGGTCAGACACAAGCGATAGTACTTCTGCAAGATCAACTCGCGAAAGTGAATCGCTTGGTTCAACCAGTACATCGAGTCCCGGCGAATACGAATTGCATTCACACTACACAAATCTCGGTTGGTCGACTCTAACACGTAACGGCACCTGGCCTGGAACATCAGAAGGTCCTCTCCCTCCTGACGCATCTCTACCGATAACGAAGAAGCACGACTAGCCTCTTCCGTGGCCGTTATGAACGCGGTTACTAGCTCAGCAAGCACACCACGCTCCAGATAAATGCGTCGAAACTTGCGAAGTTGATCCTGTGGACTGGCCACGATGAATTCCAACCCGCGTAGCGTGGCCTCTCTCCTAGGCTTGAAGGATATCTTCCGACGGAAGTTCTTCTCCTGCCATCCAAGTAGATTAGCCACAAACACGCGAGCGAAGTTGGTCTCCTCAACTATCGGAGCAACTGCTTTGTAGAGGAACTCGTCGTAGATGCTGAGGTACTGAAAAGAAGTCATGTTGACAGGAATCTCTTCCTGAGACTTCTTCATCATCTCAAACACGAACGAGCTCTGGTAGGAGAAGTTGCTCAGAGGAGTTTCCTCTCGCGGATGAGCCAGTCTGCCGCGATCAAGTGCTTGCAGCATCCTGGGTTGAGCATCGGGTTCGTATTCTCCGGTGCAGTTCCGTCCCCGTAGTGGATGTCGGCCCCACCCTTACGGAACAGAGCGTACTCCCAACGGAACACGAAGTCCATGCAGTTGCAAGACAGCTTCACCTTGTCCCGGTCCTCTGGGTTGGTGTACTCGAAGACTGTGATGTACGTGTCGCCACGGGTGCGCGACTCGCAAGTGATCTTGACGATGATCCCAGCCTTGCGCGTAATCTTCAGCTTGCTGATACGAACGCTTTCAGCTGCGGAGAACCGTTCCGGCGGAGTGGCTCGCACCACTTTCTTCCAGCTGATACCGGAAGCGTTGGACGCTGCTTGAATCGGGTAGACGCGAGCGGGGACTGTGTTGGACATTTGATTCTCCTTTGATAGTAGACGGTGTACCTATCAAATTGGGTTGTCAGGCGTTCCACTCGTTTGTCGACAGACCATCCGCGTTGCCTGGGACTGCAGGTTTGCCAGGATTGCGACGATCAAGCCACTGACGACCAGCAACGAACCAATCCAGGCTGAGACCCGTCTGATTCTCGTTGACCCCTCGGAAACTGTGGAGAACGTTCTTCAACGAGAGCAACGGGAGGCCCTTCTCCTCGGAGTACTTAATCACATCGCGGTCGGCCTTGCAGAGAGTCTGGCAAGCAGCTGAGTAATCACCTCGACGATTATGTTCGTGGGCAACGAACATCGGAATCACCACCAGGCGGACGAAGGTTGGTAGGTACTGGAAGTTCCCGTTGATATCTAGGATATCCGAACGAAGAGCATCCCACACCACACCAGGCTCTTGGTCGTCATGTTCTTTGCGGACGTCCAGGAAGCAGTCCAGGAGAGGATCCAGGCGTGAAAGGCCATGCAGAACACCTTCCGCGATAGCAGACCGAGTCCGATACCCGTCCCCTTCTGGCTCGTTCTCATCCCACATCGGACCTTCTCCGTAGCGCAAGTACGACTCGGAGTTCCAACCCCAATGGTTCATGGCCAGAGCTGGAGATTCAGCCAGGTAAAGGTTGTGAGAGCTGACCTTGTTTACGTTTGGTGCAAGTCCCAAGTGGAATGAGGACTCGGAAACCGCCACACGGAAGAAGTCCTCCGAGGAGATGGCCTTGCCCAGCTTCTCGCCGTACAGCACTTCCGTGTAGAGATGCGAGTTGGCACCCACCTGCGTGTACACACCTTGACGCATGCAGGTCGCCGACGCCACGACTTCGTGCAGGAAGCCGAAGTGGACTTGGTTGGCACCGTAGGCACCCCATACCAGATCGTTCGACCGATTATAGACCGTCATGTCCAAGGTGTATCCGAACAGCCGTCCCTGAATCAGATTCGGTCGCGGCGTGAACACCACGCTGAGGTTGCAGGCCCGGTCCTTGGCGTTTTCTTCCGAGTCCACGAGATCGGTAGCCGGATCCCAGATGTTCAGGACGATCTGACGACTTCCAGGCTTTTCCACCAACTTGCGAATGATGTAGGACAGTTGGTCTTTGTCCACGAAGTCGAAGTCCTCAGTAGAAACGTGAGACTGCTTTGACTTAATGGAGAAGTGCTCGCGCCAACGGTATCCGTAGGCCGCTTGAAGGGTCTCACCGTCGACCGAGAAAGACTTCATGTTCGCAGCGAAGGACGCCACGAATTTCAAGTCCTGACGCCCGGCGAGCATCCACATGGCTTCGAACAGGTGGAAGAACGGGTTGGCGTCACGAGCCTCGTTGAACAGAACGCGGTACTGCGGGTGGAGATAATCCGTGATGAAGGTACCTGGCATCACGCGAGCGCTGCCGTTGCGGCTTGTCTCGGTGTACCCCTGCTCTCGCACCACCGCGACGGCGATCGGGAGAGCTTCATTGACGGTGTCGATTTTGAGTAAGAGGCTCATGGTTTGGTCTGAAGGTCGAGGAGTGAAGAGAGAACTTGGAGGGCGGCTTTGTCAAAGGCAACTTCGTCAGCGATCCACTCGAAGGTGAGATCGACAGGTCGTTCGCCACAGGCAAAGATCTCGGCAGTGTCGGCGAAAACACAGTCTTCGTTCTTGATGGTGTTCATGAACACAGAGAAGCATGGAAAGGAGTTGTCTTCCATGACCGAAGTCGGAACCCGATTGACGTCAGTTTTCTTGGGCTTGCCCACGGGCTTTCCGAGGTTTTCACGGAACGCCGTCCAGGTATCGATGTTGGGATTCACGAAATCCACGATGGCCAGCTGCGCGGCACTGCCGTCCAATGCCAAGCTGGCCATGCACCCCATGCGACGAGCTTGTTCACGCCGATCGTCGATCGAGAACTTGAGGTCCTTGCTCAGAGTAGATCGCACCTTGTCCGCATTGAAGTAGATGAACTGACCAGGAACCAGACGATCAGTGATTGACTCGCACAAGGTAGTCTTGCCAGAGTTCGGCAGACCGAAGATCAACAAGACGGTCTTCTGCAGGTGCGTGAGGCTGATAGGTGTTTTGGATTTTTTCATGGTAGAGGAGTGGATTACAGAACACGATCTTTCGGACGACCGCCTTCGAGGATCACCTTGGTCGCAAGCTTCATACGCTTGCTCGGGGATCCTACATCCAGCTGGTTGAACAGGCCGCACGGTTCACCTTCGGATAGATTGATCAACCCTTGTGCGACGACGTCCCGGTAGAAGTGTTTCTTGATGAGCGCCCGTCCTGCATTCACAATCTGATTAGCAGACTCCGAGTCCATGCGGACTGCGTCCTCCAGGATTCTGGCGATCTTCTTGATGGAAGAACCCTCGGGGATCCCGATGTGAGTGCGACCGTTCTTGAATAGACCTGGAAGCTGCATGTTCTGTTCCATGACGACCGGCACCATACCGGCGTTGTACGCCTCGAACACACTTCGGTTGAAGTGAGCGCCCATCTTGTTGTAGTTCTTGGAGAACGAAGGGTCGAACATCACTCGGCTCCGATCGTACAGCTCCCAGAGCTCTGGCTGCGGAAGGATGTCCACGAACTTAGCGCGGCCGGACTCCTCCATCGCGGACCAGATGCCCTCGTACTTCGGAGGGCACTTGGTGGGAGAGCACATGTACCGTCGTTCAATACCGTCTCCACCAAGTATGAGTCGAGACCGAGTTAGGTGAGGTGCCACCTTTACGGCCACCTCCATGTGCTTCCATCCCTTCCACATATGGGCGGCGGCGATGAGCTTTCTCTTCTCGTCCCAGTCTGGAAACTCCCGACGCCAAGGATGTGGATTGGGAATGAGAGCGTAGTTGCCATCAAACATCTCCGCTGACGCGTAGGCCGCCCCGTGAACACACGCCGCACCTTTGAGGTACGGAGCCACGTGGTTCAAGTGAGGATACAGGTATCGGAAGTTACCGTCGTGGATGATCGCGATCTGAGGCACATCCATCTTGTACAGTGAAGCCCAGTTCGGAACCAAGTGCAACTTGGACCAAGAGGGAACAGGCACTCCCCAGATCACCAAGTCGTACTGCTTGGCGTGGCGACGAAACTCCTTGATGCGATCCAAATTAGCGTAGGACCACACGGGAACTCCACCCCATCCGATATCTGGATTGGCACTGTATCCTTCCCAGGAAGACTTGAAGTTCCCTGGCCTCTTGGAGTGGCGCTTGGTGTAAGGCTTGCGATCCGTCTCGGACAGGAGCATCAGATCGGCGGTGTGGCCGAGGTGACGGAATCCCCGATGGAGCTCTTCAACATAGGTGGTGATGCCTCCGTAGTTGTTGATCGAGTAGAGGCAGATAAGGATTTTCATGGATTTACCTTATTGTAGAGTTTGACAGCTCTTCTCAGGGAGCGTAGCCGTTCATTCACATAGTCGGCATACGAGTATCGAGTCCGGCACTTGTCGGCTAGCCGCTCGCGCATTTTTGTTGACTGAGGAAGGTTCATGAACCCCTGCAGCTGTTGCCTCCAAAGAGGGTCGTTGTACTGGAACTCCGGGGGAGACATGATCTCTGAAAGGAACTCGTGGGTGGCGTTCGGCTCTCCGAGCTTGCGACGGAACACCGCAGAAGGAACCCCAAATGAAGCAGCCTCAAAGGCAGTCAGTCCAAAGGTCTCATCCGGCCAGCTGACGATCACTAGTCTGGACTTGGACATCGTCCTCATTATCTTCGAGTAAGGCTGGTCAACTCGCACCGTTATGTTCGGATTGGCTTCCAGCTTGGCTTTCAGCTTCTCGAAGAAGCCAGACTTGTCCGTTGATGCACGGTACTTGAGGAACACGACCAGCGGGAACTTCACGCTCGCGAATGAGCCGATGCGCTTTGCTGGGTCGGCGCGCGCGGCCAGCACTGCGTATCCTCCGTCTTCCCGTATTGGTCCATCCTCTGGATTCCCCACAAACCCAACTCCGGCATTGTTCTTGTTGACGTGATTGAACAGAGGTGTGTCAGTATCGAACTTGAAGTCCTTGAGCAGACCCTTCTCTTTCATCCCGTCAATCTGCCCCTGGAACTTCACTTGACAGGTGTCCGTGTTGGCCACGAAGAACGCACCGAGGCTCCGCAGGAAGAATAGGTCTTTGAGTCGACCCGTATCGTACATGGCGTTGCCTGAAAGGTAGTTACCTATCTGTGTGCTCAGCGGGATTTGGTGCTTGACCATGAGGTGCTTGGCCAACCAGTAGAAGCTGTTGCTTCCGTAGTGAACTACATCAGGTTTGCCATTCCGTTCCAAGTAGACGTCGATCCGTTTCAGGACTCGTTTCCTCCACGCGGTGGGGCTTCCTGTGTAGACCTCTTTGCCATCAGTGTGGAGGCACCAGAGGTTCACTCCTTCATGAGTCTTGTATTTCTCGAACTCCAACGAAGGCATTGCCACCGTCATGAACACCTCGTGTCCTTCTTTGGCGAAGGACACTGCATCCGACACGTTCCGTCGTTCTGTACCCCCTGGTACAGAATACGGATCGAACGGAGTAAGCATGTTGTCTACTACCAGGATTTTCATGTTGACCGATACTCCTGCTCACCGAGTCGGGCTCGCAGCCTTTCGACTTCCGTCGTGAGGAAGCCGACCTTCTCACCAAGACTGAGACCGGGAGGTTCTCCGTAGAACGTCTGGCGACCCGCCGGAGTACGAACGTTCATGACGTTATGGAAGTGGTTGCCCGAAGGCAGTGTACCAACCATCTTAGACGGCAGGTATGGGGCGAAGAGCATCCAGTCCATGGCGTACAATCGGTTGATGTGTTCAAGAGCCTGCTCACCGAAGACACTCAGAGGATCCGTCATCACCGGTGAGTGGCCACGGTCTCGTTCAATCGGGAGGTCTCCTTCCCTGGAGACGTTCAGCAGAGCGCACACGGTATTGAAGTCTTCGTTCAGTTGGTGGAACCTGCCGAGGAAGTCCACCACCCGACGATTGCCCCGGTAGAAGAACATGAACTGAGGGCGGAAGTGGCTGAAGTTCCAGTCGTACTGAACGGTGACCGGAGTGAGCTTCTCCAGGACGAACTTGGAACGGAGTTCCTTCGTGGACACCACATCCACATTGTTCTGCGCGGAGTACTCCTTGAGCGCGGACATGAGACGAGCATACGGATCACGGACGAACCCGAACTTGAAGTAGGTGCGATACCTGTCGTTGGTCACCACTTCGAATTCTTCCGTAGACATATGGCTCATGTCAACGATGCGTTGGAGTTCGGGTACGTAACGCTGGTGCCACAGTTCCATGTGGCTCTCGTTGTACGGAAGCAAGGTCTTACGGACACTGCTACCAGCCACTTTCGGGTTGTGGATGAACACCCACTTGTTGGTATTGTTGACAATCACGCCGTCACTCCGTCTTCTGTCTTGGTTGTTTCTTGTTGAGGTGGTTGCTTGTCCAGCGGGAGAGGTTTGAGCCAGTGCTCAAGGAAGTCGCGTTTGCCAGGCTGGATAATCCGGGTAGTGTGTTGACCAGGAGGGGCTTCCGAGTACTCAGCATCGGCTTCCCACACTTTGCCGAAGTGTGGATCGCTCTGACTGAGTTTTTCACGGTATCCAATGTACCGTGTCACCTTGACAAAAAGGCCAAGGTTTGGAGACTTCTCTCCCAGGAGACCACCGATAACTTCGCAGAGTACACCAGGTCCGACTTTGAGTGGTTCACTCATAATTTCATACTCCTCATTGCAGTTGGATTAGGGTTCATTCACAGTTTAGTTCGCGAACGTGGCTCGGGCCTGGCAACCGGCATAACCAGTTCCAGGCCCGAGGGTGGAAGTAACACTAGAAGGCACACTGTTTGACCACTCTCCGTCCGGCCGGACCGTTGAGTGCAATGTGCAATCTGGCGATACTGCGTTGCCAAGCGGTAATCCGTAAGTGGGACCACGCACTCATCTTTGTACGTCTCAGATCGACGCCACCGAAGTGGGGTGTGGGGATTTTCTCACAGCGCACCTCGTCATTGCAGAGTGTATTGCTGGAGTTCCCGTGAGCGGGATAAGGCTCACTGGTTGACATGTACTGCTCTATGCGACTTAATTGCGCGGCAGTAGTTATTCCCTCAGGAATTATGAGCTACGGTCCAAACCGTGATGATCATCTCAAGATATTCTCCTTTCAATCTGCGTTAAGGCCTGGTTCTAGGAAACCCCGAGTGAAGATGTATCGCCACGCCGGCAATGGTCCCTATGGCAAAAGCCGAAGACCTCCGCGGGCGTTCACGTAGTAGTCATCACTCACTCAGGAACGAATCATTCACAGTTCTGTTCAGTGGTTCGCTGCACTCAGCCAGTCCCAGAGATCACCTACTGCGATCAGCGCCTGTCCAAGTATCCATAGATCGATGGATGCAACCAAAAGCCATAGCAGAGCGAGGACCACGAAGTGCAGAGGATCTGGAAACACAGGGTAGAATGCAAGTACCAGGACCGATATGAATGCCCAGAACATACGGTTGGAAGCTTTCCGGTACTTCCGGTGACAGGAGTTGTCCGGATTGGCTCGGTACTCCGAGGAATGGGATACAGCTATCAAAAGAAGGCGATGCGCGTATTGGAGGTCGTTCATACTTGGCTGACTTTCAAAAACAACCCTTGCATGGCTCTTGAGTGGAATAGTGTTGGTCCTTGTTCTCCAACCAGTGCTTGGCCATCGGGAGTAGATACATCAAGTTGGGAACAAGACTTCGGACTGGACCAGCCCGGACAGCCTGATTGACCGGAACAACGGGAGCTTTCCCGGAGCGCAGAGCACTGGAAAGATGCACCCACGAAACCACTTCGTCGGTTAAGGATCTGACCACAGAAGAGGTGTTGACTGGTGTGGTAGCCACGAAGAAGTAAAGCTCCTTGGGTTCAGGATTGGCTTCTTTACCCGGATGAAGCTCGTAGTGGAACTGCTGCCAATCGACGAATGAATCGTTCTGTTCTTGCAACCAGTCTGCACTAGGACTCTTGACGAGTACGTTTGCTTCTTCCTCGCCCTCCCTGATCATGCACTCCAGAGGGGTCTCTCCTTCTTTGAATTTGCCTCCAATCCCGTTGAGCTTGCCCACCACGTATGGAGGACCACGCAACTTGTGGATTAAGAGGACTGAGTCCAATTCTGGGGAGTCTTGGAATAAGAATCCAACAGTGTATTTCATAATTACTCCGTGAAGAGTTCTTGCGTGGGGTCTGCCACGTACTTGGATCTGGTCTTACCTTCTGACAGAATCAGTCGGAAATACTTGTCAGTCTCGCAGCAGATGTTGCTCAGGTTGCTGACGTTGAGCGGAGCCCAACCGTTGCCCATGTTCTTCTCCCCGGTCTGCGGCCAGTATCGCTTGTCCTGTCCGAGAGCGTGGAGCTCCACCAGCTTTTCAGTGCACCACGCTTGGTCATGGTTGTCGAAGTCTCCTCGACGTTTACCATCGAAGATGCGACCTAGACCACGCTTGGTGCCTGGTCCAGCGGAGTTGAACGTGTTGAGGTCCTTGGCCTTCTTCAACCACTGTGGGTAGTACGTGAGGTCTACCAGACACTGGTAGGAAATGAACGGACCGAAGCCAGACACGGAAGAGAACGCGTCGTATGCTTGCTGGAGAGTGCCCTTGAATTCACCCTGAAGTTCCTTGCGACGTTGCCACGCGGCGTTCAGTCGATAGCACACGACGTGAGGTTTGGAACCGATGATCCACTCCGGGAAGTCAGCCGAAGAAACTGAATTCACCAAGTACGCACCAGTGACGAACTGCTTGCGAGCTTGCTTGCGAGCGTCCAACACTTCGGCAGCCTTCTGCCAGTCCCAACGACCACTGAGACCGAGACATCCAGCTTTCATCAAGTCCTGAATAGAATCAGGATAGTTGATGTATCGACAGATCATCGTCGCGAACCAAAGATTCTCGTTGTCGATGTTGGGGCGGTACACGTTGTACATGAACCATTGAGTGACCTTGTCAAGCTCTCGGTACACGTTGCACCAACGAGTGTTGGCCATGAGGGTATTGTCAGACCACGGGGACGGAAGCTCGTAGAACTTGCGACGCAGGAACATTGCATGGCGCTCACGAGCCCATGCGAAGTACTGATGAATGCGGCCGTCCTGATCAAGCTTGAGCATCTTGGCAGGGTCAGTGATCAGCTGAGGGTAGTCTTTGAGGACCGCGAGATGAGGCAGTTGTTGGGTAGCCATGTGGTCTTTCAGTTGAACCAATCATTCACACTTTGGGAGTGGCAGAAATGTGCGAGAACGGGTCAACACTGCTGATGCGGCCGGTGAGGGTGCCGCGATAAGGTGCGAGAGGGATCCCTGCTGCACACATAGGGCAGTCGACTTCACGAGGGGTAGGTGTGTACGTATCGCCGTCGAGATCCCCCTTCAAATCCAGCCACTTCATTTTAAGATCTATGAACGACACAGGAACGACCTGGGTGAAGGTGACGTCCGCCCCCACGGTGTTCTCGTACGACCGTACTTTGCTGCGGAGGATCTTCTTGGCCTTGCGCCACGACACACCTTTGATCTTGAACTTCTCCTTGGTCCGTCGGCTTGATGGCGCCACCAGTAGGAACAGGGCGTGGTGGACTCGCTTGTGTTTTGGGACACCTCCCTGAGGGGACAGAAGAAGCACCTTGACGTTGCGGAGGGAGTAGCATTCCACGTCAATCGGGTGGTGGTGGTGGTGGTTCTTCACACCACCGAGTTCAGCGAACGTCCAGTAGCGAGGAGGCTTGTCTTTGATCCCTTCTCGTTTCATCCCGTCTTTGACCCATTGGGAGAGGACGTCCTTAATCGTTGGGGTGGTGACTTGCCGTGCGTCCTCGTTGTTGTCAGTCATGATGATCCTTGGTTACATATCTGCGGACGAGCGCCAGTGTTCGGTGTCTCGATCCTGGATTGGGTTGTCCTGGTCTAGTTGGTTTACGTTCACCCGTTCACGCTTCGTCGAGTGGCGCATCGGGCGCAACTCACTCCCATCGTGTGGAACGTACAGGTGAACTTCAACGAGTATCTGCTCTCCATCCTTGACGGACTTCTGGGCTTGGGTGATTCCTCCCACTTCGTCCGCGTAAGCCCAGAACGCAGCCACTGGATGTCGGCGGATGAGTGAAAGATTGAGGGTGCCTTTAGGAGGCATGAATGCGTAACAGGAATTGCGACGTCGGACTCCTTGAGTGGCACGTCCGAACTCGTGTAGAGCGCTGATGATCTCTGGTCTGCGTTTGGTCATCTCTATTTGGTTGTCAGGTAAAATTGTTGATCAGATCGGACGTATCGTCCATAGTCGCTTTGTGCCGGTCCCGGCGATATTCGTATTCCTTCATGAAGGTGTATAGCAGCGATATGCCAAGATGACGTAGACCGACCCGTGGGTCCCCTGTTAGGTTTTCCAGATTGAGCAGGTCCAGGTGCTTACCTTCACCAATGGTGTATAACCACAAGCTGTTATGCTGAGCGGTGATGGTAGCAGCCAGAGTGCGATTCAGGAAGACAGCATACTCCGTGTACCCCAGGTCGTCGGCCTCCGTGAGGAAGTCACTCATTCGATTCAGCGGAAGTATTCGCTTGGCTTCGGTCCGCCCGTTGATGTATCCCCATCCAGGTACAGTCTCCGGGCAGTACACAGGCTGAACCGAGAAAGTAGGAGATCCGTGAGACTTGTCGAAGAAGCCATACTTTACGTAGAAGTCGCCGGACCCATACTGCTGCTTCAGGGACGCCTTGATGTAATCCTTGTTGTCAGAGAGCCACTGATCCACGTTGACCGGGTCTTGCGGTGTGAAGGCTTTCAAGGCTCTCGAGGTAGAAGTACGGAAGAAGGATTTCAGGAACGAGATCATGTAGACTCCAAATGGTTTAATACAACCCAGAAGAGAAACCGTTCTGTTCGATGAACGTGTCCTCCACGTTGGAATAGTTGTCGAAGATAGGTTTCGCTGGCGTCTGATCCGGAGGAGGTGGAAGAGCTCGCATGCTAAACGCGTCTTCCAGTGTGCGAGCGCCGAAGCTAGTCTGGAACAAGGACGAGGGAATAGGACCGTCCGTGAGTTTGATCCACAGATCAAGACGCACGGTCTTGATCTGGTATATAGCACAGGTCTTCTGCAACCAACCAACGTGGCCAGTTAAGTAGTGTTCACCTATGTTATCCACTAGGAATCCTTCATTTTTAGTGCTTCCGGCGAAGACGATGAACGCACCAGATTCCTGCAGCTTGCGGGTTGTGGCTGGGTAATAGAAGTCAGTGGTGGAGTTCTTATAGTTGACCATGTCAGAGTCCTGAGCAATTCAAGACAGAAGATTGAAGACTTCGGTGGTGGTCTTCAAGATTTCCGCTGCGATACTTTCCGGCTCTTCCTCGGACTGGAGTTCAGCTGGTGTAGGTAATGGTATTCCAGGTGCGGAGTCAATCATCCGGTCGCGCAGGGAATCCACCGTGGAGTAGACATCACCCATGTAAGGTCTGTTCTGCCGGTCACTGTAGTCCTTGCAAATCGACTTGAGCTCATCTGCCATATCCCTCACTCCACGAACGTAGTGATGATTCTCCTGGAACGCATCCGAAGAATTGAGTTTGCTGACAGCCGCCAGTGCTTCGGATGGTGATAGACCACCGAGCTTCATTACGGCCATGTTGCCGTCTGGGAGAGTTAGTATGTAGAATGGATTGATCATGATGTCCGCCTTGATTGAGGGTTGAACAGGTGGAGGGGAACCACCTTCGGTGCCGTCGCAGAAAGAGCAACAGTCTTCTCCGAGAGGGCTCGGGTCGAACCCCTCGGACTTGCAGGCTGGGCAGGTCATTCGACTTCCAACACATGAAACTGCCGACGATTTGCCCAGGCAACTCCACGAGAAATTATCCTACGGAAGCCTGCCCGTTGAACGTGCTCTTGAAGGGTGAACTCCGCTTCTGCCACATACTTGGACAAGCTGTCTGCGTCGGTGCAGAGACTCTTTTCTCTAGGCTCCACAAATCTCAAACACTGCTCTGTCGTAAGTCGGTTGAGTGGTACTCGAACCGTGTCGCAGGACGTAGGGGACCCGTACTCGCATACTACCACCGAGTGTTTATCTGACGAGAGTAGAAACGGCTGATCCTGCGCAGACGAAGGACTCTTTGACCCGGAAGATCCTGCTGCGTAACCGATACCGAAGGATATTAGCCCTGCGTTCGCAACATTCACAGAGCAGGTCAGGACCAGAGCCACAACTGCTGTAGATGATTTCATGATGTTCACTTCCGGGTCAATTGATTGGAATGATTACTTCGCAGAGACTTTCGGCAGCACGTAGTACGACCACTTGCCTTCGTTGGCAGGATCGACAGCTTGCCACTTCGGATGGGTGCCGGTGGTTTCCTTGATTTCCGGAATAGCTTGCTCAGCACACGTGCGGAAACGAGCCAGCTGATCGATCAGCTTGGCCGTCTTGTATTCACGCGTGACGAACAGGGCGTCGGTCGCAACTGTCTGCACACCAGAGGCGCCCATCTTGCCGTAGCTCAGACGGGCCGGACGATACACACCCTTCAACTTGGCCTGCACAGCTTCGGGGATGCTGAGGAGCTTGAAGCTGCTGTTGAGCGCGGCGATGTCGGCCATCGGGCTGCCACCAACCATCAGCGCGGCCTGAACTGTGCCAGCGACCAATGCCGCCATCAGGTCCTTCGTGTTGTCGAACTGAACGACAGTGAAGTTGATCTCGCTCTGAAGACGGATCACCTGCGCGGTTGTCACGCTTCCACCGACTGCGCCAACCGGACGGCCTGAGAGGTCGTTGATCGTGTTGATGACCAGGGTCTTGCCTCCAATACCCATTACCCCACCTTCCTTGGCCTTGGAGACTGAGGGTGCCACCAGATGAACTTCTTCCGGGTGGAGTGCCAGCAAGGTCTTGACGTTCTTCAGGTCCTCGGTGCGAGCGCGGTAGAACAGCACGTCGGTCTGAGCAAAGATCGCGTTGACCTGGTTGCCGACGAGGCGATCAACGTTCTCGTTGCTGCCCGAACTGTTGACTTCGGTCATGGTGACCACACCGGAGCAGGACGACTGCAGTTGCTTGAACATGGCACTGTACGTGCCGGTGGCGCCGCCGGTGGACACCTTGATTTGAGCGGAAGCGATGGAGGCGGATGCGGCGATGGCCACGAAGAGAGCGGTCTTGAACAAAGAGGTTTTCATGAGAAGGTAGGAAATGTTGAGAATGAGTGCTGGGTAGAAGTCTTATTCGATCTTGAGGCTTTTCATCTCCTTGTCGTCAGAAGACATGGGTTGAGGTTCCTGTGCATTCACAGGTTGAGCAGAGGTACCGAGGGACTCGGATTCCGACACGACGAACAGCAGGGCGAGGATCAGCACCACAAGGGTGATGCCGATGGCACGAAATACGGTGGGACTCATGAGGTATTCCTTCAGTTGGAGGTTGATTTGAAACAAGGCATCCACCAATAACGGGTGGACGAATGAGAATACCGTTCGTTGCGGCAGAGCCAAGCCTCACGGCGGGTGCCGTAGTCCTTGGTCCGGAGGAACGTTGGCCTCGTAGAGGAATACGACCAACGCCACCGGAGGAACTCCAACAACGACGGCTGCTCGCATCACGCGACGCGATCCTTAGAGTTGAGCTGGACTTCGATCACGTTGGCTTCCTGCAGCTCGATCTGCTTCGGCTGATCGTAGATGTCGTCGCCAGCCATGAGGTCGGATTCCATTTCACTGAACGCGAGGTTCATGCTGTCCTGGATGCTGTCAAGAGCAGTCTCGACCTTGATGCGTTCGTACATCTGCTCGCCGTCGAACTCACCTGCGGCTGCGTTCATTTCTGCTGCAGCCAGACCCATCTGCCAGATGGCATCAGCACGTTGGATCACGCCAGCGAACTTCTCCAGGTCGCCACTGACCTTGACGTACTTCTGTTCGCGTCGGTTCAGCAGCTTTTGCATCTGAGCGAGTTGCTGTTCAAACTTGTCGACGTCCTGTGGATAGCGTTCCTTGAACCCCTCCACCTTGTCAGCGAACGTGGCCACCTTGGCACGGAAGTTCGTGATCTTCACCTTGAACGCAGACTTCTGAGCAAGGCGTTCGGCATAGACGTTCTGCAGTGTCTCCACTGGGTTCTTGGTCGCTTCGGCCTTGATGGCTTGCAGCTTCCAGTTCGCAAACTTCAGGCTTACTGCCGGAGCGAAGCTGACGACTGCGAGGCCGAGGACGCCAGCGACTGCGAGGCCGACGATCCCCTGGATGATGAGGAAGACAATCGGCGCTGCGATCAGAGCCACGACCAACAGGCCGATCTGGGTCCACTTGGTGAGGCGCTTGCGTTTCTGGTTGAGTTCAGAGAGGTTCATGTTGAAAGTCCTTGTTTACAGTGATTGATGATCTGATCGAGGAGGTCGCAAATGACACCCCCGCTGGTGCCATGTTCCTTGGTGCATGGGATGTAGTTCTGCCCTCCAGAGTAGAAGTGCCCCATTGGGAAGTAGGTGAGGGTGATGTTCGGCACTGCCTCCTTGATCCACTTGAACACCTGGTCCTGGTAGTTGAAGACCGCCGACGTCTTCGAGTCGAAGGCTCCGTTGTAGCAGCGCACGCCCCACTCGATGAACAGCCGTTCTTGGTTCACCTTCTTCAGCTTGTCCAGAATCTCAGGTGGAACGATCACTCCTTCCAAGTTCATGGACGAAGACAGTTGAGGAACCTCCACCCATTCACCTTTGACGATTATCTTCATGCTTTGAATCCTTCCAGCAAAGCTGCGTTGGCCCGAGCTGACAGATCAGCCTCGTGCATCTTGCACGCTTGCACATGTCGACCAGAATTGAAGAATCCTTCCGAGGTCCGAAGGGCATCGATAATCCCGGATCGGGCTCCTTTGAGGACAGCTTCGGCAGGCCAGGAGTAATCCCCAGTTTGTGGACAGATCACGTCTGTGGATCCTCCTATGGACCGGTGGAACCTCACTTCTTCTTCCAAAGAAGAGAACTTCATGCGCTGACGATCGTGATACCACCACCACACATTGCCACGTTCTGCGAAAAGCAGATCACTCTCCCGGAGACTAACGCGACCTCGGTCCATTGATGTAGGTTCAACCTGATACATAGGCATTGGAGTAACGCCGTCGTTGCAGGTCTCTCCGAAGTATTCATAGTTGATGCGAGACACAATCAGTCGAGTGTTGTCCTCCCAAGCGGAAGATCTACCTGGAACGATGGTCACGTAGTCCCCCTCCCAGAAGGGGAGATCCGGGAGATCTCCGATGCGAGTGTATACACGAAACGCATCCATGTAGGCCTTGTCTTTACTCCTATCTTCTGTCCCGAGACCAGGATAGAACACCACGTCTTGCATGGAAGGTGTATCGAATACACCCGAGTCCCATCGCACGATAGCTGCCCCGTTGGCCTCGTATTTACCCGGTTCCGTCTTGTACACACCGATACGGGACTGGAACACACTGTACCTACGGAATCCGACTACCGTTCCAGTGGATCCGTTCTGGACTTTCCTCTCGGCCCACCCTTCATCGTCTGAGTGGACCGCCATCATGAGGCGGTCACCTATCCGGAGGTACTCCGTAAGAATCACCCGACTATGGGAATCGTCTACCACCTTGTCACCGTTCACCGTTTTCATTTGTTACTCCTGGATGAATTGCTTGTCTTTCCAAGAAGCGAACTGCTGAGCCTTAGACCCCGCCGCTTCAACCTTGGTGCTAGCTTTGCCACCAGGCTTGTAGAACAGAATGGTGGTCCGCTTGCCAAAGGACACGATTTCGCCACCATTGTTGGTGACGAACACCTCTTCATCGGTGTTGCGATATCCGGTCCACGAGAAGCGCTGACCAGTTAGCTTGCCCTTCTTCGGAGCTGTCGGTGCTTGAATAGGGGCGACCTTCGGCCGGACTTCCTTCATCCACTCCAGGAACCTAGGCCAGGCTTGAACGAACGTAGACGCGAACGCTGGTCCAATCAACGTCGAAAGGTGTAGCACGTTTTGATTCAACATCTTGGAGTTGAGAGCTTCAGGGCAGTGACGCACCAGCTTCTTCATCTGGGTGTCGCCGATACCAGCTTCTGATACTCCAGAGGCAAGGAACAGACGAGCCGCAGTGAATTGACCACCCCGAACCTTGGCGATCTCGGCGTAGAACTTCGCAGCCGACCCTTTCACGCTAGGTAGCGTCTCCAGGTCTTCCTGTGTCATGCAGCAGACCTTGGCCGTTGTGTCGAACCCAGCGTCCACCATCTTCTTGGCCAGACCCATGCCAAGAGAATCCAGTCCAAGAACACCGAACATGCGAGCGATCTTCTTGACCTTGACCTGAGGTGTTTCCGCAGACTTGAGGACCAGACGCGGACCCTGCATTTCGTAGGCTCCGAACTGAGACTTCGGAGGTAGAGAGAACTTCGCCGGA
>OBNE01022330.1_pt1 | contig 22914 bp, 18 predicted proteins | sample 1670241 | NCBI WGS metagenome assembly OBNE01 (sample SAMEA104232318, study PRJEB22302) | groundwater metagenome | biome: forest; feature: aquifer; material: groundwater | place: USA | collected 2011-08-07 | depth 6.7 m
CAGCAAGTCGCACCGCGTGCTCGGCGAGCGCATGGCTGACCAGATCTACATGACCGCCAACCGCAAGGGCTACATGCGCCGGTTCCTGAACCGCGTGGAACTCAAGCAAGGCGACGTGCCCCGCTTCCCGATCCGCAAGAAGAACGTGCAAGCGTTCATGGTGACCGGCCCCACCCAGGTGCAAGCCCAGTTCACCCAGGACAAGTGGCTCATGCCTCCGGAACTGCAGATCGTCGGCCGCGTGTTCGTTCCCCAGAACGAGATCAACCAGTCCAACACCGACGTGCTCGACGAGAAGTACGTGGAAGGCCTGGAAGCCATCATGGTGACCGAAGACCGCATGTACCTGAACGCCTGCCGTTCCACCATCGGCGTGGACAACAACCTGTCCATCATCTCCGGCATGCTGACGCCTTCGTCGCTGATGTCCACGCGTCAGAACGTGGCTCAGTGGGGTATGAAGCCTGTGGCCTGCCTGATGGCTTCGGACCTGTTCGTTGACATCGTCGGCGACTCCAACTTCATCCAAGCCATCGAACCCGTGTCGCGTCACGAGTTGGTGATGACCGGTGAACTGGCCGTCCTGTACGGGATGACTCTGGTGTCGGAAGCCTACCGTCACGTGGAACACAAGACCCTGGACGAAGGCGAATTCGCCATCATCTCCGATCCCGCCTTCCACGGCGCGTACTCGGACCGTGGCGGTGTGGACGCTCAGCCGATCGACGGCACCACCGAGAAGGTGGTTGGTCGCGGCTGGTTGTTCAGCGAGTCCGTGTCGATGGCCGTGGCCAACAACCGTTCCGTCGCGTTCGGTCGTCGCCTGTAAGAATCCGCGAGGCCAGGGTCTCGCTGATTCGTGTGCAGAGAGTCGCGCTGGCAAATCCGCGCGACTCTCTGCTAGACACCTCCCCGTTTTCATGGTAGGTTGTCTCCGTAAGGGTACGACCTTTCGCAGGAGGCTGTCATGGTCTCCTGCCTTTTTCCATAGGTGATTTTCATGAAACCCAAGTACAACAGTGCTCTCGATCTGATCGCCTGCGCTTCCGATTCCTTCAAGCAAGGAAACATGAAGGAAGCCAGCGCGTTCGTGACCCGTGCATTCAAGGCTGCCGATTGCGCCGAAGCCATCGAAGCCATGCTGCATCACAACGAAGCTGCTGTCCAAGCCGGAGCCGACGACGCTCCTGACATGGACTTCCCCGGCGAAGAACTCCGCCTGGAACCCGACGAGAACAAGCCACGTGAAGTGCAGGAATCGCGTGCGATCCGTGCCCGCCGTGCTCGTGCTACCTCTTCGGTGACCAGTGCTCGTCAACGCGCCACTGACTACTTCGCTACCCTGAAGAAGTGAGATGACGACCTCTCTGAACAAGAGACTGGCCCCCATCGAAACGCTTGCGTTTGATGGTTTCGCACAACGAGTCCAGAGAGTTACCGGGGTGCCTGCTTTCTGGGACAGTGCGGACGATGGGGTCCAAGTCCTGAAGCGAACTGGCACCTCGGTTCGTTATCCGTACATCACGTTGACTCACGAGTCAACTGTCGAATCCACAGATCGTGGCAATACCCACGTCTCTTCGCATCGCGGCAAACATGTCTTGATGTCTGATGACCAGAAGCGCGCCTTCAAAGTCATGTTCCTACCAGCAACGATGGTAGTCCGAGTCAAGTACTTCGGGGATAGTTCTATCCACCGACGGACCGTCGCTCACGGATTGCTGTTTGCTCGTCGCAACGGGTGGTTCAAGTTCTCCGTCCCGTACGGAGCGGTGTCGTTTGACATCAACCCCACGATCCCTGAGTCCATTGATCTGCCGTTACCAACGAGCGATCAGAGCGGTCCGAAGATGTTCGGACTGGACTTCACCGTGGATGTGGCAGGATACATCTCCTACCCAGAGCTGCTGGAAGGTCAGATCATCGATACGCTGCAACTCGCTGCCTACGTTGGCGGTGGGGAAATCAGCAACTCCGATCTGGCATGGGAACCGCAGGACATCACGTCGAAACCAACTACCACGAGTACCGCCTAATGCCAAGCGCTGTATCAAAAGCTCTTCTCCTCAACCTTGAGGCATTCCTCGCGGACAACGGAGTGCGACGTTCTGTGGGTTCTTTCGCTTTGAACTACACGAACCCGCAAGGTACCTGGAACCAGTCTGCCTTCTCGCTGAATCCCGGCGAGTCGCGGACCATCACATCCCCTGCTGGCGGCGTGTCCGCTACCGTGCTCCGAGTTACCTCACCCGTCCGGGCTGAACTCACCCTGGATGATGTTTCCAATCCATCCGCCGAATTCTCGGTAAACAAGTCCCTCGTGCTGGATGCCCCCGTCCAGCAGATGGTCCTTTCCAACGAAGGATCCACCGTGTCCCAGGTGATCCTCTTTCAGTGCTGAGGTATCCAATGGAAATCGTTCAAAACCCCACCAAGATTCCCAAGCCGGTCGACATCGTTATGGCCGATGGGACAAAGGATCAAGTGTTCATTCAGCCCATGTCTCGCGTCACGCTACCAGCCGGTGCCCGTGTGGCCTCGACGTACACCGAACGCGACAAGTCGCTCGTCATCAAGAACGCTTGAACCAACTTCACCATCGGAGAACATAGAACATGGCAGTCCTCATGCGTCGAGCGTCTGACGTCCGGATCACGGAAGTCGACCTCTCTTCATCCCTCAACGGAGCCTCTCCCGCGACAGCCGCCCTGGTGGTGGTGTCCAAGAAGGGTCCTCTCAAGAACACTTTCTTCTCGAACGCCGATGACTTCCGGGCTGCCTTCGGCGACCCGGATGCTCGCGTGTCCTTCGACGTCTACTCGGCTCTCGACTTCTTCAAGGGTGGCAACTCTCTGTGGGCTGTTCGTTGTGCAGGTAGCGGCTACAAGTACGCAGCGGCCACCGCGAAGATGGATTCAACTCTGAGCACACAGCTGATCGGTCTTTCCGGTGGCGTGGCTGATCCCGAAAATCCAGACTATGAATCTGGGGTCATCGCCGGCGAAACGCCGCTGTTCCAGTTCACTGCCAAGCAGGGTCCTGGTTCCTACGGCAACCGTATTGCCGTGAAGATCCAATCGCAGAACGTGGTCCCTCCCTCTGGACTGAGCGCAACTACCACCACTCTGGACGGCAACCTGCTGGCCGGCACCTACGAATATGTGGTTGCGGCTGTCGGACCGACCGGTGAGTCTCTGGCGTCGGCTCCTCTCACCGTGGTCATTGGTGGTGCTTCCACAACGAACACCACCACCATCGGCTGGTCCCCAGTCAACGGAGCCATCGGATATCGCATCTACGGCCGCGCGGCGGGCACTCCGCTGTTCCTGGATCAGGTGGGCTCCGCTTCGTACGAGTACACCGACCACGGTGCGATCACCCCGGATGCTGATCGTCCTCCGATCACTTCGGCTCTCGACATGGCTCCGGCCTCGCCGAACTTCACGCTGTTCGTCTACGACCTGGACGTCTCTTCCACACGCGCTGTTGAAACCTACAACTGCTCGCTCACTGAGCAGACGGACGAGACTGGCCTGCAGATGGAAATCACCCAACGGGTGAATCCGTTCTCGCGTTACCTCAACGTCGAGTCGAACCTGCAGAACCTGAGTACGATGCCTACGCTCACCAACACTGGGGTCGTTGCTCTGCTTGGTGGTGACTCGGGTGCTGCTCCTCTGGCTTCTGACATCAACGCCAAGTGGGCTGGTTTCTCCGATAAGGAGATGTACGTCATCGACATCCTGATCAACGCTGGTCGCACTTCGGTGTTCGTTCAGTATGCGATGGATGCTCTGGCGCAACAGCGCTCGGACTGCGTGAGTCACCTGGACTGCCCGCGTACCACGAACTCCGCACAGGACATCGTGGACTTCCGGAACCTGACGCTGAATCTGAACTCCAGCTACTCGATGCTGACCTGTTCGGATGCTCTGCAGATGGATCCGATCACCGGCAAGATCCTGTACACCCCGATGTCCGGCCTCACCGCAGCGCTCCAAGCTCGCGTGAGTCGTACGACTCAGCCGTGGTTCTCCATTGCAGGTCTGAATCGCGGTCAGCTCGGCGTGCCCGATGTGCGTCTCAAGTTCGATGATGGTCAGGCCACCTACCTGTACCAGAACAATCTGAGCTACCCGCGCCATTTCACCGGCAAAGGTACCGTCCTGTGGGAAGCGAACACGCTTCTCAACAAGAACTCAGCACTGCAGTTCACGAACATCCGTGTGCTGTGCAACATCATCAAGCGGTCGGCTTACGACTACCTGCTGTACGGTCTGCAGGAACCGGGCGACGACATCCTCCGTCGTCAACTGGTGCTCGCATTGGAAGACTACCTGCGTACGGTGCAAGCCGGTCGCGGTATCCGTTCTTTCCGCGTGGTCTGTGATGACACCAACAACCCGGCTGCTCTGGTGAACTCCGGTGTGCTGGCTATCGCCGTGATCATCGTTCCTATCCTGGCCGTCCGTGAAATCCAGATGACTCTGGTGATCTCGAAGGAAGGTTTGGAAGTGACCGAGGCCATAATCGCCAGCCTGTGATTGTGAAGGTCACTCAGCAACCAAACGTGAGTGACCTTCCATGCTCTTCTCCAAGAAACAAACCAAACTTCTCTCCAGTCTCATTGGAGAGTTTGACAAGAATCCTTCTAAGTACATTTCGATCTTCCTTCGTGATCGGTTAGACTCCGAGACCTTCGATCTGCTGTATGCTCATCGCGGTGACGTGAAAGCTGCCAGTTGGTTGCGTAGTCTGACGAACGCAGTGATCAATAACCAGGTCTGCTCCGTATGCGGAGAGAGATATCACCGGACTCCAGAGTTCCGTGTATGCGTTCCTTGTTTGAAGACTCCGGAAGGAACTGCTGTTCGCAAGGAGTTTGAGAGCAAGCGGGGCACTGCCAACGCGGAGGCCACCCAGATTAAGCTGATTGAACGGTATGGGGTCTCTAGTATGATGCTGGTCCCTGGTGCTGCCGGTCGTCGCGTGGGCACTATCCTCCGGGAGTACGGTGTCTCCTGCCCTCTGGACATTGACCGACTCGCCAACGCTCGCAAGCATCGTGAGAACTTTCAGAAGAAGCATGGGGTGGATCATCCCATGCAACTGAAGGAAGTGTTCATGCGTGCACACAAGCAAGCTCGTAACGCTCGGCCGTTCAACCTTGGCAAACGAGTGGTGCAAGGGCAAGGTTACGAGCCTGAAGCCGCGGTCGTGTTGGTGGAGAAGTACGGAGCTCGTCGTGTCAAACATCAGTCAGAGATTGGATCTCGGTTGATGTACGAATACGGTGGTGCCGAGCATTACTTCTTCCCAGACTTCACGGTCAAAGGTTCGGAAGCGGATGTACACTTTGAGGTGAAGTCGCATTTCACCTTGATCGAAGGCAATCGATTGGAAATCAATGTGGCGAAAGCTCGTGCTAACCCGGATGTCCGGTGGCTGCTCGTGCGAAGGGACCACGAGGTAGTGCTCTTGCCAAAAGAGTGGCACCAGAAGTCTAGAAGAAATCTTGTCAAGCTCCTTCAGTGAGCAACTCTTAACGTCTTTAAGGACCTATTCATGGCACGGACACATTTGAAAGAAGTTCTTTCGGTACAAGACCCTTTGCAGACGTGGAACTGGGACATCATCCTGGCTTCCATCCCTGGCCTGGCTGATCCGCGCGGCATCACTTACAAGTGTGTGTCCACCCAGATCCCGAACTCCGCAGTGGAACAAGTCCCCCTGGAAGCCCACGGTGTGAAGCTCAACTTCGCAGGCAAGCGCGTCTGGTCTCAGCAGTGGGAAGCGACGTTCTTCGAATCGCGTGATTCCTCGACGCGCGACGCCTTTGTGAACTGGCACGAAATGGCTCGTTCCTGGCAGAACAACTCCGGCTCTTACAAGTCAGAGTACGCAGTCACTGGATCCCTCCAACTCTACGATGATCGCCCGTTGGTCGTTCGCACCTTCGAGCTGTACGGTCTGTTCCCTCTCGAGGTCACCCCAGGTACCCTCGACCAGGCCAGCCAGATCATCCAGTACTCGGTTAACTTCTCGTACGACTGGGTCTCTGAGAGTTGATCAACCCAACCCAGAAGGAGGCCTCGTGCCTCCTTTTGTTTTGGTGCGACGGACACTGTGAAGGTTATCTGATGGACTCCATCTTCGGTTCCTCTCTGGGAAACCCTATCGTCACTCAGCAGAAGGCTGGTAGTTTTTCCCAATCCTCATCGGGCCTCGGCGCCCTGAACTCATTCTCCTCGGACCTCAGTGGTGGTGGCGTATCCGGTGGCCTTCGTGGCAACATCGGACAAGAACGCTCTGCCTTCGGGGACGTGCTGAGTCGTGGTGATCCTGTTCTTGCTTACGAGTGGGAAGGGATGATCATCGATTCTGGCAATCCTGAGCCAATCCCCTACATCTATCTGGAATCGATTCAAGCACCGAACATCCAGTTCGACTTGGATCATCGGTACTTCCACGGCCGAAACCTCTCCTACCCGTCAAAGATCATCACTGACAACTTGACGATCCAGCTCTACAACGACTTCACAGGGGCTGCTGCTGCCCTTTCAGCTAGCTGGGCTGAAGAGACTTTCATGACCGCGACTGGTGGGTTCCGCCTGCCTGCTGAGTTCAAGAAGTCTGTCAAAGTGAACATCTACGATGCCAAGCATCGTCAGGTGTACTCTATGTTGTTCGGCGGATGTTTCCCAGTCTCCTTGGGACACTCCTCTGCAATGGACTACAAGTCCTCTGAGCCAAACTCCTTCGTGCTCACCCTTAGTGTTGACTACGTGTATCTCGCAGCTTGAGGCTTACTGCCCTTCTCACCATTCACCCATCGAGGTAGAAAATGTCTGATAACGACGATCTCTCTGTGAGTCGATCGACAGCCGCGTTCAAACGACCGACTGCGACTCCTGCCAATCTTGCAACCTCTGGTGCTTCTGCACCCAAGGTTCGCGTCACGGAGCTCCCACATCCCGGAGCCCCAATCCCAGATCCCACTGCTGTGCAGGTAAACCCTGCGGTCACCACGACCTCTGGTCCTATCCCAGTCCAGGTGTACTTGCCTTCACGCTTCGAGTTCTATGGACCGGAGTTCAAGGAATGCTTCGTTCGCCCGATGACTGGCTTCCACCAGTCCAAGTTCTTCCGCTCGGCCAACGAGAAGAAAGATGTCCACTCCGCCAACGCGCTCACTTCCCTGATCGGGTTCGACGCGAAGGAACTGACGTTGCCTGATTTCTTCTTCCTTCTGTACTGGTTGCGCCTCAACTGCTACACGAAGACCCAGCTGATCCACAACGGTGTGTGCAACAGCCAGTCTCACCTGCAGCGAGTCCGCGACGGCAAGGTATCACCTGAGTCTCTACGCTCTGTCCACACTATCAACAAGACGTGGCTTGAGCAGGAAGACTTGAGCGACGACTACATGACTGGGTTCGAGGACAGTGCCAAAGAGCTCCTCACCTCGTTGGAATCCATCGGCTACACGCTGGACGTGCCTCGCATGAAGGACACCATCGAGTTGCACGACGACCTGTCGGCAGACGAAAAGTACAAGGACATCATCACCGAGATGGAGTTCATGGCCGACCGGGCCTCTTGTGTTCGTCGAATCGACGGTGTGGCGGTGAGCCTCAAGGATCGCATCCAGCTCATTGAGCAGCAGTCTGTTGACGTCCAGGACCTGCTCGATGAATGGCGCGTGCGGGTCTCCCTGTACGGCGTGAAGGAAAGTATCAAATTCAAATGCACGGAGTGTGGCGCTGAGGTGGAGAACCCTGTTCTCATCTCGGCGCACTCCTTTCTTTAAAGCGTATTCGGACGACTTCCTCCTCAACGGGATAGTGGATGTCGCGACCGAATACGGAATTTTCTTGTCGCTCGATCAAGAGCTGCGCACCCTCCTCTACTTCATATCCTCGGCCAGACAGAAACGGCTCAAGAGACAGCAGGATGCTCAACTTGCTGCCTCCGCTGCCAATCCGTTTGGTCGATGAAGGGTTGAACCTCCATGATCTTTCGCTCCGCACCCTCACAATCGGACGTCGACTTCCTGAAGAAGTCCGTTCCAGGCATTCAAGATCTCCATCCCGAGACGAATCTCGATAGGCTGAATCCTCAGCAGATTGCCCGGCTCAAGGTCTTGCGGACGTTGGTTGGAAAGTTCAGCACACACAAAGTCGCCGAAGGCAAGTTCCAGTTCACGCTGGACCTCCTCAAGCAACTACACTCATTCGTTGAGACCGAGAAGAACTTGGTCCAACGCGTGGCCTACAAGAACGTCCTGAAGAAGATTCGGGATGACTTGATGAACCTCAACCTTCTGCAGAAGGACGTCGAGGAGCTGACCCAATCCAACTCAAGTGAGCCAGTACTTGAGCGTGCGCATGATGCCTTGGAGGAACTCGGCAAGTCCATTAAGACTGAAGTCGATGGGATGATGAGCCGTCTGCAGAACGGTATCCTTGAACAGACTAGTCTTGCCACTTCTAGCCTGTATCGTGCTTCGCTCACTAGCGAGCGCAACATGTACGCGAAGCTGGATCAGCAGGGTAGTCGTATGCTTCGTCGCTGGAACGACGTGCGACTGGAAGTGCTGAACCTTCTTGGTACGGTCAACCATGATGCTCAAGCCAAGCGCAATCTGACTCGGATGAGTGACGACCTCGACGAGATACTCCGGTATCTCGACGAGTATGCTCTTCTTCCGTGGTTGGCTCCGCGAGACATCGTTGCTGCTCTATCCACTCTGGATCGTCGCCTTGAGAACTATCAAGACGAATACAACCTGGCTCAGCCAGACGCGGATCGCATTGCTAACGTGATCGCGGACCGAGAGACCAGGGACGACAGTCGTCAGAAGATAGCTGAGAGAGTTCAGAACTTCCTGAACGCGCTTGGGGTATCAAAGAACATATCCGTTGGCGGGGCTGTTCGTCTGGTGCGAGGCACTGGACGTGCGATTTCACGGACTGGTATGTTCTTGACCAGGACCTTGCCAAACATCGCTCGCTCGGTGGTGACAAGCGTCAGCACTACTCCGAAGCGAATCTCTCAGACGTTCAAGCAAGTTGCTCGAATGATCGGCGGATCGTCTCGCGCACTGTTTGGCCTGAAGAAGAAGAAGGGTGGTTCTCTGAACGTGAAGTTTGAGGACTTTCGTAAAGGACGAGAGACTCTCGGTCTCAACTCCACGATCGAACGTGGATACGATCGAGGCGGTGCTTCAACCTCTATACCTTCCGCCAGTACAGGTGGCTTCGTCCCTCATGCGAACACCAATGACGACTTTCAGGTTCCGTTTGATCCGAGCCCGCGCAGTTCCGCGCGTCAGAAGACTGTTGACGGAGCCAAAGACGATTCGATGCCACCTGATATCGCAGACATCTGGCGCGATGCAGTGGGCACTACGTCACGTACACCCGGGACCACGCAGACTTCGGGCGGTGAGCCGTCTGGACTGCGATCATTTGTAGAGGAACAGTTCAACCGGGTCAACCTCCGACTGGAGTCTCTGACCGACGAGGTGCGCAGCCTCGGGAGTCTCAGCGCTCGTTCTTCCGGTGGGGAGCTTGACTCTCTGCGGAAGGATCAGGAGATGGATCTGCTCAAGGCTATCCGCGTTTCATTGGAACGCATCGCTGGTAAAGTGGGATCAGCTTCTCCATCCGAAGGCAGTTCGTTCCTGTCCAGAGTGCTTGAAAAAGCCACCATGGTCAAGGGAATGTTCGGCAACCTGCTTCAAGTGCTCGGTGGTTGGAAGCTGGTCTCCGGTGCAGTAAGTGTGCTCAAGGGCATCGCTGTCGGCGCGCTGCGAGTGGCAGGTCCTCTGTTGAAACTGGGATCCTTCGTTGGTCGTATTCTGGCTGGTCCTGTCGGAATGTTGATAGGTGCAGGCATCGCCGGATGGAACATTGGCACATGGCTCCATGAGAGATTTGGAGAACAGATAGGCGACTTCATTGATGGAACTGTCGAGAAGATATCGGGGGCGATCAACTTCGTCCTCGACATGTGGAAGAAAGGCAAGGACCTAGTCGGCAAGGCAGTCGGTGCGGTTCAAGCACCATTCAAGGCATCTGCTCAGCGAGACATAGATAACGAGATGTCCTCCAAGGGGGCTATCCACAAAGTGACGAGAGACCGAGCCGTCGCTCTCGGGATGGACACCTCGCAGTATCCGGTGTACGATCCCAAGACTCGGGCGATCACCCCTCCGAAAGCTCCGTCCGCCCCGTCAACCGCAACAGTGCCTTCAAGCACTACGACGTCGATCTCATCTTCGTCGACGACGAGTGCGTCTCCTCCGGTGTCTAGATCCAGTGCTCCAACCAGTGTTTCTACTGGAAGTGCCTCTGTACCCATGTCTTCGGTGTCGGTGACTCCACGATCCACGTCCACCTCGTCAGTGACCTCTCCGTCTACTGGGGGATCGTCCTACGGGCTGCCAGATGCATCCGGCGGAAAAGGATCCTACGCAGTCGCTGCTGGCTCCAACCTCGACAAGATGCAGCCAGGGGTGATGAGTAATTTCAACTCCATGGTCGCCGAGTACCAGTCCCTGGGTGGTAAGCAGAGAGTTAGCATCAATCGAGGGTTTGCTACTCACGAGCAACAAGCTGCCCTGTTCCAGAAGTATGGGCCTGGTCGGGCGGCTCGACCCGGCAACTCCGCTCACAACTACGGCATAGCCTTGGACATTGACCGGGGTGCAGCCAACGAGATGGAACGCATGGGCTTACTCGCCAAGTATGGATTCGAGCGACCGCTCGGACATGAGCCCTGGCACCTGCAAGTGGCGGGCGTCAGTGCCGCGATGGCGAAGAATGGCATCTACTCCGCGGATACCCCAAGTGCTCAAGGTGGTGGGGCCGATCAAGTTGCTCAGGCAGGTGTTCCTTCCACCACGAGCTCTGCTCCTCCCCTCTCAACATCTTCCACCTCGAAAGCTGGCACCGGAGACGTGCGCACTTCTATGGAGACGAGTTCCGGTTTGCCCCCGGAGCAAGCTGCCTACGACCCTCGTCCGCCTATCACCAATCCAGCCACCCAAGGATCTGGCCAGGCGGTGTCTGGTCTGAGTCGTAATTCGGCTACACCCTCAGGACATGGCACCTCCCGTATCCCGGAGTTCTCATACGCGGACCCAACGTTCTTTGCCCTTAACCTTGGAGCCCTTACTGCCTGATGAAACCCACCGACAAGTCCCAAGTCTACCGGCAGCTATACCATGCTGCTAACGGAATGGAGTCCAGGTTCCTGAGACCGAGTGCTTCCAGCCTCAGTGGTTTCAGTAACTCGGGCCCTTCCCCGTTACTCAATGCAAAAGTGATAGGCTTGGCAGTCGGCATTGGCGTTAGCATCGCGGCTGTGTTTGCTGCCGTCCGTTCTTTAGGAAAGGACGACAAGCCACTACTCGAAGACGTGAGTCCTCCGCCTACCTCGGATGAAGAGAAGATAGAGTTCTCGGATTCGGATCAGGAGATAGAGATCGTAGAGACTGATGATGTTCTAGAAGTCGAAGAAGACCAGAGTCTATGGGATTCTATCCTCAACAAGATGGGCCTGTCTTCATCCTTTACAGAAGAAGATCCTGGTCTAGTCCTCGAAGAGTCATCCTCGGAGTCGACAAGAATAGAGCCTCCCACTACTTCAGAGGCATCCTCCATCCCTTCAATTACCCCATCCACTCCTACGAAGCCTCCCCCTACTAAGGGTTCCCCTGAAAAAGGAGTTGTTGCGATTTCTCGTGGGCACAAGCTGGATAAGACAAAGGATGTTAAGCGGACTTCTCAGTCCGGTAACAGTCTGTTCACTGGACGATACCTTCGTCTATCGAAAGCCAACCTGAGTTCATCTGAGTCCATATGGGCCAGTCGCTTGGTAAAGATGGGTGTGCCGATAGGTGGTCGCATGGGTCAGTCTATGCTGCCCGTGGTCAGGTCTGTGATCATAGCCCGAGCTAAGGCTCATGGACTAGATCCTACGGACATGCTGAAGGTGGCCTCAATGGAATCCGGCGGAGATCCAAACGCTGTGTCAAGCACAGGAGCGATCGGGGTGTTCCAGTTCACAGCAGCCACTGCTAAGGCTTTCGGACTGAACAATCGATTTGACCTAGACGCCAACGTCGAGGCAGGGATGCTTCTGGCCAAGGAGAACCTGAGGGCTCTGCCGGACAAGAGCAGTAATGCTCTGTCAATGTACATCGCTCACCAGATCGGTATCTCCGGGGCAAAGGAAGTCCTTGCGTCCCCCAGATCAAAACCGATATCGCAGCTACGTCCTGGTACTCAACGATCCATCCGCGTGAACGTTGGTGGAAAGTCCACCAATGTTGGTGAGTATCTGGATGCTAACCGATCCAAGCTGGAATCTAGTTACTCTCAACAGATGGCTGCCTCCCCGTTCAAGGGTTCCATCAAGATACATCTGGCGGAAGGATCCGTGTCTGAAAACGTTGCGTCCACTAACGTCAGCTTTCCTGAATCCCGGCCTGTAGCCACTGTGTCTCAACCGACCACTACTGTCGTGCCAGCGCCTGTACCTGTGGCGGATCCAACCTATCACGCCAAGGTGGAAGCTCCGGCTAAGGACACCACTAGCGATCAGACTCCGAGCGGACAAGTTCCATCTCACAACCGTGGTCCTAGTCCATACCCAGATACCAACCCGAAGTTTCAGTCCGCCTTTGTAACCAACAACGGCGCCCTAGTCGTGATGTGAGATTGATATGGCTCTTACTTCCAAAGCATTTACGATGGGTCAGCCCCTATCAGTGGCGACCAATCCGCACTACATGTGCTACATCATTCCACTCGACCGTGGGATGGATCCAATCATTGCTCATCTGCCTGAAGAGTACCAACTGAATCTCGGAGCCTCTTATCAGGCTCCGTTCTCGCAGGGTCCAAAGGACCACATAAACCCTGGTGTGGGGGCAGCTGCCTCCGCCTTCGGTCTGCAGTTCGCCAACAAGGCGATGACTGCTCAACTGTGGCAAGGGTCGAACGACGTCGAGTTCTCGTTGCCCTTGGTGTTCCAACTTGAGAGTGATCCAAACGCCGACATCCTCAAACCGCTGTCCGCTCTGTACGAGTTGGTCCTTCCACGTGAAGACGTGGCTGGTGGTCTGCTCACTTCTCCTGGTCCTCATCTCGATCTAGATCTACTCAAACAGAGTGCCTCCGAGTTGGGCACATCCGCTGCTGTAGCTGGTCCAAAGCTATGGAACTCGATGGCTGCAGGGGCTAAAGAGGTGTACTCATCGATCGGCGACTCGTCGACCTCGACGACAAGCGTGGCTGGTCAGCAGATAAAGAACACAGCCAACGCTGGTAACAGCGCTCTGGCTGCCGCGTCAAACGCGATCACTTCGGCCATCAAGTACAACATCGCTTTGATGATCGGTCAGTTTCAGTTCTTTCCGTCGGTGGTTATCACCAACATCGCGCAGACCACTAAGGTGCGCCCTTACTGGGAAACGGGAACGATGTCCCGTGTTGAAGTGACCGTCACCTTCCGCACGTTCTACACCCCGACCAACCGTGATCTGCCTTCCCTGCTGCTTGGTACTGAGTCTCAGTGGAACGAATCCACGTCTTCTCAGACTGAGTCCACTCAGCGTGGTAACGAATCGAACTCTGTTCAGCAGTCTCCGGTCAACTCCACGGATTCGGCTGACCGTCAAGGAATGTCAGACAGTCTGACTTCTTCCAACAACAGTTCTGATCCGGTGTCGTTTGCCTACAACCGAAGTGCTTGGGGTTGATCAATGTCTCGATTCAATACTGCTTTCTACTATCCAATTCTTGAGGGTGGTGCGTTCGACATCTGGGACGCCAACCCTTCGGACATGAAGTTCAACGTGCCGACCGCAACCACCATTGTTGTGGACTCCTCGCTCGAGGCCAACTTACCCCACATCGCATATGAGTATCTGGGTGACACCTCTCTCTGGTGGACGCTGCTGTACTACAACGGCATCACTGATCCTATCAGTGACATCTACTCGCTAGCCTTGTTACGCATTCCGGATCGTCAGGCTCTCATCTCTTACCTGGAGCGTACTATACCAGGTCTCTCGAATCGTTCGTACTCAGAATCGAAGATCTCGGCAGAGCACATGAGTTCACCTTGGCCATTCTACAAGAGCTCTCCTTGTGTGCCAACCGCGGTGGTCGTTCCACCGAGACCTCTCATCCTGCAATTCAGCCGCTATCCGTATGGCGGGGAAGATGTTGGTTACGACCCAGGAAGGGCTGCCTACGTGGTGGTGGGAGCTAAGACTGACGAAGACGTAGTAATTGACTGGGGGGATGGAACTACCACCATTGCCACCACCACAGGCACATATGCCCACGAATACCCATCAGAAGAAGATAGCCCTCAAAGTCTATGGGAATGCCTGGTCAGTGGTGGATTGGTACAGCTCGGCTACGAGTTCGATACGGAAAGTGGATCCGCTCAGGAGGAGGAAGCGGCAGAGTTCGCGACCTTTGGAATTACAGAGACGGAATTTGGTCCTAACGACCCCCCTCCTTACAATGATCGACTAACGGCGGTCATAGACTTTGGTACCATCCCCACATTCACCCACGCGATGTTCCACCGGTCTAGCATCAACTCTGTGCCAACCGAGCTGTCCCCATTCTTCCGCTCGATGAAGCAGATGTTCAACGACTGCTACTACTTTAACTCTCCATCCGTACTTGAATGGGACACCAGCTACATAGTTAACATGCAGGAGACGTTTGCTAGCTCTGTAATCGATCAGCCGATTGGCGGGTGGAACGTATCTAACGTGACCACCATGCGTCGCATGTTCCAGAACTGCCCTCAGTTCAACCACCCACTTGGTACTTGGAACCTCGTCAATCTGTTGGACGCGAGCTACATGTTCCTGGGGTGTACAACATTCGATCAGCCTCTGCAAACCTGGAACGTCTCCTCTGTTACGAACATGGAGGGTATGTTCAGCCAGTGTCGGGTGTTCAACCGTTCGTTGCACACTTGGGATGTATCCTCAGTCACTTCCATGAAGCAGATGTTCTTTGGCTGTGAAGGATTCAATCAGCCTCTAGACACTTGGGACGTATCTTCAGTGACCACGATGAACCTCATGTTCGGAGGTTGTTATACTTTCAATCAGCCTCTGAACAGCTGGAATGTGTCGTCAGTGATAGACATGAACCATATGTTCGAGGCTTGCCAGTCCTTCAACGGACAGATCTCCGACTGGGACGTCTCTTCAGTGAAGCTGATGTTTGGTACGTTCAGCGAGTGCTTTAGTTTCAACCAGTTCTTAGGAACGTGGGATGTCTCCTCCGTGGAGACAATGTCTCAGATGTTCCAATACGCAGCTGTGTTCGATCAAGACATCAGTCAGTGGAATGTTTCCAACTGCCATTACATGGCCTACATGTTCTATGGTGCTGAGTCCTTCAACCAACCTCTAGGCGGTTGGCCTGCTAACTGGGACGTGTCATCTGTGGGGGCTCCTTCTGATCCTGCGAACTATCCGGAATCCTACAACGAGTACCCGCCGATGGAAGCTATGTTCTATGGGGCGTCCAGCTTCAACCAAGATCTTTCTAGCTGGTGTGTTCCGAACATACCGGTCCAACCATGGGGGTTCAATGTCGGGGCTGGGGTCATACAATCTCCTCAGTGGGGCACTTGTCCTACTGAGCCACCACCGCTGACCGCGGAACAATGATAGCTTACGAAATCAAAGGATTCTATGAGCTTTGAAGTCAAAGGACGGCTGTTCTTGAAGATCAAGTTCGCTGGGGTGGAGTTCCCGTTCCAGCGAGTGAACAGCGTCAACTTTCTACACATGTCGGCCTCCGGCAAGATCAATCTACCGATGGTGCACCTCTCCTTGAACGACCCTACGGGCTTCATGGAGAAGGAGAAATTGGTGGGTGATGGAATCCCGATGGAAGTTTCGGTGTCACCTTCCCCGGACATCCCACCAAAGGTGTACAACTTCCGTGTGAACACACCAAAGAAGACTCACTCGTCCCCGAACACCGTGTATGAGTTCGACGGTTATCTTGACGTCCCCAAGTACTGGCATGATTCTACTCGTGACTATACAGAAGGGCTCGCCTCGGACGTGCTCGAAGGCATAGCTGGTCAGTGCGGACTCGAGTTCGATGGAGAATCTTCCAACGACTTCCAGGTGTGGTGGCCGGGTAACCGAAGATTCTTTCAGTGGGCCTGTCACGTAGCAGGACGATCGTATGTCAGCGATGATGCATGCATGCAGCTTGGGATCGACTTCGACAAGAAGATGTACTTCAAGAACGTGAATGAATTGTCTGGAGCTGACCACAAGATGTCGTTCATGGAGCCGCGTCCAGAATTCCTACTGGCTACCGACGTTGAGCCACTGTCTAACGCCGGTTCCAACAACCACGTCAGTGGGTACAGCGGAGTGCGGGTCTATCAGAACATGATGGAGAACCTGGCTGAGTTCAACGTACCGGACGATGCCTTGGCAGTGAATCCTACCAGTGGGGAGAGATCGTTCCTGCGCAACACCGTGGTAAAAGGAGAAGTTGAGAAAGGCGCCGTGATGTTCGGCCCACTGAACTTCGGTAACGCACACCCGATGTACCAACGAGCGTTCTACCAGAACCAACGCTTTGAGAATCTGTTCAACTTTGGATTGAGAGTGCAGACTCCTGAGCTCACAAAAGTCAAGTTGTTCGACAACATCGACATAACCTTGAACTACCCGGAGAACAACACCAGCCCCAGGTTCTCCCGCCACTTGTCCGGTATCTACAAGGTTGTGACGAAGAACGTCTACGTCAACGGATCCAATTACTACGAACTGTTCACTATGATGCGACGTGCATATGGTGACTCTGCCAAGGAAAACTAATGGCCGGCTTTGCATCTGTCAACGACATGCCTACCGAGAGCCCAACGGCTGGTAGAAAGTTCCAAGGCAAGGTGGTCGACAACCTGGACCCCTTGCTCAAGCAGCGTCTCAAGGTTGAAATCCCAAATTTTATGGAAGGCCCACCTGATCTACTGCCTTGGATCGGTCCTCTGGTACAGTCCAAGTTCGGCATGACAGACACGGCCTGTAGTGTGAACGTTCCTGTGATCGGGTCCGTGATCGAACTCGAGTTCCAGGATGGAGACTTGTCCTACGGAGTGATGACCGGGTCCATCCACACTGAGATCTCCGCGATGCTCGGTCCGTTGGAAACGAATTACCCCGCTCGTCGAGGGTGGCTCGATCCAGTGTCTAACTGGTCCTACATTGACATCACTTCTGGTATGGTGGAATTCCAACTCCATCACAAGTCTGGTACTCAGTACACGACGTTCGACGACGGTCGGGTCCACCACCTTGCAGTGAACCTCTATTTCATCGAGGCGCCGGACATCAAAGAAGAAGCATACAACACGCACAAGGTGATTAGCACCATAAGCACCCATGACGCCTCAGAGTCCCACACTTTGACCTCACCAACTGTTGTGACGAACTGCGACAACCGAACTATCAACGCTGAGCAGACTGTCAAGCATCTGGCTAAGACTGATGTCATCTACGAAGCGGAGAACATCGCTCGTTTGAAATCGGTAGTGAAGACCGAAGTGCTCAGCGATGAGTACATCCTTATCAGAGCCGGTAAAGTCGACATCAACCCGTAACGATCATGTCAATCAACAAGCCACGCCACTCCGACCTGAATCCGGACTTTGGTCGACCCGGTGCTCCGGCAATTCTGTATGGTGAAGACGCAGTTCGTAAGGCTGTGCAGATCTTCCTCACCTCGATGGTTGGCAGTCGCTCTCGCACCTTCAACGTGCTCTGGGGATGTGACGCCCCTAAGCTCTTGCAGGAACCATTTGGAGAGATCACCGCTCAGGCCTTGAAGGCTACGGTCATCGCCTCTCTGGGACGATTTGAACCCCGCATCGAAATTCTGGCACCTCTTACAAAGGTGATAGCCCGCACTGATGTGTACGCCTACGAAGTCCAACTCGTCTATCGCATGAGCGGTATCGATCACGTTAGGTCCTACTCCTTCCTCATCCAGTCACAGAATATGGAATCCTGATATGAGCAACAATCTTCAGTTCTCGTTCGCCCCGGACAACATTGACTTCGAAGAGTCCAAAGCCAGACTCACCCAAGCTCTGGAACGATCCGATACCTGGAACGGCGTGATCGACAACCAGGTAGGTACTGCTCTCATCGACTACTTGGCCACCATCAACACCTTCGCTCAGCAGCGCGTACTCGCCTGCTTCCGTGAAGCGTTCCCTGAGACAGCCGCCTCGGATCGCGCTTCCTTCTCTCTGGCGGCCATGCAAGGTGTGCGGCTCACCCGCAACAGCCCGGCCACCAGCGAAGTGGTTCTGCTGTCCGTCGATGCAGTTTCCATCCCACCATACACGAAGTTCGTGGCCAGTGGCAACATCGCGCTGTTCAATCGTGTGCACATCTTCCTTCGGCCAAACGAAGCGCAGACTGTCACTCTAGCCGAGGGCAAGGTGACCTTCCTAGTGGCCGAGGGTATCGGCACTGATTTTCAATCTATTGTCCCTCTGGAACGCGACTTCGTCGTCTCCAACGAGGACGTGTCCGTCGAAGTAGATGGAGAGACAGTGCAGCGGGTTACGGACGGCCTGTGGAACTACCGAGCTTCCAACTCCTTCCAAGACTCCACTCTGCCGGACGGCCGCGCTCTGATCCGATTCGGTACAACGGTGTTCGGTCTTCGGCCTGAGGCTGGTTCTGTAGTCCGGGTGGCCTACGCCCTGACTCGTGGTGCCGATGGCAACTCGCTCGGCGCGGCTAACGAGACAGTTAACTGCCCCAACTACACCACCGTGAAAGGCAACATGACGGCGGCGTTATCTGGTGGGGCCGACCGACGCAACCCGATGTCCTACAAGAACGTTGACTCACCGAACTTCGGGAGCTTCGGTGCGGCAGTGAAGAAAACTCAGTACGTCTCTACCGCGCTGGAATATCCTGGAGTGATCGACGTCCGCATGTTCTCTCAACGAGAGACTGATCCGACCGACCTGCGATGGATGAACCTCTTCAAGATCGTTCCTTTGGTTCAGAAGGGATGGACTCACGCAGATCAGGTCCGTCTCATCGATCACATGCAGTCTCGCACCATGTACGCTGGTCGGTTCTGCGTGGAGTATCCCCTCGCTCGCCCGGTTGACGTCGTCATCAGAGCATACTGCAATCGCTGGGCAAACCCAACCTCAGTCAAGAACGCCATCATCGATTCAGTGACCTCTATATTCGATCTGGGGCGTGGGTCCTTGCAGAAGGACTTGTTCCTGTCCTCGTTGTCCGATGCGGTCCGCTCCTCCAGCAGTGACGTTAAGCACTTTGACATCGTGCGTCCGTACTCCAATGTCATCGTCTCGGCTGACTCAATCGAGCCTCCTCGGGTTACCATCGAATCTGGAATCGGTACTCTTCAGCATGGACCTCACATCTACGGTGTAGCCGCACGAATAGACCAGGGAGTTGATGGACAGACGAGCTACCTGAAGATGCTTGACACCACTCAAGCTCTGGTGGTTACAGACAACTCCTCAGCCATCGTACGCTGGAATCCACTGCCTAACGCAGTAGAGTATCACGTGTACGGCCGTGGTACTGGTGCTGGTCAGTTTGGTCTTCTGGCGACGATCGCCGTCGACCAGAACGCGGCCTGGAACAGCGAGACTGTTTCCTGGACCGACAATGGTTCCATCCTTCCTGGTGGTCCAGCCCCTGCGCGTAGCGAATTCCAGATTCAATATGCCACCCTCAACACACTGGACGTCACCGTAGAGGTGGCTCGGAGCTGAAATGAGCAACACTATCTCCAGACAGATTCTCCTTCCGGAGTTCCTCAAGTCGTATCCACACTGGAACGACCTTGCGTATGCGGTAGATGAAGCCTTCAACGAATCCGTCGATCAGCCCTCGAACATGCTGGCACGTGTGCGCGAGGTCCTCCACTTGGGCATCTCCGCTCAGTTGAAGATTCTTGACGAGCAGGTGCTTGCAGAATCGGACTTCGACCGATTTGAAAGAGAGATTCTCATCAAGTGTCTCACGTTCGTAGGATGCCCGATACAGAACTACACCATCTTCTCGGACGCTCAATTGTTCCGCATGCTCCAGCACATGCCCACATACTGGTATTCCAAAGGTGGTGTGAACGTAGGTGAGTTCATCTCTTTCGTCCTTGGTGTGGACGTGGACATCACCAACCTGTGGACTACGGACTATGTCAACTTCTACCCAGAAGGTGATTCAGCCATCGGTTTACCCGTGTACGACGGGGGTGAGTGGTACCCGACCTCGCATGTGCGTCTCGGGTACGATCCGTTCCAGCTCACGGACTTGACGATCCCGAACTTGAAGAAGTTCCTGCACGACATGTTGAACTACAACCTGGTCTTGCACAGCATCGAGTCTCGATCGGAGTTCCCAGTCGTCCAGCTTTCCGACAACGTGCAAACACGCTCAGACTTCCTGGACAGCAAATCCGTAGCTCTGAGCGCGTACTGGATCAACTACTTGGTCCTCTCGACCGACTTGGAGTTAGAAGCCAATTTCATGTTGACCGGGGAGCACACTGCCTTGGAGCTGCCGGACATCGTTGACAATACCATCTACGTGAACGTGGTTAGTGTGCAGATAGAGTTCAGTCCGGCTTCCAGAGTGGTAGTGGACCAGAACTTGCCTTCCTCTGCCTGGAGCTCCGTACTGAGTGCCACTGAAGTACGCATCACTGTCACCAACGTGCACACGACGGATCTTCACAACGTAGAGATCCCCAACCTCTCTATCGGAGACATGTTCAGCGGGGAAGCTAGACGCAACGCTGTGCCTGGGAAGTCCATACCACTGCTCGAAGTGGGTGCGTCCTACACTCACTCCGTTCCGGACGTGTTCTTTGCATTTTACATGCCTCACCTCACTCAGTACGTATTGCCAGTGAAGATCCCTCAGAACTGGATCCGCACTTCAGATGATCCAGCCTTCACCAATCTGTCCGGCCTGATCGCACCTCTGAGTCTCAACTCGCGCCCACCTGAGACTCCGTGTGATCCATACCTGCCTCAGGTACTGTCGTTGCTCCGATTCCAGGAACCAGTCGGTGCGACTTCTTTGGTGGACGATGCTCCAAGTCCTCAGCCGTTGATACATGGACCGTTCTCCAAATCTGTTGACCTTGGATTTCAGTTCAACGGAGACGCTGCTCAACCACTAGGTGTGGTGTTCGATACAGAGAAATCTCACTGGGCCATCGAGTTGCGCCTGGAAGTACCAGTCCTTCCTACCCCTCCAGACGTGTATGGGCTTCTGTACGTTGGTGTAGAAGAGCTTCTCACGAACCCGAGTAAGCAACGGATACAGCTCAACCTCACTCCAACCGGAAAGGTTGTTCTGCATCTGAACGACGGGGTCAACCAGATGAACATTGAGAGCCTGAACACCATCTCACGATTCGCCCCAAACCACATCATGATACAGAAGTCGGACGATACGTGGTGGGTTTCCATCAACGGTAAGCTCACACCTCCGTTCACCAAGTCTATGACCGGCTTGAGCAGTCGTCTCTGGCTTGGGACTGGCTTCACTACCTTCGGTCTGGCTTCACTACCTCGCCCGTTTGCTGGTACGATGAAAGAGTTTCGTGCCACGGAGACGTTGCGTCATACGTCTGACTTCTTCGTCCCAACGTTCTTCCCAACTATCGAGTGCACTGAGTACGCCAACTCTTTGGATGACTGATAGTAATCATCACAACTGGAATCACAATGAGCTACCCAACTTTCGTCATCACGCAAGACGCCAACCAAGCCATCACTGGGACCATCCTGACTGGTCTTCGAGTTGACATCTCGGAGTTCCGTCTGGGTTCCGATTTCGCCACGGAGGCATCTCCTCTTGACAATGAGCTGAAAGGCTCAACTATCTACTCCGCCGTCCCCACGAGTTACTTCTACTACGACGAGAACACCATTGGTATTCGTCTGGAAGTGGCTGCGGATGCCGGCCCATTCGAGTTCGGAGAGATCGGTCTCTTCAGCCAGTCCGGGATGATGGTAGCTCGCGCCAGCCTGGGTTCCCTTCAGCAGAAGTACGGTCCCTCCGGTGGTGGCATGCCCAACATTTGGAAGATCGTGGCTTTAGTGCGATTCTCTCAGGCTCCGTCTCTGTTCATCATCAACACCTCATTGGCGTCAGCGTTGTTGGAAGTGGCCCACTTCGGACTGTTGCAACCACCAGGAATGATGCCTTCCGGACAGAACGCGGTGATCGTCCACGAGTCTTCCCCGAACGGAGAGTCGATCCTGGTGTTCTCGCATTCCCCGACTCACTGGACCCTGATGGGGTATCAGCAGTTGGGGTTCATCACTCTTTCAGATTCCTCTGCTCCAGGAGAAATCCCGTCTCCGGACTGGGATACGTTCATTCTCCAAGGCTATCAGGCAGGCAAGTACGTGGTTCAGACTCTCTCCGGAGACGTCCGTTCAATCGCCTCCGTCGAGATCGGTATGGGTCGACCAACGGTCTCCATGCCTGTGCTTCCGGCAGGTTCCGTGCTTGAATTGTACGGAGCCCTCGACCATAAGGGCATCCACACAAACGTGCCCGTGTCCCAGTTCAACGACCTGGTCAACGAGTTCAACACCTACTGGGCGGCACCTACTGGCGTCGCAGTGTATGACTCTCGTGGTGTAGGCCAGCCGCCTGTTCCCGTGGCCTCGGACCCCTTCAGCGTTCAGGACGCTGAGTGGTGGGTGTTCGCCGATCGCGTTCGGGACTATGCTCGACTCGTCGGCCTCTCAAATCCTGTAGACATCCGAGGTCTGACCAGCGACTGGAGCACCAACTACTTCCCACAGCTGCGCAAG
>OBNE01024280.1_pt1 | contig 21300 bp, 38 predicted proteins | sample 1670241 | NCBI WGS metagenome assembly OBNE01 (sample SAMEA104232318, study PRJEB22302) | groundwater metagenome | biome: forest; feature: aquifer; material: groundwater | place: USA | collected 2011-08-07 | depth 6.7 m
AGCGTCTTCTGGAAGGTGATACCCAAGGAGTTTGTTCGTCCCGTTTAACGTCCCAAACTTGAGGTATCCTTCGTCGATCCACCGTTCATACTGTGAACGATCAGCATAATCCACTCACTCAAAACGACAATGTCCGGATCCCTTCAGCGGGCAGTGTATGATCTTTTGGTCATCCACTCAACCTTCGGCCTTTCCACTTCAGAGATCTCCGCTAAGACGAAGAAGTCTTACACTGAAATCCGTAGAGTCCTTCCTACGGTTATCAGTGCCTACGCCTACGAATGGCGGCGAACTCCAAATCATTTGAAGATTCGAGACATTGTGCCGTGGGAACCTGTGTGGAAAGTGGCAGAAGTGCCGAAACACGAGTTTCCACCTAGTGACCTGCGTCTCCATACAGCGTATCACATGAATTTCGCAGGTCACCGCGAACTTCGGGAAATCATTTATGGATAAACACTCACGGTTGAAATGGAGTGTCCCACTGAAAGCAGCGTGGCCTCGCAAACCAAATCTTCCAGACCAATACGTTGGCATTCCACTCGTTGACACCAAGGGGACGTTGGTGGCTCTCATTCGTCCCGTGACCGACTATGAATCTGACCCAGCTTACCACAACCGCATCGGTCAAGCCTTACTCGATGCTCGTCACACCTGCAAACTACACAATGCCGACAGCAAGAAACCAAAAGAAGCCTCTAGAGCCAGCAGCAACCGCAAAGCGTCAAGTGCCAATCCATCCAAGTCGATACGACTGGACAGCAACCCCACCGCTGAAAGCAAGGTCCACACATCTCACACGAGTGGCGATTTCCACGACTGGTGAATTCGCGTACTCGTATCGTTTTTACTTTGGTGGAAATCGTTGGACGAGGGGTTTCCAATCACATCACGCGGCCGACCTCTTCGGCAAGGAAGCTCTCGGGGAACTCGTTAGCGATCGTACCGTGATTCTCGGGATTCCGATCCTCAAGATCGAGTACGGAACCATGAAGCGCAAGCCAAAGCGTCTGCAAGAAGTTCCTGCGAATCTCGGCCATGCGTTGTTGATCGACGCAGCCCACGCATACATAAAGGCCGCGAACTGGCACAAGGTGACGGTGTGTGCTGCTCATGAAGAGCAGTACGTTCAGGCAGCTGCTGCAGAACGAGAGGCTCTGCTAGTCAACCTCACGAAAGTATCGGAGTACGACCCCAACAACCGCCAACAAGGAGGATGAGATGGCTATGCCTGCCGCCCGCGTCGGAGACCCCGACGCAGCATCGAGAACCATGAGCTCAGGTTCCCCGAACGTGTTCCACAACAGCTTGGCTGCTGTACGTCTAGGTGATCCGGACATCGCGTCCATGCTCCAAGTTGGTGGGTCGGCCACCGTGTTCATCAACAGTCTCGCAGCCCAACGGGTTGGGGACCTAGACACGGATGGAGCACCAATAGTTTCTGGTTCCCCGAACATATTCATTGGAGGTTGAGTTGGGTATCTCTCAAAAAGTTTCCATGGCCAAGATGGCTTTGATGATCGCTGGTATGTCGGGCTTCGCAGCCACCGGAATGTTGAACCAATTGTGGCCCACCTCAAAGGGTGGTGGGTGGTCAGGTCCAAAGCGCAGTAAACCTAAAGGCTCTTTCAAGCAGAAGGTTCGTATCTCCTCCAAGCGCTCTCGTCGTTAGCATTCAATCCACTGGAGTCACTCCATGAACAATTCTGAAGAACCTACCATAACCGTGGCCACCGGTAATGGCCTGACCAGATCGGTGTACCTTACTCAAAGCCGTATCAGCCATGAGACTATCTCGTCCAGTGTGGGCCTTCCGATCGAGATATTCCATTACGGAGAGTACACGTACATGAGCGTCGGTCCGAAGGTGATGAAGCTGTGCGAGCGGACCCTTCCGGAAACGGAAGTCGCTGACATCGTTGGCCTCCTCTCCTGGGAACAGATCGAGTCCTTCCAGGAAGCTGGACTGCGACAAGACCTGATCGAGTGGTGTCTGGACAACAACATCCACAAGGTCCCACAGTGGCGGCGCGTCTCTCTCGTCACTGAACGCGCGGAGCGCAACATTGCTTTCGCCATCGACGACTCATGTCGGGCAGCCTTGAGTGCCATCACGATGGCGTTCCACAAGGCACGGGTGAAGTTCGACTGGTACCCACCGGGTAGCACTTGGGTAGCTCTCGACCCTGAGTGGCACTGGCCTCTGTACCCGCACCAACAGGCTTCCGTAGATTCGTTGATGCGGCAAGGGGGGTTCTCTCAGAGTGAGGGTCGCTTCCGTCATACAGGGGAGGAACCACCTAAGTCGCCGCTGATCGTGAAGGCCGACGCCAGCAAGATCGGGGAACTGCAGAGACGGAAAGCTAACATCGTTGATCGGATGCGGAGGGATACCGAATGAATCTGTTCAAGCAGCTCGCTCTGTGGATGGCCCCCAAGTTCTACACAACTGTCCGTCCGGCACCGCAGAACTCAGGCATCCGGTTCGAGCAACGGACGGACGGATCCACTGCCCTCCACCTCGAAGCCGATCATCTGGTGTTGGACGCCGACCGTATCGACATTGCCCCTTCCGATTCGCCACGCCGAGTGGTGAATCCTCTACCCATGACCCGCAACCTCTTGCCGAAGACCCTGTCTCGTTGGAACCTGGAAACGAAACCCCCGGCGGTCATCCGTCTGCAGCAACGTCGTCATAAGCAGGTGTGGCTACAGCATGTCGCAGAGAGTCGCCGAGCTGCGTTCAAGGAACACCAAGAAATGCTTCGGCGTATCGAATCACATGAAAAATGAACTGCTCGCGGCGTCAATCGTTCGGGCTATGAAAGACTACGAGAAACACTACGGTGCGGAATCAACCGCGACGGATCTGTCTCACCTTCTGCTTGATCATCAGTCTAGATTGACGCTTGCGTATAACAATGGTCTGGACCCTGTATCCGCTCAGGAGTTGGACCAGCTAGAAGGGTCCGCTCTCCCGGAATCCATGCAAGGGGTGGTCGACCCAATCGAAGGTGTCGCGGATGTAAAGGAGACCGTGATCTGGACTCCTTCCCAGGAACTCGCACTCGGCAAACTACGTGCTTGGTTGAACCACATCAAGCAGTCGCAGTACCTGGAATCAACTACTTCGCGCTTCTTCCTTTTGCGCGGATACGCAGGCACCGGCAAGTCCTTCCTCATGAAGACGGTGCTCGACGAGAACTCCTCGTCACAAAACCTTCTGTTCAGTGCCCCGACCCACCAAGCTGCCCGCATCCTGTCAGCTTACGTGGGACGTCAGGCCACGACAGTCGCTTCCCGCCTGGGTGTCAAGGCGGTCTATACAGAAGACCAGTTGGAGTTCGCACTCCCTGAACGTCTGCCCTACATACCTCCCAAGTCCATCCTCATCGTCGATGAATCGTCAATGCTGAACAAGGAATACGTACAGTTCCTCGTCAAGCTGGCCGAAGACCTTGATGTCTACATCCTCTTCGTTGGCGATCCCCTTCAGCTTCCTCCAGTTGGTGAGACTCGTTCTTCTGTGTGGTCTCTTGTCAAGGACAACCATTTCCGTCACACATTGGTAGACGTCAAGCGAACGTCACAGCCGCAACTGCTTGGCTTCTTGTCGGACCTGCGCGAGCAGATCACAGGCAAGTCTTATCAGAACAACCTCCGCGACTTCGGGGCACCAGGAGAGGTGGACGTCGTCGACACGCACAGAGCCTTCCTTCGCAACATACGGGATCAGCTCGATCAATTCAAAGATGGATCTGCCAAAGTGGTCGCGTGGCGGAACAAGAAGGTCAACTTCTATTCGGCGGTCGTGCGGGAGCTGCTTGGCCTGAAAGGGACTATCGCCCCAGGTGATAGGCTTCGACTGTCTGGTTCATTCATTCCGTACGAGTCGGTCACCGTCGGTGAGGTAGGAGTGGCGACCGAAGAGATTCTTGTCCGAGAAGTGAAAGAGTCAGTACTGACTCCGAACCTGTACGGATCGCCGTGGGGATCCTCGTCGATTCCGGTGCTAGTGGCGGAAGTGGAAGGTCAGACGTTTGATCGACACGCCGTCGCAATCCCTGACCCGGAGCGGAACGGCCCGCATCTGCTCAGTCAACTGCTGAACACCATCGCTATAACGGCTCGCAACGCACGCAAGCAGGACGCGCGAGTTTATTGGGAGCATTTCTGGCACACGAAACGAAGATTCATCGAACCTCGCTCGGCATACACAAACACCGCGCACACCTTCCAAGGTAGTCAATCCGCGACCGTCTTCATGGACACGGAAGACATCCTGGCGAATCCTACCAAGGCTGAAGCATTCCGCTGCTGGTACGTAGCAGCATCTCGTTCAACTCAACGACTGGTATCAAACTGATCATGAACTCCACTCGAATCACAGTCGCGCACGACCGACTCCGCAACATGGAGGTCGCAAACCACGTCAACGCCGGGAGCCGTACTCTGGCTCAATCGGTGCTGGTCCCTGAAGTACTGAGTGCCTTGAGGGACTGGGCGTCGGCAACATCCACTCAGCTTCAAGTACTGCTCATCGGAGGCCTGGCGGTCTCGCACTACGTGCGGCCGCGCGCCACGATGGACATCGACATGCTGTTCTTGTCCGCGTCTCAGGTACCTCACGAGGTCCTCGGGTTCAGGCGAGTTCGAGATCATGCGTTCCGCCATAACGCAACTCACGTTGAAGTGGAGGTGCTGGACACGGGATTTCTCAAGCTTCCAAAGAACTTGTTCCTGGCATTGTGGCAGGACGTGTTGAAGGATGAGTCCGGGTTCTATATCCCGTCACCCACGGGGTTGACAGCCTTGAAACTCTTCCGCTTCTCCCGTCAGGACCAGGCTGACATCGAAGCGTTGGTTAACTTTGCTACCAAAGAAGTCGTCTCCCGAGAAATCCTTCGATTCGATCTGCCGTCTGAAATCCTGGCGCGCTTGGAGGAGTTCCTGAAATGACTCGGATAAACTGCGTCCCTCCGGCGAGTCTCCACCCGAAGCATCTGTGGGCTGAATACCGTGAACTCCCTCGGGTGTTCGCCCTAGTGGCGGCCGCGATCGAACGTGGCGAGGTGCCAACAGATCCGCGCAATCCGAGGGAGTACACCCTCGGCACTGGTCACGTGCGGTTCTTCTACTACCGTCTGCGCTACTGCGAGAAGCGGTTCCAAGCCTTGGTGCGGGAGCTACTCGCCCGAGGCTTCACGCCAACTCACACAGGCATTCCTGCAATCTCTTCTAGCATTCCCAAAGAGTGGTGGGGTGGTTGGACTCCGACACCTGCCGCAATCGAACTCAACCTCGCCCGAATACGGGACCGTACACCTAAGGACTAATCATGCAAACTCAATCGATTGAAAGCTTCGCCAAAGAAGTAGCCCTCCAGCTCAAGGGTCGTGACCCGAGCCCCCCGTTCTTCATCGTCGCCCGTCGCAACATCTCCGCTCTCCAGGCGTTCGAGTCCGTGCGAACTCACGTTGACACAGGGTTCGTCCGTCTCCACCTGTACGCGGAGGGTGACGGAACGTTGAAGGACTCAATCCCGACTGACTCTGTCGTTGTCCACGGGGACAAATCCAGTGGCCAACGGATCTGGTTCAAGGTAGTGGCTCGGAATCATCATAAGTCCAGGACGGACCAGGTTATGAGCAGGCTTCCTGGTGGGATTCGATCCCACTTCCGATCAGACCTCATATTCTTCGTCGAGGCAGGTGCTGTTCACGTCGTGAAGAGTTACTTACCAGATGAGTACCTGCAAATGAGTGAGCCGGAGATGAAATCGTTCGTTCACGAGCTGGTGTGGATGGAGCCAATTCAGTTCACAGACTTGAACATGGTTCCGGTTGAGCAAGCCAAGAAACGGCAGAAGCAGGTGCTCAATCAGAAAGCCGCCGAAGACAAGGCTCGCGCAGCTATACGAGCGGCACCCATCTACGCCGACGAGCTTGTCGAGCAAGAGACGCTCGGCGCCACTCTTGTCCAACTGCAAGAGCTCATCAAGGTCCACGGTGAAGACACGAAGGTCCAGTTCGACGCTGGATACAACAGCATCTCTGTCATCCTGGAGCCGGCACCCAAATGAGTCCGTACATCTACACAATCGGAATGCTAGTCGGAGTAGTCGGCATGGCCCGCACGATAGACAGCGTCCGCCTCGGGAGTCCCGACGCGTCCCAATTTACTCACCAGAACAAGGACCACAAATGAAGATGATCAACATTGATGAGGCGACCTCCGACCAACTCAACTGGCTGGTGGCTCAGAAGGAACGGATTCACGTGGTGCTATATGGCACTCGTCTTCGTTTTCCACCCAGTCAGTTCAGCGAGGAGGAGCTCTACGATCCGTGCTCCAACCCAGACCAGTCGTGGCACATCATCGAGCGGGAGGAAATCAGCACCATTCGTTGCTCTAGTGGTTCCCGTGGAAAGTGGGCTGCCGAGAAAGGGCAACAGTCTCCGACTGGAAGCACTGAGCATCAGCAACATGACGAAATGTTCCAGTTCACAACTGACGACCTTTCCTACGGTCCCACATCGTTGGTGGCCGCGATGCGCTGTCATGTCAAGCCGACGTGGCCGGAACGTCAGAATCCGTACTTTGAAGTCCCTGACGAACTCATCATAGAAGCGAAGTACCAAGCATGAGTCATATGGAAAGACTACCGTTCACCTACCAAGGAATGGACATCCGTGTGTACCCGGATCAACCTAAGTATGTCCTCCCTGAGGAAGTGTGCCCCGGCGTTCCGTGGCCTCCAGGCTTCCGAGACAAGATCAACGCTTGGTCTGTGGACTCCCTCGGAACTACGAACACCATTGAAGACGGCCAGTCCATTGTCATGATGGGAAAGCTGATGTGCGTCAACCCGCGCACCTACGAAATACTCAAGAAGGAAATGAGAAGGAAGCTGTATGACTACTGAAGAAAAAGAGCTCCGTCGAATGCTCTGCGCTGCCCGTTCACCTCGTGCATACAGGGAGTTTGAATCCCTCTACGCTCCGGACAGCGAAAACCACCTCTCAACTGAAAAAGGGAATACGTGAAAGAGATCATCATCCACGAAGCCACACCTAGCCAGCTTGACTGGTTGATCGAAAGCCTGTTTCCCAACATCGGGATGACTGCTACCCACGTCCATCGCGAAGGCTTCGAGCCAAACGATTTCCCGGTCCGCAAGTTCACTACCACCCCAAGTATCTTGTGGCCGGTGGTGGACAACTACGTATGCGGTCCCGAACCGGATATGAGCGCAGAGGGAGTACACATCGGGTGGTGGTGCTACGTTCCTCATCATGGGTGGTTCCGCGGTGAAACCGGAATGGTCGCTGCTGCGCGCGGATACCTGAGAGGTGTGACTGGAATGGACAAGCACCTCGTCCCAGAAGAACTACTTCAGTAGACCTCTCTACTGTGAATGAATCGTAACCAAGGAGATCCCCATGTCTGATCACTACTGCTGCAAACGCTGTGGCCTTCGCTACGACGATTGCCGTTGCGTTACTCAACCTCTGAATCCTGTGGTGCGTGCCACTGAGGCGAAGATCCCTGGACAGCGGAAGCCCAAAGCCTCCCCGCGCACCATCCACCCCAAGGTGTTCTCCTCGGTTCGCATCGAAGTGCGCCCAGCTTCGTCCATCAACGCAGTCGCCACCTCCGACGTCAGTAACTCGACGTGGCCTCTGCCGGATAAGGATGATCCTGGTGAATACTTCCTTCGCCTCGTTGCTCGCAACGGCCGCACCCTCTTCCACAGCGAGGTGTACCAAGGAGGTGCCAGCAAAGCGATGAAACGTGCTCAGGCTCTGGTGGATTCCTGGGAAGCTCAGGCAGTGCTGGTCAACGTCTACTACGCACTGGACTTGGATCAGGGATTCCCCTCCGTGCAGTGGGCCATGTTCAGCAAGCGCAAACCTCAGCTCTTCAGTCACTGAATCAAGGAACCCCAACATGACAGACATCCGTATGCAATCCCCCTCCGATGAGTCGGTACTGGCTGCAGTCAGGGCCAACATCTTGAAGCAAATGGACGACAGCTCCGGTGCAGCCAGCGAGACTGAGGGTGATGCCTTCACTCACGGGTATCTCTGCGGAGAGAAGCAAGGATCGGTTCCTCTGCTAGAGAAGATATCCCAGCTGGAAGCCCTGCTGTCAGAGTCCCGTAAGCAGATGGAGAGCCAGAAGAACGAGTGGCTCGCGTGGGAAGCAAAGCGCTCTGACCTGGAAGCGAACTCTGCCCGCTATCTCTGGGTCACCGCGTATCTCATCGGGGAGGATGTTCAGTACGACGATGCCATTGTAGCGTGCACTTCCAAGGCTGAGATCGATGCGCTCATCGACTCCCTCTCTTCCGTTCCTCAACATGAAGGCATGACCATCGCTGGCACAGGTGCCGCAAGCCTCGGTGCACTGATGCGCGAGCAATTTGCCAGTCGCGGTGTAGTCTATCCGGACGGCAATCCCAACTCGGCTCTGGGGAGAACGAAATGAACTGCAGTCCAGAAGACTATCGCTACCTGATGGAGTGGGGCACATTCCTTCTGATCGTTCTGGCATTCGGCTTGGCAGCAGCATACCGTTGGGCGAGATCGTCCGATCTATACCAGGACGAGATCTGATGACCGCCCAATCCCAATCCGTCTCCAAACTGCTGGACGCCAAGAAGACCAAAGATTACTACAGCTTTAAGCAGTGGTTGGCGTTCCTGGACCATGCCGCTCTCACCGCTGGTTTCAACCTGCGCATCTCCAAGGACACCGGAGACGAGTGCTGGCGAGAGTATTACGAAGATGGATACACTCCGTTTGATGCTCTCGAAGACTTCGCGAATGCCCTATGACCCATTACACAGGATAACCACCATGGTTCCCCTACCATACTCAGCCGGTATCGGAAGCGACAGCAAGCCGTGGAACTGGAGACTCTGGGATCCCAAGGACGAGTACTCCAACCGTATCACCGCTGCTGCGTTCCTCCTGCTGGAGGCAGAGCGAGTCAACACTCCTGCCGACAACAACCTCGACTGACCATGCCCCAATTCAGCTTTTCTTCTCTGGACCATATGCTGTCTTCCACCAAGGAGCTCATGCTCCTGGAGGCAGCTCGTCCTTTCTACTCCACCCCCACTCGTCAGTACCACAACTGGAAGCACGCGAAGCATGTGATCCAGGCAGTCCACGCTATCGTCTCTCGGGACGAGAGTTGCTGTCTCGTTCGTCCCTGTGAGCTCCTCATTGCTGCGGCATGGCACGACGCTGTCTACGTCCCCGGCTTCTCCAAGAACGAGGAGGCCAGTGCTGCTGCGTTCCGCGTTGCTGCTCGGGACATCTATGTCCCACAGGACCTGGATCGCTACAAGCTCTCCGATCCCACGTTCAGCGAGCGCACCATCGTTCGCCTCATCGAGTCCACGCACATCAACTTCCACATGTGCACAGACGCAGAGGCGATCTCTACCCTCTCGCCGGATACGTTCCCTCTCCTGGACGCAGACCTCTCCTCTCTGGCAGTACCGTATGAGCAGTTCGTCTCCAACCAGCAGAGCATCATGAGGGAACAGACTGGTATCCTGTATCCTCGGTACAAGATGTATGAGTCAGCCCGCTGGCTCTCCGGCCTGCTGGATCGTAGGGAGAACATCTTCCACACGACGATCGGTCGTCACCTGTATGAGAGGAGAGCACGGCAGAACATCTCCAAGTTCATCAAGGAGAACCCCGTTCCCAAGGACGAGCCTGCTCCCAAGGACCCAGCCGCTTCTCCTCCAGTTCTCACGACCAACGGCATCCTCGTTCCCGTGACCCACAACGTCACTCGCCACATCCTCGTCTGAATCCACCATCTCCCAATAGGAGCACACTCTCATGGCTACCCTCGCTCAACTCCGTGCCGCCAAACCCCATCCTATCCCATTGCCAGAACGCAAACCGAAGAAGGAGTTGATCATGTTCCCTGCTGCCAAGAGCAAGCTGGCGATCAAGACCAGGAAGAAGGGTCCGCAGAAGGAACCACTGGATGTGGATCCCGTATCCCTCACCACACTCTCCAGTGCAGGCATCCCTCCTGCGGTAATCTCCGACTGGCCTGCTATGTTGCAGGAACTGCTGATCCTGCTCAACCAGGAGTTGGGATCCCTCCCTCTCACCCCGGAGAAGAATGGGTGGAACGTGGACTCCAGCATCAACATCACGTGGACGGACAACACGTACAAATATCGCAAGGAGAAGGACCTTGCGGAAGGAGCTCTGTCCGAGACCGCAGACTACTCCGGTTACCTCTACCTGGACCGAGACACCACTCTCCCAACAGAGCTCGATCAATGGGGATCTTACTACTGGCTGGAGAACGTGGTCTCCTGCCTGGAGAGTCGCAGGAACTGGATGCGAGAGACTGCATTGATGGTTGATGCCAAGGAGCGTCTCCTCAAGAAGCTCAAGCTGCAACCTCACCAACTCCTTCTCCTCACGCAAAGATGAACACTGTCACCCAGATCATGTTCCTCCTCCTGGTAATCGACACCCCCACGTCGGTGTCAATCGACTCAGCGTGGGTAACGCGACCGCAGTGTGAAGAGCAGGCAGTGGTAGTGAGGAAAGACTACCCCCACATGGAGTTCTACTGCAGCCGGAGCACCATCATCCTCCACGAAGTCAAGCCACCGAAGGGTGCTCGGGCTCACGTTTAATCCTCCTTCTTTCCTCATCCTCCCAGGGTGCTGGTTCCCTCGTCGAACCAGCACCCTTTCTTTTTGAAAAGACCATATGTCCACAGACGACCCTCGCTTCCATTTCACTTTCCCTCGCCCCACTCTGGAGAAGCTCCTTCGGCATGAAGACCAAGACGTGCGAGACCTTGCAGTTGTAGTCCAACTCGCTGCTACCTATCAGGACCCGATCCACCTGTTTCCAGCTGAAGAGGCAAGCACGAGTTCTCAAGAAAGCAACGTCATCCCTCTGTCCAGAGATGGTATCGTCCACGCGATCAACCCGCCGGAACCCATAGATACATCTATAAGAGAGAGGCAGAACCTCCGCTTCATCTCCTCTCCGTACCTCCACGTATCCTGTGAATGTGGTTGGTTGGTAGTAGATGGTCACCCCTACCGCAAGCTCTCGTGGAAAGAGCGCGTTCAACTCTTCCTCCACATTCGCTCTGTCCACGATCTTCGCCTCAATCCTGCTTGGAAGCAACCACCACATGACCTCCATTAAAATCCACGACATGAGGGACCTTTCCCTCTTCCCTGATCATGAAGTCGACTACCTACTCGCTGTCTCACTGGGATACAAGGACGGCAAGGATATCCTCAAGGTGCGGTATCCACGGAGTCCTCACGTCGAGGTGTTCCACGATGGTGTCTGGAGAACGTTCTCCCACAAGGACCCTTCGGTCCTCTGGCCTATCGTGGTCGTTGAGCATCTGATGCCGTTCGTGTACTTGTCACGCTATGCAACCCACGATCCTGCATCTCCTGCTCGCTATGCGGTGCGTGGACTCAACGGAATCGACGTATCCTTCATCTCTGATTCCTTCCACACTCGCCTCCCTGTTCTGGCTGAGACACCAGAGAAGGCGCTCGCTTTCGCCCTCATCCTCAAGAACCAAGGACTCGCTGCCTGACATGGAACAAGATCTCATTCTCCCACTATACACATTGGCGCTGATCTGCATCTGCCTAGCAATCGTCAATTACACCTACCTCCATCGGCTCTCAAAGCTGGAGTCTTCCATGAAGCTGTTGCTCGCCCGGCAGGCGGAGTCCTTCTTCGACATGAGGACTACGCTCAACTTGCAGAACGCAGTGCATGAGTACCTCCTTGGGGATCCACTCTCCCCTGTTCCTCAGACGGAAGAGCCTCAGTCTCCAATGGACCTGGCTCTCACCCACCTGCGCCGAGTCCGGGATACTCTGCAGTATGCTCGAGCCATGCATGTGCTCGCGGGTCACTACGGAGACAACGTCCTCCATGCTCTCGGTGTTCCTCCAGAGAAGACCCACTCCACGAAAGAAGTAGTGGAGTTCTTCCTAGCGTTGGATTCCCAGCCTACGATCCCGGAGTTCCTCCCCATGAGGGGAACCATGGTCACAGAACCAGTGGGTAGGCCCAATCACGGATACTCTGTCGGTGGGAATGGTGCTGGGTATGTATCAGCCGGTAACGCGGCAGATTCTCCAGTCCGGGTAGTTCCTGCAGATGGAGTGTACCGCAAATGAGTACTCGCCCTTCCGGTCTGTACAAGATCGTACTCAACGGCGTTCCGTACTGGTGCTGGTACAACGCTGAGTCTAGAGCTCGCGGCGTAGGATGGAGCAATCCCGTGGTTGCTATGAGCGACAAGCGTCACCTGCTGCTCAAACGCCATACTCTCCCACCTGACGCCACTCTAGTCAACACCCTCATATGGGTCCCCGCTGCCAAACGTCGCCTCGCTTGTCTCACCAAAGAGATGATAGAAGCCGACGGTCCTGCACCCCTCGAGCAACCACCAACCGAAGAAGAACATCCATGAGCAACACTCTCCTCGCTCTCCCACGTGCAGCTGCTTCCTGGATCAAGCAGAAGCTCTCCTTCCAGATCGGTCGTCTGTGGTTTGGTGTCCGTCCCACGAACGAGAGCGATCGCTTCGTCCTTGCTCGCGAGCAAGGACTCCAACCCAGTCACTCACTTCTCTCAGTGGCATTGGGCGATCTACTGGAAGCCGTGGCTCTCGTGGAAGTTCCTCGCTCAAGGATCGTACTGCCTGGATCACGTGTATCCCTGCAAGCGACGATCCATCTATCCTGGAGGGATCAAGGGTTCTGGTTACATGGCGTTCTACGTGTGCATCCCTCTTCTTGGATCGTTCAGCTACAGTCGTCAGGCACTCCTGCGTCTCGCTGAACCCAAGACCCACTTCCAGTTCGTGGGATACGGGAGTTTCGATTCCGCTCGTACTGGAAAGGCTACGATCAACTATCGCGTGGATCCCACCACCAACAAGTGGTACTTGATCATGAGTGACTCCTTCTCGTTCTCCCCAGAAAGTGATCGGTCTTTCCCTCTCCGTTGGATCGACTCCCTGCTCTTCCGCCTGAAGTGGACCTCCATCCTGGACATCGCCATCGACTATGAGCTCAGTGGTCATGGTCAGCTCATCGTCTGGACCGATCTTCAATTCAAGGACTCCAAATGAGCTGGTCCACTCCTACCACATTCATGAAACGCTTCGGCGATGCACTCCAGCGGCTCTGCGGTGGCCATCGTCCCCCTGAGGAGATGCTCATTGCTTGGTTCGACAAGACCAAGGACGACAATCGACTGCAGGGATTCTGCTGTGATTATGGTCCCGACTGGGCTCAAGGCATTGTCGTGATCAATGCCGCTCAAGTCCTCGCCGATCATCCCACCGAGATCCGCTCTCCCGATAGAGATCTCGACCACGAGCATCGCCCCAATCCAACCTACGTCACTACCAGGACCCAAGCATGAGCAACCTTTTCAACACTGAACCCGCCCCCTTCGTCGACGGCTCTCTTGCTACTGTGTGGCACGAGGGCTCTCGTTCGTTCTACCAGGCCCGGCTCATCCGTCCTCTGTCCAAGCAAGATGTGGCCAATGAGGAGCCACTAGGACTGCGTGGGCTTGGTCAGCCCATCCTCGATCCTATCGCTATGCTCCACAACGAGGTGGCAGAGCTCCGCCGACAGAACGAGGAGATCGCTGCTCTCCTACTCAACAACGACCAGAAGGGATCCACCCGCTGGGCTGAGAACCTGCTTGCCTCACTCAATGGAGAAACCAAGGCATGGACGGTTCGTCCGATCCCTTCGGTTTCTCAAGTCCTCAAAGGTACTGCTCGTCGCTCAGGTGATGGCTTCAAGGACGAGACCAAGAAGGGACACGTGGTCTTCGTGTGGAATCAGCCGCTGCCCTCTCCCTACGCAGAAGGCCAATATCCCCGAGTGGATAACTCTATCATGTCCGCCTCTACAGACACGTACGACTTCGAACCCGCCACTGTGGACGAAGCTCGTGAAGCAGTTCAGCGAGGCGAAGAACGTGCTACAGAGACGGACCTCGATTCCCTCCGCCAGCGCATCGTCCAGGCCGTCTCCTCGACAGACATCACTCCCACGTCTCGCATCCTCAAGACGATGCAACGTCCTTCTACTCCTTCTGGATGGACCGAGACCAATCAGTCCTTCCATGGGATCAAAGTCCCATCTCCATCCGAGTCCATCCCACCTCAGCTGAAAGAGTATCTGATCAAGTTGAACGCGGATCTCTTGCAAGAACTCATCGAGGTGAAGTCCGCGAAGAGCAATCCTCCTCTCCAGGGGAACCTCGTCACGGATTCGTCCTTTCAGCTCTTGAATACGGAGTTCCGTGAAGCAATCCTCAAGGCAACTGGTCTAGTCAAGGAGAAGCCGATCTAACTGGACACTGGTCCCTTCAGCCCGTGACTCCATAAGGAAGTGTGGGCTCAGTGGAATCCCCCGACGCCCACCAACTTCGGTCTCTCCAAGACGTTCGTGCAGGTCAAGTTCAGGGCTGGTGGATCGGCCGTCGGTCAGGCTCGTGAGTTCGGGTGGCTGACTGATGGTGGTGCGGCCGATATCGTCGCCTTCCGCAACTACGACAACCCAGGGGATACATCCCATCTGGATACCTTGACTGATCCCTCCCCTCTCAACCACTCATCAATCCACTTATGACCACCCTCAGCGCCTATACGGTCCTCTATACGATGGGACTCTTCACGTTTGGCCTCTTGATCTTCATAGGGGCACTGGTCCTCCTTCCGTGGATCTTCGAGTCCCTGAGCAATCGGCTCTCTGCGATCATTGATGCGAAGCGATCCTTCTCCCATCATCTGTGGGTCTGGAGGGCCTGTCGCTCCTACTCCAGGATCATTCCTCCTCCAGGGAAGCCCAAGGTGCGCTCTGCTATGGATCGCGTGCGTACAGCAGCCAATGACCTCATCATCCTCGCTGAGCAAGAAGACCTGGTGGTCCGTATCCACAACGAACCTCATCGTCCTCTCGCTATGGGGAACTACAACATGGAGTATGAGGTGTACCCCAAGTTCATTCGCGATGAGGAACCACATCCTGTTCTCCTATATCCTCAGTCTACCGAAGAGGGAATCTAAATGAGCAATCGCCCTCTTCCTTCCCCCTCAAGAGATCTCGTGAACACCTCAGTGAGCATTGTGTTCCAGATGTTCCCTGAACTCGCTTCCCAGAAGACGGAGGTGGTGTACGAGAAGGCAGCTTCCCTCGCTCGGTCCCTCTCATGCCCCAGCTGTTCTGGATCTGGGAAGATGGTGTCCAGGGACGGATCCTCTTCTATCGCGGTGGCTCCTTGCCCTCTATGCTCTGGGAAGGGGACGATCCATTGGGCTCTCGAGGAGACGAGAGCCCAAGTCCTTCTCCTGGACGCTCATGCGACGGCTCAGAAGAATAAGATGCAAGCAGCGATCCAGCAACTCACTACTGTGAATCAGTCTTCTACGATCCCAGAAGTGAAGCAGCTCTGCCTTGAGATAGCAGGAATACTCGCTGGATCCATCCCTCCCTCCATGCTCTCCACCACTGATGAACCAACCACCAGTTCCTGAACCGATACCTGGTCTAGCCGACGAAGATGTTCTTCTAACGATCGCTGACGTCGGGAAGACCAGGAAGAACCACCTCGGTCTACTGATCCGTCAATACACGCGACCCGACGGATCCTCCTATCAAACCACCGAGGTTCCTACATCGGTTTTGAAAGCATTGGGGACCTCAAAATTGGAGGATTTCTTGAGGACGTGGAGAGGAGGAGAACAGAAGAGATCTCGGGCGAAAACACGAAAGGCTCTCATTTTGTCTCTCCTAAAAGACGACGTTTGTCACTCAACTCAAACCATCGCTTTTCAGTGTAATTGCACGACTGCCTACGTACGAATCGTGAGGAAAGATGCCTTCCCCGAGAAGGCAATCGGGCGCACTGCTCGCAAGATCATCTCCTACTGGAAAGCGAATCCCGAAGCGAGTGCGAGTGAGGTTGCTACTTCATGTGGGTCTACCTCTGGATACGTACGGAAGATGAAGATCCGTCATGGACTCGGGAAGCAGGAAGAAATCGTGAACGAAGAGACGAACGAAGGCTCGAAAGAACGAGCGAACGAATGGACTCGGGACTGGAAACGAACTCCCTTGCCATCCCCTTCTTCCTCTCGCTCTCTTACTCCTTCAGCTGATTGAGGAAGAAGCCGATTGACTCCCCTGAAAGAGACACTAAAGAGATACACATGCACCTGAGTCTACTCGATACCGACAGAGCCACCATCAATCCCTGGAACTTGAATGCCCACGAATGTGCAGTCATGCGAGTGTTGACTACCTCCTGCTCCTCCATTCCCAAGGCAGCGAGGGAACTGAAGACGATACAGAAGACTGTGAATGACCTGGTATCTGGGGTCCGTCGCAAGATGAATCGACCTGGGAACGACTACCGAGTCTGGGCCGAATGGGCCACCTGGGTAGCAGGTCTAGGATCTTCCTCCCACTACAACCCTCCCTCTTCTCCTTCTCATTCAGTCTACTTAAGGGTAAGGAACGAACGACCACTCCCTGCTCTCCTTGCCCCTCTTCGGGATCGTGTTTCCAATCCGTTCCGTCCCTGGACTCGCCCCCGTTCTTCCTCCTCCTCCTCTTCCTCTTCTTCTTCTCGTTCTTCTTTCAAGGATCTACTATGAACTCTCTCCTCGAATCGCGATTCGCCGATGCTCTTGATCAGGCAGTCATCTCCTCCCCCAACGATCGTCAAGTCGGCGGCGATCACTACGCGGCCCCCTTCCAGCACTGGGACTTCGTTCCTCGTCTTGGTCTCTGCTGGCAAGAAGGGTGCGGGACCAAATACCTCGCTCGCATCTTCAAGAAGCATGCGGCGGATCCTCGCAAAGTGATCGAGGACATGGAGAAGGTGATTCACTACGTCGAGAAGCAGATCGAGCTGGTCGCCGAAGGAGTCGTCTTCCCTCATCCCAACTTCCCTGCGTACGCCGAGTACCACCAGGCGGTGTATCGCGAGTGGACCGGGCAGCAGGACTTCGGCACCAACGACGTGGAACTGGTTCAGGAAGTGCGGAACGTTCTCCTCACCTACTCCAATTGGTCGTGGAATGTGGACGGTCCGGTGGCTGGATTGAGAATGGTGATCGAGCGGATGAACGGATTGATCGCTCTCTACAAGAGCACTCTTCCTTCGGAGAGCAAACCATCTCGGGCTCGCGGAGACTACGGCACCCCTCCGCTTCTGGAGATCCTGGACGACTTCGGTGTCATGGAAGATCCGGCGCCCGAGATGCCAGTGACCGAGGAAGAGGTGGGCCTAGTCCCGGCGAAACCTGCATCCTCCATCCGTGAGGCCTACGGCCTTCCTCCTCTTGACGGGAGCTTGTTCGAGGATCCCGTGAAGGAAGACCCTTCCGTCGTTGAACAGCAGGCCTACATCGCTCAAGCAGCGGATCCGGTGGTTCCCTCTCCCCAGCCGGAGGTCGCTCCCCAGACGAGTCTCGATGATGCTCTCATCCAGCAGTCCAGGCTCTCCCTCCAGATGCTCATTCAGAACCAACCACTATCCACTCCGGTGGAAGTGTATCTGGATCTCCTTGAGAACGTGCGTCGCTTCGAGGACGTGTACCCAATGAATCTGGAACCACGCATCACAGCAGCCGGAGAAGACCGAGAGTGCTACTCCTCGTTCCGCGATTACGCTGAGCCACTCAACAAGATCAGTCTGGGAGTGCGCACTCTGGATGAGAGTCTGCCCAACAAGCAGCTCACTCGCACGGCGATCGCTCTGTGGGCGGTGCTCGACGGTGTCACGAATCTCCAACATTGGATGCTGCGTCTCACCGAAGGAGACAACCCCGTGTTGAAGGATGAGGAAGCAGCCAGGTACACCCGACTCCAGGTCCGCAAGTGCACTGCCGTTCTTCACCAGAACGCCCTCGCGTACATGTCCTCCAAGGGGATCGATCCCGGCATCTACACGCTGGGCACTTCCTTGATGCAGCCAGCCAACGGCACTCAGGGAGAATGAGCGATGGCCGGACGTCGTCCTCCTACGAGGACTCCGTACGGGAAGAAGATCAAGCCGAAGAAGTTCGCTCCTAAGCCGCTTGCTCCTTCTCCGTATCTGTGGGTCCTCGTTCCTGTTGAGTCCTACAAAGCTGCCTTCAATAAAGAAGGGGCTCGTGGGGTGAGATCGTTGGTGCTTCGCCTTATCAACGCAGGATCGGTGGTCAAGGACAAGTACTTCGCGGCGCTGCTTGGAAGTGATGTCCCTCCTGACTCCGTGATCATACGAGGAGATACGAGGAACAGAAACCTCGACGTGATCGGAAGAACCCTCCACTGTGGTACGTACCTCTCTCACAAGAAAGAACTTGACATCTCCAAGAGGATAGAAGAGGAGTAGAGTGATCTATTCCGGGAATACCCAACAAACGCCCTCCCTGGCCTCGTGCCTCGGAGGGCTTTTTCGTTTCCGGACTCAGCTTAATTCAGTCTGGAACTGGTTGCCGTTAGACCCACTTTTATTTTGCGGGCGGCCGCCACCCTGGAGGGCTTCGGATATTCCGAGGGATTCCGGATTTACTCCGCTCGAATTCCGCTCCACTCACGCGTGTTAACACGGAGAATCTCAAATATGTCCAAGACCAAACTCGGTCACCCGACCGCTGTACAGGTCACTGCAGCCGCGACAGGTGGTGCAGTTCTGGTGCACTCGGTTCCGAGCCGCAAAGATCTGTCCTCTGTCCAAGCCAGTAGCCTGTCGGAAGGCAAGAGCATGTACCAATGCTCTTCCTGTTCCACCAAAGTCGTGGCCTCGTCCCATGCGGCTCCGTCCTGCGTTTCCTGTGGTTCGTCCACGGTGCAAACTCAGGCTTCGGTGACGCCGAAGACTGGCCCCGTGGTGGCAGTGGAATGCCGCCACTGCGCATCTGTCCACCTCATGGAAGCCAACGTCGTTCGCGCTTCCGGCTACCACCTGCACTGCTCGGTGTGTGGCGAATCCAACGACTACAAGAAGCAAGCCGACAAGATCGAGGCTGCCCTCGCCACGAAAGTGGTCGCAGACGCTGACGAAGATCTGGAACTGGACGCTGCCGATCTGGATGCCGAACTGGCTCCGGCTGAAGGCGAAGTTCCTGCGGCTGAAACTGTTGAAGCTTCCGATGAGTGGCCCTTCGACGCCGACGCCGACGCCGTGAAAGCCTCCGAGTGGCCTCTCGACGGCGCCGAACCTGCGGTTGACGAAGTCTCGTTCGAAGACTCCGGTGAAGAACTGGAAGCCAGCGTCGACGAGGACGAAGACGACCTCGCTCTCGAACTGGAAGACCTCGACGAACCCGTCGCAGCCAACGCGGACGAACTCCCCATGAACGAACTCCCTCAAGAAGCTTCCGGTGATGAAGTCGCCGAAGAAGAGTACTGCGCTCCCGATCTCGACACCGGCGACACCTTGGCTGACGCCCTGGCTCTCGACGATTCCGATGCCGGTCTCACCTTGCAAGCAACTGCTGGCCGCGTGGTCGCCATGAAGGGTCACATCGCTGTGGCTTCCCTCAAGGCCGAGAACGCTGGTGCCAACGGCAAGATCATCACGACCGCTGGCTTCCAGTCTGCGGTGCTCCATCTGGCCAAGAAAGACGGCATGCGCAAGGCTCTTGCTGCTGTCGGCTTCCAGCCGATCCGTATTCAAACTCTGACTGCTGCAACTGTGGCCCGCAAGGTCCAGGACGCACAACAGACCACTGTCAACTCCTCCGCGGAAAAGACCGCTTCGTTCACCGAATCCATCGCCCTTGCCGCTGCGGGTCTCTCGCGTGGCGCCTGGAAAGGGAAGACCAATCCACTCCAAGCAGCTCTTGTCGCGGAACTGCGTACCATTGGTGTCAAGAATCCCGAGCGCATCGTCGCCCGAGTCCTCTCCACTCACATGGTGCCCACGACCAAGGTTCTCGTTGAGCTGGCGTCTGAACTCAACTCCATGTCCTCGAACGCCCGCAAGGAAACTGCCAGTATCCTCGGCATGACGGAGATCGTCGATGAAGCTTCGGAAGAAGTCGATGAAGACGAACTCGAAGATGTCCAGGCCTCGGCCAACGACTTCCAAGGTCGCCTGCGTTCCACGGCAGCCGTTCTTCCCTCTGTCCTGAGCCCCTCGTTGAACCTTGGCCCGCGCGACGCATCCCGTCAATCGGTGCAAGCGAGTGCAACGGCTCGTGCCCTCAACATCTTGGACGGCAACGCTCCTTTGATGCTGGGCTGATTCCTTTTCCACAACTCCGGAGCATTTCATGCAATACTCTCCTCTGACTTCCATCACCCGTTCCACCGAGATGAAGCTGTCGGCCGCTGGCCTGGCTGTTTCTCCCCTGCAGGACGCCACCCCTCTGGTCTTTGGCCTGGAAAACGGCGTGCGCGTCGTGTCTCCTTGCGCGGGCGCCGCTGGTGAAGCCCTGGCTGGCTTCAGCTTCGCCCAGACTTCCGCTGCCGTCACGCTGCCCAGCGATGCCGTGCGCGTGGAATCCCTGGTCGCCGACGCTGACGGCAAAGTCGTTCTGGCCAAGGCTCCTCTGACCGGCCAAGCCGTCGTGGTCAATGCCCTGACTGGTGCCACCATCGCCGTGAACGCCACTGTCGGAACCGAACTGGACCTGACGGTCACTGCGGCTGACCTCGCCGTGGTCGTGACCTACCGTACTGCCCTGACCGTCAAGGAAGCCGTGTCCCTCGTGGGCAACCAGCAGCCCGGTGGTTATTCTGGTGCCATCTACGGCCAGACCGGTGTTGCCCAGCAAGGCACCATCTACACCGACCGCATCGACTCGTCCGTGAACTGGGCTGCCGCAACTGCCATCAAGCTGGCCGCTGGTGGTGTGCTGACCAACCAAGCAGGTGCTGGTGTGGCCATCAACGCCAAAGTCGTGTCCGTTCCCTCGGCCGACTACCCGTTCCTGGGCCTGCAGTTCGACACGATCTAATCAGCACTGAGCTGAACTGATCGACCTTCCAGACATTCAAGGAAATTTCAACATGACCAAAATCGTCACTTCCCGCACCCAAGCGGCCTCTGAGTACAAGGCTCCCGGCAGCAACACCCGTTTCGTTGGCGCCAACGGCGAGATCAACGCTTCCTCCAAAGGTGACCTGCTGAAGCAGTCCATGCACCTCATGCAAGCAACTGCCACCGGAGATGTGGCCACGGACTCGGTTGTGACCGCTTCCGAGCGCGTCGCCACCAACAAGGCCCTGATGACCGC
>OBNE01007814.1_pt1 | contig 17392 bp, 29 predicted proteins | sample 1670241 | NCBI WGS metagenome assembly OBNE01 (sample SAMEA104232318, study PRJEB22302) | groundwater metagenome | biome: forest; feature: aquifer; material: groundwater | place: USA | collected 2011-08-07 | depth 6.7 m
AGAGTCGCGCTTCTTGTCGTTGTCACCGCCACGAGCCACGTTCTTCGGTTTACCCTTCAACGGCAAGAATTCCTGGAAGTCCTCAAAGCGAGCGAACCGCATACCACCAGCCGCGCTGTCCCCTTCCAGCAAGTAGAGCTCTCGGTCTTCAGGCTTGCACTTCGGGGCAGTGGCTCCTTTGGCAGGCAGGCCCTTTGCTGAGATCTTGCGGAGCTTCGTCAGCATCTGCTTGCTGGCAACGAACTTGGTTTTCAGCTGACGCAGCTTGCTGGCCCGTTCCACGATTGACGCGGCCAGTTTCTTGTTCTTGCGGAAGAACTCAGTGAACTCCTTGAGAAGCGCTTCTTTGACCGGGACCAGAGCACGTTCGTCGACCAACTTCTCTTTGGTCTGTGAGTCGAACTTTGGTGAGGAGAGCTTGACGTTGATGAGGCCGACCAGACCGTCTTTCAGTTCATGCAGCGTGAACTCTTGTTTCTTACCAGCGTAAGGCTGGAGGGATTCCTTCAATGCGTTGAGCATGGAGGTTTGATGATTGCCACCTTCGGAGTTCAGCAGACCGTTGGTGTAGGCGTTGACCTCGAATCCATCCACCGAAGTAAAGCGAAGCGCGCAGTCGTACAGAGGATTGGTGATAGTGGTAAACACCGGACCTTCCATCACTCCGAACTCCGCCTTCTTGCGGAGCTCTTCGATGCGATCATCCAAGTACTGAGCCACACCACCCGGGAACGAAAGAGTCCGTTCCTTGACAGGACTCACCTTGTTGTCTGTCAGGTTGATCACCAGACCAGGAGTGAGGTACGCGGACATGCGAGCCCACTGGAACAAGTCGAGACGGGGCATGTGCACCGAGGAGAAGATCGACTTGTCGGGAATGAACCGGACCAGAGTACCTTTCCTCATCACCTTGCCGGTGGCTGGATTCAGCGGAGGCTTCGGCGGGTTGTTCACTTCCTTGACGAGCAGGCCTTTCTTGAAGAGAACATGCCACCACTTGCCAGAATTGAACGTCCAGACTTCGAACTCAGTTGACAGCGCGTTGGTGGCCTTCGCGCCGATGCCATGGGTGCCACGTGAAGTAGCGTAGGCCTCGTCATTGAACTTGCCTGATGTGTGCAGCACACCGAAGACCGCCCGCAGAGTAGGCACCTTGGTTTTGCTGTGATCCGCCGGATTCGTGATGATGGTTGTTCCCGATGGGATACCCGCCCCGTCGTCATAGGTCCAGACGGTGCCGTCCTTCTCGAGGAAGACCCCACAGACATCGCATCGACCGGCGAGGGCCTCGTCAACGGAGTTGTCCAAGAGCTCGCGGGTGATGGACAGGATACCTGATGCATCGGTCGCGCCGATGTACATCCCGGGCTTCATGCGGACAGAGTCCGGGAACTGAAGGTTCTTGATGTTGGAGGAATCGTAGGTGGCCATTCGCTCAGTCTTTCTTATCGAGGAAGCTCATGCCCCCGTAATTCGTGTAGAAGGTCAGGCCTTCCCGGGAGGATCGCTCCTTGAGGAGAGTGATTTTCACTGGAGCATCAGGGTCTGGGGCAGGAGAGGTTAATACCCACGCGACATCAACCGCGTCTATCTTCTTCACTTGCTGAAGATTAGGAAACGTGCACACAAACGCTGGTGGCTTTGGGGTACGGAAGCGTGGGAGGCTCATCGGTTGCTCCTGGTAACAGGAGTCACTGGTGGTTTGTATCCCTTGCTTTGGTTAGCCACGTGGATCAGCCAGTTGATCACCTTGACGACTTGCTCGTGATCGACCGAAGCGAGGTTGAACTCGCGTGAGAACGCCTGGACCCACTCACCGTTGAGGTGATCTTCAAAGGCCAGACCGACAGCGTTGCGCCCAGGATTGGAGCGGGAAGGACGCGAAGTAAACAGGAGGGAAGCGCAAGACGTTATGTTGAGGCGAACGACTTCCTCTGCCGGAGGAATGGCGTTGCGAAAGAACTCGGACGGGTTCACATCCGGGTCGGCCTTGCATTCGAGTCGGACCATGTGCCGCGAAGGCTTCCCCTCGTGGTCGGTCTTCAGTCGATTTTCTCGGGCTACCTTGACACCGTATCGACCCATGACGAATCCGAGTTCCATGATGTACTGATTCGCTTCTTCCAGTTCAGCCTGAGAGAAGGCAAGGTACACGAGGTTTGATTCGACCTTCCAATTGATGGAAGTGAGTTTCGAGAGTCGTTCACGATGGAAGGATTCGAGTGTCCGTTTGTAGACCACGGCAAACGGCATCACTTCAACAGAAAAACCCTTCAGCAGAGTGTGCTGCAGGGTCGGCAGTATTTGTTCAGGGATGCGAAAAACGGTGAGCTTGGATTCCTTCATCAGTCGGAAGGACTGCTCGTCAGCTGGGAAGTACTCGCCTTTGAATCGGACGAGACACAGGATCGGTTTCTTTTTAGATGCCACTTCAATTCCCGGTACAGTTTGGAGGAGGGCTCAGGGACGCTCATAAACATTCCCCGAGCCCACGGATCAGACTTCTGCTTTGTCGGCCGATGCTGCGGTTGCCGAGCCGAGGGTGATGCCTGCGGTTTTCAAAACTTCAGCTTGGAAGGCAGCGTCGCGGTTCGACAGATCGCTCAGCAAGCGAGTGAACTTGAGAACGTCACCGGCTTCTTGTGCCTTGATCAGCTTGCGAGCGGTAACACGTTGTTCACCGATGGCACGGATCTTGATGTACTTGGCCGGGCAGAGGGACACCCCCCGAGCGAAGTGGCACTTCGGCAGTTCTTCCAGAGGTTCCAGATCGGTGTCCTCGACGAGTGCACGACAGACCAAGCAGCCGCTGCCGAAGATTTCCAGAGTGAAACGATCCGGGTTGGCACTGTCTTCACCAGTGGACTCGGGGCTCTCACACTTGACCAGATGGTCAGGCAGCAGGACGTCGGGAGCTTTGGTCTTTGTGGCAGCGCCGACGGCCGCATTGGCAATGACCGAGCCGACGTCCAGCTGAGTGGTGGATTTGGCCGGAGCGGCAACTTTGGCCGGAGCCGAAGTTTTCGCCGGAGCGGCGACTTTGGCTGGAGCCGGAGCCGAAGCTTTCGCCACAGCAGGTGCGGCTTTCACCGCGACGGCAGCGGTCTTCACAGGAACAGCTGTTGCGACCGCTGGCTTGGCCACGGCGGTAGCAATGGTGGCGGGAGCAGGAGACGACGAGGCAGCTTCAACACTGGAGCCTTCGCTGAGCGCTGATTTCAGGGCGGAGCCCAATTGGGTATCGGGTTGATTCATGGTAGGTTTCTCTGTTGATGTTGGACAGGAAGGAGCGCACCCCTTCCTATTAGACGATTACCACTGGAAGTCGTCGTCTTCCTCGTCCGCCGCAGCCTTCTTGCCCTTCTTGGCGGGGGCAGCCTTCTTGGCGGGAGCCGCCTTCTTGCCCTTCACCGGGATGTCGTCTTCGTCTTCTTCTTCCTCGTCGGCCTCTTCGTCTTCTTCTTCTTCGTCTTCTTCGTCTTCTTCAACCGGGGCAGCTTTCTTGCCCTTCTTCACGGCCGGAGCGGCTTTCTTGCCACGGGTAGGGACGGGGATGTCGTCTTCGTCTTCTTCTTCTTCTTCCTCGTCGGCCTCTTCGTCTTCTTCGTCTTCTTCCTCGTCTTCTTCAACCGGGGCAGCTTTCTTGCCCTTCTTGGCAGGAGCAGCCTTCTTGCCCTTCACCGGGATGTCGTCTTCTTCTTCTGCTTCTTCCTCCTCGTCGGCTTCTTCGGCAGCTTCGGCCACCGCGTTGATGTTGATTTCCAGGCCGACTGCCTTGGTGTTGAACGTGGCCTTGGTGCCGTCGACCATGGTCAGCAGCATGAGGTCGCCCTTGGTGGTGATCTCGGAGACTTCGAGAGAGAAGGCGGCGGCGCCGGTGACCAGGTGAATGCCATCCGTGGAAGCATAGGCGAGTTGGCTGATGTGAACGATCTCTTCTCCGAAGGCGCGGAGCTCTTCGTTGATCTTGGTGGGCTTCTCGGAGAAGATGCGAACGGCGCTGGCAGCGATGAGAGTGACGTTGTATTTGTGGGCCAGAGATTTGGTCATGATTCTGAAAGGAAAGTTGAAGGTATGGTTGACGCTACGCACTCACAACGAGCACGCAGCGTACGAGGCATTCACAGTTTCTGAAAGGGTCGTGGGAGCTCAGTTTTTCGGCTTACTCGTCGGCTTCCTCCTTCTTGGTACGACGGGTGCTTGGAGGCAGCTGCACGTCAGTGAATGCAGCAGGCAACCAGCGAGCGGCACGGCGGATCTTGCGGAGGTCCGTATCGGTCTTGTCTTCGATCCACCTGGCTTTCTTGCCTTCCTTCTTGATGGCCACCCCGATGATGCGAGCAGCCAATGAGCCGTCAACACTGCGACGCGTGACGCGGAGGACCACGCGCCAGGAAGCGTCTGGGGTGATGCGACGCAAGACGTTCGGTGCCCAGATGGCAGCTGACAGACGGGAGGCGACACCCATCAGGCTGGAGACGTCGTAGTCGCGCAGGTCGAAGGTCTTGGCTTCCTCGTTGTCCCAGCGACCACGGTAGCGCAGGCCCTGCATAGACTCCGGGATGATGAGAGCCTGCGAGTCCGTCTGGAAAGTGAAGTTGAAGAACGCAGGCTTGAAGTCAGCAGGAGCCATCCATTTGGGTTTGACACGAGCAGGTGCGGCACCGGCCTTCTGGGCAGAGCCCGCCTTCTTGGCGGGGAAGCCCTTTTTGGCAGCGACTGGATCCGCATCTTTCTTGGCAGGAGGCGAGGAGGCTACTGCCTTCGCGACGGGTTTCTTGGCAGCCACAGATTTGGCTGCGACTGGAGTGGCTTTCTTGAGGGTGGCCATGGTTTTGATTTCCTAGTTGGAGAGAAAGTTGAGCGAAGTATTCACAGTTCAGAGGCAATTAGAGGCATCCTTAAATTGGGGCGATTTCAGCGGAGACTGAACCATCCTTTCTTACGGGGCATCGTGATGTCCGGATGCCATTCCTGGCTGTTCAGCAGCCCGAGCTCCCTCATCACGTATTCGCGAGCCAGCGTATAGCTCGTGAAGTGCTTTGGTATGGAACGGGTTTCCACAACGTAGCGCGTGATGAGGTTTGGACTGAACCCAAGCCCTTGTAAGGCCGCCAGGTATTCCTGAGGAATAATGAGTTCCTCAGTCTTGTCCGACACTGTCAGCCACGAAGGTTTAGAACCACCGAGGTTATTGGAGACCTGGACGCAGAACGCGGTCTGGGCGAAGACGATGCGCCATAGGATGGAAAGGTGACCGGGGGCGGAGTTATCTCCGACAGTCGATTCGATGTCCTTCTTCATCGGGGAGGATTTGATTTCAGAGACGGACTTGGGTACGGATGCGGGATTTGTCATGTGTAGCTCCAGGGTTAAGAGGGATGGATCCAGGTGGACGGGAACGAACGAATTTAATTAGCCCTTGAACGAGACCGTCAGTGATCTCGTCAGGTGACAGAAGTGGCTGACCGCGGAGTTCTCCTTTCGAGTGTCGTTTAACGCGGATGAGATCCTTGAGGTTTTCTCCTCCGAAGGATTCGGCCACCATCCAGTAGTGATCGATACCTTGTGGTCGAATCCACCAGCAAGGACCGGCAGCGAGTTGACGAGCGACGCGTCGGAAGAAAACGATCTGGCCGGGCTTCAACGGGCCAAGCCGCTCTCGTAAAGTGCCGCTCATCCAGGGAACTCTGTTCACCTAATGGCTCCTTTACGAAAGAACAGGTAGAGGAACAACAAGCCGAACACCAACCACAGCACACCCATCGCGTAGATGGCGGTCACCGAGTCTTCGTCAGACCACGGGTTGAGTACTCCGGAGACGTACAGCTTGCTGCAACCTGCGGCAACGAGCAGCAACGACAAGAAGAGCTGAAGCCACAAGGTAGTGACGTTGAAGTAATCGGGTTCTCGTTGGTCGGTCATTTTGGTTCCACCTTTCTAGAAGGCAGGGGGAATTCTAGAGTGCTATGCGCCGGACGGGTGGGTGCACTTTCGAAGTAAGCTCTCAACAACTGACTGGCATCGTGTGGTCCGCTGAACTGGTCAGTCGGCCAACCGTCCACCGACGGAGCTAGCGTGGAGGTAGGGCCCAAGTACACAGACACGTCTTGAAATCTCTTTGCAGGTGAAGCCTGTACTTGGCGAATGCGAGTCACCATCTGAACGACTTCCGATGGAAGGGATCGACAGGCTATCGCATAGACTGCGTTGGAACGTTGCTGTACGAAGGTAACATCTACGATGTCGCGATGAGCGCTCTTGAGTTGAAGTTCAGAAAAGATGTCCGGCGGGAGTGAGGCCTTCAACTCTTTGATTCCGTCTTGACCAGACATGAAGACGATCACCTGATCGGCAATAGGATTAATCTCGCCAGAGATCAACTTCTCGACGAGATCAGGGAGGTAAGGGTTGTGTAGAGACGAGACCCGGCGAGTGATGTTCATGAGAAGATCCAAAAGAGAAGTCGAGTCGGGAGGTAGACCCAGAACAGAACCACCAAGATCAGGTAGACCACAGAAACCACTCGAAGAAGCCAACGTTCGAAGACATCACGTTTCTCCTCAAGAGAAGGTTCTGTCGACCATTCGGATGGAGGCAGACCACCAGGACGAGTAGTTGGACGACCGTCGTCACCAAATCGCGGACCATTGGCAAGAGCCAACCAGAGTTTCTGGAACATGATTACCTCCGAGTAGTTTTCGCGGCACGGTTGGAAGCCACGAAGTTTGCGAACTGATTGAGCTTACTCTGCGAGAGCAGAGGACGTGGACGGTTAGAGGACACGTCACCCCACACCTTGATGGAACGTACTTCACGCAACGGACCAACTCGCTCGATGTCTGCAGTGATGACCGTTACGTAGTCATCGAGTTCAGCCATCAGAGACTTGATCTCTAGGTGAGCCGACTCCAAGAACAGCTGAGCGGTACCTTCGTCGACGAGAACTTCTGGTTTCGCGTAAAAGGTGTCACGCGAAACCAGTTTGTACCAACCACGTCCAACTTCCTGGAAGACTACGCCACCGAATCCGGGAGCACGATTGTCGACGCGTTGACGAAGCAGCTCAGCGAACTGCTTGGAGCAACGAACCGAGAGGTGACCGTCAGCACGATGCAGAGCGAAGCAGTTCACAGTGGAAGAATCATCGCGAGACAGTAGAGCGTTGGACATGATGGACTCCAGATAAGACACGACCGTTTGAGCGGAGGTCGCGGATCCGCAAAGTTTTTACCAGACGGTAACGTCGTCTTCGGACGTCTCGTCCGAGTTGAGTTTGTAGGCATCCGCGAACGCCGCATGAGACATGTAGTTCTCGGACATGGTCCATTCGGTGAACTGGACGAACACCCCGAGACCGTTGTCGAACACCCGGATGGTGTGGCGGTTGAGGCTCGGGAAAGTGGTGTCGAGGCGAGCGCCGATGTTTTTGAGTTCACACATCGCGGCGTACACCGCCTTGGCTTGAGCCGGGCTGAGAATCATGATGGATCCTTCCGCGAAGTTTTGATCAGAGCCAGAAGGACTTGATGGCACGCTGGTAAGTCTGATCGGGGGACTTACCTTCGACGATGAGTTCGGCGCCGACGCGGTTGAACGACTTGGCGTCGGCTTCCCAGAGACCGGAAGTTTTGTTCTGGCGAATGCGAATCCGCTCTTGACCCTTCAGGCGACAGATGAAAGCACCGTTGGGTTTGGCTCGGAAGACGATGCGACCGATCTTGGTTTCGACAGCGATACGGGAAGGGGTGGTTTGCTTGACCATGATGAGGTTCCTAGTAAGACGTGACCGTTTGAGCGGAGGTCACGAAACCGCGAAGTTTTACCAGACGGAAGACAGGCAGGTCTACCGTGACTTCATTATACCTCAGTTTAGAGCCTCTCCAAAAACCTCGTTTCCCGCGAAGTTAACAAGGTAGCGCGAGGGGTGATCAAACAGGCACGGAATCCTCCAAGGGTGGGGCGGATACCATACTCCAGGCGTTCACGACAGTTGCACGAGCTTGAGCGGCGGCACGCTCTTTGGTTTGAAGGTCTTGGTACAACGAACCTTTGGTGTAACGCCTGGACAGCGCGTCGATTGATTCGTCAACAAGGTCCTTGTCCAGGATTTGATGGCGGCGGCGATCTCGAAGGACAACGACGATTTGGTTTACCTTCGGGGGATCAACCGGAACGAACTTGAAACGTGGGACAGTAGGAGTCATTTGATGTTGGGCAGAAGTTTCCACTACGTGGACGGCCTGCAAGAAATCCAGCAGTACCGCTAGTTGACTATCATTCACAAAACGCTGTTCTAGAAAACCGCGAAATCCCGGCGATACAGGAATTGGTTGAGGGACGAAGATTCCAATGACCTAGACCAGGAGTTCCTCTCCAAGAAAAGGAAGAATGAAAAATTCTTTAAATACCGAGATCGAAGGGCGGAGCCCGAAGAGCGAGGCGGAAAACGAGCGCAGCGAAGTTTTCACGCAAACCGACCCACACGAATTTCGGTTCTCTGAAATCAGGAAGATGTGTGGGTCGGCTAGAGGAAGGGACGAACTTCGCTTCGCTCGTCCGCCCTTGCCTGGTTATAATGAGATTTTTAATGAATTTGAAGAGAATCCCAGAAATCATCGTTTTTAGAGGATAACGTACCCTCTAGCCTACTAAAGAAAGCGCTATGTCTAGACCACTATATATATATAGGACTAGATATTACGCTATTCTCTAGAAACCTCTATTTCTTCATGTATAGTCAGGATTGAGAAAGACGCGATTTTGGATGATTTTGTCTATTCATCCGTTTTGAGCACTTTTTCGCAGGCTTCCACTACCCGCGCGGTAGCCGCTTCCGTTCTCTTACCAGCACGCATTTTGTACACCTTGGACAGAGTCGGCTTCACGTCGTTTGATCTGAGAGTCTGTTCTGCAAGTTTCAGGAACTCTCGGAGGTGAGTAGCTCGTTCCATAAGAAGTTTGGCCTTCGGAACTCCAACCACCCCGTGTCGCAGAGCTGACTTCCACATCACTGTCATCTCTTCGTTGGAAAGGATTCGATGCAGACGTTGGAGTTCCTTCGGCCAAGTTGACAGCTCCTCGACGTAATCCGTTTTCTGAGTTGTCGCTTGAGACCTACGCGAAGCCGTCTCGTCTCTTGGGATTGAAGACAGCACATCCACGTAGTCCAGCTTCTTGGCGAAGAACAAATTGATCTTGGCCCCGTCTTGATCTTCCGCCTCCATTGGTTCTCCATCCGCGTGATGGACCGACAGCTTCCTTTGAAGGATGCGAGCAAGACCGAGGTCTGGGACAACGATGTACACGCGGTCACTAGAATACTGGTCGCGGACCGAGAGGCGGGTAACTGCTTGAACAGCACTGTCCCCAGCGTAGTCATCATCGGCGCTGTAACTTGGAATCAGCGCACGGAACAGCGCAGCTACTTCCGGCGTGGGATTCCTCGCCGACAGGTATGCCATGAAGTTTCGATCCCGATAGGTGTTCAATCCCATAGGGTCTGCTATGACGTGCTGGAACTTGATGACGAAGCTTCCTCGTTCACCTGTCGCGTAGATGCGATCGTCGTAACCCAAGTCCGCGTTCCGAGCCAACTCATCTTCCAAGTCCGACTGACTTGGTTGCTCGATCAAAGAAGCAATGGAGTTGCAGTGAAACTTCCCGCTGTACCATTCGCCCATGTTCGGCAACACGTGCTTGTACGCTTCCATGAACTTCTTGTTGAAGGAGATCAGTGGCTTGCCGATGATGCAGTTCCGCTTCTTGGACTCCGCCCCTTGACTGATCGTGTACACCACATGCTGAGTCATGTGGAAGTAACCAGTCATCGGGTCCGAATACCCACGACGCTTGAACGTCTTGAAGTCAGGGTCCTCCGTGTCAAGTGGTATGCCGAGCATGCGGTTGGCCAAGCTGCGAACTTGATGTGCCTTGCGAACGGATCCTTTCCCTTTCACGCCACTATGACCACGAAGAATTGCACCGACTGACGAGCGTTCGATACCAGACCGTTCGAGTTCAGTGAAGAACTCTTCCAGCTTCTCACGAGGCATTAGGCAGGACAGGCCGAGGTTGGTGGAGCTCACCTTCTGCTCCTTGCTCAGGAGTGGATAGATGGTCACCTTGCGGAAGCGCGACTCAATCATGCTCCGGTGCTCAGCCGTGATCGTCTTCTGTTCCTCGGTCAGCTTCAGTGGCTTGAGAACAAAGCGACGACCGTACTCCGGGTGAATGGTGTGGTAGTTCCGTAGCAAGTGGTAGATCTGCGACTGCTTGAAGTACGCGCTCATGATGAGCACATGGCTGAAGCCTTCGAAGAGTCGAGCCGGAGACAGCACCTGAAAGATGGATTGCTTTTCTTTCAGCCCCTGTTGCCGTTCCTCGAAGGTCAATTCCTCCTTGAACATCCCTTCCAGTGAAAGAGGCATCTTCAAGTAGACGTCAAGGCGATCGTTGCACAAGTCTCGGACCATGGTGCGGAAGGCGGAGCTAGGACTGGTGTCGACTCCGGTCTCTTCACTCTTCTCGTGAAGAAGCACTCGGGCGTTCCGCAGGATATCGGTCTCGTTCTGGTCGGTCGCGGAGAACCGACAGAAGCCACTGTATCGCTTGTCCCCATTGTCCAGGTTCTGGTAGATAGGATGGCGGTACGGCTTGAGGAACTTGAACAGCGCGGTCTTCTGCTCGTTGGTCACGGTCACTCGTTGGTCTCTTCGTTCGAGTACCATCTTGCGAGCCTCGTCGAAGATGACAACGATGTCGTCCAGGTCCCTGTCGAACTTTCCGTTCCGCACAAAGTTCTCGTGCGTGCAAAGAATGAAGTCGCCTGGTCGTGCGAGGTTCACCTTCTCTCGAAGGAGCTGGCCTGCCGTCATGTTCTGTTCGAGGCTGACGCCAACGATGAAAGGCATTCGACCGACACCGTCATCTCGGGTCATCTCGTAGTAGTCTTCGTCGCTGATCACCTTCTTGTCATAGAGTTCGTTGCCTCGTTGTTCCAGGCGGCGGTAGACTTCCTTGAGTAGAGCAATGCGTGGCGCTACATAAAGGCTTACCTTGTTGCGGCACTCTCGGATCATGTAATCCACCGCGAGGGCAGTCTTCCCAACGCCAGGGTAAGCGTCGAAGTAGTGGATTGTCTGTGAGGGTAGATCTTTGTGATTCATGGTCGTGTGGAACTGGTTTCCAGTGCGAGTCGTTCACACTTCATTCACACTCCAGCCTACAAATCAAAGTGCCTCCGGCTCTATTTCTGTTTCGTATCGTTACGACCTACCAGAGCCAGAAACTCTCGTCTAAACTCATGGTATTTCAGTCCTCCAATGAGGGTTTTGGAGGGTCTCAGTCCCCTACCCTAGAAGCCTATAAACAGGCTGAAATTGGCTGAATAACAGATGAATTTGGCCAGGGTCCTAAACTTCGCGGGAAACGAGGTTTTCAACCGATCGTTTTCAGAAGGAGTATAATTAAGTCACGGAGGGACTATTCCTGGAACCTCCGGCCCTCCCTTTAACTTCACTGGAGTTCTTCATGACCGCTATCGCTCGTACCCCTTCCCTGTCCTCTATCCCATTCAGCCGTCGGGCTGCTCGCGTCAATGCCCGCGTCGCTCGTCGTCTCGGTTGGAAGAGCAGCGACATTCTCGTCCGTGAAATCGATGGTCGTTGGACGGTCTCGGTTGCCGGACGCAAGTTCAACATCTTCTTCGACAAGAAATTGTGCCGTGCTCTCGGTAACACCTTCCACGCTTCCGTCAAGGAACGTGACACGAAAGCTTCAGGTCATCTCTTCTCTGCGAAGGTTCCTGGCTCGGTGGCTTCAGAGTTTTGCGAAACCGCCGAAGAAGCGCTGGCCCGTGCCATCATTGCGACGCCGCGTCCTCTGCTTCGTACTTTCTTCTGACTAAACTTCAGGTGGTCTTCGGATCACCTGAAGTCATGTTTCAACCAGGAGACCTTATGTCAACCTTTTCTCTGATTCCTCTCAAGACAAAGAAGTTCGTGTTTGGTGATGGCCACCACGTTGTTCAACGCTGGGAAGTTCGCGACTCTGCCAAGAAATCCCGTCTGGGTACTGTGCTTCATACGACTTTCACCAACGGAGTCGGTGTCTACGAAGTTTCCCTCAAGGAAACTGAACGACCTCTGGTCATTGACCATGTCATCCAACGCTTCCCTTCCCTAGACGCTGCGGCTCAGGCTGTGGTCGATGCCCGCACGAAAGGTCGCAATCATGCGTGACTCATACGCGTCCGGTCCGTTTACTCGGATTCAGTTCGTCTACAAAGACGGTCAGTTGCAGATCGCCGTTCCTAGCATCCACCCCGTGGGTGAGAAAGGTGATCTAGTCTACACCATCACAGGCGAGTATCAGCCTCGTCATTACTACTAACTTCAAGGAGGCTTCTATGAAGCTCGCTACTCGCGCCAGAGTGCTCACGGCAGCACTTGACCTCGGCCGTCCTCGCACCAACGGGTTGGCTCACACGACGGTAACTTTCGAAGGTAAGTTCACCATGAGCGAACTCCGTCGCAAGTTTCGTCCGACTACCTTCGAATTCGATGCCGACGGTTTCCGATTCGTCGACAAAGAACATGGGGTGGTTGCTTCTCTTCACGGTGCGAAAATGCATCGCACGGAGAACCGCTTCGTTACCTTTACCGTGGAACTCACGCGTCTTGCGTGATCAGCCATGATACAGGAACAACATTACGTCCGGTCCATCGACACTCAGGTCGAAGGGGATTTGCTGGAGCTCCATTCTCAGCTTCTCAAAGACCTGAATGCTCGATGTTCTGGCCAACATCTGTTCAGTGATCGCCGTCAGCGTGACGCTATGATCAAGTGGCGTATCCGCCTGGAGCAGTTCATTGAAACTGCGGACGTCACGTACGTGACTCAACACATTCCTCGGAACATCAACGCGGTGTGGTGGATCACACAATCTGTGTATTCGGCAGTCAACAGCCGTCGCAAAGTTCGCTAGTCATTATCAACTGGAGTTCATCATGGGTTCACGTCTGTCTATCGATTTCACGGAGTTCACTTCCAATCAGTACACCGAAGTGTGGGTCACCACCAAGATCCATGCGCCGGTGGCTGGTGAAGGTGAAGTGGGTGGAGCCGAACATATCGCTCTCGTCACTTTCATCGGCAAGGAACGCAGCCCTGAGTATCACTTCGAGTTGGAGTCCTTTCAAGGCAAGGTCACTCTCACACGAGACTTCGACTACTTCCGCTACGAGGACGACTCGGAAGCCAAAGCTCTGCTGCGCTGGCTGTATCATGCCGGGGTGTGTTTCTCGGTCACCCACTGAAAGCGAATCATGACCAACCCAATCTTTACCCGTACTGCTCACACCGGTCAGCCTGAAACCGACAATGAAGAAGGGTCATGCCCATAATGCACTCGCTTGATAACTCTTCGCTGGGCCGCGTGGTTTGATTCCTTCAACAAGAAGTTCGGACCCAACGGTTGCTACGTCTGCTTACGGCTGCCTTTCCAAGGAACGCAAGGCCGAGATCGCTGCCGAGCAAGACGCTATCACGTATCCACCTCTCAGCAACCGCTAACTCGGAGATCAATTTATGTACTCGCAAGCTCAATGGCAAATGCTCGCAGCTGAAGTCGCTCGTCGCTGGCCCATTCAAGCCCATTCAAGTCGCAGCCTGGTATGCGTCCAGCGCGTGGACTGGATTGCTATCCAACGTCACGTGTTCCCGGAGCGTCAACCGGTCAAGACCTTCGACCTTAACGAGGTTCGTTCCAATCTGGTAGTCACCCTGGCAACGATGCTCAAGCATCTAAAGAACGCTCGGTATGAACGAACCTTCGTCGTCCATCCGCAGCCTCTCATGTCTCGCAGCGAAGGTCGTGCTCACGTCAAAGCTTGGCAGGAGCAGCAGGCGGCAGTCGTTTCAGCGGATCGAATAAAGCCGCGTGTCTTGGTAGTCGGAGTGATCGCCGATCAAGAACGCTCTCTACGGGAGTCGTTTCCAAACATCGACCTCACGTTCTGGCGATCAAGTGAAGGCGTCAATCGAGACGTCCACCTGAGCAGTTTCGACTTCGTCCTTGGCATGGTTTCCAAAATGTCCCACAGTCAAGACGAAGTGCTAGCAAGAAGCAGCAACTACCAACGAGTCAAGGGTGCTTTCTCGTCTCTCAGGCGTGAGCTCAAGTCCTGGCTTTCCACCTTTGTCCCTTCATAGGAGAAAATCATGTTCGACTTCCTAACTATCTACTGGTCATGGCTCATGTCCTTCGATAGTATCTTGCTAACGATGTTCATGCTGTTCGTGTCTGCCATCGGAGTGATAATTGCACTCGGCATGATCGTCACACTGATAGTGGTGCCGATCTTTCTGATCCTCAAGTTCCTTCTCCTCACCCCGTTGGGTTGGATCTTCCTAGCATTCATGGTTTGGATGTTCATGTTTGAAAACAAAGAACGGGCTGACTACGGGGTGGATCAGTCGTTCGTTCGTATGTGCTCTAGAACGCCCGGCTGCGCTCCACTACTTCATGCCCGTGACAATCTAACGGTCAACCAGATGGACGTGGTCCAACCTAGCAACCGCCTCACGCCTGTCCAGGAATAATCATGGAACTCAAAACTTCACGTCACGTCCCTCGCGCGCATCGCATCCACTTCGAAGGAAACCCAGAGTCTGGTCGAATCGAAGTCCGATGTGCCTCCGAGCAGGACTTCACTATGGTTCGCACCGAAGCTGGATGGGTGGTCATACTCGGTTCCGGTTTTCCTCAGTCCGTTCATCCAGGTATCCGTCCGCACTCGAACCCGTACATCGTGTATCTCAGAGCTGTGAAGGTACTCTGGGGAACCGATCTCACGCCCACCTTTGAATTCTTCACCGCTCTCCTGTAATCTCAAGGATCCATCATGCACCTCTCCGAAGATCAAGCCCGCAACCTGTACGTCCACCTCCGTTCGTGGGACGAACACTACAATCAGTTCTTCCCCGGCACCGTTCAAGCGAGGCTACATGCAGCGACTCATGCGATGGTCGCTTCTTACATCGAGAATGCTGCATGCACCGGAAGTCTGTTCTCTTTTCTCCAGTACCTCGACAGCCTCCTCAAGTCGGTTGTGAAAACCTGCTTTTCGGTATGTATCATGCAACCCGATCTCGCAAAGGACCTGCTGTCACACACCTACACACTGAAAGGGATAGGGTACTCGCACAAGGAAGTTCGGTGGCAGGTGCTTCTGTGGTTGGGAAGTTCTTTCAGTCGTCTTCATACTATTCAAGGACCAAGTTCCCAGATCGACAACAAGATCTTCCAGGACCTCCTCGGAATGGTGGGCGAAGAGGCTGGAAACTTTAGCGGTGCGGACACCCGAGCGTTTCTTCGCCTCAAGCACATGGGGATCATGGACGACAGCGAAGAGCACCAGAACATACGGATCCGCCTCCACGACGACTTGGCGTTCCCTTACATCAAGTGGGAAGTCACTGAGTGGGGGCTCGAAGAGGGCGAGACCCCTGCTATCCTCTCCGTTCGTGTCCCGTCCCAGATGGTACGCACCAAAACCGATCAGGGACTGAAGGGCCTGATCTCATCTTTGTCCGCTAGCCACCGCGCTCTCCTCAAGAACGTCCTGGCTGACAGAGATCTCTCCAACTCCGCTATCTCGGCGATATCTAAACTGGAGTCAGAAGAATGAGTCTACCTCCTTCGGACAAGAACGGCGTGCCTTTCAGTACGCTAACCGTCCTTACCTTCTACTCGGACATCGTGTTCATCCAAGAACTCGAAGGGGTCTACCGACTTGCTGCCTTCTTGGAAGGATCCCCTGTCCATACTCATGAGCTGAAGAGTGTTACGGAAAAGTGGAGGCCTTATCTGGGGAGGTCTTTCCCGGAGATGCTTCCACTCACTCATGAACATCTGATCACCATCCCAACGAAGGCTCGAATCGAGGCTGCCGAGGCGTTGGTCCGACTCCTTAGTCTCACGGTCATGATCCGCCTTCCAGAGGAATGAATATGGAACTCCCTTATGAGGTCAGCCTCCGACTGATAGTCGCCTTCGTACTAGGGCTTACGTCCGGGTTGTTGCTGGCCATCTACTTCAACGTGTACCGCCTGTGGGGCGTGTTCCTTCGATTCTTTATCAAGGATCCAAAGAAGCCGCCCACTCAGCACATCCGACCTCTGGATATAGATCTATCTGAACAGACGAAGGCGAAGGACAACTAACTTTTAGTTGGTCCTTCCCTTCTGTCTAAGGAACCTCATGTTCACCATCCCTGTCTACTATTTGATCTTCCCTCACGGAGAGCGCAAACTGTGCTTCTCAAAAGCTCACTACGTCAGAGTCCTGCAGTACCAAGGGTGGACTCGGGACGAAGCGCGTCAAGCAATTGAACTCAGCGCTGATGTACATACTCACCGCTGGTCCAGGGCCTCTCCAAAGAGAGACCAAGCTCTCAAGGTGCTGACGGTATCAACCACGATCGGCAAGGCCACACTCCAGAAAGTGAAGAACTTTTGGAAGTCGAATACCACAGACCTCGGCACGCTCGAACCTCAGCTGCCGGTTCTTCTTCAACTCGAACCGTACCACCCGTGGAGAACTCTGTGACTCTCACACCTCTTGAACAGTGGAAGTTTGACCGACTCAAGGCAAAGTATCCGGACCTGGCCGAGGCTACACCTCTCCAGATTCTTGAACACGCAATCGAAGAGGAAACCACCCAGCGAATGCTAAGTCCCTTCGACCCCGCAGTTCAGCGATTCGCACAAGTCAAAATCGACCTGGAGAACTTTGCCCTTCTCAAAGAGAAGGTCTCTATACCTGGAAAGGATAACACGTGAACTCCAACTTCAATCGCAACCTCTTCATTGATCGTCCACCACGTCCTCGCCTGTCGGGTCGACTCTTCCCTATGTTCGTGGCCCTCGCGATCCTTGCCTCGATCAGCCTCTTCTTGGTTGGATCGCTGATGAACATCTACAACCAGACAGACAAAGACGTCTACGAAGTTTTCTTCGCCACCAGTGCTTCGAACCATGTTGAGCTGCGGATTGCTGGGGTGACTCTCACAGACCACTACAACTGCCAGGTCCTGGTCGCCTCCAACCTTGAAGGGAACCTTCTCCCTCCGGCTATCAACATCGATCAGATACCTACGTGCATCCCGGGAGAGCTGTACGAAAAGATTCGGATGCAGTTTCTGGGTCTGGTGTCAAGTCTGTCTCTACTGCTTCTGTTGACGATCATCGCAGGTTGGTACGTCGGCAGTCGAGATGTCAGCACCGAGGATTGAGTGATTAGCAAGAACCCCTGCAAGTTCGAGAGCCACGAGCAACTGGAGAGTGCTAGACTAATGTCCAAGTACGTCATTCAGGTGCTGCAGTCTAG
>OBNE01012892.1_pt1 | contig 17192 bp, 22 predicted proteins | sample 1670241 | NCBI WGS metagenome assembly OBNE01 (sample SAMEA104232318, study PRJEB22302) | groundwater metagenome | biome: forest; feature: aquifer; material: groundwater | place: USA | collected 2011-08-07 | depth 6.7 m
CTAAAATGAGAAACACATCTCCTCAGAATATCTCCAGACAATTAAAGAAACCTTACGTAGAATCTTACATAGAAAAAACCATCTCTCAACATTTAGATGACGCAGGAGTAACTGACCCGTTCATTTCAAAGAAGATTAAGAACCTGATGGGAGCTCAGACAGTTGCAGGTAAGGATGGAGATGTCGTTGTTTCAGATAACTCTGTTCAACTCGGAGCGACAAAGCTCGCAACTCAACTCAAGGGTCATTTGTCTAACGGTGGTGATGTCACTGTCAATGTTCTCAATGTGGGATTATCCGAATCAATCAAGAAAGGAAGGGAGAGACTGAATGGGAAACCTACGGACTAAGACTAGACGGTCTCTTCGAAGATTATCCCAACCTGAGAAGCCGAAGGAAGATTGGGAAGCTGAGTTAAGAAAAGATATTGCATCATTCACTAAAGACCCTCTGAGGTTTGTTATCTACTCATTCCCTTGGGGTGAAGGAGAACTCGAAGGTTATGATGGACCAGACAAGTGGCAGAGAGATGTCTTAATCGATCTCGGTAAAGGTTTGATTACAATCAACGATGTGGTACGGCTTGCGACTGCCTCAGGTCACGGTATCGGTAAGTCAGCTCTTGTGTCGTGGGTAATTCTGTGGGCCATGTCTACATTCGAAGACACCAAAGGAGTTGTAACTGCAAACACCAAGACTCAGCTTGAAACTAAAACCTGGTCTGAGTTAGCAAAGTGGTACAGACTGTTCATTGCCAAGCACTGGTTCTCTTTTACTGCCACAGCTCTTTACTCGGTCCAACCAGAACATGAGAAGACATGGCGCATTGATATGGTTCCCTGGTCTGAAGAAAAGACAGAAGCCTTTGCCGGTCTACACAACAAAGGTAAACGAATTCTGATCATCTTCGATGAAGCATCTGCTATCTCAGATAAGATTTGGGAAGTGACTGAAGGAGCTCTGACTGATAAAGATACTGAGATCATCTGGGCTGTCTTTGGTAACCCAACCAGAACTGAGGGAAGGTTCCATGGTTGCTTTCATGCCATGAGACATCGGTGGACAACTAGACAGATTGATTCCAGAACTTGTAAGATGACCAACCATGATCAGATTGCCAAGTGGGTTGTTGACTATGGTGAGGACTCTGACTTTGTTCGTGTGCGTGTACGTGGAGAGTTCCCTTCATCCTCAGAGCATCAATTCATTTCACTCACCATCGTTGATAATGCTCGAAGAACAAAGCTACGACCCGAGCAGTATGAGTTCGCTCCAAAGATCTTAGGTCTGGACAACTGTTGGACTGGTTCGGATGAGGGATGCATCTTCATGCGTCAAGGTCTCTACTCAAAGATGTTAGCTACGTTTAAGAAGAATGACAATGACATGGAGATTGCTGGACTGCTTGCTCGGTTTGAAGATGAAGAGAGAGCGGATGGAGTAGCCATTGATCTGGGTTATGGAACCGGAGTCTACAGTGCCGGTCAGTCACTTGGAAGAGATTGGATGCTTATCCCTTTTGGTGGTGGCTCACCGTCTTATGGGTTTGCAAACATGAGAGCCCACATGTGGAATGAAATGAAGCAATGGCTAAAGACTGGTGGTATGATCCCCGATGATCCGATTCTGGCAACCGAACTGATTGGTCCTGAAGCTTACGTAGCTACTCATGGGAGGAATGCCGGTAAGATTATCCTAGAGTCTAAAGAGGATATGAAAGATCGTGGCCTTAGTTCGCCCAATAGAGCGGATGCCTTAGCTCTTACATTCTCAATCAGTGTACTTCCAAAGTTCCATGGTGTGAAGGCTGAAACTCACCAGGTGAAATCTGACTGGGACCCCTTCGATGATAAGAGGCAATAAAGAAATTCATTTACAACGAAATCAAATCGAGGTATTTTGTTTATGACAAACGAAGAGGTAAGCTTTCAAAGAGAACGGTTAACAAACGAACTTCTCGAAGAAGGACTACCTCTTCTTCTTGCGCATTACCAGGAAGTTATGCCGTACCCGGATATCGGAGTCAACATCGATCGAATCCGATATCTGATGATGGAGCAGGCAGGGTACTTGAGATGCTTCACCGTCCGAAGCAAAGGAGAACTGATAGGGTATGCTAACTTTTACGTTTCCATTCATCCTCATTCCAAGCATACCGTTCAAGCCTATTGCGATGTCATCTACATCAAACCTCAACACCGAGGTATCGGAAGCAACTTCATTTCATGGTGTGATAAAATCCTCAATGACCAAGGCGTTAAAGAAATTCATTATGCAGTCTCAACGCGTTTTGATTGGTCTAAACTGTTGGAGAGAAAAGGATATGTACTCACCGCTAAAACTTACACAAGGAGATTAACGCCATGCCCTTCATCGTCCCCTTCATCCCAGCAATCATCGCAGGCGGAGCCGCAGTAGGAGCAGCAGCCCTCAGTGCTAATGCTTCTAAGAGTGCGGCTAAGTCTGGAGCCAGTGCGGCTAATGATCGTCAAATGGATTTACAGAACCAGCTCAACTCCAGGCAGGCTGGGGAAGAATCCGATGCTAACAAACTTGCTGTGCGTAACCAGGCAAGACAACGACAACTCTCTTTGGCCCAAGCTGCTACCGGAAGAAATGATACCATCCTGACTTCACCACTCGGTGATGTAGGTGCTACAACCGGAAGTCAGAAAACAATCTTAGGAACATAACATGCCAGACGCCTATCAGCAATTAGAACGAACACAGCTTGAGATTCTAAGGGGAGAGTTAGAGTCTGAGAGGTCAACGTTCATTCCTCACTGGAGAGACATTTCCGATTACATCCTTCCTCGTCGTGCAAGGTTCTTTGTTTCCGATACCAACAAGGGTGATCGAAGAAATCAAAAGATCATTGACTCCACTGCTACCTTAGCTCTTCGAACCTTACGTGCTGGAATGATGTCTGGTGTTACAAGCCCTGCTCGGCCCTGGTTCCGATTAGCCACACCTGACCCAGATCTTTCGGAATTCGATCCCGTTAAGAACTGGCTCTATCTTGTCTCACAGAGAATGTCGACGATCTTCCTCAGATCGAATCTCTACAACTCTCTTCCAATCTTATATGGTGACATTGGTTGCTTCGGAACTGGGGCAATGTTTATCGAGGAAGACTTCGATGATGTCATTCGAACTTACCCATTCCCAATCGGAAGTTACATGATTGCGAATGATGATAAGCTTCGAGTGAATGTTCTCTTCCGTGAGTTCCGTATGACGGTACGGCAATTGGTTCTCAAGTTCGGAAAGAAGAAACCCACTGGTCAACCTGATTGGAGTATCTTCTCAACTCAGGTAAAGAGTCATTGGGATAGAGGTGCATATGAAACCTGGATTGATGTCTGTCATGTGATTCGTCCCAATCCTAACTGGGACCCTAACAAGCTCGGTAGTGAGTATAAGAAGTTCGCTTCAGATTATTATGAGCGAGGCTACTACGGTAAAGATTCTCAGGCTAACTACATGGCCAATGAAGGTGACAAGTTCTTAAAGCGTTCAGGTTATGATTACTTCCCTGCTCTTGCCCCACGATGGGAAGTAACCGGAGAAGATGTGTACGGAACCTCTTGCCCAGGCATGGATGCAATCGGTGACGTACGGCAATTGCAGACTGAGCAAAAGAGAAAGGCTCAGGCTATAGAGAAGATGGTCAATCCGCCAATGACAGGACCTACCTCTCTTAAGAATGCAAAAGCCTCCATCCTCCCGGGAGACATGACGTTCGTTGATGAACGTGAAGGTCAGAAAGGTTTCAGACCAGCCCATGAAGTGGACCCTCGCATTCGTGAGTTGATGGAAGACATTCAGGATATTCGTCGAACCATCTCTCGTGCATTCTATGAAGATCTCTTCCTTATGTTGGCTCAATCAGATCGTAGAGAGATTACAGCTCGTGAGATTGATGAACGGCATGAGGAAAAGCTTTTAGCTCTTGGCCCAGTCCTTGAGCAATTGAACCAAGATGCTCTTGACCCTTTGATTGATATTACCTTCAACATGATGGTCAGACAGAACCTGGTCCCTCCTCCTCCAAAGGAATTGCAAGGGACTCAGCTGAAAGTGGAATACATTTCCATTATGGCTCAGGCTCAGAAGCTGGTTGGTATCTCAGGCATTGAACGATTCGCTAGCTTTGCTGGTCAATTGGTCAAGGTCTCAGGTGACCCTTCCATTGCTGACAAGGTTAACTTTGATCAATTGATCGATGAGCATGGACAAGCCGTGGGAGTTCCTCCAACCGTTATTCGTTCGGATGAGGAAGTAGCAGCGATGAGAGAAGGAAGGAAGCAGGCTCAACTAGCGGCTCAGTCCTCTGAGGAAATAACTCAGGGAGCTAAAGCAGTTAAAGATCTTTCGGCTTCCAAGCTTGATGACAAGAACGTTCTCTCTCAGATTCTTAAAGGAGTAACCGGATGAGCGAAGAATCTCTGGTCAAAAATACAGCTGACCCAGAACAGGTTCAAAAGGCTAAGGAGAAAGAACTCCGAGGTAGAGAACTTGAGATAAGTGATCTAGGTTGGCTACTCTCTTCTGTCAAGGGAAGAAGATTTTTGTGGAGATTATTTGAGTTTGCTGGTATAAATCGTTTGTCTTACAACGCTGTCAACATCAATGAAACTAATTTCAATGAGGGTATGAGGAACGTGGCAAATAAGGTTCTTGCTGATGTCATGGAGACACGTCCCGAGGCTTACATTGAAATGATTAACGAAAACAAAAAAGAGGGTAAATAACATGGCGGAGAACATTGAAGATAAGCTTTACGCCGGAGCGAGTGGTCCTTCCGGTGCAACAGGTCCAGACGGTCAGACGGGTGCTGCCCAAACGGGTAGTGCTCAGACTGGTTCGGCCGGTCCATCCGGAGCTTCAGGTCCCTCAGGAGCAACAGGACCAACGGGCGCAGCAGAAACCGGAGCAGCCCAGACCGGTGCAAGTGGAGCGACTCAATCGGGTCCTCCTGCAAAGTACGAACTCAAATTGCCTGAAGGGTCTAAACTTTCTGCAGATGCCGTTGAGAAGACTGCTTCCTTTGCGAAGGAACGGGGACTCTCTAACGAAGATGCTCAGAAGCTTTTGGACCGTGATAGTCAACTGCTGGATTCTTATGTGGAGAAGCAGCAGCTAGAGTTCGCTGGAATGCGTCAGGTATGGTTTGATGCCGCAAAGACCGACAAGGAGATTGGTGGAGAGAACTTCGGTAAGAATGCCGAGCTTGCCAAACGAGTGGTCGATCGATACGGTGACCCCGAACTTAAGGAAGGTCTCAATGCTACTGGGTTTGGTAATCACCCTGCATTGATTCGTCTTCTTGTTAAGATCGGTTCATCCATGAAAGAAGATCAACTGATTCTTCCAGGAGCTCAAACCACAGGTCAACAAAAGGACATGGCTGACATCTTTTACGGTGAAAGCACATCTAAACAACAATAAGTAAAAAGAAGGAGACATTACAATGGCGCTTTTAAACGCAAACGCATTGACCCTGTCCGATTGGGCTAAGAGATTAGACCCAGACGGTAAGGTTCCCTCAATCGTCGAGCTCTTGTCGCAGACGAATGAGATTCTCATGGACATGAAATGGATGGAAGGCAATCTTCCTACGGGTCATCGTACTACGGTCCGTACTGGTTTGCCGTCTGTCGCCTGGCGTTTACTTAACCAGGGAGTTCAACCGAGTAAGAGCACGACTGCACAGATTGACGAAGCTTGCGGGATGTTGGAAGCATGGTCGGAAGTTGATAAAGACCTTGCCCAGCTGAACGGCAATACTTCGGCCTTCCGTCTTTCCGAAGCTCAGGCGTTTATCGAAGCCATGAACCAAGAGATGGCTTCAACCCTGTTCTATGGAAACTCTGGTCTTGCTCCGGAAGAGTTCACGGGTCTTGCAGTTCGTTATTCTGACCCGGCTGCTGCTAATGGTTCAAACGTGATTGATGCCGGTGGTGCTGGCTCTGACAACTCCTCGATCTGGTTGGTCGTGTGGGGACCTCAGTCCATTCACGGTATCTTTCCCAAAGGCTCGAAAGCTGGTCTTATCCATGAAGACATGGGTGAGGTTACTGTCGAGACTACGGCAGGTATCGCAGGAACTCGTATGCGTGCCTATCAAGATCGGTGGCAATGGAAGTGCGGTATCGCGTTGAGAGATTGGCGCTATGTCGTACGCATTGGTTCGATCGACATCTCCGTGCTGGCCGGTGGTTCGCCTCAGGATATTGTGGCGTTCATGATTAAGGCTCTTCACAGAGTTCCGAATCTTCGTATCGGTACTCCGGTGTTCTATATGAACCGGACCGTATTCGAGTATTTGGATATCATTCGTCGTGACACCGTGATTACGGGCGGTGGTATCACGTTTGATAATGTTGACGGGAAAATTCAGTTCTCGTTCCGGGGAGTCCCGATCCGAGTCTGTGATTCTCTCACTGAAACTGAATCCTTAGTCTAAGCTTGGGATTAACCATTAAACCAAAAGGAGATTTAACATGATTCTCGACGCGCTTAACTTGTTCTCGGACGCCCAGGCAGTTACGGCTGCTGCAGCGTCTACCAACTCGATTGACTTTGGTTCTGCCAGAGACATTGGTGTTGGGGAAAATCTGTACATCGCGATCACGGTCGACGTTGCTCTCACGGACGCTGGCTCTGACTCTGCGATTGCTGTCACTCTGGAAACAGATGACAACTCAGGGTTTGCTTCGGTTGCGAGCTATGCACTTTTGACCATCCCGGCTTTGGCTGCGGCTGGTTCTAAGTACTATGTCCGCATCAGCCCTGATCAGCTGAATGAGCGGTATGCTCAACTTCGGTACACTCCGTCCAATGGTAACTTGACGACTGGTAGCTTCACGGCTGCTATCGTTCATGATATCAATAAGACGAAGGATTACCCGAAGGGCTACACGATCAACTAAGCATTCCGTTGTCGGAGGAGCCTGTCGAGGGGGACGGGCTCCTCCTACATCTCTAAAATCCTAAAAGGAGAACACAATGAAAGTACGAGCGATCAAAGATGGTTACTACGGTCATAAACGTCGTCGCGTCGGTGCAGTGTTTATGCTTGCTCCAATTACTCGGATGCGAGAAGATAAGAAGACCGGAGCTATGAAGGAAGTCACAATCAGTCCTGAGCAACAATTCTCAACACGCTGGATGGAAAAGGTAGATGCTGGAGTTCCTGAGTATACACCTACGGCGAAAGATGAGAAGAAGAACAAAGGCCAATTAGCTGGTCAAGAATAACCATGGAGGATTTCTATGCCAACGCCTACTGAGGTTGCAAATTTAGCACTCTCCCATATCGGGGTTGGTAAAGAGATCGCCAATCTGGAAACCGAAGAATCTCAGGAAGCCAAAGCTTGTCGTCGGTATTTCCCAACAGCTTTGGAAATGACTCTTCGGGATTTCCCCTACCCTTTTGCAAGAGTCTTCGCTGCAGCTCAATTAGTGGAAGAGAATCCTACGGTAGAATGGGGATACTCTTATCGCTATCCTTCCACTTGCATGAAGCTTAAAAGAATCCTGAGTGGGTTGAGGAATGACAATCGTCAATCAAGAGTTCCTTATGTCATTGGGAAAGATGCTCAAGGTAAGCTGATCTACACAGATCAGCAGAATGCCCAGATTGAGTACATTGAGCTGGTAACCAATACGAGTCACTTCTCTCCTGATGCTGCTATGGCTTTATCCTTTCGCTTGGCAGCATACATTGCCCCGAGACTTACGGGAGGGGACCCATTCAAGATGGGCGATCGGGCTATTCGTTTTTATCTTACTGAAGTCAGTATGGCAAAGGCGAATGCTGTCAACGAACAACAGGATGAAGAACTTCCTGAGAGTGAGTTTATCAGATCAAGAGATGGAGACACATCACAGACGGGTAGAGGATTAGATGCTACCCAATTTCCTTGAGGTGAACAATGATTAAGAAATCTGGTAAGGGATACAAAGTGGTTTCACATAAGGGAAAGAACTTGGGAGGTCCTTACTCCTCTCATGCAGCAGCTGTAAAGAGACTTCAACAGGTTGAATACTTTAAACACAAGAAGAAATAATATGGCAGAGAATTCTAAAAACAGAGACAGGTTCTTTCAACCAAAGAAGGTGAAGGTTATCATCACCACTGTCTCTCATGACTTTGATAGTATCACGACCACTGGTCCTTCTGGGATTATAGATATCTCTGATAACCCGTTGTCCATCTGGTCTCTACAGGTCAAAGGTATTGCAGTCTCTGCTACTTCTTGGGAAGTGGTTCTGGAAGGTTCGGTGGATGGAACTAATTTCTCGAACATTCTAAAACATACAACCTTAAAAGGCGATGGGGTTATGATGGTCTCTGGGACAACTCAATTCCTAGCGAACTATTTTAGAATCTCAGTCAATTCACTTGTTCTTGGTCCGGCAACCAGTATCACAGTAAGCGTGGTGGGTAAACAATAATGGCAAACGCAGATGTCTTTATTCAACCAGTATCGGCAGGACTTCTTCCGGTAGAGGTTTTAGCTTTCTCAGCAATTACTGGGGTGGCTAATTCGATTGAGACAACGATTGCTAGTTACGCTTTACCGGGAGACCAGACCATTGGAGATATTATTCTCAGTGGGAATGTCTATGCTCGTTATAATGTTTATATCAACACAGTTTTGCAATTTGTAGTGAGAACCGGTCCACAGAGACAGGGGAATTTACAATTGCAAAGACCGCTTCAATTGTTCAACGGTGATATACTCGATGTGAAGGTGATTCATTACTATACGAGTGAGACCGGAGACTTTGAGGCAACCATTTTGGGGACATCATAATGTCTGATCTACCGATCGAAGGAAATTGGTTAGTAAGTCCCGATCACGAGATCAAACGTAAATGGATTGAAGTGCAAATCCAGGAACGTAAATCAAGGATTGCACGGCATCGACAGGACATTGAAGATCTGGTCAAGGGCAAGATGGTAGACCTCGAGGCTCGAATACTCATGCTTGAGAGGGAACTCAATGAACTTGAGACAGAGAAGAAAAAGTACACACCAATCGAAATAGAAGCAACAAAGGAGAACTAACATGGCTGACGGAGAATTCCCAGGCTTAGTTTCAAAAGACCGTAACGTAAATAGTCAGACGAATCCTATCTTTGTAGGAATCTCTGATGGTGTTGATCTGCTTTTAGTCAATGCAGATGGAAGTATCAACGTATCAGTCGGGGTTGGAGCAACCAGTCTTGGTAAAGCAGAGGACGCTGTTCATGCCTCTGGTGATACCGGTGTTATGAGTCTGGCTGTTCGCAATGATGCTGGTACGGCATTAGCGGCCGATGGGGACTACATTCCTTTAATGGTTAACTCCTCTGGAGCACTGTATGTCGCTCTTTCAGGAAGTTCAGTTCCTTCCAAGGTCGATGATGCGGCTTTCACCATTGCAACCGATACGGTTTCTCCCTCCGGGTATTTGGCGGATGAAACTGCTCCGGATTCTGTGAATGAAGGAGATGTCGGTATTGCCCGTATGACTCTTGATCGTAAACAGCTGTTCGTCTTGGTGGACTCTGCCGTAGACACTCAACGTCTTACGATCAATGCAAACGGTGAGGCTGAGGTCAACCTTCAGGCTCATGCTCTTACCAATGCGAATGCTCTTCCGATTTCAAGAACCAATGCTGCCAACTCGGAATTGAACCCGATCTTTGTTCAACCCGTTACCTCGGCAGTATCTGGAAACGAGGTTCATGATTTCAAACAGGCTTCTGCAGTTGCTGCAGATACTGCTGACAATCATGATTACACGGTGACTGGAACCACGTTCTTGCTTAAGAAGGTATCAGTCGGTGCTTCTGGTGGTGCAAGATACCAGGTGCAGACTGGTCCTGTCGCTAGTTTGGTAACTAAGCGAGTGGGATTCTTAACCGGACGTCAAGGGGATGAAAAAGAACTTACCTTTGACCCTCCGATTGAGGTTCCAGCTACAGGAACAGGAACGGTTCGAGTTATTGTGACCAACCGTCAAGGTCAGGCTCAAGATCTTTATTCAACGATCATGGGTAACGACGTAGCATAATTTTAACCGGTAGGGAGAGAGGCTAATCTCTGGTCTCTCTCCCTACTACTCACCAAGAGGAGAATTACCATGGGAAAGAAAAACAGGCTTTTCGGTAAAAGAGAGAATAGCAAACCAGTAGAGGAACCTCCTAAACAGGTTCAGTTGACGGCTGAGAATGCTCCTCTTCTGGGAACCAAGTACCTAGAGCTCATTTTAATTGAGATGAGAAAACTAAACAAATATCTGGAAACTCACAATGGCTGATCTCTCAGAAACAGATAAGCTGTTCTCGGTCTCTACCAATAAAACGGTATCGACTACGGAGCTTACCTTTCTATTATTCAGAAATCCTTCTGGGAGTGGAAAGACTTGTAAGATTAAGGGATTCTTATTTGCGAATGTTCATACGATCGCAGACTCCTTTGTTCGATATAGAGTTTACAACGCTCCCACCGTGACTTCCGATGGTACTGCTTTAACTGAGAATCCCTTAGATATTGGAAGTGGTGTCGTAGCCTCGGGAACCGCTTTCTTGACCCCTTCAGTTTCAGCCAACGGTACTTTGATTCTTGATTTCTCAGCTCAACAGGGAAGAACTTTCCCGACTTGGTTTCCTGATGGATTTCAGCTAAGGGCTAACCAACAGATTCTGATTACTATTGTTTCGGATGGGGCAAGTCGAGTAGCCGCTGGGTCATTGATTTGGGAGGAAGATTAAAATGGGTCAACATGCTGATTTTGAAAGTGATGTTGTTTATGATGCTCTGGCTATCAGAGACACCGTATCTCATATTTCTACCGTCTCTAGTGTTATTGGGTATTACCCGAAGACTATTCTCATAGAGAATGGGTTGAATCAGATAGTTACTTTCCAGGTTCAGGGTTCAAGAACTGCTGACTTTGCAAAGGTGATCACGGTAGGTGCTTCGTTCGATGTAGCAGCTGGTTCGAATGACTATCAAACTCTAACTGATTATTTTCCTTACTTAAGGCTTACTGCAATCTGTTCGGTGGCTCCAGCAAGTGGGTCACTTACAGTTTCAGTAGAAAAGATGTACTAACATGGCAAACTTAGACCGAAGTGCTGGCTCAGGCGTTAAGAGAAAAATAGCTGTAGTGAATATCACTGGGCAGAGTGCTACTCAGATTGAGAACACCTTCAACAATACCTATGGAAATAAGGGATGGAGAATTGTTCAGGCTATTACCATTGGGGTAAACACATTTGTCATTGCTGAGAAGGAATACTAATGTCCACATTTGCCCAACGCTCATTTGCGGGAGGAGAGCTTAGTCCCTCACTACACTCCCGGGTGGATGTCATTAAGTATGCGACAGGTCTAAAGACTTGCCGTAACATGATTGTTCAGAAAGCTAGTGGAGCAGCTACTCGCTTTGGGACTGAGTTCATCTGTGAAGTAAAGGACTCAACCAAGACCATCAGGTTGATTCCATTCATCTTCAATAATGATCAAACCTACATGCTAGAGTTTGGTGATCAATATATTCGGTTCATTCGGAATGGAGTTCAGCTAACCGTATCTGGAGTAGCGGCTTGGTTGATTGGGACAACCTATGCTCTTGGTGATCTAGTGGTTGATGGAGGTATCAACTACTATTCCATTCAGAGTGGGAACTTGGGAAACACTCCATCCTCATCTCCTCTGTTCTGGTACCCTCTTACGGGAGACATCTATGAAATCCCTACTCCCTATGTGGAAGCTGATCTAGCCTCTTTAAATTATGTTCAATCTGGGGACATCATTACTCTTACACATCAAAACTATGCAGTGAGAGATTTATCAAGAACTGGGCATACCTCTTGGACTTTGGTAGAGAAAGTCTTTGCTCCTACTATCAGTGCTCCAACTGGAGTAGCCGTCTCGGGTGCTTCGGGAGTGGAAGATCGTTGGGTAGTGACAGCCATTGAGGATGAAACCTTTCAGGAGTCCCTTCCCTCAGCTGTTGTAGGGTCCAGCACTAAGGCCACAGGGAGTTCTCCTAGGACGATTTCCTGGACGGCCGTAGTCGGAGCAAGAGAGTACAACGTTTATAAAAATATCAATGATGTCTATGGGTTTGTTGGAGTGGCTGGCTCGACTACTTTCCTCGATGAAGGTATTGAGGCAGACTCAACCGATACTCCTCCTATCAATAGGACTCCATTTGACTCAGCGGATAATTACCCAGCCACTGCAGTTTACTACCAACAGAGACTAGGATTTGCCAATACTAGGAACCTTCCAGAGAAATGCTGGTTCACAAAGTCAGGGAACTTTAATAACCTTACGACAAGTGCTCCTCTTCAGGATGATGATGCGATTATCTTTAATGTCCCTGGAAGACGAGTCAATGCCATTCAGCAAATGATTGATTTAGGAAGCCTAGTCTGTCTTACCACTGGTGCCGAAGTTCTTATTCAAGGAGATGTCTCAGGAATTCTAAGACCTGGGGAAATCAACCCCAAGAGTCAATCCTATAATGGCTCTGGGATTCTAAGACCTCTGCTCCTGAATGACAATGCCTTATTCGTACAAGAGAGAGGAACTATCGTAAGAGATCTTTTCTCAACCATTGATGCGGTAGGCAATCTTGGGTATAAAGGAACTGATCTCACAGTCTTTGCTGATCATCTCTTTAGAAACAACAGTCTAGTGGATTGGGATTATGTTCAAGTGCCGAACTCTCTAGTGTTTGCTGTACGCAATGATGGGCAGCTCTTAGGACTTACCTATTTGAAAGAGCATCAGATCTGGGCCTGGCATCATCACGACACCGATGGACTTTATGAGAATGTCTGCTCTATTCCAGAAGGGAGAGAGGATGTTCCCTATTTCGGAATCAATCGGACTATCAATGGAACCACTAAAAGGTATATTGAAAGAGCAGCCACTAGAAAGATAGTCGATATCGTTGACTTCATCGGGGCTGATTCGGTCCTTTCATTTGATGGAAGAAATACTGGTGCCACAACAATGATTCTCACGGGGGGAGTCACTTGGGTTTATACCGAGACATTGACTCTGACTTCTTCCGTAGCTTTCTTTACGGCTGGTGATGTAGGAAATCAAATCCGTCTGAGAGATGCCGATGGTGATTTAATCCGATTTACAATTACTGGATTTACGTCTTCCACTGTGGTCACTGGGAAGCCTCACAAAACGGTCCCAGTGACTCTCAGAGCTGTGGCTGTAACGGATTGGGATAGAGCGGTTGATCAACTCTCAGGCCTTAGTCATCTGGAAGGAAAAGCGGTAAGCATCTTGGCTGACGGCTTTGTAGTAAGCAGTCCCAACAATCCTCAGTATGCTACGATTACTGTAACCGCAGGGGCAATCACTTTAGATAAACCTTATGCTGTCATACGCGTAGGATTACCCTTCACTTGTGACCTAGAGACTCTGAACATTGATAGTGCACAATCTGAGTCTCTCATTGATAAAAAGAAATACATCTCTATGGTGTCAGCAATAGTAGAGGAATCCCGAGGAATCTGGGCCGGGAACAGTCCTCCTGCTGATGATGGAGTCAGTGGCCTAGAGGAATACAAGGCCAGAGAAACCGAAGACTATGATGACCCAATCGCTTTAAAAACTGGTGTCATTGATATTCAAATCCGACCTGAGTGGAACTCCAATGGGAGAGTCTTTGTTCGTCAGGTCGATCCGTTACCCTTAACCATTTTAGGAATTATGCCAGCGGGACTATTCCCATTCCGATCAGGAGGAGCTTAATATGAGTGCAACAACTGCTATAATGGGAGCATCCGCTGTAATGAGTTTGTTGGGTGCTTTTAACCAATCCAAAGCTACTAATGAAAATGCTTCATATCAACAATCGGTCTATGAGTCGAATGCCAGGATGGCCGAGATTCAGGCTATGGATGCCGTCAAGCGAGGAGACACTGCCTCTAAAGAAACCCAAGCCAGAGCCAAGAGATTGATCGGTTCTCAACGAGCTGCATTAGCCGCTCAAGGACAGGATTTAGAAACAGGCTCAGCTTTACAGATTCAACAAGACACGGCAGAGATTGGTGCAGCAGATGCTTTGACCATTCGAAACAATGCCTGGAGAGAGGCTTGGGGATATCAGTCTCAAGCTGAGCAATATCGCACTCAGAGTATCTTCTCCGGTATGACTGCAAGCAATAATTCTGGAAACACTCTATTGACCGGTGGCTTAAATGCCGTGAAAGATATCGCAATTGGGTACATGAGTAAGTCATCTAAAACTGTACCCAAGACAGCTTAAGGAGAAAAGAAATGCTTACAGTTCCAAGAACACCTGACACACAAGTAGCAGAGGCTCCCTTACCGACAGTTCGGAGACAACCTCTTGCCACTGAAGAAACATTCGGTGGAGGTGCCTCCAGTCAAGCGGTCACGACAGCCTTTAGAGGACTAGCCTATGAAGGAGCTCGTCTAGCTCTAGCCTCTCAAAAGGGTGCTGCTGAAGTAAAGGCCCAAGAGATTGACAATCAGGCTGGAATGCTTGAAACTGATCTTCAGGTTGGAGTTTCCAAGATGCAGGGTAAGGATGCCTTTGGAGCTCAGGAGTACTTGGACAAGACCTGGAGTGAAGCCACAAAGAAAATGGTCAAGGATATTCAAGACCCTTACACTGCCGGACTGGTCAATAAGAAATTACAAGCCAGATATCAATCTCTTTATAAATACACTCAGGTTCATACGGCTACCGAAGCTGATAACTATGATAAGCAGACTACTCAGGGTTCTGTTGATGTGGCTCGTAATCAGGCGATTCTAAATTACAACAATCCCGATGAAGTTCAGAAGTCATTGTACATTCAAGCCAATGCTTGGGCAAGCTATGGAGAACGTAAAGGGCTGGATTTAAAAGACCCTCAACTCCAAACTCAGATCAATGAGGATATCAGTAAGACAGTGGGCCAGGTTTATAAAAGACTTCTATTCTCAGGTGATGAGAAATCGGCTGAGGAATTAAGGACTCGATTTTCTAAGCATCTCCAAGGACCTGATGTTATTGCCATGGATGAGGCCAAGGAGAAGCAACTTAATAAGATAGCCAAAGAAGAGATTGATGAAATTCAGCTTAGTCAGCAGAACGTAGGGACTGATCTTATCAATCAAACTCTCTCTGGCAAATTCGATGACATATCCGAACTCGAGAGACTCCGTGCTCTTGGTGCTGCAGGTTCACCCCAGGGAATTACGGACTCAGTTCATTCAGTGGTCAAAAGGTATTTGAATGACCCTCAGGTCCAGGCAGCCAATGAAGCCAAGATGGCTTTGACTTATGGAATGCCTGAGGCTTATTTCAATATCGATGCCGATCAGGATAATGAGGTTGACAAGAATGTTCGATATGCTCAGATTGCTCAATTTCAGGCAGCGGCATTTGAGGCTTACCAGAATGGAGCTATCACAAAGGCTCAACTTCAGGCCAAGCTTGATAATGTCAAATCCACTTTCGATAAAGGACTTTCTGAGATTGCCTCTGAGAAGCACAAGAGTGGTCAATCGGTTTGGAGATTCACAAAGGATTGGTTTAAGCAGAATCTCTCGGGAATTCAAGTGGTAGAGGGAAATCAGGTATTCAAGCAAGCTATTTCCCCAGCTGAGGAAACCGAGGCTCTTTCTTATGTAGGAACTAGGCTGATGGATTACATGAGAGCAAATGATGTTAAGGAATCTGATGTCCCTGCTATCTCTCAGCTGCTACTTGGTCAGTGGTTGGTAAAGAGATATCCAAAGTTCGCAGGAATGACTTCTCTTCCAAACGCCATTGCCAATGCCGAGGTAAGCTTTAAGAAATTGTATCCCGGAAAGAGTGAGCTGACTCCTGATAGCACAATTAAGGGACCGTCAACTCCTCCTCAGTATGACCCGAATACTCAGAAGCTTCAATATAATAGGAAGACCGGAGCATATAGGGTGGTTCCAAAATGAGTCCTAACGAAAAGACAGCAGTCGATGAGTGGTTGGATGTCACTCCTGAGCAAGTTCAAGTCAAAGCTCAGGAAGACTGGGTTGATTATCAGCCTGAGTCTCAGACCGCTCAAGAGCTGGCTCATCCTCAGATCGATATAAAGCCTCCTAAGGATATGAACATCGTTCACCTTGAGGATAAGAATGTCAATGTGGCTTTTCCTTCAGATCTTCCAGATGAGGAAGTGGGAAGACAGATTCAGGAAAGATTCTATTCAATTCCTGTGACAGTTCCTCCATTCATCTCTGATCAAGCTAAGGTAACTAGACCTACCGAGCAACCCTCAGCGGGTGGTGGTGAAGAGCCTCAACCTATAGAACCTCCTTCCATGCAACAGCAAGCTGAGCAAGTAGGCAAAGATCTTCTCTATTTTCCTACCAGGCTATTCTCTGCTGGAATTGAGAAGCCAGCTTGGGCAGTGACTAATCTCTTAATTCAGTCTGCGGGTGGCTACTATAAATTTGGAAGACTTATGGCTCATGATCTCGGGTTGGCTAAGGACCTTGATGTTCTAGCTCCTGGCTTTCTAGATCGAGCAGCAGAGTATTATGCTCACCCAGAACAGAATGCCCCAATCACACATTGGGCAGAGACTGAGAGAGTCAAAAGAGATGAGCTCAATTTTCAGAGGAACTATCTTTGGGGACTAGTGGGAAGGATTTCTGAGACCTCGGTAGACCTCCTGGGATTCTTCTTACCCTTTATGCTAGAAGAGAAACTAGTGGCTAAGACAGCACAGATTCTTCAACCGAATGAACTTCAACTCCTAGCGGCTCATGCAAAGAAGATGGGAAGCTTTGGGTTTCTAACAACCAATGGTGATCTAAGTCAAAGGTTTCAATCTGCTCTCTTTTTGATTGCCTATGGGTTAACCGGACCAATTGCTAATGCAACAGGGGCTGTAGGCATCAGCGCTATGGCAGTAAACTTGTCGCTAAACACCTTCTTGAACCTCGAGACATATAAACAGGCTTTGGACGTGTCTAGAGGAGTAAATAAGGACTTCTTTGCTCTGATTATTCCTCAGTTCATGGTAGACTTTGCTTTCTCTTGGGGGTCAAGAGGAACTCCCGAGAATCAGTGGAGAGCAAAGCTTAAAGAGTATATGAAGAATCGGGCTCCCGAGACAAAGCTTCCTGAAAAGGAATTGGCCTCATTCGTTGAGAAGAC
>OBNE01031434.1_pt1 | contig 15084 bp, 10 predicted proteins | sample 1670241 | NCBI WGS metagenome assembly OBNE01 (sample SAMEA104232318, study PRJEB22302) | groundwater metagenome | biome: forest; feature: aquifer; material: groundwater | place: USA | collected 2011-08-07 | depth 6.7 m
CCGGCGCCGGTGCGGTGCTGCGCAGCGGTGCACTCGGCGGCAGGCTGCTGACCGCCACCTCCGGCACGGTGCTGGCCACGCCCTGGGTGGTGGCCGGCTGGCCGCGTGCCGGCATGCCATCGGCCGGCAGGCGCTTGACCAGGCGATCGATATCGCTGTCGGCAGTGGCGCGCGCGGTCGCTGCCGGGCGTGCACTGGCCACCGCAGCTGCCGCTTCGGCGGCACGACGCTCGCGGCGGGACGGCTTCTGCGCCAGCAGGTTGCTCTCGCCCGGCTGCAGCGCGCGCACTTCCACGTTGCCGGTACCGCGCTGGGTGATGCCCAGGCGCACGGCGGCGGCATAACTGAGATCGACCACGCGACCATCGTGGAACGGGCCGCGGTCGTTGACGCGCACGATCACCGACTCGCCATTGTCGAGGTTGGTCACGCGGGCGAAGCTGGGCAGCGGCAGCGTCTTGTGCGCGGCGGTGAACTGGTACATGTCGTAGACCTCGCGGTTGGAGGTCAGGCGGCCATGGAACTTGGCGCCGTAGTACGACGCGGTACCGCGCTCGACATAGTCGTGGGTATCGTCGAGCACCTTGTAGGACTTGCCCAGCACCACGTACGGCGACTTGTTGCCGATCGCCGAGCGCTCCTCGGCGGTCACTTCCGGCTCGGGAATGCAGGCCACGTTGGGAATGTAATCCGGCGTGCTGTCACGCACGCCCGGCTTGTACAGGCCACCGGCAGTGTAGTTGCCGCGGGTGCTCAGGTCTTCCTTGGCCGCCGCGTACGGTGACCCTTCCGGGCAGTGTGCCGGGCGCGAGCCACGCCCCTGCACCAGCGTGCCGCCGGACTTGCCACCATGGCCGGCCGTGGCCGGCTTCTTCGGCGCGCTGCTGCAGGCAGCCAGCGCGAGGACGATCAAGCCTGGGACCAGCCATCTGATGTTCATGCCGGGGGCAGCTCCTGTCCGGCGATGGCCTGGGACAACTGGAACACGGCCATCGCGTACATCTTCGAGAGGTTGTAGCGGGTGATCGCGTAGTAGTTCTGGAAGCCCAGCCAGTACTGCTTGCCGGTGCTGCCTTCAAGCGTGATCGGCGTGGCGGTGGCGCCCGGCTGCACCGGCGCGCCCGGCTGGTAGCCGCGCTGGGCCAGGTCGGCCATCGTCCAGGTCGGCATCCATTCGGTCGGGTTGAACTCCTCGCGGCCCGGCGCCAGCGTGGCCGGCACGGCCACCTGCCCGCCACGCACCCAGCCGCCCTTCTTCACGAAGTAGTTGGCGATGGACGAGAACACGTCGTCGTAGCTGGTGAACAGGTCGCGGCGGCCATCACCGTTTCCGTCCACGGCGTAGTCGAGATAGCTGGACGGCATGAACTGGCCCATGCCCATCGCACCGGCATAACTGCCCTTGAGCGTGGTGATATCCAGTTTCTCTTCGTGGCCCAACTCGAACAGCTTGGCCAGCTCATCGCGGAAGAACAGCTCGCGGCGCACTTCGCGTTCCAGCTTGGCCGGGTCGCCGCTGCGCGGGTAATAGAACGCCAGCGTATACAGCGCATCGAGCACGCGATGGCTGCCAGCATTCCTGCCGTAGCTGGTTTCCACACCGATGATCGCGACGATCACTTCGGCCGGCACGCCGGTGCGCTGCTGCACGCGATCCAGTTCGGCGCGGTGTTCGGCCAGGAACGCGCGGCCGCCATCGATGCGCGCCTTGCTGATGAACATCGGCCGGTACTCATTCCACGGCTTGACCCGTTCGGCCGGGCGCGACATCGCGGCGATGATCGGCTGGCGCACCTGCGCCTGGTCGAGCACGCTGCTGATCTGCTCCGGCTTCAGGCCATAGCGCTTGGCGGTATCGGCAATGAAGCGGGCCCGTGCGACCTCGAACGGCACCGGGGTGAGATCGACAGGCGCCGCGGTGGCCGCGGTGGCTTCAGGCGCGGCCTCGGCCGGGCCATGGGCCTTGGCGGCGGGCTGGCGCGGCGTACTGCTGGCCTGGGGCGAAGACGGTGGGGACTTCGGCTGGGTCGCGCAGGCGACCAGGCCGAGGGTGAGCATGCAGGCCAGAGTGCGTCGAATCATCGTCGCAGGTTAGCAGGTCATGGATGAATTAAAACCCCTAACACCATGAATCACAACGATTTGCCTGCGACCAGCGGGAAATGTGAAGGCATCGTGATCGCCCTTCCCCATTCAGATAGAGGTTGCCGGTTGCGTCCCCATCCCCGCAGACGCAACCGGCGACCGGATCCGGTCGGTACCTGCGCGGCTGCCGCTCCCCAGTGGCAGTACCCCGCGCTCCCTGTACCCGTTGGATCAGTACTGCTTCCCGCCCGACGCCCCCTCGCGCTGCAACGATTGACGGCGCGCCGTGCCGAACGGGCCGCCATTGTGCAGGCCGATTACGACAAGTCCATTGATCAAGATCAACGCGGTGTAAAAGTGTGAACCAGCTAACGTTTTTTGCGGACTTTCGTCAGCGGGCGTGCTGTCGTGCATCGGTGTGAGAACGCTTCCACAACGGGCGCTGCGCAGTCAGGAGTTTCCAGCCAACGGCGCAGCCCCTCGTGGGTGGCCGCGAAAAGCAGTTCATGGGTGGGGCCGGGTAGACGGGCTGCGCAGGGGCCGCTGCAAGTACGTCCATGTAAGCTCGGTCGCCGCATCCATGCGGCTCACGCCCCTGCGCAGCCCGTCTACCCGGCCACGGACAGGTTCCGTGCGCGTCTACCCACGGCGAAGTAAAGAGAAGATCAAAAGCAGAGGCGGCCTGGCGGGTCGCTTCATTGCCGTGTGTAGAGCCGAGCCATGCTCGGCTCACGAGCAAGCGCAGCGTCGCGATCCGCTTTTGATCTTCTTTTTCTTCTCCGTGGGTGGCAGACCTCCGAAATCTGTCAGAAGCCGGTCGGGTTGGGTACGCGGGGGTGTCAGCCGCATGGATGCGGCTGCCAAGCCTCCAGGGACGGATTCACGGCGTCCCCCGCGTACCCAACCCGACCGGCCCACCCGCGGCTTCTGCTTTCCGCAGCCACCCAGACACCACCCACGAGGGGCTGCGCCGTTGGCTGGAAACCCTATCCCCCGTGCACGGGCCGGTGCCCGCGTACCGCCATCACCAACCCGATGCCGGCCAACAGCGAAACCGCCGATGTGCCGCCGTAGCTGATCAGCGGCATCGGAATGCCCACCACCGGCAGCAGGCCGGAAATCATTCCGCCGTTCACCAGCACGTAGACGAAGAACGCCAGCCCCAGGCTGCCGGCCAGCAACCGTGCATGCGTGTCGCGCGCGTGCACGGCAATCCACAGGCAACGCCCGACCACGAACAGGTACAGCGCGAACAGCGTCGCCACGCCGATCCAGCCGAACTCTTCGGCCAGCACCGAAAACGCGAAGTCGGTGGTGTATTCGGGGAGGAAATCCAGCGTGGCCTGGGTGCCCTGCCCCCAGCCGCGTCCCTGCCATCCCCCGGAGCCGATCGCGATGCGTGACTGCAGGATGTTCCAGCCGGTGCCCAGGGGGTCGGCCGCCGGGTCGAGGAAGGTCAACACACGATCCTTCTGGTACTGACGCAGCAGACCGAACCACGCCAGCGGCGCGGCCACTGCCAGCCCCGCCGCGCCGGTCGCCACCCAGCCCCAGTGCAGGCCCGCCAGCAACAACGCGAACACGCCGCTGGCGGTGACCAGCGTGGCGGTGCCGAGGTTGGGCTGCATCAGGATCAACACCGCCGGCGCGCCGATCAGCACCGCCGCGGTCAGTACCGTGCGCGGCGACGGCGGCAGCGGTTGCCGGTGCAGGTACCAGGCCATCATCAACGGCAGGCTGAGCTTGAGCAGCTCCGACGGTTGCAGGTAGAACACGCCGAGGTTGAGCCAGCGCTGCCCATATTTGCCGGTGCCGATCACATACACCGCCATCAGCGGCAGCATCGACAGCGCGTACAACGCTGGTGTCCACGCGCGCAGGCGCAGCAGCGAAACACGTGACAGCAGCCACATCGCCAGCAGTCCACCCGCAAAGCGCGCCGCCTGCCCGGCCACCGGCCCGGACACACTGTGCAGCACCGCCAGGCCCGCGCCCATCAGGATCAGCAATGCGACCAGCAACGGCAGATCGATCGTGCGCACTGCCTCACGGCAGCCGCCAAACAGTCGTTTCCATTCCACGCGCAGCACGCTAGCAACGGGCGCTTGCGTGAAGCTGTCAGGGTGCTTCTGATCTCCGTAGCCGGGCTGTGGGGTCAGATCCCTTTTCCCTGTGGAAAAAGGGATCTGACCCCGACGCCGTACTCAGCCGTAGCCGCCGTGCACCGGGTTGTGACTGCGCACCGCCATCACCAATCCGAAGCCGGCCAGCAGTGACACCGCCGAGGTACCGCCGTAGCTGATCAGCGGCATCGGCACGCCCACCACCGGCAGCAGGCCGGAAATCATCCCGCCGTTCACCAGCACATAGACGAAGAACGCCAGGCCGGTGGCGCCGGCCAGCAGGCGCGAATACGAATCGCGCGACTGGCTGGCGATCCACAGGCAGCGCCCGATCACCACCAGGTACAGCGCCAGCACGGTGGCCACGCCGATCCAGCCGAACTCCTCGCTCAGCACCGAGAACGCGAAGTCGGTGGTCTGTTCGGGAATGAAGTTCAGGTGCGACTGCGAGCCCTCGCCCCAGCCCTTGCCATCGAAGCCGCCGGAACCGATCGCGATCTTCGACTGGATGATGTTCCACCCGGCCCCCAGCGCATCCATCTCCGGGTCCAGGAACATCATGATGCGGTCCTTCTGGTACGGCCGCAGCAACCAGAACCAGGCCACCGGCGCGACCGCGGCCACGCCACCCACGCCCAGGCCGACCCACCACCACGGCAGGCCGGCCAACAACAGCACGAACACGCCACTGGCAGCGATCAGCACACCAGTACCGAAGTCCGGCTGCAGCATCACCAGGCCGGTGGGCACGCCGATGATGACCAGGGCCACGAGCACGGTGTTGAAGCGCGGCGGCAGCGGCATCTTGTGCAGGTACCAGGCCACCATCATCGGCAGGCTGACCTTCAGCAGCTCGGCCGGCTGCAGGTAGAAGAACTTCAGGTCCAGCCACTGCCGGCCGTACTTGCCGGTGCCCAGCACGAACACCGCCAGCAACGGGATCATCGAGATCGCGTAGATCATCGGCGTAGCCGAGCGGATGCGCAGGATCGGCACCCGCGAGATGCCCCACAGCGCGGCCATGCCCACGGCGAAGCGCGCGCCCTGGGCCATCACCAGGCTGTCGCCACCGGCGCTCTTCAGGGTGGCCAGGCCGATCACCATCAGCGTCCCCAGGGCCAGGCACAGCACCCAGTCCAGCGTGCTGAAGAAGCGGCGCAGCATGTCGCCGGCCCAGCGCAGGAACACTCTCATCGTACGGGCTCCGCGACGGTCGGGCGTGGCGTGGCGGGCAACGCGGCGGCGGCCGGCGTACCCGGCTGCGGTGCGGGTACAGGTTCCGGCGCCGGCACGCCGACCAGCACCGGATGTTCACCCAGCTGCGCCGCGGCGAGGTCGCCAGCCTGGCGCGCGCCGGCATCTTCGTTGTCGAACGCGGTGGCGCCGATGGCGGTGGTGCCGCGCTCGCTGTCCAGTGGCTGCATGCCTTCGGGCATCTTGCCCAGCAGGTAGGCGTCGAACACCTTGCGTGCGATCGGCGCGGCCGCCGAACCACCATAGCCGCCGCCTTCCACGGCCACCGCGATCGCGATCACCGGGTTTTCCACCGGTGCGAAGCCGACGAACAGCGCGCGATGGCGCAGGTGCATCGGCAGGCTCTTCGGATTCACTGCCGCCGTGCCCTTTCGGCTGATGACCTGCGCGGTACCGGTCTTGCCGGCCATCACGTACGGCGCACCCACTGCCACGCGCCAGCCGCTGCCGCCGGGCCGCATGGTCGCCATCATGCCCTCGCGCACGGCCTGCACGTTGGCGGGGTTGGGGCTGACCGGCTTGCTCTCGCCAGCCGGCATCGCCGACCAGTCGCTGTCGAAACCCTCGCGCTGCTGGATCACCAGGTGCGGGGTGCGCAGCTGGCCATCGGCCAGACCGCTGACGCCGCGCGCCAGCTGCAGCGGGGTGACCTTCCAGTCACCCTGGCCGATGCTGATGTTGACCGTATCACCGGGGTACCAGGCTTCCTTGCGGCTCTTCCGCTTGTAGGCCGGCGACGGCAGGATGCCGCCGATCTCGCCGGTGAGGTCGATGCCGGTCGGCTGGCCGAAGCCGTAGTACTCCATGTAATGGTCGAAGCGCTCGATGCCCAGGTCCAGCGCCAGCTTGTAGTAGTAGGTGTTGACCGATTCGGCGATGGACTTGCGCAGGTCGGTCCAGCCATGGCCGCCACGGTGGGCGTCACCCCAGCCGCGGGAAGTGCCCGGCAGATAGAACATGCCGGTGGACAGCACCTTGTCTTCCGGGCGTCGAACGCCCGAATCCAGGCCGGCCAGGCCGATCAGCGGCTTCAGCGTGGAACCGGGGGCGACGCCACCGAGCACCAGGCGGTTGAACTGCGGCCGCGACGGGTTTTCGTTCAGCGCCTTGAAGTCGGCATGCGAGATGCCGTTGACGAACAGGTTGGGGTCGTAGGACGGCAGGCTGACCATCGCCAGCACTTCGCCGGTGCGCGGGTCCATCGCCACCGCCGAGCCTTCCTGGTCGCCGAAGGCGGCCACCATGGCGCGCTGCAGGTCGGCGTCGATCGACAGCCGCAGGTCGGCGCCGGACTGCGCGGCGACGCGGCCGATGGTGCGGATCGCGCGCCCCTGCACGTTGGTCTCGACCTGCTCGTAGCCGACCTTGCCGCGCAGCTGCTGCTCGTAGTAACGCTCCAGGCCGGACTTGCCGATGTGGGTCAGCGCGGCATTGCCTTCGCCGAGGATCTCCAGATCCTTGTCATCAACGCGGCCAACGTAGCCGATGATGTGCGCGAACAGATCGCCGTAGGGGTAGCGGCGGGTCAGGTAGGGCTCCAGCTCGACGCCGGGGAAGCGCCAGCGGTCGACCGCGAAGCGCGCCATCTCCTCGTCGCTCATGCGCAGCTTCAGCGTGACCGGCAGGAACTTGCGGCGCGCCTTGCGCGACTTGTTGAACGCTTCCAGCTCTTCCGGGCTGATGTTGATGATCTTCGCCAGCCCTTCCAGGGTGGCGTCCATGTCCTTGACCTTGTCCGGGGTCACGTCCAGGCGGAAGGCCGGCACGTTCTCGGCCAGCAGGCGGCCATTGCGGTCGTAGATCATGCCGCGCCCGGGCACCACCGGCCGCGGCTTGATGCGGTTGGCTTCCGAGCGCGTGGCATAGACGTCGTGGTCCAGCACCTGCAGCTTGAAGTACCAGCCGCCCAGGCCCAGCAGGCAGACCAGCACGCCCAGGAAGCCCAGCGCCGCGCGGCGGCGGAACTGTTCGGCTTCGGCGTGCGGGTTCTTGACCTGGCGGCGCGGGATCATGGCTCAGCGCCCGCGCTTGCCGAAGCGCACCGCGTCCAGCAGCACGAACACCAGCGGCCACAGGCCCATGCCCAGCAGCGGTGCCCACCAGTACGACCACGGCAGGGTCGGCTCATCCACCACGATGTGGACCAGCGCGCTGACGATGCGGTCGTTGAACAGCAGGCCGCCGATGGCCAGCATCTGCTGGGACATCGGGAAGAAGCGGATGCGGGCGCGGAAGCGCTGCAGGATGAAGGCCAGCATCACCAGCCGCAGCGCCTGTTCGCCCAGCACGCCGCCGTACAGCAGGTCGGCAACCACGCCGCTGGCGAAGGCGATGCCCAGGCCGACGCGTTCGGGGGCTTCGATGACCCAGTACGCCAGCACCAGCGCCAGCCAGTACGGGCGCAGCGGCTGCAGCAGCGCCGGCAACGGCAGCAGGCCCAGCAGCAGCGCCACCACCAGGCTGGCCGGCAGCACCCACGGGTTGTCGCGCAGGCGGCTCATCGCTGGGCCTCCGGCGTGGTCGGTTGCCGGCCAGCGGCCGGCACTACCGTAGCGCCGGAGGCTGGGGTGGAGCCCCCCTCTTGTTGAGGGGGGCGCGCCGAAGGCGCGGGGGTAAGGGAGGATGCGCGGGCCGGTTGCACCGAAGGTGCAGTCGGCTGAGGGGGGCGCGCCGAAGGCGCGGGGGTAAGGGAGGATGCGGGGGCAACAGTCCTCGTTTGCGACGAGGGCTGTTGCCGGCCAGCGGCCGGCACTACCGGGGAGCTGGCCGGAGCCGGCGTCGTTGCCGCTGGCGCGGCTCCCGCAGGCACGCTGGCGCCGGTGGCCGGCCCCCCCGGGGCGGTTTCTTCCAGCTGCAGGCGCAGTTCCGGCGGAATGCGGATCGCCGCCCCCGGGCGCAGCAGCAGCACGTCGCGGCCGCGGTCGAGCTGGGCCGCCGGCTTCAGTTCGCCGACCAGGAAGGCATGGGTGTCGTCCGGGCGCAGGCCGGTGATGGTGCCGACCGGGAAGCCGGCCGGGAAGCGCCCGCCGAGGCCGGAGGTGACGATCTCATCGCCCACTTCCACGCCGGCGCTGAGCGGGATGTCGCGCAGTTCCAGCGTGTCGCCGCGGCCATAGACGATCAGGCGCACGCCGTTGCGGGCCACGGTGACCGGCACCGCGTGGTCGGGATCGGTCAGCAGCAGCACGGTGGAGGTGCCGCCGGTGACGCTGATCACCTGCCCCATCAAGCCGCCGGCATCGATCACCGCCTGGCCGACGTGCACGCCTTCGCGGGTGCCGGCGTCGAGCACCAGGCGCTGCTTCACCGGGTCCAGGTCGATGTCCAGGATCGGCGCCAGCTGCACGTCCAGGCCGCTGCGCTCGGCCACGTTCAGCAGTTCGCGCAGCTGGGCATTGTCCAGCGCGGCGGTCTGCAGGCGGGTCAGGCGCGCGTTGGCCAGCAGCAGCTGGTTGCGCAGTTCGCGATTCTCGGTCACCAGCTGGGTATGGCTGGCGGCGGAATCCTTGACCTGGTTGCCGAGCTTGCCGGGCAGGCCGGCCAGCGCCCATACCGGCTGCACCAGGCTGTTGGCCTGCTCGCGCAGGCGCGCCAGCCAGCCGGCCTGGTCATCGAGCACGATCAGGGTGATGGCCAACGCGAGATAGGCCAGCAACCGCAGGGGGCTGGCGGCATCACCGGATCGGGAGGCAACGGGAGGACCGGCGTAGGGCGGCACGGCAACGATTCAACTGGCAGAAGGCGAAAGGGAAACACGCGGGCGCCCCGCCGGTGCCGGCCCGCCATCACGGCGGGCCGCACCCCGGAAGGGCGCGGCGGGCAGGAACGGCCGGGACGGCTTATTCCGGCGCAAAGAACTCGTTGCCGTGCATGTCCACCAGCTCCAGCGCACGGCCGCCACCGCGGGCCACGCAGGTCAGCGGATCGTCGGCCACCTGCACGTGCAGGCCGGTTTCCTCGGAGATCAGGCGGTCCAGGTCGCGCAGCAGGGCGCCACCACCGGTCAGCACGATGCCGCGCTCGGCGACGTCGGCGCACAGTTCCGGCGGGGTCTGCTCCAGCGCCAGCTTGACCGCGCTGACGATGCCCGACAGCGGCTCGTGCAGGGCCTCGAGCACCTCGTTGGAGCTGATCTTGATCATCTTCGGCACGCCCTCGGCGAGGTTGCGGCCGGAGATTTCCATCTCGATCACTTCCGCCTGCGGGTAGGCGCAGCCCAGCTCGACCTTGATGCGCTCGGCGGTGGCTTCACCGATCAGCATGCCGTGGTTGCGGCGCACGTAGTTGGTGATCGACTCGTCGAAGCGGTCGCCGCCGATGCGGACCGAGGCCGAATAGACGATGCCGTTGAGCGAGATCACCGCCACTTCGGTGGTGCCGCCGCCGATGTCGATGACCATCGAGCCACGGGCCTCGGTGACCGGCATGCCGGCGCCGATCGCGGCCGCCATCGGTTCTTCGATCAGGAACACGTCACGGGCACCGGCTTCCTCGGCCGATTCCTTGATCGCGCGGCGCTCGACCTGGGTCGAGCCGGCCGGCACGCAGACCAGCACGCGCGGGCTCGGGCGCAGCACGCGCGATTTGTGCACCTTCTTGATGAAGTGCTTGAGCATCGCCTCGGTGTAGGTGAAGTCGGCGATGACGCCGTCCTTCATCGGGCGGATGGTGGTGATGTGACCCGGGGTACGGCCCAGCATCTGCTTGGCTTCGGCGCCCACGGCTGCCACCGAGCGGGTGCCACCGATGGCACGGTCCTGGCGCACGGCCACGACCGACGGCTCGTTCAGCACGATCCCCTGCCCGCGCACGTAGATGAGGGTGTTGGCCGTGCCCAGGTCGATGGACAGGTCGTTGGAGAACATGCCACGGAGTTTCTTGAACATCTGAGGAAGGAGTCCTGAGGGGTGTCGTGCCCGCCGCGGGATGGCGAAAAAATGGGCAGAAATCGAGGCCGACAAGCCTAGCAACCCGCCTGCCGCCGAGCAAGGAAAAAACTAGCTGAACCCGCGTCTTCACAGGCTTTCGGCCTGATCGGGCATCACCCGGTTCTGGCCCTGAGCGGCACCAGCGGGTAACCTTTGCGCCGTCGGGCGCCCAAGGGCGCCGTTTGCTTGCCCGCTGAACCGGGCTGGCCCACCCCAAAATTCACCGCATAGGCTTACATCGATGTCCGCTCTGATCTGTGGTTCTCTTGCCTTCGACACCATCATGGTGTTTCCGGACCAGTTCAAGAATCACATCCTGCCGGACAAGGTGCACATCCTGAACGTGTCCTTCCTGGTGCCGCGCATGCGCCGCGAGTTCGGCGGCTGCGCCGGCAACATCGCCTACAACCTGCACCTGCTGGGCGGCCAGCCGATCCCGATGGGCACCGTGGGTTCGGACTTCGGCCCGTACCGCGAGTATTTCGAAGGCCTGGGCATCGACCTGTCGCGCGTGCGCGTGATCGATGAGCTGTTCACCCCGCAGGCGTTCATCACCACCGACCACGACAACAACCAGATCACCGCCTTCCACCCGGGCGCGATGATGCGTTCCTACGAGAACCATGTGCGCGGCGTGCCGGGCGTGACCCTGGGCCTGGTCGGCCCGGATGGCCGCGAAGGCATGATCCAGAACGCGCAGGAATTCCACGAGGACGGCATCCCGTTCATCTTCGACCCGGGCCAGGCCATGCCGCTGTTCAACGGCCCCGAGCTGCGCGCCTTCATCGACCAGGCCGACTACGTGGTGGTCAACGACTACGAGTCGAACCTGCTGCAGGAACGCACCGGCTGGGACGAAAAGGAGATCGTCAGCCGGGTCAAGGCCTACATCACCACCCGCGGCCCGAAGGGCGCGGTCATCCACACCCCGGAAAAGAGCTACGACATCCCGCCGGCGCACGAGCGCCGCGTGGTCGACCCGACCGGCTGTGGCGACGCCTTCCGCGCCGGCCTGATCTACGGCATCCAGAAGGGCTACGACTGGCTGACCATCGGCCGCATGGGCAACCTGATGGGCGCACTGAAGGTCGAGCACCCGGGCACGCAGAACCAGCGCTTCACCTTCGATGAGTTCAACGAGCAGTTCAAGCAGCAGTTCGGTTACGCGCTGGGCGCGTAAACCGAACTGCCCGCGCATCGCTCGGTGGGTGTCGACCTGGGTCGACACTGCCGGCCGGCAGCCGGCACTACCGGAACTTCCGACCGACACGTTGCCTGCTCTCTGTGGAGCCGAGCCCATGCTCGGCTTGCGCGCGCCTGCGCGATCTGACCGCAGAGCAGCCGAGCGTGGGCTCGGCTCTACACGGTCATGCGGCCTGCCAGGCCGCCAACAGCGCGCGGCAATCGGCGAAATGCCAGTCGGCACGGCCGGGCCACGGGTTTTCCGGCAGGTTGACCAGTACGGTATGGGCGCCCGCGGCGCGGCCGCACTCCAGGTCGTAGGCGTGGTCGCCGACCATCACCGCCTCCCTCGCTGCAATGCCCCAGCGCCGCAGGTGCTGCTGCAGGCCATCCGGCGAGGGCTTGGGCACCGCTTCATCACGGCCGACGATGTCGGCATCATCGAACAGTTCCCCGACCCCGATCGCGTCCAGCGTCAGCTTCGCCAGCGCATGATCGTTGCGGGTCAGGATGCCCAGCCGGCAACCGTCGGCTGCCAGCGCACGCAGCAGCGTCACCGCACCCGGCGCCGGCAGCGCCTCCTCGGCCAGCACACGTTCGTGATCCAGCAGCCACTCACGCTTGGCCTGCGCCGGCGCATCCGGCAACGCTGCGATATGGTCCAGGATGTCCTCCTCGGCCGCGATCTGCAGCGCACGGCGGATCGCGGCGAAATCATGCACGGCGACGGTCAGCGTGCCATCCATGTCGAAGACCCAGTGCCGGATCGCGGACAACGCGTGCACTGCGCTGCCCGTCGCGATCATCACTGCCACCACTGCGGCATGCGACTGGCGTCGACACCGCCGGTCTCGAACACGGCCGTACGCGTGCCGCCAGCCTTGACCGGGAACTCGATGCTGATCGACTTGCCCTTGCGCGCCAGCTTCCACAACGCCTTCTGGTCGGTGATGAACAGGGCGATGGCTTCATCGGTCTTCGGGCGCCAGGCCGCCATCGACACCGGCTTGCCATCGTCCACAGTCACCTTCACCGTGCACTGCGGGCAGCGGAAATCGCCGGCCTGCAGCACCAGGTAAGCGTGCCGCTTCCACTCCGGGTGATCGCGGAACACCAGCTGCACCGGCTTGGCGCCGCTGCCATCCACGTCCACCCGTTCCTTGCTGTAGATCTGCGCCGAAACCTGGTTGCCCTTGTTGCCCACCGGGATCTGGTTGTACTGCCACAGCGCCTGCATGCGGCGCAGGTCGCGCGCGGCATCGCCCTTGGCCTTGACCTCGTCGAAGCCCGCGGCGATGCGCTCGGCGGCGGCGGTGTCCTTGTACTGGTCCAGCAGCGAGGCGCCATGCAGGCGCGCGCGTTCCCAGTCCTGCGCGGCCACGGCCATGTCGTACTGCTTGGCTACGTCCTCGGCCTTGGCTTCCTTCTGCGCCTGCACGGCGGCCGCGGCGGCTTCCTGCGCCTTGCGCTCTTCCTCGGGGTTGCTGCAGGCGGCCAGGGCCAGGGTGCAGGCGGTGAGCAGGATCAGTCGTTTCATGGCGGAGGTCCTATGCGAGTGCATCCCGATTCTATCGGCAGCGAAAAGCGGATACAGCAACGGCGGGTTTCCCCGCCGTAGCTGGTGAAGCAGTGACCGGTTGCCGGCCAGCGGCCGGCACCACCGGTTACTTGGCTTCAGCCTTGGCCAGCATGTCCTGGACCGAGGCCGTGGTGATCGGGTGGTAGCCCGGCTTGGCCTTTTCAAAGGCCTGCTTGGCCAGCTCCAGCCCCTTCGGGGTCTTCACCAGTTCGGCGTAGATCGGCAGGATCAGCTTGCGACGGCCGACGCGCTCGATGAACGCGGCAGCACCTTCATTGGCCTGCTCGTAGCCGCTGCGGATCGCCAGCGGGTACCAGCGCATGGCGATCTCGCCATTCGGGGTGCCGGTGAAGTGGAACGCCTTGTCCAGCGTGGCCAGCTTGTCCAGCGGCTGGGTCGCACCCAGGCCGTCGATGAAGCGCACCCATTCCTGCGTGCTCCAGTCGGCGATGACCTGGCTGCTCGGCACGGTGCCGGCGCTGGCGAAGGCAATGCGCGCGGTATCGACGCTGCTGAAGTTGCGCGACTGCGCCTTGGCCGCGAACGCCGGAATGCCCGGCTCGTCCAGCCACGCCTTCAGTTCGGCCTCGGTCACTGCCGAGGGATTCTTCGGCAGCAGGTTCTTCTTCATGTACGCGACGAACTGGTCGGTGTTCGCGCTCTGGAAGGCATGGTCATCGAACCAGCCGCGCAGGAACGGATCGAAGGTCTCGCGGCCGAAGCGCTGCTCCAGGAATTCCAGGAACCACGAACCCTTGACGTAGGCGACCTGGCTGAGGGCTTCGTCGGGGTCACGCTCGTTCAGCGGCGGCAGCGCCAGCGCCTGGTCGGCCGGGCTCATGTCCTTCACTTCGGCCAGCAGGTCGGTCTGGTCGATCTGCTTCTCCATCTCGGCCATCTCCTTGCCGTACAGGGCTTCGGTGATGCGGCCCTGGACGTAGGTGGTGAAGCCTTCATTGAGCCAGATGTCCTTCCAGCTGGCGTTGGTCACCAGGTTGCCCGACCAGCTGTGCGCCAGTTCATGGGCGACCAGCGAGACCAGCGACTTGTCACCGACGATCACGGTCGGGGTGGCGAAGGTCAGGCGCGGATTCTCCATGCCGCCGAACGGGAACGACGGCGGCAGCACCAGCATGTCGTAGCGGCCCCAGCGGTATTCGCCGTAGAGCTTCTCGGCGGCACCGATCATCTTCTCGGTGTCTTCGAATTCCTTGGCGGCCTTGTTGACCATGGTCGGCTCGGCCCAGACGCCGGAGCGGCCGGAGATCGGCTCGAACACCAGGTCGCCGGCGGCGATGGCCAGCAGGTAGGACGGAATCGGCTGCGGCATCTTGAAGGTGTAGTCACCGTCACGCGCGGCCTTCGGATCGTTGTCGGCGCTCATCAGCACCATCACGTCCGGGCGCGAGACCACGTGCGCGCTGTAGGTGAAACGCACGCTCGGGGTGTCCTGCAGCGGCACCCAGGAGCGGGCGTGGATGGCCTGCGACTGGCTGAACATGAAGGGCAGCTTCTTGCCTTCGGTCATCGACGGCGCCAGCCACTGCAGGCCCGAGGCGGTCGGTGCGGTGTGGTAGGTCACTTCCACCTTGGCCGGCTGTTCCGGGGTCTCGATGGTCAGCTTGCTGCCGAACACCTTGTCGACCGGGGCCAGCGCGAACTGCAGCGGGCTGCGCGCGCCATCGGCACCGACGGCCTCGACCTTGGACACGGTCAGCTCGCGGGTGTCGAGCACCAGCTGCCTGGCGTCCTTCTGCTTCCATTCCAGGGTGTAGGTGGCGGTTCCGCCGATCTGCTTCTGGTCGAAGTCCAGCTTCAGATCCAGCGCGATGTCCTTGATGACGACCTTGTCCGGCTCGGCGTACGAGCTTTCGTCGTGGCTGCGGTTCTCGGCGTTCACGGGGGCGGCGGGGGCCTTTGCGGCAGTCGGGGC
>OBNE01021385.1_pt1 | contig 14530 bp, 18 predicted proteins | sample 1670241 | NCBI WGS metagenome assembly OBNE01 (sample SAMEA104232318, study PRJEB22302) | groundwater metagenome | biome: forest; feature: aquifer; material: groundwater | place: USA | collected 2011-08-07 | depth 6.7 m
ATCGGGTTCAACCCGCCGGTGGCGATCGTTTCGAACTCCTCATGGGTAACGACACAGCCACCCGCAAGCAACTCTTGGGCATCTGAACATCATGGCAACGAAACGCAAACCGCCAGTCGACAACTCTCTCGCGTTCTCGGTCACCTTCGCCAAAGCAGCGGACGTGGTAGAGGACATCGACCTCGACACACTCACTGAGAACTGCCTCCGCACTTACGGGGAGGAAGTCAACCTCGATCGATCGGTCCCCGACTATCGTGACGGTCTGAAACCCGTGACTCGTCGTACTCTCTGGGCTCTCCATGGTCTGGGCAACCAGCTTGTCAAGACGGCTCGCCTCGGTGGTGAGACCATCGGTAAGTTCCACCCTCACGGTGAAGCCTCCTGCTACGGTGCCATCACTACGCAGGTCGCTGCTCCTACTCCTCCGATCGAAGGGGTCGGTAACTGGGGTTCTCTCATCGATCCCGCTGGTGCCCCTCGCTACACCAACGTGAGAATGTCCGGCTTCGGTCGGACGGCCTTCTTCCATTCTGAGTACCTGCCGCTGATCACGAAAGTGGACAACTATGACGGCAAGGACAAGGAGCCTCTGTTCCTGCCAGCTTCGCTTCCCAACCTGCTGCTGAACGGGATCGAAGGTATTGGCCTCGGTCTGACCACTCGCATCCCTGCGTTCACCCCGAAGTCGCTTCTCCCTCTCCTGGCCGACATGGCTATCGGGAAAGAACTCAGCGACCGGGACATCGTTCGTCGGTTAGTTCCGTATCACGAATACGGAGGCGAGCTCGTGAAGGACAAGGCTAACTTTGATTCCTTCCTTCAGCTCATCAGCTCCCCGAAGTCCAGTCTGCGGTGGACCTCGGAACTTGAAGTCGACGAAATCAAGAAGCAGATCTTCCTGTCCAAGTTCGGCCCTGAGATCAATCCAGTCAAGCTGGTCGACGGTTTCCTCAAGCTTCAGCCTCAGGTAGCTACTGTCCACACCGGAAAGGGTGTTTCGTACGTTGTTCAGTGTCGCAAGGACCTGAACATGAACGAGTTCAAGCAGTTCGCCGACAAACTTCGCCAGAAGATGACGGTGTCCCGTTCGTACGATCTGTACATCACGCGTCGTGCGGTGAACAAAGAGAACCCCGACAAGTACGACGTAGCCTTCCGTCAGGTATCGCTCCGTGAGTTGATGGAAGTCTGGGTCCAGTACCGTGTGCGGTTGGAGACTGCAGCTATCAAGCACCAGATAAAGCTGAGTCAGGAACGCCTCGCGTACTACGACCTGCTGTTGCTGGCCGTCGCCAACCTCGACATTGTCTTCAAGTCCTTACGTCAGGCGGACCCCCGTGCCTTCCTGGTCAAGAACATGAAGATCACTGAAGAGCAAGCTGACACGATCCTGAACCTGAAGGTGCGACAACTGTCCAAGCTTGACGGCGAGGAGATTCAGAAGAGGCTGAAGGAAGAGAAAGCCCACTTGAAGGATCTTCAGTCCAAGTTGAAGATTCCGGACCAGCTGGTTTCTCAGTTCCTCAGGTCTGCGGCTGACAAGTTCAAGCTCGTTGTCAATGACTGGTCCACTCAGTGGGTGATGTGATCGAACTGTGAAATGAACTCAATAACAAAGCCTTCCGCCTTAATGAAAACCAAACCTGCACGGCCGCCGGCTGCACCGATCAACAGTGCTGAACCGTTGTTCGTGAAGCAGACTGATCACGATACCGGGACTTCCATCCTACGAGCCGTTTCTATCATGGACCATCGAGAAAACGTGGTCCATGGTAACACCCGGAACTCAACTTTCCAGTTCCTCACCTGGAACGGCGAGAACTTTGCCTGGAAAGAACTCACGGGTCTCGTTTCTGAGCAACCTAGTTACCTTCAGGCCTGTCACCTGTTGATCACGTCGAGGACCGACCAGCAGAAGTCGGTGGTCCATCCGGATGCCTTTCTGCGGTGCATGACTCAGGTGTACTCCCTGACCAAAGAATACCCGGAAGGTGCTTACCGACCTGCGACCCACTGTTCTTCTGGTCGTTCACTCTCCTCTGTGTCCGGTCCGTCTTTGCTACCAACCACCGGGGGTGTTGGAGTCCCATGGACTGGAGGTTCTTTTCATCTGGCCTCCGTCAGTGTCACGAAGTCCAAGAAAGGTCACACGTCTTTCACTCCGACATACTTGGAACTTGAGGATGCAACGAACGTGGTTCTGGCCTCTGGCCTGATACACCGCATCAAGTGATTCTGTGCCGCATTAGCTCAGTTGGTAGAGCACTCGCCTTGTAAGCGATAGGTCGTCTGTTCGAGTCAGACATGCGGCACCAAACTGTGAACTATGAGTGAGGAAACGTGGGAGAGTGGTTTAATCCAGCGGTCTTGAAAACCGCCGATCCGCAAGGGTCCGTGAGTTCGAATCTCACCGTTTCCGCCAGAGCGGGACGTTAGCTCAGTTGGTCAGAGCAGAGGACTCATAATCCTTTGGTCGTTGGTTCAAGTCCAACACGTCCTACCACCGTCTATTTGTTCCATTTCAACGCACTTTAATTTCGCCCTCCAGGGGTGGAAATAGAACATCTATGTTTCAACCCGCTATCCCAGAAACGGGTTCCGTCATCCGTCGGATTTCCGACGCGGTGAAACTGCGTAACCTGCACTGGACTGGGTCACACCGCTTCAACCGAGTGGATAACCCCAACCCTCATCTGCAGGAATTCCTGTCTGGGGTGGTTGGGTTGACTAAACAAGACTCTGTGGAAGTCGTTGTCGTATGTGACGACACGAACAATCCCTCGAGTGTTGTGGACAGTGGTAAGATCTACGTGAACGTGTACTTCCGAACGAAGTCTCCACCTCACGAGTATTATAAGCGGCAGTTGCCTGAGTGAGGCCTTGCGAGTATGGCGAAACTGGTAAACGCACCTGGTTAGAAGCCGGGGATCGTAAATGGTATGCAGGTTCGAGTCCTGCTGCTCGCACCCAGAAATCAGAAGGAAGGATGGATGAGTGGTTTAAGTCGCACGCCTGGAAAGCGTGTGTGGGTTAATCCCCACCGAGGGTTCGAATCCCTCTCCTTCCGCCAGCACTTGCTAGACGACCGTGTGGAGACCCCTTCTACGACGGCTCGTGACCAGAGTTACCTGCGCTCAGCAACTTCTACTTCTCCAAGACTTCTGCCCGGACGATGGATTGGTGAAAGCAGAAAGATCCTTCTAGCCAAGGGGCGGAACCTGAAGGGTCGAGTAGGTTATTTATAGAAGCGGGATTGGCCTAGTGGCTGGGCAACAGCCTTCCAAGCTGTACAGACGGGTTCGATCCCCGTATCCCGCTCCAATAAGAAAGCTCGTTCTCATGAGTGGGCTTTCTTGTTCAGCTCAACGTGCAGCGTGTCGGCATCGCTGCAGAAGAGTGAACTTCAATCCGTGTCATGAAGGTAACACTGCCAGATGTGAGACGTTCGGCTGACCAAACTTTTCCTCCACCAAAGCGACCACCATGAAACTCAATCCAATCGTCCTCGCCGTCCGCATCCTCTGTCGTCAGATTCACAGGGAATACACCATGCGCCAACGGGCGGAGGCCCTCCTCCTCACACCGGCTCCGACGACCTCCACCAATGTGGGCTCGAACTGGGACCAGCCTTCCACTTGAACTGGACTCAATCAGGGATAGCTCAACGACGATTCAGATATCAAAAACGAGTTCACCAAGACCCTCGTCAACGCCATCCAGCCAACTGTGAAGGAAGTAGGTCTGGGTATGTTCAGTCAGCTATCCAATGCGATGGCTATGATGTCCAACGTCCTCAAGCAAGCCTGCCTCCGATGTCAACGCAGCCCTTTACAGTGCGTTCAGCCGAGCAGTAGTTGACCATCAAGGAATACGATCCTTGTACACGGATTTCATTCCAGACTCCATGATTCCTCCAGAAAAGCGATAACTTCGCGGAAACTGAGGTTTCAAAAAGCTCTTTACAAGAGCGCAGTTTTAAGGTATAATTATCTCAAGGGTTAATACCCTGGAAGGTATCCGCCTAGCGCGGTGCCTGCATGAATTTAAATCCAGTTCGCCTCTCTGCCCTTTGGTCGGAGCGTGTTAGGGGGTGAACTGGTCCTCTGTGAAACACGCGCCGACCATTACCCTCAAAAGGAAATCCAAACCATGTCCGTCAAGACTCTCAACATGATCAAGCGCGCAACTGCCATCATCGCTCGCGGTACTGCTCTCCTGGCCAAGGCCCAAGAAGCGGCTGCCACCGACGGTGGTGCTGCTCCTGCGAAAGCTGCTCGCGGCGCGAAAGCTGCTCCGGCCAAGAAGGTTGCTGCCAAGTCGGCTCCTGCGAAAGCTGCTCGCGGCGCGAAAGCTGCTCCGGCCAAGAAGGTTGCTCGCGCTGCCAAGGAAGTCGCTGCTCCCGCCAAGAAGGACAGCAAGGCCGTGAAGACCGGCAAGCCCGTCAAGAAGGTCGCCGGCGACAAGGCCAAAGTCAAGGCCAAGCCCAGCAAGAAAGCTGCGGCTGACGACGATTTCCCCGAAATGTAAATCGTCCTGGCCGGTGATCCGAGAGGATTCGTCCTCTCGTCACCTAAAAGCCCGCCCAACTTCCGGCGGGCTTTTTGCGTTTTTAAGTCCTCCGCTCGCAACTAGAAAGGGTCATTACTATGGCAATCTTCCGTCCCATCATCGCAAGTGACAAGCAGTCAACTGTCAACGACACTGCGGTGCGTGAAAGCCTCCGTGATCTGGAACATGCTTTGCGAGCACAGCAATTCAACAACGCACGAGCTATCCTCAGCTCGATCGTCAGTCAGTTGAAGCTGTCAGTCCGAAGCCACAACATTCGCATCCTCAACACGCTAACTTCAGTGGAAGAAGGCATTGCCTCCGGTGATCTCAGCGCCGTCGGCTCTCGTAGCGAGTTGAAGATCGCGTTCATCGAATACGAAGCTGCTGTGGAGTCCATCCTCGAAGCGCTCGTAATCCCAACTCAAGAAGAAGAGATGAGGTCACTGACCGATGTGCTCAATCGTTCAACTGAGACCCTGCTCTCGTTCGAGAGCAATAGGTCTGCTATCCGACAGCGTATCCGAGAGAACGGTGTTGTGGTAACTTCGGCTCCTGTGTTGGCTCTGTCCACTCCGGGACTGGACGTCGAGAAGTTGAAACGTGTTGGCTTCAAGTCCAAGAGCCTTGAAGGGTACCCTGTTCTGCAAGAACAGATGGTCGTTGGTATCTCTGTGGATGTGGTGCTCGAACGCATCCCAGGACGCAAGCTTGAAGAAGACGGCACTCCTTCGAAGCCCTCCACCATGGAGCAGCGCAATGAAGTAAAGGAAGAGATCCTCGACACAGTGCTAGTTCGCTTCAATTCCCGCAAGCTCGTCCAACTTGGAAAGGAAATGTCGTACGAGGGTACGTCCTGGTACTGGTTGGTCCCGGCCGACCACGTGAAGCTCTTCAAGAGCTGCACCACTTCACCACACACGGTGACTTCCTTCTCTGTCAAATCCTGGGGATTCCCCTTCTCCAAATAAGACGAGGTGCTTCATGGACAATAGCTCACACTACTACCTGATCGCGATGCCTACGCCGGAATGCCAGTCTATGCTCACCGAGCGAGTTCAGGCTGCGCCGATCGTGGTCAACACGCTGCCCATCTTCTTCCTGGCTCCTCCAAACGATCGGGACTCGTTGAATCTGGAGTTCAACGAGGGGAACGAGTTCAACTTCCGCGTGACCGGTCACGGTTTCGCGTTCAATCCGTCGACCGAGAGAACAGAATTCTCGGTGTTTATTGAGCCGGAGATTCCTACTCTCATGACCGACATGGGTGTGGACGTGATTAACTTCCGTCCTTATGGATCGATGGCGCTGGATCCTATGCGTACTTCGCATATCCGCTTCTGGTTGAAGAACTTCGGTGATGCGTTGGTCGGTCAAATGCTCCGTATGAGTGTGGTAATCAACGATTCGACCATCCTTCCGGAGATCTACAATTCCACGATGGAGCAGGACCATCCGAACGCATATTCGTATGCCCTCTGACAACAACGATCGACTCGATCCTACTGTTGATGTGAAGCAGAAGTTCCCTGTGCCAACTGGCATAGGGCAACTGATAACTCTGGTTGACCGCTGCTGGATATGCGAAGGCGTATTTCCAGAATACGGTGGTGACAACGGAGCTCTAGTTCAGGAGTTCCACCATCCGGTGCCTCGTTCCTTCGGAGGATCGAACGGCCCGGTGATATCTATCTGTTCGGGGCATCATGCCACCGTTCACGATGTTTCCCTTCGGCTTTTCGCCGGCGTTCCCTACCACGATCTAGTAGGACATGAATCACTCCCCGTTCATAACCGCATAGTCCATCTGTCATCCATCATCGTTCGTGCGATGAGCCTATTCAAGGAGGACCCGAATCGCGTAGTGCCAATACACTACGGACTTCCATACAAGAAGAACGAGCAGTTAAAGCTCGCAGCGCGTTCCCGAAAGATATCCGTCAAGCAACTACTTGACCGAGTAATCAGCGATTTTCTGGCTAAAGAGTTCCCGCAACGTAGACCAACAAAACCATGACACAACTCAAACAAGATCTTACCAGTTCCGCAGCACGCATCGCCGGCGACAATACCGTACTCAAGTGTGGTGAATGCCTGCATTTCAAGGGGAGTCCTCATCCGAGCATTGGGCAGATCTGCCAGATCCGTGGTGTCAAGCCTTACGCTTTGTCACCCAACTGCTACACTCCGGATGTTCATCAACTCAAGTCCATCTCGACGGAGTCCTTCCATCAACTGTCAGCGTTCGTCTCCTCATGCAAACCCTCTCAGGCCAAGATCCTGATGGGGATGTTCAAGACTCAGGCACAACTCAACAAGTTTGACCTGAGCTTCCTGCAGAAGGTTTACTTCGCAATCGGTATTGGCGAATTCCTCAGCGACTACTACGGAGGATTCGTGATGGGGGCTGGCCCTCAGCAGAAGATTCTGATCGTGGGCACTCAGTACTTCAGCAATGCGCGCAGTCCGATCGTGGCTCAGCTCGATCGCAAGTCCGTTCTTGCTCGCCCCGAGTTCCTCAAGCTCGCCAACCGCTTAGTTGAGCGAGGGCGTTTGAACCATCCCAAGGCTCGACAAGAAGTCTTCATACCACCGAACATCGCGGACTACGCACCGCCGACTATTGAGTCCTCTCAAGAACTGCTGGAGTCCATGGCCTCAAGCACCCCAAAGAAGAAAGCCCCGAAGGCCAGTTCTGTTCTTGAGATAAGGATGAAATAAACATGCCGAGCTCAATGGGGTTACGTGAGCTCGTCGCTCACTATTACACCGGGAAACCTCGCACTGAACAACAGCTCATGCCTCTATACGGGGCACTGATGCTGTACGTATTCAGAGGGTGTAAACAGCAGTCCATCCGCAAGCTGATCGCACATCACGAGTATGAGTTCGACTTCCTTGCCTGGCGTCGCAACCTTCATCACATGGGTCACTTGTTAAAGGACGTCAAGCTCTGGACGTATTGGTTCTACGTCAATGGTTATTCCATGAAGGAAGTTCCCCTTGACATCAAGGAAAAGAACTCGATCAAGCAAGCTCTCAAGTTCAAACCGTTACAACGGCACCTCAAAGCACTACACGAAGAATACGGAGCGGTTGCTCTTACTCCCGTCCAACTGGACGCCATGATACAGGACTCCCTGTACTCAGACGACGTCACGGCCTTTCTAAGAACTCAGGTCCGCTCGAAGATGGGGTTCCTGGTTCAGTCGTTTGGTTACACTAGTCATGACCTTCTGTGTGAACTCCGCCTCAGTGCCTTGAGTGCTTTGATGAAGAGCTACCCTCGGTACGAAGACATCGGTCACATGCGGGCCATCTGCAAGAGCAGCGCCCGTAACCACTCCATTAACTTCATCCATACCAACACGACCGACGGTCGTCAGCGCCTGCGCAAGAACGAGGATGGCACCCACAGTAACATGCTGGTACCCATCGATCTGTTCGGTTCCGAGCAATCGGTTCTTGGAGAGGATGGCATTGTGTCGGCCACTCTGGTCTCAGGCCTCGACGGTGTTACTCAGTCTCAGTGGGAGCAGACGTTCTCTCTACGGGAGCTACAGAACCATCCACGTATGACGGCTCGTCACCGTCAGTTCTTCAGCCTGGCTCTGGGGAAACCGGATGGTGCCTTTTCTGAATTCCTTGGACAACCAAACGATCAGCTGATCGAGCGACGTTCGTATTCCGACTACCTCAACTCCGTGTGCCAGTACATGGGGCTGAAGGAGTCGTCCATGCAATCCTTCCTCTCTTCTCTGAAGAGCCACCTGTAATCCATTACTACAAGATCATGACTCACGATCGTTACGATCTCGCTGCCTTCGCGGCAGCAACCGAAGCTGTTCATCAGGTCACGATGAAGTGCCGCCAGACAGGGCGTACTTACCTATTGCTGCAGTCGCTGAAGCCGGGAGACCGGTTCATTGCCTGTGCTCCTGAGCAGGTGGCTTTGGTGCAAAGTCGGCTCCACCACTTGGGAGTCCAGGATGTGGAAGTGATCTATCTTGCTCCACGTCTGGCCGAGCTTGAGAAGCTTCACACGAGCAACGGCAAGACGGTCTTTGACCACAGTTGGGTAGAACGTCTTGCCATCAATGGTATCGAGCAGTCTCGAAACTTCTTTGAGCACTATGCGGATCGGGTTTCTGGGTTTGACGAGCGCCATGAGGCCACCAGAGAGAAGGCTCGCAAGAAGTCCACGAACTGGGAAGAATCCTGAGACTCCAGAAGAAACACGTCAACCTCCTCAAGGCATCTCTTCCTGAACTGGACCTGAAGTGGCGCAACGGAACCGCCAACGCCAGTCTATCCGAGAAGTCTATGCAGTGATCCGTGTTGAGACCTGTCCTCATGAAAGCGATGCCCAGTTACTCTTGGACCTCATAGAGGGTGGTCGCGACGTGCACATCAAGTTCCCGGAAGAAAACCAATGAACAACCCATTCAAACGCAAGTACCCTAGCTTCGCTCACGTTGTTATAGACACGGAGACTGTCTCATTGTCTCCAACTGCCGCGGTCATGTCGATTGGAATGATCAACTTTGATCTCCATACAGGTGAGATTCGCAGTGAGATTCAGATCAACGCTGACTTTCAATACGACGTGAGCTACCTGGACGGTCACGAGTCCCAGGAGACACTTGAATGGTGGAAGCTTCCTGCTCAAAAGGATGCGCTCCGTCTCTCCACTGAACGCGCTTATCCTCTACCGGAGGCTCTTCATCACGTGGCTTACTGGCTGGACCAGTACCTCCCAGATTTGTGGGACGCTCCGCACAAGTGCTGTGTGTGGACCATGGGTTCGGAGTTCGATCCACCAATCCTGAATCAGTGGTCCAAGAGAATCCTCTCACGGTTCAACGACGAGGCGTTCCTGTCGTCTATGCACCCAAAGGTCCCTCGCGATTTGCTACCTCGCGGTTCCCTAGCCGACATGAGACTGCTGTTCAAGCTCTGGCCCGGTGCGGTTCCTCGTCCGAAGCACGTAGCTCACACTGCTCTGGCCGACGCGGAAGCTCAGTACCTCACGATCATGAAGTACCGTCGACTCGGTCTGTTAAACGGCATGTTCAATCAGATGCGCTACCTACCCTGACACACTTTTATAGAGTAACTCGTTCAACTCAACTGAAGTGGAATTCTATGGGAGCTCTGTCTCGTAAACTTCGCAGTGCAGAAGGTGGTCGCGTCTCCTTCTACTGCATCGGTTGCGACATGACTCACATGTTGCCAATCCGTGGCCTCTCCATGCCGGGACCTGACAGTTGGATCTGGGATCGGGATGTCGAGAAGCCGGTGTTCAGCCCTTCCGTGCTCGTTCGTTGGGAATCCCTCAGCGAGGCGGCTCGTCACAAGAATCAAGAGTTCTACCAGAAGCATGGTAGGTACATGACCCGCGAAGAGTTACCTTCTGATTACAAGAACGTCTGCCACTCCTTCGTCGGCTGCAATGGCGCGCAGCCGGGTGAGATCATCTACCTGAGTGACTCCACACACGAGTACGCAGGCAAGACCATTCCTCTCCCAGACTTCCCAGGTGAGTGGGACTAACCTTCTTACACTTGACCATATGAAACACTTTTCCCAACTGACGCTAGAGTCCCTTGGATTCGCCTGCACTACCGTAGGACTATTACGTGAGCCTCTAGTCGATGGAGACGTCAACCGTCTATCATTGGATAGAGCCGTTAAGGACTTGGAAAGAAACTTGCGCATTGACTTGGTTCATTCAAAAGGCAGGGTTGACGTGGGAAGTGTCCTTACTAAGGATGAAGCAGGTATCACTGTCTGTCTGACCTGGAGAAACAGCGCCGGCAGCCACATCTTCTTCTTCAGTGTCACTGCTCTTCGGACATCCCCGGATGAATTGGGACTCAAGGTCCTGCTCAACTCTCCGAAACGCGGCACATCGGGTACCACCGATGGTGGCCAGGACTTCAATTCCTGGAGTTCAGCTTCTTCGGCCGAAGGGTACAAACGCCTGGTTCAGGAACTTGAAAAGTTCGACAAGACCGGATTCCCAAAGCCCAAGGCTTAATGTCCATTCTTTTCCAGTCAAAAAGAAAGCCCCCATCTTCTCACGAGGATGGGGGCTTTTTCGTTGGTGCGATCAACAGATCACCGATTCAGATCAGTCGCGGCCGAGAGCTTTCGCCAGCTTGGCCTTGATCTTGGGGTACTTGATGTACTCCAGCATGTAGTGAGCTTCCTCTTCTTCGAGTTCGCCATTGGTGCGAATCTCGTTGCGAGCAGTCACCTCGTTGTCCAACGCGTTCAACTTGCTCACCCATGCCTGGAAGGACACAGACACAGTGGCCTTCTCGTCTTCGTCGTCCTCATCGCGGGACAACGACACCACACTCACTTTCTTGCGTTTGATTTCTTCTGCCTCTGGCTCGTCTTCTTCCTGGTCCCGACCGCCGCTCACCGTAACGCTCTTGCTGATACCCTTGGCCTTGCTGGCCTCGCGGACCGAGGCATCGAACTCTTCCAGCCGACGGATCTCGTCTTTGTATCCAGACTGGTTCATCATCGCTTTCGCGTCGTCAGTGTGGATCGGAGTGATCAGACCCTTGCCGATGGCCTCCAGGAAGTATGCGCTCTCCAGGAGGTTCTTGCGAGGGATCGTCTTGGTCACTTCCACCGGAATCCAGGTACGCGGGATCTTCAGAGTACGGGCCGACTTGCCCACCTCGACGGAGACGAACACGTCTCCACCACGCCCGACACTGCCCAGATTCCCGGTCGTGTTGAGTATGTAGATGGCACCGTGATCCGAGTCGATCAGTTCCTGGGTGGATAGGGTGCGAACTTCTTTCTTTGCCATGGCAATTTCTTTCAAAGGTTGGTTTCAATGGTGTCAAGCACGCGGAGACATTCCGCGAACCTAGGGCGCTCTTTCTGTCGCCACGCGTAAAACTGATCTTCGGAGTTCCTCAGAGTGGTTAGCTCTGAGTGAGTGCAGTCCAGGATGGGTTTGTTAAAAACGTGTTCAAAGAACCCGTTGAGTAGGATGGCTATCATCACGTTCTGTGCACTGGACTGCAATTCCGGCACGGTGACATCGTAGAGTTCACTTGTAAGCTGAAGGCGTCGATCCCTTCGGTCTTCACCAATGATCGACTGGCACGCTAAGAATTCACAGTTTCCGCGCACCTTGTACTGACACTTGGGATGAGTGCAATCTACCTGCACAAACTCCCTTCCAATGGGGCAGGGCCTCTCACTTGCGTCCACGTTTGCCTCGTTTCTTCTTGGTTGGTCGTATGAGTTCACCGATGTTGATGCGTTCACTGCTCTGCACCATACGAACGATCACCCCGGACTGAAGTTTCTTCAGCGGATACGGATCTTCTCCCCTCATCAACCCAACAGCGAACAGCCCGATCATCGTAGCGTCGATGGTGTGTGGGGTTATCTTCTCCGGCTTTCCTAAGAGGTACTCCTCTTCCAGGAAACCGCTCTTCGCTCGGTTGGAAGCGTTCTTCCACTGACCTGAATGGATGCAACGGAAGTACACGTTCATGTCCGTGCATATCTCCAGCAGGCCCCCGATCATGAGATTCACCGCCTCGATTGTGATACCACCCATCCGTCTACTCATGTATCGTTCTACGATCAGGTGGGTGACTTGGTGTTCTGCGATGAGCTCGCGTATGGTCTTGGAATGCGCTTTGAACTGAGGTACCAGTCCAACTGTGAGCTGGGTCACGGTGGTGAATATCAATCCAGAACGGAGAACTTTCGCGTTCCCTCCTTTGGTGCGGACTATGGAGTACCCATAGTTGCGAAGTCCCGGATCTAGTGAGAGTATCGTTGCCAATTCTACCTTTCAATTAGTAAGCGCATTTTTAGTTAGCGGGTGCTATCTATCAGTTGAGCACCTATTTCACAGTTTCGCTCATGATTAGGGAGAGCTCATGTCCAAGTTTGTCTATCACAATCTCACCAACTCAGAGATGCTTGTTGGAAACTATTCATTCGAACCGAATCAGTTTCTGACGTTTGAGGACACTCAGACCGAACTCGATTCCGTCGACCCGAAGATACTGCGTCGCTCTGTCGTGGGTTTCGATCCGTCTGCTGGAGAGGGTCTTCTCTCCATTACCCCCTCCGGCCTGACCAAAGGAGGGGTTGCGCTGACTGCAGCGGAACAGGCGGCTGTGCGGGGTGGTCTTAATTTGACCCTGCTCAATAGACTGCAAGCCGCCATCGCTGGCGCAAAGAACAACAACCCTCAAGCGCTTGCCCCGTGGGCGCCCGCTCCAACGTGGGCAATCTCGACGCTGTACGGCTCTGGGGCAATCGTGCGCGGTACTGGCGCCGATGCTGCCAACCTGTATTTGATGGCGGGCAGCAATGCGGCTGTGAACGTCGAAGGCACGTCTGCAGGCTCTGGGACTGGCCCATCTGGTGCTGGCTCTACGCTCATTACCGACAACACCTGCCGATGGGTCTACGTCGGGTCTTCTGGAGCTGTCGGCTCTCTGCCGCTGTACAGCACCGCGACGATTTCAGGCCCTGCCGACCTCATGAACGGGTTTGTTCAGTTCATCGCGCACGCCTCGTTTGCGACCATTGGACTGACGCTGTATCGCCCTGAAACGCTAGGCAACTTCGCGCAAGAAGCTTTCATGTCTGGCGGTCTGTTCAATTCGCGCAACGCTGGTCGCATCAACGGCCCCAATGCGGGCACCGTCGCTGTTCCGTCCTACGCTGCGAACCTTGAGCGAGGTTCCTTCAAGCTCTCAACCAACAGCCGAAAATGGATCGGCTTCCGGCCTGCTGGCGTCATCGGGAAAAACGGACAGTACGACATCATCGTCAACGAGCGGTTTCTTTCGGAGTCGCCTGTCTGTGTTGGGACGGACGGTTCTGCGGCGTTTCTTATCAACCTCTCGGCATTCCCCGATGGTGACAAAGAGATTGAAATTCGCACCTACAACAACATCCGTTCGGCGATCGCTTTCGAGATTGCGACCGAGGTGGGCGCTACGGTCTGGCCGTCTGAAAATCCCAACCGACTGAAGCTTACAGTTGAGGGGGACTCGATTTCTGTCGGCTCCTACTTTGCCGGATACAAGTCCCGCGTGTGGCTTGAGCGAATCATCGGCGACCGTCTTGGAATCGACAGCGTTTACAACAACGCAGTGGGCGGCACTGGTGCGATCAACGACGCAGCCGGGACGAAAACCACGTACCTGCAGCGCCTTCCAGATGTAACCGCCTTCGGCTCGGACATTCACTTCATCGGCGGCTTCCAAAACGATGCCGGGGATAGTGGCGCATACACCAGCGCCGCGCGACAGGCCGCGATCCTGGCATACCTGCAGGCTTGCCGTGCTGCATTGCCGGGGGCGCTGCTGGTGCTTGTGGGGTGCCAAATGCTGCAGGGCCAAACCACGGCGGCAGGATCAGCAAACCGTCATCAGGTCGAGGTGGACGCCAAGGCGGCGTTTGATGCCTTTGCCGACGACAACTCGCTGTTCATCCCACTTCTCACCGATGTGCGCGCCCGCGTCAGCACGGCCAACGGCCCGCACTACCTCGTGACCACGGCGCCATACAACGACAACCACCCGATCACGCAGTATTACCCCTTCATCGGCGGGTACGTGGCCGACAAGATCGCGGCTTGGGTTTCGGCTCAGTAGTAACTCTTTGCCTCCCACCCCCGCACAACTGAGCGCGATCTGAGCGGTGCACACCTCATCAACCACACAGAGCCATGTTTGACCACACCACGTTCCTGACCCTGCTGGCCGTGCTCCACGCGCTGGACAGCATCACCACCTACCAGGTCATCAAGTCCGGCAACGGGCGCGAGGGCAACAAGTTCGTGGCCGCGCTCATGCGCAAAACCGGAAGCGTCAAAGCCGGCCTGTGGCTGGCCAAGTTGCCGGCGCTGTACATCGCCTGGAAGTACCCCACCGTGGGCGCGCTGGGGCAGGGTGGGCTGATTGCGTTGTACGTGCTG
>OBNE01026975.1_pt1 | contig 10749 bp, 11 predicted proteins | sample 1670241 | NCBI WGS metagenome assembly OBNE01 (sample SAMEA104232318, study PRJEB22302) | groundwater metagenome | biome: forest; feature: aquifer; material: groundwater | place: USA | collected 2011-08-07 | depth 6.7 m
ATTTCATCCACCCAGCGTTGCCGGGACCGAATCTGACTCACAGCAGGTGGGGAACTATCTGGCCGTACGCGGGGAGAAACCATGGCCACAAAATGCGCCATAAATGGCCGCCAGTGGGGAGCTTACGATGGCCGTCGACAACAACGGCTGGCCCAACCGTAATGATGGCCTGGGACGAGCCAATCGTGGTGGCTGGTGGGACTACAGTAACCCGGCCAACAAGGATCGCCGCGGATAAGCGACCAGTGTCTGGCACGCAGAACACGACGAGATGTCGAGCGTTGACCTCTCGTTCCAGTGGCACGTTGAAATCTCGCGCGGCGAGGGCGCACGCTCGACCCCGACTAGATACTCTATTGCCCGCACCCGATCCGGCCGGTCAGACATGTTCCGGCTACGCGTAACCGATTCGCCTTACGGACACTCAAGTGTTCGAGGGCTGGATCGACAAGGTCGCCCAGTCTCCGCTGCCCGTTCTCTTCCAGGACTGTTCGTGCTTCGGCGGTTCCATCAGGGCAGTGGTTCTGTACAGGTCGTACTTCACAACCTCAGGAAATGCGGCGGCAAGCTGATGCGCGTTCGTCTCGCTCGTCGAGCAGCCGGCTACGAGCGGCGTACCTGCCACCTCGGGAGCCGCGGTGAAGAGCCGGGTTACTGCCGAGGCAGGCAACCACCGGCCGCCCATCGCGGCAACCGGATCAGATGGGAAGGCCGTAGCCCTCGCGTAGCCTGCTCGCCAGCGATCGATGACGCGCGCGAGTGCTATCTCTTGCGTTGCCTCGACGTCGATCACGTGGATCTCGTAGCCGAAGTCACCCAGCTGGCCGACTAATTCCGTCGCCCATGGCATGTACCCCAACGTTCCGTCGATGGCTACATTCTCACCAGCCCGCATCGCGGCGATCAACGCACGTGCTTGCAGAATCGTCGACTCGTGATGCACCAAGGCGGAGAGTTCGAGGGGATGAAACTGTTCTTTCTGGTTGCCCCGCAGGGCCTCTGGGAGCAGGGTTGAGATCGAGCCATCGAGTACTGCGGACCGAAGCAGCAGCGTCTTGAAGTCGTCTGCGTCGATCTGGCGGTACTCTGCAAGATCGGTAGCCGGTGCGCCCATCAGAGTGCTTTTACCTGCTGCGGGCGGGCCGGCGAAGAGCGTTGCTTTGCGCTTCCGCCGCGGGGTACGAGCGGTAGATCGCCACTGGTCGAGTAGCAAAGTGTGCATCCTCCGGCGAGATGCAGTAGGCACCCATTCGCGATCCACTTTGCGAAAGTGAGCTTTGACCATGACGGTCGCGTTCGGGGCATCTATGTTGAGCGGACCACCCGGCGTCGACAAGCTCTCCAGCCGCGCCCGGCGGTCCTCTGCTTCTTCGTGTCTCAAGTCAGTCTGCTACTGCCTCAAGGATGCGGTCGTAATCGGTCTCATTGATGAATCGATCGTCCAATGCCCGACCGACCTGCAGATTGAATCCCGCCAAGCTCAGCGGCGGTACGTCGCCCTGGCTGGGCGATGCGCCCTCGGCCGTCTCGTAGATCCACGCTGACAGCTGCCTGAGCATCGTCTCTCGATCGAGCAACTTAGCGGCATAGCGAGCCGCGATCTCGTACGGAGTTCCGCCAGCCATGTCTGGGCGTACGTCTGGCGCATCAATGCGCGACATCTTCAACCACTGCGAAATCGCTGGCTGGCTGACCCCGTTGGCCTCCGCCAATCGTGTTTGAGTCCACTTTTTCTGTTCGTGGAGCTGGCGCACGCTGCGTAAGAACACGATGCGATCGACAACGCCACGTGCCTTAGATGTTGTCATGGTCGTCTCTAGCTGGTGTTCTAAGACATCGGACATGACTACCTCCTCATATATAAGTAACCTTATACCTGCAGCTCAAAGGCGGCAAATCGGCGGTGATGAGAAACATAAGTAGAGTGCGTTGACCTGTTGAGGCCAAGGTCGTTCTTGGCCACGAAAACCGCCGACCGCCCCGACTAGCTCTCCGTGAGCGTAGTTGAGCGGCAGTGCTCGTCGGTAGCATGAGCTACCCGGGAACCTCTGCTGTGAGTAAGCGTGGGGAGGACGTCAAGTGGAAGTGGGAGCGGCGACGATGCAACGGCTATGGCTTGACGTTCCCTACCGGGAGAAGGATTCGGCCAAGGCTTTCGGTGCCCGGTGGGACCCGCAGGCGCGCCGTTGGTATGCGCCACGTTCGGGAATGCGCACGCTCGACCAGTGGATGCCGTCACCCGCACCTACCGCAGCGGCGGTGCCCGTACCGTCATGGTCGAATGACCTGTCGGTCTTGCTCCGAGACGCAACCAGGGGTGAACTCCTGCCGTGGGCGATCCGTGCACCGCATGGTTGGTTCTGCCACATGTGCGACTCGACGTGCCGTGCCGGCGAGATCCAGAGCGCGAGGATCCAGACCCGCTGGCTGCGCAAACCGATGATCGTCACCCACCCGGTCGAGTGGTGGCATAGTCTCCAAAGACGTGAATACATCGATTGGCGGCTTCAGTCCCACATCACTCGAATCCTCGAACAGACCCTCGCGCCGGAAACTGCGATCCGCTGGAACCCTGATACCCAGCGTCTCGACATGATCACCGGTCCCATCATCGATTGGCGCGACGTCCGTGACCGCCGCGCGTGACGCCGCCAATGCCCTTGTGAGTGTCTTTTTGGCCTTGCGACAGGCGAGTTCAGAGTGCCGAAAGCATTCCAGCTTCCCGCTCGGTGCGCGCCAACTCGATATTCGCGTACAACGCTGAGCGCTTCAAACCTGTATTCCTGCACAGTGTTTCGATCTTGAACTGCCCCGTCTCATACGTTTGCAACAGGTATGCCCGCTCTTCCGGTGTGAGCTTGTGTTGACGGCCTTTCATCTTGCCAGCCGCTGCGGCTGCCGCCACGGCGTCCCTGGTCCGACTCCGGATCAGGTCGGACTCGAATTCGGCCATCAACCCGAGGACACCGATGAACATCTTGCCCATCGGATCCGATGGGTCGTAGATCTTCCCGTCGATCGACAACGCAACACCCTTGTCTGCCAGTCGCCCCACTGTCTCGTGAAGATCCTTCGCGGACCGAGAGAGCCGGTCGAGTTTGGTCACACAGAAGACGTCACCTTCCCGGGCAGCGTTGATCGCATTGTCGAGTCCGGGGCGCCGGGTCTGCCGGCTGTCAGTTTCAGAAGACGACTGCATTTTTCAGAAGACGACTGCGCGTTCGGCGGAAGCATCATCACTGAGTCATTCCCTGACTGCTGAACCTCGAGTCGGGGAATTGATCGGGTGTTCCTATCGAAGCCACCGGGTCCATCAATCGTTCGTTGTCGAGACAGTGTCAGGTGAGACATCGTGGAGTCCTAAGGGAATTCCCAGTGCAGCCAGCCCTCGTCGATGCTCGGAACCCAACCGCGACACGGGCGTCCATCCTCGAGTGAAGCAACAACCTCCTCCAGAAGCGAGTCGATGGATGCCCAACTTTCGCCCTGATCGTTGTCTTCTCCCATAAATCCGCGTACGCATCCACTGGAGTGGCCAGCTCGGGTGTCGACGAACAAAAGATCGCCTCGAATGTTGAAGGCGATCGGGATATACGCGGACAAGTAAGTTCCAGAGACCTCCCCCGCAGGCTCGTCGAGCAAACTGAGGCCGCCGACTGCTGCCGTCGTATCTGCCCACATTTCCGTCATCGATGCCCATCGAGATGCGACGAGATCCAACGGTAGCGGTTGGTATTCCGGAAATATCAGGGCGGAGTGCCTTCCGTCCGGGTTCCCGTTCTGGAGACCGAACCATGTCCGTAGTTCGGTCGGCCACTTTCTGCCAGTCAATGCTTCGACCTCGTCCACGAAACTTTGGCCCGCTGGTGGGTCGATCGCCGCGGCCGTTATCGGGGCTTCCCGCAAGCACCAATCGTGAAGCCTCAGCCAGTTCTCTTCCACGCTCATGAACGCACGCTACCCAACGAGCCTTTTCGAGGGTGTCAGTTTCAGAAGACGACTGCACTCTCGGCGAGAGCATCACTACCGCTCATGGATGTCTCTTCACAAGGGACCTTCGATGAGTTCGAGCAGCTCCGCGAGGAGTCGGTCGGCTCGGTCCTCGATTTCGTCGAGGGCCGATGTGACACTGCCGAGGGTGTGGTGTGCGTGTTTGCGGGCAGCGATTCCGTGTTCGTAGTAGTCGTCGCCGAGCGGCTCTATAGCATCCGATTGCGTTGTTGAGCTGTTGTTTTCGGGGCTCTTTCGTTGGGGTGGGTGGATGTGTCGCGGTGCCTGACCGGATAGGTGCGCGGCGGTGATGTCGGCTACTGCGCGAGCGGTGAGCGGCGTGGCGGTCAGTGGGGTGTGGCCCCATCGGTCGATCGGGGTCAGTAGCGGCCGCTGATCGGCCGGGTCGATGCGTCCGTCGTGTCCGGTGAGTTCGTTGCCGTCGCCGGTGTCCATGAGGCCCGCGAGCATGTGGGTGCTGAAATACCGGTCCGAGAATCCGAGAACTTCCATCCACCGCCGATACACCCGCGCCGGGGAGGCCCCGGCTGCTACGAGCCCCGGCGGGATCACCGCTACACGGTCGACCGCGTCGACGTGTAGGGCATCGGTGACAGGATCGGCGGTGACGTCGCAGATACGCAGCGCCGCGATCTGCGTGTACGTCAGTCCGGTAGGAGCGAGGGTGAGGATCATGGCGTCGCGGCGGGCAAACAACGCTGCCGGCCAACCCGTTTCGGGAAGCCGTGAGATCACCTCACCGGTACGGGCGGCGAGATTGTCGAGGCGTGCCCTGCGCGTCGCGTCAAGGGCGGCGCGGATATTGTCGCTGCGCCCCGGCGCCGGGAAGCCATAGCGGTGATGGGCTGTGTCGATGACGGAGATACGCCGGCGCTGCGTGACCGTACCTGCGGGGTGGGCGGAGAGGAACTGGGCCAAAAGTTCCGGCGTTGTCGGCAACGACGGTTGGTCGTGGGCGGCGCACCAGTCCGTGAACAACATCCAGGTGTGCCGATCCCGTGCCGGGAGTTGCGAATCCGGAGGTTGGGGTGCGAGATGGGTAGCACTGGTGGTGTTATCGATGGTGCTCGACTCGGTGGTCATGTCCTCACCTGCATCGACGTGGGTGGTCATAGGCCGAGATCGTTGACGGCATTGCCTATCAAGGGCGCATTTTCTCTCGCGTACACCTCGACCATGGCGGGGGTGGTGTGCCCGGTCTGGCGCATGATGGCGTGGGCGTCGGCGCCGTTGCGGAAGGCTTGGGTGACGAAACCGGCCCGCAAGGAATGCCCACCCAACTGTATGACCACGGCAGGGTCGTAGCCGGCTGCGGTGGCGCGGCGGCGGATCGCGGCATGGACCGCTGCCCCGGACAACGGGGTGTCGGAGAGGTTCCCGTTTTTGCGGATCGACCGGAATAACGGTGCCTGCGCGCTCATCTTGGGGATGGCGCCGCGGCAGACGTGCGCATCGAATGGGCCGGATGTCGTGAGTATTCGGATGACCCCGACACGTCCACCTGTATCGAACGCTGCCACGACCTGCGCCCACCGTGCCCATGCACAGGGCGGGCAGTGCTCGTGGCGGGCGGTGAACGGCAGAGCCCGGACCGCTCCGGTGCCGTCCTGATCGGTTTTCGAGCGCCGCAGCCGAACATGAACACCGTCGAGGCGGTCGAGTTTGACGTCCCCACACTGTAATTCGACGAGTTCACTGCGTCTGAACGCCCCGGCGAAGCCGATCAGGATCAGGGCACTGTCGCGGCGTTCGAGAACCTCGTCCGCCCAACCGGCGACAGAATCTCGGGCGGCGGCGGTGATGGCGGTGATGTCGGCGGTCAACAACGGGGCCCGCGGATTGCGGAGCCGATCACCGGCGGCGGCGTAGTCGCGGCGGATCCCGGCGAGGGTGCCGCGCACGATCTCGTGCGAGGTCGGGGACTCGTGCCCGGTACGTCGGTGGCGGTCGGCGATCGCGGCGACCCACTTGGCGAATGTGGGCGGGGCGTAAGCGCGGGTCCCGGAGGTAGTGAGGGTGTCGGCGGCCGCGACGAGATACGCAGCGACGGTCACCGGATGCGCAGGCAATGAACTGTGACTGTGGGCGGTGCACCAGTGCTCGAAGCGTCGCCACGCCGATTCGTACGCCCGCCGGGTGCCGTCGGAGCGAGCGGATTCCATCGATCGCCCGATCCGGGCGGCGACATCGTCGGGCAGATCCGGGAACACCGCCTCAGTGCCCACCGCAGCAGGGACGGATACGCGGTGGGAGCCGGTGAACTGCTCATTCCTCATAGCCGGAACAGTAGCCACGCCCTCCGACACATCCGTTTAAACGAAAAACTTGCTGAACTGCGCTTTCAATAGAGACGGTGCGGGAACGATATTTCTCGTCGGTCACCGCACACCGACCGTGGGTGACGCGGAGCGATGCCTGCAGACCCCTGTTTCGACGCGGCGATCGTGTCACCGATCTCGGTTGCCGATGTCGATGCCCAGCTCGTTGAACGTGTCGTCGATCTTGCGAATCTGCTGGTCGGTGCGGGCTCCGAGCAGGATGAATGCGTGTAGGGATCGGGCGGTGTCGGCGTTTTCTCGGGCTGCGGCAACAACGGCGTCGATCAGCGCGGGCAACTTTTCCCACGCACTGGATGCGGTGTCCGTGTGCGCCGGCGGCGCTGGTACCGAAGGTGGGAAGGGTATTCCGGCGAAGACTGCATCAGCCGGGTAGGGGCTGAGTAGATCGCCGTGTGTTCCGGCCGCGGTGATCGTGCCGTCCTCTATGAGGGTGATCGCGGCAGCGGCTCCGGCGAGGATCCGACTCTGATCGGCCCGATTCAGATATTCGACGGGCGAGTGAGTGCACGTGGTGGCCGGTCATCGGCGCATTCCCAGATCAGCCGAAGATCGCGGGCATATGTGCCGGCTTTGCTGAGCGGGATGCAGATCTCGTCGATCAGTGTGCGCAGCATCCGGAACCACAGACCCGCGTGCACACGAGCTCGGGGCAACAGCACGCTGCCTTCTGCCAGGGCAGCGGTGGTGCGGTGATCGAGGGCGGTGACCGTACTGTGCACCGGGGTGGGGCGCAGGTCCTTACCGAGGGCACAGACACTCCTGTCCCAGAATACGATCTGACCAGGTACGACATGACAGGGTTCGAGGCGGCAGCGATGCTCGGGGCAGCTCGCCACTAGCGACAGCTGCCATATCAACTTCACACCGATGACAGTGTCCGCGTCGCCGGCACCGATGCAGACCGGGCATACGCGGTCGTTGGGGGTGTCGGTGACCCACGGCAGCCATCCCGGTTCTGTTGGAGCGCGGCGGGGGCGATCACCCTTCGAAAGTTGCGGTGGGATCAGGACCGAGAGTTGGTGGACGTAAGTGTCGAAGTCGCATTCCTCTGGGTCGGTGCTGTCGAGCAGCCACGGAACCCAGCCCGACAGGCTCATCTGTTGTAGCTGATCGAGCGCAACGGTGCTGCGGGCAGCGAGCATTCGGGCCGCGGCATCGGGGATGTCTCGATCGAGATCCGACCCCGCGCCATCGGGGTGGAGTTCGCTCACGAGCTGGACGATGTTGCTGATCCCGTAGAGGTTTCCGATTCGGCGAAGCCAGGAGGTCAGTGCTTCACCGGTTTGAGGCTGCGGGTGCAGGGGCCATCGCTGCACCTCCTCGACCCCCTTGCTCATGCCAGGTCGCGTTCGAACTGTCGGCGCCGCCCACTGGGGCCGGTGTAGTCGGTGATCGTCAAAACGTGGTGGGTGATCGCTTCTTCGCCGGTCTCGATCGCGGCGACCGCGGCAGCGGTGAGGAGCATCGACAGCTCCCCGATGGTGCCTTCGCTGCGGGCAAGCAGATATCCGGTCATCTCCTCCGACGTCAGGTGTGAGGGCTTGCGCAACGGAAAGCTGGCCGTGAAGCTCGCGAGCAGCGAACGGGTATCGGAATCGTTGCCCCACACCGGAAGAATCGTCGGATGGAATCTGTTCTCGAGTTGCGCGTCGGCCCTGATCGCCAGATAGGCCTCGCGGGTCCCGACACCCACTAGCGGCATTCGTAGTTCGTTGCCGAGGTAGCGCAGCAGGTTCAAGAATTCGCGGCGAACACCGTCGCGGCCGGCCAGGAGGTTGTGCAGTTCGTCGATCACCAGCATCTGCACACCGGTGGCGCGCAGCAACGTCAGTGCCAGTTGCTCAAGCTCGTGGACTCTTCGGTGCGGACGGAGCGGAGCCCCCAACGCCGCCAACAATGCCACGTAGAAGCGGCTGACCGACGGCTCCGAAGGCATCTGCACACACAACACCGGGATCTGCTCGCGGTCGGGGACGCTGACCGGCGGGTGAGCGCGGCGAAACTTCTCGATGATCATCGACTTGCCGTTGTTCGTCGGACCGACGAGCAGCACGTTCGGCATTCGCCCTCGATCGGGCCACGCGAGCAGCACCTCAAGCTGTTCGATCACCGCCAGGGCATGGGGATAGCCGATCCAGCGGTCGGCCCGAACATGCCGAATACGCTGCGCCGCAGGGAGCATCGCCAGCGGTTGTGCCGCGTGATGCAGATGTGTCAGATCATCGTCTGCAGGCTCGGTCATGAAGTCACCACTGTTCGATGTCGTCGAACGCCGCGACGACATCACTGGGAGCGGTGGGATCGTCCGGCGGCGGAGTGCTCATCGCCCCGGATGATGTGGTTGCCGGGACGGGTAGGTGTTGGCGGCGGGCGCGGTTACGCCGCGCGGTGCGGGTCGCCTTCTTCGCCCCGGTCGTGATCTCACGCATCTGCTCGATCATCGAGAACAACGCACTCTCGTCGATCTGTGTGCGGCCCCGCTCACGCAACCGGGCGGCTGCAGCGCGGTGCTCCCACAACGTGACCGCCGGATGCGAGAGCGTCCGGTACGGCACTTCGACATACCCTGCACCATTGTCGGGTTCGAGGACCCAGATTCGGCTTATGTCGCGGGGATCACGCCGAATGACGAATGTACCCAACTGCTCCCGGCGACTGATCCACGGTTTGAGCGTGTTCGAGAAGTACTGGACATGATCGATGGTGAATCCCGTGCGGGTCAATCTCCGGCGAATTACCGGAAGGAAATCGACGACGAACGCAGTCTCGTCCACCACCACAGGCGGAGGGTTCCGCAGTGTGGTGATGCTGTCGGACCACTTCGCTGCCGGGCTCTGACCGAGGCTCGAATGCAGGCTCCCGTGGTACGAGGATGTCGAAATAACCAGCCATCGTTCTAGCTCGGTCAGGGTCAGCACCGCTGCTGCCTGCGAATCGTAGCTGCCCCGAGCAGCGGGATCGGAGAACGTGGTGCCGGGTAGTTCATGCACCCTGAGCATGGCGGTTCCGATGATGCGTTCGACGATGCCGCCGTAATGCGGGCGACCCGGTGGTCGGTATCCGAGATCGATGCCATGCTGCTCGCAGCCCCGACGCAACGCTTCACCTTTGAACTCCGCTGCGTTGTCGAGATAGAGCCGCCGCGGCTTTCCTGCCATCGGCCACTGCACCTGCCCGGCCAACCCCATCGCCTCCAGCCAGCCATTCTTGTCGCAGGCCACCCGGCCCAGACACAACCCGACCGATACCGCGGACGGCGGTTCGAGCGTCACCACGAAACCGAGGACACATCGGCTGAATACGTCGATCGCCATGGTCAGATACGGGCGGCCGATCGGTTCGCGGTCGTGCTCGTCGACGATCATCAGATCCACCACGGTGTGATCGATCTGCACCTGCTCGAGTACCGCTTCCACCGGAGGAGGGACACCGCCGGCGCTTTGGCGCGGCCGCGCAGCATCCTGGCCCCCACGCAACCTGGCTACAGTTCCGGGATGCATCGCTGCGATCCGCGTTGCCACCGTATTGCGCGCCGGCACCCGCAATCCTGATCGATGACAGGCCAACGCAATTCGGCGGTATATCGCCGCGACACTGAGTTTCTGCCGCTTCAAGAACTCCTTCGCGAGATAATCGGCGATCACCTCCTCCACCTCGGCGCTCACTCGGCCCCGGCCGCGGCCACCCGAAGGCGGTGCGATCAGCAGATCGGTGACAGTCCCTGATCCGCAGCGAATCCGATCGATCAGGCTGTATACCTGCCGGCGCGAGAGCTGCAACCGCTCGGCAGCCTCGTCGGCCGCCGCGAAACCGACTGTGTCCACCCCTGCCAACGGCGCCAAGACCGCGAACCTCGACCGGGCCAGCTCCCACTGCTCATCCGACGCTGTCAGTACGCCGCTCTCGACGATGCTGATTCTCTCCGCATCCACGACACGCCTCCGCAGCATGGCCTCGAGCGCAGCTGCCGAGTGCACTGCACTTCTGAACACAGAATGTCAGAAGACAACTGCACGCAAGGCCGAAATCGCAGGACACCGTGCAGTCGACTTCTGAAAATGACATGAATTGTCAGTTTCAGAAGACGGCTGCACGATGTCAGAAGTGCACTGCAGTGCAGCTCCGAGTTCTTGAGCACACGTCCGGCCTTATCCAGTGAGCGCTGCGATCCCTGACTGGATAGCGCATTGATAGTGAAATTTCGCATCAAGTTTTACTGGCCGTCGGTGAGCTGCGGGTCTAGCGTCGCGGCCGGCCGTGGACGGCTGTTGTCGCGCGAAGTGCTCGATCGGACACTTGCGGCATGGGCGGCGAGAAAGTTGTCGACGATTTGGATGCAGTCGTCGGCGTGGATGTGGCGCAGTCCTGTGAGGCGAGCGAACACTATCGGTCCGAGGAG
>OBNE01024450.1_pt1 | contig 9941 bp, 15 predicted proteins | sample 1670241 | NCBI WGS metagenome assembly OBNE01 (sample SAMEA104232318, study PRJEB22302) | groundwater metagenome | biome: forest; feature: aquifer; material: groundwater | place: USA | collected 2011-08-07 | depth 6.7 m
AGCAGGCCCGCTTGACGCCCATGCGTCCTCTGCCCGGCGCAGGGCCGCATCCAACCCGGCCAACACTGCTGCTGTGTCCACACCACGTCGGGCCGACGCCACCAACACCGACTTCGCTCGAGCCGCAACTCGCTTGGCGTCGTCCCTCGCCAGCCCCTCCGCACGTCTGGCTTTCTCTCTCTGGGCAAAGCCAAAGTGGCCCTCAGCCGTGATCTTCTTCTGCTCCTCCGCACTCACTGCTTCTGGCTCACCACGCATGGCCATTCCAGGTTGATTCGTATAGCCATGTGTCGAGTCCCTGTGCAGCAGCCTTGGCTTCTCCACCAGCGACTTCTGCACCTCGAGCAGTTGTGCCAATGTCAGCCCTTCTTCTTCGCCGTCTGTCCCCACTCTGGGACGCCAGCCCTTTTTCCCTTCGACCGCACCGTCCGGGAACTCCTTCCGGAGTTCCTCTTCGGACAGCTTCACCAACTGGTCGAAGGTGCGGGCTTCCACTGCTCCACAGTAAACCACACTCACATGTCGACGTCGACGGGATCCACGTGCATCGCCCGCAACAACCTCGTCGCAAGTTCCCGCTCGACAGTCACCCGCCACACACCATGCTGGTCCGTCAAGCCGATCGTCCTTTTGACTCTGGACACGTCCGCACTGCCCCTCGCATTCACCCACTCCATATTGTAGGCGACCTGGGCGGAGTTCAGTCCGCTCAACTCCATTGCTTTCTGCATCGTCTTCACTGGAACCTGCGTCTCCCACTCCGCCAACACTTCCCGGATCAGAGCGACCCCGAATCCGAACAGCTTTTCCCGCCACAGGTCACTCGCCGTCCAGCCCTCCCGCACTTGGCATTGTCTTTGCTTGATCACCCGGCCGGTGTCCCAACCGTCATCGAGCTGATAGATCGAGCCTCCCCCGATCTTGTCCCCACTTGCGATCGTCTGTTCGACGCCGTCTTTCCCCCGGTACTTAGGCAGCAGGCTCGGATGGTAGCCTATCGCTCCGTACTTCGGCGCCTCCCGAGCCGCCTTCCTGATCTTCCTGTAGTTGTGGGCCGATACTAGTACGTCGACTTCCAGCCGACGCATCCGGCCGCCCACATTGTGCGACTCCGGATCCCACACCAGAATGCCTTTCTCGAGCGCCGCCGACCGTAGTGCATCGTCGTCCGTCCACACTGCTACTACATCGTGGTCTTGCCCTAGTAGGTCGTTCAGCACTGCCACTGCAAAGCTGCGGCCTCCGACGAGCACTACTCTCATCGAACCTTCCCTCGCTTGTCGCCGCTATTGCTCTGTTGCTCTCGAATGCGGGAGCCTCGCTTGCCCAGAGCGGCTAGGTCCAGGGCGATCTCCTCAATGAGCTGGTAGTCCTCGTACGTAAGCACATCCCAGCCCTGGCCCCGGATGTCGTCTGCGAGCCGGGCCGCCCCACGGACACGCTTCCGCTGCCGCTGCCGATTGTGCGGTCGGCGGCCTCCGCCATCGTCGTCGAACTTGCCAGCCAGCACGTCAGCTATCCACACTTGCATCAACTCCTCTCTGGCCATAGTACCTAAAGCCCATGACCGCTCGCATGTGTCCGCCCATTCCAGTGACTCCTTCCTTCTTCCCTCCGTGGAGCGCCTGTGACACCTGCCTCCACTTCGGACTCCGCCTCAGTGTAACTGCCAGGGCCGGATGCGCCGAGTGGATTATCGACGTCGTCGGCGCACCAATGAAGCCCTCGCCCCTTAGCTCCCTCTCCGCGAGGAACTCCAGGAACTTCATGCCCAGCCCGGCGCCTTGCCACTCTGGCTTCGTCACGAACCGGCAGAACCTAGCCTCGCGCTTGCCCTTCCCAGTGACCATGCCAGACAGCCCCACGAATGCAACTGGCTCGCCTTCCACGAAGCCGGTGTACGCTGTCGAGTAGGCCATCGGCCCGGCGTCCGGAAGGTAGTGGTGCCGCTTGAAGTCAGAATTCCACGGTGCCCACCCGGTCTCCTCGATGACGAGTTCTATCGGCGCCCGATTGAAGGGACTCCCTTCGCAGCGTGGCCTTGCCAGCTGCACCGAGTTCTTCGGCTTCGTGAGTGTCAACCGTCCAGTCGGGTTGCACCCACTCGAGGATGTCGTAGTGGCAGGTGATCAGGATCACTTTCCTATGCGGCTTCTTGCGCCACGCCTTAGCGAAAGCACCAGCCCCGACTTGGGCGACTTGCCTGTCCAGCACCGACGTGAACTCATCCACGACGACGCGCGAGTTCTCGCCTGTACGCAGTAGTAGCTGCGCTAGTTCGGCCCGGAACTGCTCGCCGGTGGACAGTACGCTCTTAGGCCGCAGCCACGACGGTACCGACCCTAGCCCAACTCCAGCTAGGGCCGCAGTCGCCTTGGCGTAGTCGTCCTTGCCCAACACCTCGATGATCGGCTGCTCCTTCGGCCAGCGCCCACCAGTCCACTCCTTGAACCCCTTCTCGACCAGCGCCCGGCCTATGCTCGACTTGCCCGACCCACTCGGCCCTACTATCACGCCGATCCGCCAGTCGGATTCCTCGATCGGCACTTCCGCCTCGAGCCTGAAGCGCATCCCGTCCTCGGCGTCAACGTTGTACAGCCCTCGTGTTCGTTCCGCTGCGTACGACTTGTACGCCGGTACGCTCTGGTCAATTTCCACTAACATCGCGATCCTCCTCGGGTATGGGTGGCCACTGCCAGTCTCCCTCGTAGCGGCCGATCGGCTCGCCAGTCTCCGCATCCAGCAGAGGCACTCCGTCGATCACCTCTCGAGCGTGAGCCTTCTCCTTGCGGACAGTCTTCCGCTTCTCCCGGTGGAACTGGTCGCCGGGCCGGTGGGCTTTGTGTCGGCGGCCCACTAGACTGCCACCACCCGCAGGTCGTACTCGAGGATCGTTAGCTCCTCGTACACTTTGCGCTGGTGCTCCTCCGACTCGCACACCACCATCACGCCGAACTCCGGCGTGTACTTGTCGTCGGGCACCGGGTCCTCCTCGTCTGTGCCCTCTTCGGGGTCTTCTTCGGCCTGCTCGTCGTCTTCGGCCTCGACCAGGAGGTCCAGCCCGTAAGCAGTACCGTCCAGCGTTTCGAGGCCGGAAAGCAGCTCCTCCAGTTGGACCTCGTCGTACGTGCCCATCTCCGCTGTGCGATTGTCCGCCAGCAGGATCCGCAGTGCTCGGTCGTCGTCGACGTCGCGCCAGATCACTGGCACCTCCTTGGCGCCACGCTGAATCGCCGCCCGCAGCCGGTGGTTGCCCACCAGCACGTGGCCTGTTGACTTCTGCGCGACTACGGCCCCGAACCAGCCGTTGACTTCGACGCTCTCGTGGATCGCGTCCATGTGCCCGCGCTTCGGATTCTGCGGGTGCTCCTTCAGCTTCGACACCGATACGACCTCGTACTCCTGGTCGATCTCGATCCCAGGGTTCTTCTTCGACATGTCTCACGCCTCCAGTCGGTTGCTGGTTTGCTCCGGCCGCAGTCGGCCGTCGCCCATGTCCACTCGCTCGCCTGCCTCAGCGCCCTTCGCATATGCGCCGTAGTCGACGTTCGAGTTGTTGGCCCGGCCCTTCCTCATCTTCCCGTACGCCTCCTCCATCGCCTTCTCGACTGCGTCCTTGACGACCACGAGTGCTTGGCTGTTGTCCTTGCTCTCGCTCTGCACCGCCTTCCGGCGAGCGTACAGCCGCACCCTCATCCTCGACACCATCCCAGCGAGGAACGACCGGCGCCACCGCATCGACTGAGCCGCATTGAAGTGCTCGGCCTGCGCAGCCTCGATCGCAGAGATCGTCACCAGCTGCGCCTCCAGGTACTGATACAGTGCGACCATCCCGGCGACCGTGTCCTTCTGGCCCCAGAATGTCAGCGTTCCAGTCCACTTGCGATACTCGTTCCAGTAGACCAGCTGACCGCCCATCGACCGCGCAACTGCTGCGGCGAGTTTGCGGCGCCAGGGGTCGACCTTGCCCTGGATCTCCTCCTTGCCGACGCCGATGCCCTTCTGCTTCAGCGCCGCCACCTGCGCCAGCTCGATGCCATACCGCAGCATAAGCTCTTGCGCCTTCTCCGCCGCGAGTGCGGCCTCATTCTCGTTCTTCGACTCGGCCAGCGCGAGCAGCTTCTGCACTCGCTCGACCAGCGTCTCCTTAGGCGACATGCTCGTCACCTCCAGCCTGCGCTTCCCGAGCCGCCTGGATCCGGTCGACCTCTTCCTGGATGGCGTCGACGAGCCGGAGTTCGTACCCGTCGACCAGCTTGCGCTCTTCCGAGTGCAGCTCGTTCGAGATCCGGCGGATCTCCTTCAGCCGGTCGAACACGGAGTCGGGCGTGTCGGCCCGGAACTCGCGAGCGTAGTTGTCCAGCTGGTGAGCGCGATTCCCGATGCGGACGTGGATCTTCCTCGACAGAGTGTCGATCGTCGTCGCCACGCCATGCTTCCCGTCGCGTGTGCGGAAGGGAATCTCGACCTTGATCTTCGCCTTCGACGCCATGCGCCGGGCTGCCTTGGTCACCTCCTCCAGAGTGTCGCCATGCACTGTGTAATTGGCGACCTTGATGGAGAAGCTGCCACGGCGATCCACGAACACAGGCGTGTCCTGGCCGCCGACCTTGATCTGCGTTATCTCTACTGACATGCTAGATCCTCCGTTCTGCAGTCTGCTCCACCCGGAGGTCCCGGCCGCAGCGACTGCACTCGATGTTTGTGTCGGCAATGTACTCGCGCGACTCAGTTGAGCCGCACTCCGGGCAGGCCGGTGCGCCTGCGTCCGTCTCTGCTGCTAGCACTCGGAACTGCAGCTTCTGCTCCGCTCGCTCGGCACAGCGCCCACACGTGGGCACGTATCCGAGTACCGGGTGCGTCAGGACGCCTTCGGCCTCGTGGTCGCACCTGAGGAACCACTCGCACTTGGTCATGAGGGCGCCACCGTGATCGACACCGGAGTGCCCATCTCGACCGGGTAGATCGTACCGTACTCGCCGTAGGAACCCGGCTCGCCAAGTTCGACCGTCCCGTCCTCACCCGTCACTTGGTACTGGCACTCCAGCTCCTCTGCCTCGATCTTCGCGATCTCCTGCGCAGCCATCCTGGCCTGCTCCTGGCTCGAGTACGGACCGTTCACTGTGACCGTCCCGTCCTCGAACTCGTACACTACTGCGTACATGTCAAACCTCCTTGATGCTGATAGCGCTGATCCGGCCGGTATACCCTGAGTCCCACTCGACGACCAAGTAGCCGCCTTGCGCGTTAGTCCCAGGGACGTGCCGCCGGACTGTTCCTTCGGCCTTCCCGGAGGTGACACGCGTCCCCTCCGGGTACATGGCCCGCACCTTACGGGCGGTACGACTGCGGCGCAAGATGGACTTCTGCTGAGGAGTGTCCATGCTAGCTCCCCTGCTTCGGCACGATCGGGTTGCCGTAGCGGTCCTTCTCGACCTTAACGACGCTCGCCCGGTCGACGGTGATGTCACGGCCGTTGGCGAGCCGAATCACCGCGAACTCCTCGGACTGCTCGGGGTCGGGCGACACGTAGCAGGCCGAGTACACGAGGCCCGCGCGGAACTGGCCGTCCCAGGTCGTCTGCGGAACGTACCAGACCTGCTCGAACCGGTTGAACTCGACGACCACGATCAGCTCGCGCGGGTGGACCAGAGCGCGAGTATCAGAGTCGTCTATCTGCACTAGCAGCCGCTCGTCGTTCGGCAGCACCGACTCGCTCGAGACGACGCCGGTGGCGTGGTTGATGCACCGGCGGGCGAATCCCTCGTCCTCGGGGAAGCGCAGCTCGATTCTGACCTTGGTTCCTGGCTCAAGCGACATGTTGGCCTCCTGGTGGTTGTTGGTGGTGGACTGCATAAGCCCGAATTTTACTCCTCCCTTGCCTCGTTGTCAAGGTCCCCTTCAGTTACGCACCCGTCGACCCAAATCCGGCGGTCCCTCGGTCAGAGTCCCCAAGCCGCTCCACTCGTCGCGCCGTCATCTGCAGCGACGCTTGGTGGAACGGAATCAGCTGAGCGATCCGCTCGCCCCTCCGCACTCGTGCCCGCTCCGGCCCCAGATTCCACACGCCGGTGAACAGCTCGCCACGCCACCCATTGTCGATGATGCCCTGAGACACGAGCAGCCGCCGCTTGCGCAGCGTCGACGACCGGCCGGTGACCATCGCCCACACGCCCGGCGGAAGCTCCACGCGGACACCGGCGGGCACGTCGAAGAACTGTCCGGGCATGATGTCGACTGATACAGACACGACCAAGTCGAACCCGGCGTCGCCCTCGTACGCCCGGCGCGGCTCGAACTCCTTCGGCCCGACCCACTTCAGCATGTGCGCCCGCGCCTCCTCCAGCCAGTAGTCCACCGACGCCGTCGGCTTCCCGGCTGCCATCGCTGCGTCCCGCTCGAGCCGAGCGCCGGAGCTGTTGCGCCAGTCCGGTAGTAGTGCCACGCCGTCGCACTGCAGCACCCAGCCGATATCTCGCCGCATCAGCTGTTCGTACTCTGGCGTCTGCCGGAACTCCAGGCCCATCGCGACTGCCTTCTCGATCACGCCTTCCGGTACGCCATTGGTCGGACTGGCTATGTCGTATCCGGCGTCCACCAGTGCAGCCTCCGCCTGCTTGAACGCCGGGAAGTTGTGATCGGGCATCCCAGCCATCGGCCCCGCTAGGTACAGCTTCACGCTGGGTCTCTCCTCTCCACGTGCAGATCGCCCGCAGCCCGGCTCGAGCCAGCCGCCACGCCTCGCATCGGATTCGCTGCCTTCGCCTCCGCCTGATTCTTGTCTTCTAGGAGACCCAGCAGCAGGAAGCAGTACAGGATCACGTCGTGCAGCCTGCCCTCGATCGGCTCGCTGGCGACTTGCCCTTCGCGGCAGAAGGTCATCACTGCCTGCCAGTGCTTGTCTGCGTACACCGCCCACACCTTCTCCTGCGGGATAGCCAAGCGTACGGCTGCCTCCCTGAAGTTGGACAGCACATCAGCCTCGCCCGCGTAGTCGTGGCCCTTCTCTTCGTTGATCTTAACGATCCGGTCGTACTCGGCGTCTCTGAACCTGTTGAACTCTTCTCTGTTCACTGTCCCTCCATTAGCTCGATCATGGTCTTAGGCCCGGTGCCTAGCCAGCGCACCGGCACTCCCGTCACTCGCTGGATCCGGCTGGCCATCTCGTAGCCTTCCACTCCGGCCTGTCCATCCAGCCCGGCAACATCCGGCTCGATGTAGTCGTAGTGCATGAGGGCGATCTCGGTCGCTCCGTTCAGCAGCACCGCCGACTTGATCTGGTCCATCGAGAAAGTAGCCACCCGACGCACTTTCCGGGTCACGGTCGTCCTCTCCGACTCGGGGTCGACTCCCAGCTCCTCCCAGTCCATCTCGACCGAGTCGCGCCAGAAGGGACCGCTATTCCCGGCGACCCGGATCGGGAACGTCCGGCACACCAGGATCACTCGCTCGAGCCGGGCCGGTGCCACTCCGCAGTCCGCTAGCAGTCCAGCCGCCGTCGTATTCCTGGAGGTCACGTAGGGGAACGGTCCGGTCGTCAGGCTCAGTCCAGCTCCCTGCGTCCCTTCCAGCAGCACTTGACCGACTGCGGACAGCTCCGCTGGCACATCCGCTAGCTTGATGTATGGGTGGCCACCGGCGACTTCCGGGCTGTAGTACCGGTCGGCAGACAGGCAGCCCTCCTCACGCATGACGCGAGCAGCAGTCGCGGCGCCGATCCCCTCCTGCGCCACCGCACTGGTCGAGCCGATCCTGGAAGCGAGTTTGCTGAGCTGCTCCTGGTCCTTGTGCTCCATCCGTACGACGTGTGCTCGAGCGTCGACCAGGATCGGCCGCTGATTCAGGCCATTCGTCTCCCTCCAGGCGATCCACCAGTGCAGCTCGTCGTCCAGGATCTCCGGCGAGATCACAGCGCCCGGCCCGATGTACAGCTGCGCATCCGGATTCGTGTAGGCGGCGACCGGGATCTGCTGAGTCACGTGCCTCATTCCCTGCTCGTCGTATGCAGTGTGCCCGGCATTAGCGCCGCCCACCCGCACGTGGTGCTTGTACTCCCTAGCGATCCGGGCGACGACTGCGCCCTTGCCCTCTGACCCAAACTGTCCACCGACGACAGCGCAGACTCCCTTAGTCTTGAGGTCCATCCACCTTCTCCCTTCGGACGATCTTCTCTTTCAATAGATAGTGCCATAGATGTAGCTCCGCGTCCCTCGCGTGTCCACCCCTCCCTCTTAGCATGACGCCCCTCGCCTTCAGCTGCGCTGCGGTCGGCTTCTTGATCCCGGCGCCTTGTTCGACCACCTCGACTCCACACTCCTTCGCTACCCACTTCAGTGCACCGATCATCTGGGATGTCTCCATCGGCGACCACGACTGCGCCTGCGCCTTGCCTGCGTACAGCCGGAACTCCTCGACCACCAGTACTTTCCGGCTCGGCAGGCTCCACGTCTTCAGAAGCTCTGCGATCTCATCCACTGCGAACTCAGCGTCGGTCTCCCACGCCGTCGTATCCGTGAGCGCCCACACAGCGATCCCCACATGCCGGTCGCCGGGATCGACTGCCACAACTGTGTGCACTCCTACCACCGGTCCACGTCCACAGTCATGCGCACTCCCGAGTCCGGCCGCATCAGCAGGTCGGTCGCCATCGCTCCGCCCAGCCCTGCGATCTCGTCGGCGACCTGCCGCCCGGCCTTCGTGTCAGGCACCTCCAGTACGACAGAGTCGTGCACCGTCAGTACCATCTGCCCAGGCCAGTTCGCCTCGATCTCGATCAGCCACAGCTTCAGGAACTCCGCTAGTGATCCCTGCACTACGCGATTCCAGCCGGTCTTCGCGTAGTCGCGCGGGCCGAGCCAGCTCTGCGACTCGTACGGCGTGTTCGGCAGTACTCGCACCCAGCCTCGCGTCTCCATCTTGCGCATCGCCTTCTTGTACGCGACCTCGAACTCCGGGTACAGCTGGCGCCAGTCCGCCACCAGCTGCTCACACTCGCGCAGTGGCAGCTGGATGTCCGCTAGCTTGCTCAGCGTCTCCTGGAACGTCTTCCCGCCGATCATGAAGATGGCGCCGAAGGTCAGCCGCTTGGCGATGTCTCGCTTGAGCTTGAAGTCCACGTCGTCCCGCTTCACCTTGAGCACTTGCTCGCAAGTGATGCCATGCAGGTCCTCGCCCGCCGCCAGCAGTTCGAGCATGCGCTTGCACTGCGCGTACTCAGCCGCCACCTTCAGCTCCGCCTGATGCAGATCCAGACTCAGCAGCTGCTTGCCCGGCGCCGCTCGCAGTAGCGACCGCACTTCCGGGATGCCCTCGAGCGCCTTGTCCGACTTGGGCATCGCCTGCAGCTGGATCCGCTCTACTGACATCCGGCCCGACTTGACGGTTCCCTGCTTGTACGAGCACCGCAGGCGGCCGTCCAGCCCCAGCTTCTCCGGGTAGCCCCGGTACCACATCGACACGGCTCGCCGAGCCTTTGACACGAGTGCGTACTCGGCCGCCCACTTCACCTGCCCCGGTCCAGTCTTGCTCCACCGGCGGACTTGCTCCTCATCCAGGCTTGGCGCTCCTTTATCTGTCTTGCGATCTGGCACCAGCCCTAGCTCATCGAAGAAGTAGCGCTTGGCGTCGTTGATGTTGCACCGGAAGGGCATCTTCCGCTCTAGCTCGTCAGCCCGGTGCTCCAACTCCTCGGCGGCTTCGAGGCTCGCTGCTGCATCGTAGCCGATGCCTCGGTGCTCCATGCGGTACAGCACTTCCAGCAGCTTGTACTCTCGGCGCAGGCGACCTAGGTGTCCTTCGCCCCGTTCCACCCTGGCCGCCTGCACCTTGTACAGAGCGAAAGTCTGTTCGGCGTCCCGGCGTACGTATGGCTCGGCGATGTGCCACGGCACGAGGTCGTACCGCTCAGCCGGGTAGCCCCGCTTCTTTAGCCACGCCTTCAG
>OBNE01018395.1_pt1 | contig 9461 bp, 10 predicted proteins | sample 1670241 | NCBI WGS metagenome assembly OBNE01 (sample SAMEA104232318, study PRJEB22302) | groundwater metagenome | biome: forest; feature: aquifer; material: groundwater | place: USA | collected 2011-08-07 | depth 6.7 m
GTCCCTATCCGTGCGGTCGAACCGGTCGACCGTCACACGAACTGACCATCGTCACTCACATAACTCACACCGTCGACATCGAACAATGGGGGCCTACCAGCAAGGTTTTGAGATATGTCAAAACTGCGTGCAGATAATGCGTGTATCGCAGCCGTTGTGGCCGAATTCGACGGTGACGTCGTCGGTCCAGGCGGTACCGAACAGCGCGCGGTCGTATCCGGTCTTGGGTGCGCGTCCCTTGACGGGGATCTGTGCCAGCAGTTCAATTGCGGCGGACGAAGGAGCCGAGGCTTCGGTCACGACCGTCGTGGTGACACCGGATCCGATTCCCGAACCAAGAGAAGATGTTTCGGGCGCGTCGGCGTTGGAATTGGCGCAACCTCCCAGCACGATCACGGCAGCAATGCCGATGGTGACGCCGGTGATGCCGCGCCTGTGATGTGCCGTGCGTGCCATGTGTGAGAGTCCATTTCTGCGAGAGATGAACTACAAGTATGTCATTCACGACAATTCGGGCCTAACCGGCACTGTCTGTCAGTCTGGTCGAAGGAACCATCGAGTCACCGGGACCGAGACGAGGACCCGCGGACCGTCACGAGTTTCGTCTGCGGCATCCCAGCCGTCGTACTTCTCGCCGAAAAGTCTCAGGAGGTCGACGAATTCGCCGACATCGTGATGAATTGTCGCGAGGCCCTGTGCGACCCACGGGTCGCCAGCGGATCCGTCGACTGCCAACGAGACCCGAGGATCGTCCAGCAGGTTCCGAACCTTACGATTCTGCTCAGCGCTCGGTATCCAGGATGTGTTCTGATGCAGTAAGAACCAGACCGGAGTCGTGTGCGGCGAGCCGTCGCTTCGGAGGGTGGTCAACCACACGCAAGGAGCATCCGCGATAGTCACGGTCCCAGTATCGGCGCCGGCGCGAGGTTCACCAATCGAGTGTTCGGAACGAACAATGCCCGGCCCTCGCCGTTGGCGAGGACCGGGCATTGTCGGGAAGGAAGTGGAAGCGTCAGATCTCGATCTTGGGGGTCTGTTCGCCCAGCTTGTGGCGGGCCAGTGCCAGGTTCGCACGCGCACGGTCCAAAACGAGGTACACGAACAGCGTCGACAGTCCGGGCGTCTCGAGGACGCGAATGAGGTGGTACTGGTTGCTCAGGGTGATCAGGATGTCTTCCAGGGTGTCGGTAATCCCCAAGTTACTCATCGTGCGGAGCTTTGCTCGCACAACCTCGGAGTTGCCGGCGCCGGCGTACTCGAGGCTGAATGACGGGTTGCCGCTCATGCCGAGAACCATTCCGCTGTCGGCGTCGACGACGGCTGCACCGCTGGCACCGTCGATGCGCATCAATTCGCCGAGGATCTTGTCGATGTTGCTCATTGCTTCTCCTTGGTAGGGCCGAGTCGCGCGGGGCGACTCCAGGTGATGCTTCGGTGGTGAAGTCATCGGTACATTTCGAGGTGGAATCGTTGGTTGCGGCGTCGGGAGTGGGTCGGGCGGCAACTTTTCAGTTTGGGAGATTTGTGGGCTCGTTCCGTTCGGTGCAGATGGGCGGCCATTCGACGACTCGAATTCGTCGATGCGGTCTGCGGGTAGCCAGCCGTCTCCGGCGGGTGCGTTGAGTGGCCGTCTCGTATCCGTCTCGTAGTCCGGGGCCGGCGGCTGGAGTTGCGGATACACCGGTGCGGTCAGCGGTCGCTTGTACGGAATCGGCTGACCACCCGCGTCGGCGACGTTCGCGAACCAGGCGGCGTACCCGGGGTCGCTGCGATCGAGGTTTTGCCCGCGATCGTCGTCTTCCTCGCGGGAACCTCGTCGACGAAAAAGTCCCACTCGTTCCAGCCCCTTATAGACGAACTATTTCCGATCGGAGCGTTCCGGATGAACGCGGCAGACCGGACAATCCCACCCGTAGTTATTTTGCAGTTAAGTCACCGTAGCATGGGTTCGCGAACGGGGCATACAGTCCAATCCCGCAGTCGGGAGGGCGAGGCGCTCGGATTCGGCCGGATGCTCGGGCAATTGGCGCTGACGGGCGATGCCGGTCCGTTCGAACGCCAGTGGCCCTCTGGCATCCTTGAGGGATGAAGAAAACGATCACCGGGTTCATCGGTGCCTGCTCGCTGGTGGCGCTGGTTGCCTGCGGTTCAGACGGAGACAAGCCGACCGAGGTCGGAACACTCACTTCCTCTGCTTCGGCGACCACCACAGCGACGTCGACGACGTCATCCGAGGCTCCGGCGACGTCGTCGGAAATACCTACCGAGACCCCTTCGGTCGACTCGAGTGCTCCGGCTGAGGTCCCGTCCGACCCGAATGTGAGTTCGGCGCTGCCACGGACCTACGCGCAGGCGTGTTCCGACGTTCTCCGGTACCTCGACGCATACCAGCCGGCCATCGACGAGTCCGGAGAGGAAATGGGCATGACGCGTGAATCATTGGCAAACGACATGCTGACCTCCATCCAGGCTTATCCCGAATGGTCGAGCCTGTCTGCCGACGAGCAGGCCGAGGTCACTCGCGGATTCGCCGCAGCGACCGCGGGAAGTTGCTGACCTACTTTCAGAACAACGATTCCTGAATCGCCACGCCAGGGGACTCGAACTCGCCGACGGTGATGGTTCGACCGACCAGTCCGGACACATCCGCGACGAAGCGTGGCGATTCAGGATCGGGGTCGATCCGCAGCGAGGCGATCGAACCGGCAAGGCCCTCCAGATACAAGGAATGTTCCCCGGACTCGAAAGTGTGCGGATACGCGATCAACGGTGCCGCATCGAAGACCACGTCAGCGCACGCCGGCGCCGTCCATTCTTCGGGAGCCTCCAGGATCTCGATTCCGTCGATGTCCGATCCGATGTCATTCAGCTCGTCTTTGATCGACGATACGAAGTGGTGCAACGACTTTCGTAGTTTCTCTCGATCCAAGGGACCTGTCAACGCTTCGATCTTCCGAGACGTACGTATTGCCTGGCTCAAGTGGAAGTGCTCCGAAACTCGGGCTTCGAGGGCGCGAATGCTGTAACCGTCCGTCGACCGCGCTACGAACAATGCGCAGACTGCCCCTTGTTCGGCGACTCGCGGATGCTTGCGGAACTCGGACGCCGTCCCCACCTTCATCTGGCCGCCGGCGAATACGTCGACGTAGAGCCATTGTGGTTGTGCGAGGTAGGTACGCACATTCGGATGAATGTGCGCGCCGCTGACGTGTGCCTGATGAACCGTGGTGAACCCCTCACGATTTCGGCATCGGTCGCATTGGCGTCCTGCGGTGACCGTCGCCCCGCGGTCGCACGGCGAGTGTCCTGGACCTTCGGCGGTGAGATCTCGCCAGCCGAGGCAGCGGCGGCCCTTCGTCTCGTCGACGGAGAATCGCAGCACCGAGTCGTGAGTGAAGAAGGTCGTAGCGGAAGTGGTGTCGTCGACGCATCGGATCCGCGGTGCTGTCGGGTTCGACCAATCGATTCCGCGAACAAGCAGGGTCATGATGAAGTGTCGATTCCTTCTGTAGTTCGCAGGTCGACACCTATGGTAGTCACTGGACATGCGGGTCAGTGCAGTGGTTGTGCCCCACGTTGTTCGAGCATCAGTGTCATCAGCCCGGATTCCTGACTCTGGGTGTTGATCATGTCGCGGGCGGACTGTTTCACCGGCCCGCTCTCGAGCAGGGCATCGGCGGCCTGCGCCATGGCGATCCCGCCACGGTGGTGGCGTTCCATCAGTTGAAGGAAAAGGACCTCGGCGTCGAGCCCGCGAGCGCTGCTCAGTTTCTCGAGTTCTTCGGTCGTAGCCATACCCGGCATGGAGTCGGTCTCGGTGTCCAGCGTTGCCGGGTGATGACGAGAGTCGCTGGCGCCGCTCGGCGACGCCTCCATCCACGCCATCGGCGTTCTACTATTCGGCGGGACACCGGCCAACCTCAGCCAACCGAGCATGACACCGATTTCCGTTCGTTGAACATCGTCGATCTGCTGGGCCAGTCTCGTCACCGCCGGGTCCACATCGGGACTCAGACGCGCGAGAATGAAGAGGGCCTGTTGATGGTGGGCCGCCATGTCGTGCACCAATCCGATTTCGGTTTCGCTCAGAACAGCTCTCTGCGTGTGGTTCTCGGGTGCGAACAGGGGACGTAATGCTGCGCCGAGTACGAGCAGCATCAGTGCCGCGGCCACGAGTGCGACGGCTTTGACCGATCGCGGCGCCGTCATGATCCCACGGTCGTCTTCTGGTCGGCGGGTGGTGTGTAGACACCGTTTTCGAGTTGCATGGCAACAAAGCCGTTGTCGGCGCACGTCGCCCACAACGTGGTCCCGCGCCATTCGGGCGGGGAGAAGCACCAATCGGTCGAGATGTCGCCGAGAGCGACCATGCCCGACCGCGAACTCAGTGCTTGGCCGGGGTCGAACTGGCCCTGCGCGATCGACTGCGCGATTGCCGGGGTGCTGAGAACGGGTACCCCGATGAGCGACGCGAGAGCGTGTGGCGAGTTGGCGAGTTCGAGATTGTCACCGGTCCGAGCAGGTGGATTGAAGTACGCAATTTCGTGGACGTCGAAGGGATCTCGAACATCGAAGACCCGAATCCCGCTCGAGATCCATCCACATGCGAGCGCAGTCGGGTCGACCGGGCGATCTGCCGAACAGTAGTGAGATTCGTACGCGAACAGCGATCCACCGGCCGCGGACGCCAGCGCAGCGTCTTGATTCTCTGGCAGATTGATTTCGAGCTTCACCGAATTGACGACCGACGGTTCGTCGTCATCGGAGACGTCGATCAATTTGACTCCGCCGGAACCACCTTCGTCGACGGTGAACAGGTACGGCGAACCGTCGTAGGTGACCGGAATGCTGTGTTGGGTGGCCCAACCGTCGGTCCACGAGAGCTGGGACAGTTGGCGCACCCGAGGATTCGGGACGCGGCGCTGAACTTCACTGATATCGAGGACATGTATTCCGCCGAGATTGTTCGACAAGTACATGCGATTTCCGTCGGGACTGATTCCGAATCCGTGCGTCGACAACCCGATGAGGTCCTGCCAGACGACGCGCGGGTTGGCGGGATCGGTGAGATCGACGGCGCTCACCACGCCGGGAGCGGTGCCGGAAGACCAGTAGGTGTTCCCGTCCGGTGAAAATCCTCCCTCGTGATTGGTGATGGGCAGCAGCATCCCCAGATCGGTTCCTGGTCCGGGGTTGAGTAGTTTCGGGTGCGCGCAATCGGAGATGTCGTAGACCGACATCAGGCCGACGCCGGTCAAGAGCGGAACGCCCGTGCCCACCAGCAGCTTTCGCGCGGTGTTGACCTTGAGGCTCTCCCACGTTCCGGCCAGCATCGCGGGTTCGGTCAGCGTGGCGGTGAGAGCAGGATTGGCAGGATCCGATACGTCGAGAACTTGGACGCCCTGGGCGGGGCCCAGGAGGTTCCCGGGGAAGAAACTGCCGACGTACGAGCAGTGTTCGAAGTTGGTGGACGTGATCCCGCCGCCGCGACCCGAGTAGCCGCCGATCTGAGACATGTTGCAGCTGTAGCCGTCTCGGCTGCGTCCGCTGTTTCGGTCCTCGGCCGGAACATCACCCTGCAACCCGGTCTCGGGCATCGATCCCGGGCCGCATTCGGCGCGGCTTGCGGCGGTGGAAGCGACACCCGGGTTCTCGTGGATCGAGCCCGGGGCAGTGGCGGGCTCAGCCGACGCGACGCACACGGGAAGGACGGTGATCAAGGCGACGAGTGCGATGGCAGATCTGGTTCTGATGGTCGTGAACGATTTCATCGAGTCCAACTCCCGGTGCGGGATTGCCTTTCGTATCTCACGGGCAGACGTATCTCACGGACAGGCAGCACGGAGGGCAGGCGCGTGTTCGAGCGCTCACGACGATCGGGTCGGGGTGTGAACCGGTGTCGGGCCGCAACCAACCGGACAATGCTGTCCGGTTGGTATCGTAGTGTGCGTGACATCGTCTGGCCGCGTCAATAGCGGATCTCTCAACAGAGGGCCGAGAGATGCGGCGCGCAATCGTGCGGCACTCGTCTCAGCAGCTCGTGAGGTGTTCGCCACTCAGGGTTTTGCTGCTCCGCTCAGCCTGATCGCCCGCACGGCCGGCGTCGGTCAGGGCAGCCTCTACCGGCACTTTCCCACTCGCGAAAGCCTCGCACTCGCGGTGTTCGACGAGAACATCGTCGAGCTGCAAGATATGGCTGCCGATCCGGATTCGACTCTCGACGATCTTTTTCGATTGTTGGTAGACCAGATCACCACCTCCATCGTGTTCGTGGAGGTCATCAAGCCCGTCTCCTTCGGCGACTCACGACTGAATTCGGCAGGCACCCGCCTGACCGATCTCCTCGAAGGACGCCTCGAGGAGGCGCGTCGAGCTGGGAAGATACGCGAGTCCGTGACTGCTGAGGACGTGATCCTGGCGATCGCCATGTTCGCCGCGATCATGGAACGGACTGCCGAGTGCTCGCGAAAAGAAGTCGCGCACTCGGCCTGGAACCTACTTGTGCAGGGACTGGCCGGGCCGGCAGCGGTGGGCTGAGTCGCGTTCGCCTCGCGTCTCGAGGTGATCGCCTAGGCTCGTGGCATGGCTATTGTCTGGACAGTTCCTCGCGCTATCGGCTCCACTTTGCTCGTTGCTCCGTTGATCAAGGAGTTCCTTGTCGAGGGTGACGGCACCCTCGATGCAAAACTGACTGCGGTCGGTACGGTCTCTGCCTCTCTCGAGAAGCAAGTCGGCCGCACGTTCACCTCGATCAGCGCTGCTTCGGCGGCAATCTTTTCCGGTGCTGCCGGTTCCACCAGCGTGCCAGACGCACTACGTCTGGCCGTGATGCGCACTCTGTCCACCGAGGTCGTCGTCAGGAAGCCCGCTCCGCAGCCGTTCTCCGAGAAGGTCGGTAAGAGACTGGGGCAGTACGTCTTTGCTTTGCGTGACCCGCGTAACGACCAGGTGTTCCATGTCGGGCACGGCACGGGAAATCAAGTATTCGCGCCGGTATTCGAAGCGCTCGGTGAACTCGCGAACCTCGAAGGAGCGGACGCTCCGGCCGAGTCGAATGCTGCTGTGACGGCAGCCAAGATCGCTCGGATCCGCGAGATCTACGACGCAGGTTCGGCGGTGGAGCACTTCGTACTCCTCCGCTCGGTCTCTGCCGCCACGGATTCGGCCGCCACTACCGACGAGGTCGTCCGCGGCATCGTGGAAGCCTTGCGGATCACCGACGCGGGAGAGGGTCTGACCAATCTCGCAGGCGATACCTCGGACAAGGACGCCCGAGCGACCCGCGTCGAGGAACTCGCATTGCGCTACTCGGCTGATCCCGCGCCGGAACTCCCGACGCCGAGCATCGTCCTCCACGTACCGGCCTCCGCCCGTCCGGGAGCAACGCCGGAAGAGATCTACGAACTCGCGCGCGCCGAGTGGTCTGCCGGTGCGGCCGTTCGTGCCGAGATCGGAATCCCCGTTCTGGTGTTTGCCGACAGCATCATTCGTGGTGCCTTCCGTGCTCAGTCATGGGAGGTGTCCACCCGCAATGCCGACGGAAGCCAACTGTGGCGGTTCAACGGAACCGTCGACGACGAGCTTGCTGCCAAGTACGTCGGAACCGAGGTCACCCCACACAACGTCGGACTGAAGAAGTGGCCCGTCAGTGGTTGGGTCACGAGGTTGACTACCGCCCGTCCAGGTGCGGTCATGCCGGGACCTCGTAAGTCCAAGTAACGCAACAACTTCAGGTAGAAGGAATTGTGGGGGCGGGATCCGTTCGGATCCAGCCCCCACAATATCGTTGCCCGGGGTTGTCAGCCGAGCAATCCGCTTCCCAGATAGTCGTTCTCGGTGCATCCCGGCGGAATGAGATACACCGCAGAACCGATCGGCGTCGTCCACTCGTTGAGTGCGTCGAAGTCACTCAATCGCTGTTGGACCGGTAGATACTGCTCGGCGATGTCCCGTTGGAATGCTGCGAAGATCAATCCCGAATTCGAGGTCTGCCCGCTCTCGGGTGCGTCGTCGTAGTTGTATGCCCGACGGAAGAACTGCTCCTTCTCATGCGTCTGGTGGGCTCGCGCGATGTGTGATCCTGGCGGGATCACCGGAATCCCGAACTTGTCCGTGAGTGTGAAATCCGCTTCGTCGAATTCGTTGGTTCCGTTGAGCGGAGCGCCATTGGACAACGTGCGCCCCATCGTGAGTTCGCGCCCCGAACGGTCGAGTTCGTCCCAGGTATCCATTTCCATGCGAATGCGTCGCAGTACCAACGAGGTTCCGCCCGCCAGCCACGACTGACCCGCGCCGTCGTGCCAGATCAGTGAATCGAAATCCACTGTTCCCGGAGCAGGATTGACGGTCCCGTCCACTTGGCCCATGAGATTGCGCATCGTGGTTCCCTCAGGCGTGGTGCCGCGAGCGTTGCGGAATCCCTTTTGCGTCCACCGGATGGTTGTCAGTGATCGGACGTTCTTGGTCAGAACTCGCACAGCATGAGCGATGGTCACCGGATCGTCGCCACAAATCTGCAGCAACAGGTCCGATCCGCCCCATCGATCGTCAAGTCGGTCGATCGCGTAGCTCGGCAACGGCTCGAACCAGTCCGGTTGACGTGCTTGCAATCCCAGCTTGGTGAACAGGCCAGGGCCGTAGCCGACGGTCACTGTCAAGCGTGCCGGATCCACAGCCAGTTCCCGTTCGGTGTCCGCCAACGCCGGGTTGCCCGCGGTGAGCCGTGACGCATCCTCGGACCACATCTTCATGATTCCGACGACGACTGCTCGATCGGTTCCAGGCAAGAGGTCGAACCCGATGAACGTGCCGTGCGCTTGCGGAGTGGTGGCGATCCCAGCTTGGTGGACGCCGTAGAACGGTTCCACCAGCTTGCCTGCTTGCTGCTCGTGTTCGCTGCGCTCCACCACTGTGGTTGCGCCCCAAGTTATTCCCGCGACGCCGAGCGCGGCGGCGCCTCCTCCGAGAAGGCGCCGCCGGCTGAGTGCTCGGCTGGGCGGGCTCGTGTTCTCAGCCACCGTGATTCGGGTCGTAGTTCTCCTGATTACCGGAGAAGTCGCGAATCTGGGCTGTGAACGTGGTGCTGGAACCGTCGTCGTAGATCAAGGTGAGGTCGGTTTCTGCGCCTGGGAGCAGCGGCGCGGACAGGTCCATGAACATGAGGTGGTCACCGCCCGGGGTGAGGGAGGCGGATCCGTTGGCAGGGACCAGGAAACCGCCGTCCTTGGGACGCATCGTCATCGTTCCGCCGTCGCCGGTCACGACTTCGTGCAGCTCGAGTCGAGACGACGCGGGGCTGGTGGCCGAGACCACGCGTACGTCCTTGTCACTGGAGTTGACGAGTTCGGCGAACGCCGCGCTCATTCCTTCCGGCGCGGCCTTGACCCATTGATCCTGAACTGTGATGGATTGTGCAGCTTCGGTTTCCTTGTCGGAGTTGGAAGAACAGCCGGTCAGGGCGA
>OBNE01021121.1_pt1 | contig 8687 bp, 24 predicted proteins | sample 1670241 | NCBI WGS metagenome assembly OBNE01 (sample SAMEA104232318, study PRJEB22302) | groundwater metagenome | biome: forest; feature: aquifer; material: groundwater | place: USA | collected 2011-08-07 | depth 6.7 m
GACATCAATTGTAGTAGATGTCCTTTTTATTTGTTCATCAACAGATATTAGTCTCTGTAAGATAAAATGTTGTTTTCAAGAGCACGTTGCATTTGTCTTGCACGATCTTTTACTAAGATACGTTTTTCAACAACTGAACCGTCCTTTTTACGTTTAACAACTTGTCTTGGATTTAAAGTTGTAACTGTAGAATTGTTTACACGATTGTAATAACCACTTGACAAGAAGTTATAGTTTACACCAGTAACTGTGTCATGGAAACACACTGTGCCGTTAGATTTCTGAGTCTTAGATGTCGCATCTATTAAACCCAAAGATTTGAATTTTGTAGTCAAACCTTTTACTGTTGGAGCTTTTTTGCTAGCCATAATAAAATTGTTTTAGTTAATGAGTATTATACACATCAACTAAAAATTGTTTATTATATCTGTATTTAAATATACTCACTGATGACAGTCTGAATGGACTTATTGATCATATAGATTGCTTATTAGTAAGCAGTTAGCAGATAGTTGCTTATATATTATTGTTAGCGTAAAGTTTGCTCACAATCAGCATCTACATTTCTATTGCACTTAGGACACCAAGAACCACCAAATACACCACTTACAAAGTATTTATCAGGATGTGAGCAAACCTGTCCGCTAACATGGGCTTTATTCAATAATTTAATTTTCAGAAACTCTCCCATTTCATTATGCACTTCAATCAATTTTATTCCATCAAGTGCACATTTCTTCGGCACAGCCTTGTATGCTATTTTCAAAATTTCGTTTATCAAGTCGTTATCTATTGTCATACCGTATAAAATTAAATTACTAAATAAAGCCCCTAACCGTTATAAGTAATAAAAATTAACCGCCAACGCTCCGTATTTCAGTCAACTTTGCACTATGAGCATATACTTGAACTCTCTTGCCTTTGATTGGCTTCCACCCACCTTTACCATCTTCTTCGTATGAGGCATTTTGTGGGTAAACGATACTACACCAATCATCATGCACCTTATCAAGTATGCCAACGCTCCCTTCATCAAGCATATTTAATTTGCCGGTGAATATTACTTCTGTTCCTATTTTGTCTTTCCAATCCACGCTCAAAAGGTTAATTTTTACTACTTATAACACAGGGTTTAATGCAATAAAATTTTTTTATTTCTATTTTTTATTGGTAAAAATTTAACTGCATAAACCCTCGGAACGTTAATTGCAATTTTACGCCCTAAGTTTGTGCATCTTCCAATACAGTTCAAGTATGCTCCTCATGTGTATTGGAATTTGCTTTTGCGAATAATCATCTTTTTTCCATTGCAAGTATTCTCCGTTGGTGCTGTGCAGGTGATTTAACGCTTCGCAAATTATCTCTAATTCATCGGGCGTAAAACAGCAATTAACAACGGGTTTAATTCCATTGCCTGCTTTGTCGTTTGTTGAAGTTTCGTTTTCCATTTTGAATTTATTTTATAGTTTGAAATTTATCTCTCCGAATACGGCAACGAGAATAAACCCGATAACCGTTATGGGTAATGCTAAAAAGACTTAACCTTTGCCCATTCGTAAGTAAAACACTCTCCTTTACTTTCTGTACCAGCCATTCGTATATAGATACCATCTTCTCTTGTATCTACCATTACCTTGTTTTCACGAAGAGTATTTAGCACTCTTTTAAATTCGTCTCTCGGAGTAGCACTACCCATAACAACAGGTATATGCAATTGTTTCATCCGTCTTTTAATAAGCCAATTTATTAATTTCTCAATCATATATTTTAATTTAGTTTTGTGTTAAACAACTGCATATACCTGCAAAACGTTACCCAAAATTAAAATGGGCTATTAGCATCCTTCTTCCTTTTAAATCCATTGTTGTCCTTACACCATGCACATCTGTCATACCACCCATGTCCATTGTAATTGCATGGCGCATCCTTAAAATCACAATGCTCTTTAAATCCTTTGTTCAGGTCAGCATCTTTTACCTTCACTAATTTACCTGTGTGGTCGTATATTTCTTTGTCTAAATTTATCATATCAATTAAATTTTTCATTTTCTATTTGTTTTTTAATGGTTAAAAATTTCACTGGCACAAAGCCAACGGGCGTTAGCCAAAATGTTGTTTATGCGCTTCGGGATATGCTCCTTTCCACTTTTGATGATATTTCCAAAGGTCGCACAACAGATACTCCATTGAAGTTGAGCATCTATTCATATAAGGTTCTTTGTGCCAAACTGTGCAACTTCCAGTATATTTATCTGTTTTGCCATCGCTCCATTTTACGGTCATTGTCACATCTTCATAGGAAGCATAAACAACACTTCGGCTAACAAATAATTGGCGTAGTGCCTTTAGTTTTTCAATAAAATATTTTTTCATAATTATTAAGTTTTGTGTTTCAAATTTACTTTTCGTTAGGCACTACGCCAATTATCAACCGTTAGGCACAATAACCGCACAGAAATAGTGCGATAAATCCACCTATACCTATAAATAATATCCAAAATAATGATGATTTTTCTTCGGCTGTCATTTTCATAATCAAAGTTACTGTGCCTAACAACGTATATAAGAGATACGCCAATAAGCGATTTTACATCTATTTAAGTTTTTCGGTGGCGTATCTCTCATATACGCAAACCGTTAAACGTTATACTTTTGCCTCTACCCAAGTATCATCGTAACCATCACAATCTCTATCTTCCCAATGTCCTTTCGGATTATCAAATGGGCAAGTACAGCGTTTAACATTTGCTTTAATGCGATGGCTGATTTTACCTTTTACTTTTCGTTTTTTCGTTCTCATTGTATGTAATTTTTAATTTTCGTTTTCTACTTTATCTGCCACCGCATAAAGCAATGGACGTTATACGCTAATCTTCTCAAGTATCGGCATCATCTTCTTAAAGTCGAATGCTATCTTAATTTCAACTATACTTTCAGAATGATCTCTGTGAAATACACGACCATCAAAGAAGTCTTTATGTTTTAAGAATGCAAGTTTATCTACTAAGTATGTTTTCATAGTTCTATATAGTGTTCAATTTGTGATTCGCCTATTTGTATTATTGACTCTTCCATCAACTCGGCATTCAATTGACCGACTACAATGATAGCATAGAAGCTTCCATCAAATTTATAGACTTGATAAGATGAGTCTTTAACCCATGGCCCTGAGCCAATATATTTAGCTCTACCATTTGTTATAGCATTTAAAGCTACCTCTGTTGCTGTGTTTATCATATTATTGGTATTTTATCTGTCATCACCCATGTTTTCAATTCTTTCATCAAGCTCTTCAGCCCGTCTTTGCTTATCTGATTTAAAGAAGTCAGGAAAGGCATCAGCTAAAGTTTCCGCATTGCCAGCATCAGCTAACATATAAGTCTTTAAGAGTGAAGTATGGAAGCTTCCGAAGTTACCGATTGTACCGGCTTTCCATTGTTCATAGATCGATTTAGTTTCTGAGTTCAGTGCCATAGTTTATAGTGTTGGTATCTCTATACCAATTGGTACAGGATGTCTTTTGTTTAATTGTTTAACAAGGTTGTCCCATTCTTTTGTTTTCAGCTTCTTATCTAGTGGAGCTACATAGTCATGTTGCCAGTAGATATAAGCCATTAACTTATTCGGATCATTGAGCCACCATTGGTTCATTGGCTTCAAGTCAGTAAAGATGTCAGTTGTGTTTAGCATTTTTTATAGTATTACTTGTTCGTATGTTACAGTTGCTGGTACCAGCTTCTCTTGTAGTGTTCTTTCATATATCTGACCATCTTTGCTTTCAACTATAACACTACATACAGCATATTTAGCACAAAGTTCAACTTCGTCTGCTATCGCAATAGCTTCATCTTTATCGAATGCTCTTGCAAACATTGCTGACTTGTATTGGTCACCATATAGGGGCTCATATTCCGTGTCACCGCTTTCTTTATCTGGTCTTAATACTTGATTTGATACTGAGATGAAAAATATGTTTGTCTTACCATCACCAACCAATCTTTTGGCTTGTTTTTCGAGTTCAGGGCGGTGGCTATAACTTCCTAATGAGCAATGTTCTGTTTTCATGTTGTGGTTGTTTTAGGTTTATTTAATTATAAGTTCTCTTTGTAATTGTTCTCTTACTGAAACTTTAAGGAGCTTAAGCGGCCAATATGATCCCATTCTTTTATACTCACCTTGTAATTGTTTGGCATCATCTTTTACCATTTGCTCAAATTCTTTTTTAGATACTGTTTTCATGATTATTTTAATTTATATTGTTTCAATAGAGTACTAACTGCTTCTTTTCTTAAATTCCTTTTAAGTGAGCTTCCTCTTACTAAGAGTTTGACGAAACGTTTATTAAGTTTACCGCCTGCTGATACATTATCGTTAATGATAGCGACCAAGTCAGCAACTGTACCATCTTTGGTTTGAACAGTTTTTGGTCCTGAATCAAATCCTTTAGCCGAGGCATCACCATGTGCATTACCTGGGGTCGGAGTTCCTGGTTCAACTTGGAATATGAAAAAGCCTGTAGCGTAACCTCTACGTATAGCTTTACCTTCTGCAACAAGTTCAGCCATTTTGAGTATAGCTTGCTTGTCAGTATCTTCAACTTCAATCAGGGCTGATTGACCTTTTTTGGTTTTGACTACTGTGAAGTCAGTAGCTTCTTGAGTCTTTTTAGCCAGACGGTCAGCTTTCTTTTTAGCTCTTCTTTCTAACTTACGTCTTTCTAATTCTTCGGGGTGCATTTTCTTCCTTGCCATATGTTTTATTTTAAGTGGTTGTTATGAGTAAATTTAACTATTAATTGCGATATAAAAAAGTTTTGATGCTGTTTTATTTATATACTTGGTATACTTTAAATTTAAAAAACCTTTTAACTACTTCTGATTTTTGGCTATCTTGAGCTTCCTTTAAGCATTGTTTCCAAAATCTGTATTTAATAAATTTAAGTATTTTTATCATTGTGTTATTGTTATAGAGTAAATATATCAACTATACCTGACATGTCAAAGTTTTTGCGCATAAAAACAGCAACAAAACGTAACTGCTTAATAATCAATATGTTAGACTTTTCTGCTGTTTTGTCCTGTTTTTTCTTTGAAGTGTCGCAAACATAATGTATATTTACTCTATAACAATAACACATTATAGTTCTTTAACATATTAAACTTAAATTAGATCTCCACCTTATACAGTAGGAGTGAATACCGAGAATTTGGCCTCAGATCGGTTTAAGTTTTACAATATCAGTGAAAGGCTACCCTAGCAATAGGATTAAAAGATGAGCCGGCACCCTCGATAACAAGTGGTAGGATATTAAAGATATTGGACCGCTCTAGCTATGATGATTCGCCAGTAGAAACTACGAACAGTGGATTTTTAAAGTTTCATTACCTATCGGTTCAACCATATTAATAATTCTTGAGTACTGAACATGGTTAAAGCAATACGGAAGACTTGCGATAGGGTTCGAGTCCTTAAACTTAAGAGTTAGGAAGTTGGGTTAAAGGTTGTCCACGTAGACCGATATGGTTCGAATCCATAACTTCCACTAAAATATTAAAGATATATGGGGCGCTGATGTTAGTTATTGAGTGAAACGCCGGTAGTCCGGCCACAATTTAATTATTTCAGGTCCCACCATATTAAGCTATAGTTAAGCACCGAATGCTTTTAGCTTCATAGTAAGGTGCACCTGAATTGAAGCTGGTACGAAGTGTGTCTGGAGTTATAAACCAGATATTAGTGTACTAACGTAACCTATCGTTTTAGCCGAGTCACACTCGGTACTATAGCCAAAATTTATTAAGAAATACGGGAACGACTAGACGCCTATAGGAGATCAGCTGTTAGAACTATAGGATAGGATTAAAACGGTTTAGAGAATGGCCTCAGTTCCCAGCCCATTAAAGTAAGAAAGGTATAAGAGTGAATAATGCTGGCCAGCCAGTGTCGCTTGAACGAGTGCGTAAGCCGTATTACTTTACTAACATAGTTGCCTTCGTCTAATCTCCGGGTTTAACCGCCCCAAAGGACATAGTGTACAATAGAATATAGGTATGGAATCCTATAGGCGACTTTTTTCACTTTGGGTAATCGCACATTTTAATTACATTTACTCTATAACACAACCACAACATGAGCAAATATAATATCTATTCAACCAAAGAAGACTATAAGAAAGTCTTAGATGAACTATCTCAATTAGATGCTAAGCATGGTCTTAACCTAGACTTCAAGAAACTTAAGCGCATGAGGTACGATCCACTATATACAGTCCTCGGTACTTTAAAACAAGCAATGATAAAAGCATAATCATGAAACCAAAGAAACAGAAACAAGTCAAGATCGAAGACCTGTGGAAGTACTCTGAAGCTGGTACAATACCGCAACCTACACCAGAAGAATGGCAAAGAATAAAGTTTAGGTATGAACTCAGGATAGCTGCTACATGTTATCTTAAGATGATCACTATAAAAGACATTGAAAGAAATGCTAAAAAGGAATATGATAATGCATTTCAATATTCAGCAGATTATAGAAATGGCTGGAATACTACATGTGAACCCTGGAGAAAGTATCATTTTATATCTTGTCAATTACTTAAAATGGATGAATTCGAAAGATTCGGTTCACTTGATATGATTCAATTTCAACACGATTAATATGGACACACAGAAAAGGCTTTTACTGATCATTGATGAAATGAAAGAATTACTTTCAAGAGCACAAGCTCATGTTTCAGGTGATAATGAACATTTTGCCAATGAACTCGAGTGTTACTTAGCTACATTAAATAGCAGACTGATTGAAGCTCGATCTGGTTACCGTGACCCAATACCAAGTTATTCTACTATCTTTAAGGTCAAAGATTTTCTAGAGTTGGCTAATGATAGCAGCCTTACATCAGAAGATGGATATGGCTTTCCAGCACTGAATGATAAAATGGATAGAAGTGCTTCAATAGTTCCATCTAGAATCGGTAAAACAATTGTACCAGATGATGCAACACATATAGTATGGTTTAATAAATGAACAATGTTCAAAGCGCTTAAAGTTGAATTCGATCAATACTTAAAGAATAATCCACAAGGTATTGCCTTCAGAAGTTGCTGGAACTGTAATTCGGCCCATGTACATCTCAAGACTGTTGACTATCCAATCTGGTGCTTTGGTTGCAATAAGATATTTTTCCACGGCGAACAAATGAACATTACTATACCCAAAGTTAAAACACTATAACATGACATACTCAGAATTTAAAACCAAACTTAAAGTTACTAATGCTATCATCTTCTGGCATGCAGTCCTTGTACTGTCGCTTTTAATTATAGCCTTTATCAGCCCCGAATGCTATCTGATAATTAATGTATTCATGAGCTTACTAGCTATCGGTGTCATATTAGATGGTGACGGCTTTTCCAAGACAGACAATAGTGACGCATGGATCTTCTTAACAATCGCTGTGTGGGTCATGTGTATTGCTGGCTGCATTATTTACTCTATTTGGTGGCTTTACGATAAGACTATTAACAGATTTAATAATTGGTTAAACAGCAAACAATGAAACATGACTTCCTTGGTAATGAACTGAAAATCGGCGATGATGTAGTCTTCATCACACCAGGCTACAGAGACCTGTCTAAAGGCACTATTATATCCGAGACTCCTAATTACTTTCAGATTCAAAGACATACTACTGACCCGCACGGCCACTTTGACAAGATCAAACAGACTCCAGACCAATTGATTAAAATACAGAAATGGTAAAACTTAACCCTATGGACGGTCTCTCGCCGTCTTACATCCCAGACAAGAAGCATACTGCTATCCTTAAATTCTTATGCTTCCATTATTTCCCACAATTTACATACTTCAGCCTTATTGAGTCCAATACATCATCCCAATACAACACCAATTTAATGATCTGTCTTGGCATCAACAGATCCGCGCCCAAAGTATACTATCCAATCTATGAGTTCATTCACCGCTTCATGGTAAGATGTGCTCTCCATGATGCTGCCCTGGACAGTGTCCTCGAAGACGCCCTCCAACGTACTAACCACATATGTTTCACTGAGCTCAAGACTTCTGGATATCCTATCTATAAGATTCAGCCATATCAGCTAAACTCTTAAATTTCCCCCAAAAGAAATCAACCCAAATAAGCTATATCTACTCTATATGGCTAATAAGACTATGATGATATATAGTCTATGAACAAGATCACACCTACTGAAGCCCGCCTTATATCGAATCAAGAGCTATCTGCACTCCAATCCCGTACACTCCAGCTGATATATGATAATATCAGATTGCAGGCATCTAAAGGTAAGCTTACATACTTACACGTTGGTTTATATGATCCTGTGATCCACCATCAACTAGAGTCTGAAGGCTATAGTGTCTTGAAGCGTGGTGGCCAGATGCCGAACAATGATTTGTTTATCTCATGGGATGTTAACAATCCGACAGATCAGATAGTCGTACCGTCACATCTTCATTAACTACAGATAGTCTGATAACAGTGGATTCTGTAAACCCGGGAATCCTAAAAACCTTCGAAAGCCACCCGCAAACGCCTTATACTATTGTATTCCAGTGGATGGTGGGTGATCCATGGGTACTTTTGAAAGATTTGAAAGATTTGAAAGATTTGAAAGTATCTTCCGGTGAACTGATACTATAATATGCCC